>Ga0209071_1000175_pt1 | contig 38539 bp, 36 predicted proteins | sample CoawatmetaG10DNA_2_FD_187513 | JGI IMG/M metagenome (GOLD analysis project Ga0209071, IMG submission 187513) | Marine microbial communities from the West Antarctic Peninsula - Coastal water metaG108-DNA (SPAdes) (version 2) | ecosystem: Environmental > Aquatic > Marine > Coastal ... | reverse complement strand
CTACTGGCGCGCCCACCATCGGTGTAGGGATCGCGCTTGCCCATCGCGTTAGCGCCATCGGTATATGGGTCGCGCGCGCCAGTAGCGGTCGCCGCGTTGGCGACGTTGACACCGAGGGCCAGCAACGCTGCCCCCACCAATGCGGATTTTTTCAGGATGTTCATCGCGTTTTCCTTCTTCAAGTTGAAACAAGACACTGCTATGCCAATGCAGTGTAGAAGGCTGGGGCTGACAGAAACGTGACCCTCGTATTACAAGTGCGACAGATCAGCGAGATTGATCCGGTATGCCACCTTCAATGCACGGCACGACAGGCGTCGGCGCATGTCTCGCAGGCACGCGCGCACTGCTGACAGTGCTCGTGGGAGTGCTTGGCACACTCGGCGGCGCAGGCTTGACAGATTTTCGCGCACAGCTCGCATATTGCAGTGGCTTGGGCGCTGCCTCGCGCCATCACGCCCACGGCGGCTTCGCAGATCTCAGCGCAATCGAGATCCAGCCGAATACAGGTGCTCAATGTCAGAACGTCCTTCTCGGTCAAGCAGGCGGTGGCGCAGTGCAGGCACGCCACGCGACACGCGGCGCATTCGTCGATGCAGGCTTGGAAGTGTTGGTGAGGCATTTGGGTTCTCCTTGATTGCCGACGTGCCGGAATGGCACGCTGCATGTACAGCAAGGAAAAAGCCTGGGCCTGGCCCCTGACGGGGAAGCGTTATCGCCATGTTGTGATGCACGCACAACCTTTCAAAGGCGTCATGCTCACGCAAGACTTCGGGCAGCTTGCACGACACATTGGCCGCCATAGGGGCCGACCTGACGGATGATGTCAGCGAGCGTGCCCCCCCAAAGTTCAGCAGCGGATCGGCAGCCGGACGGTGAATCGAGTGCGATCGTGCACGCGTGTGGCAGAAATGGTTCCCCCATGGGCGAGAACGATTGCTTTGGTGATAGCCAAGCCAAGGCCTGCTCCGTCCGATTCTGGGCGCGCACGCGACTTGTCTGCGCGAAAGAAGCGCTCGAAGATGAACGGCAGCACGTCGGGAGCAATCGCCTCGCCGTCGTTGTCGATCGTCACGGCGAGGCCCTCCTCGGTTGGCGTGATGGAAACGATCACACGGCCGCGCCTGGGTGTGTGCCGTATCGCATTCGACAACAGATTGCTGAAGGCGCGTCTGAGCATGAGCCGATCGCCACGCAGTTGCGCTTGTCCTTCCACTTGCAACTGCACGGCTTTGTCCTCCGCGAACGCGTCGTAAAACTCAAAGAGTGCGCGCACCTCGCCGGCAAGCTCGATCATCTCGGCACTGGGCAGCGTCAGGTTGTGCTCCATCTTGGCCAGGTAGAGCATGTCCGACACCATCCGAGCCAAACGCTGCAGCTCTTCTACGTTTGAAGCAAGGACGTCTCTGTACTTTGCAGGTTCGCGAATTTGTGAGAGAGCCACTTCGGTTTGCGTCAGCAGGTTGGTGATCGGTGTGCGTAGCTCGTGTGCGATATCGGTCGAGAAGTCGGTGAGTCGCTGGAAATCGCCCTGCAAGCGCGCGAGCATGCCGTTCAACGTCACGCCAAGATCGGCAACCTCGACCGGTACCATATCGACCGGCATCCGTTCGTCCAGGCGGTCCGCCGTCACAGACTTCGCCCGCGAAGCCATCGCGCGCAGCGGCAACAGCCCCCGCCGGGCCGCCCACCATCCAAATAGGCCGCTCGCCAGGGCGGCCAATGCGATGTAGAGCGTCAACGTCTTCCGAAACGCGCGTAGGAAATGCGCATGGATCTCAGTATTGATGCCCACCAATACATCCAGCGCACCGTCGTCGCGCAGCGGCACTTGCATATGCACCCCCCGGTATTGCTTGTCGCCCTGCTGCCAAACAAGGGCCCCGGAATGACGGCCTGCCTTGCGTAGCACGGCCAACACCTCCGCAAAGTCAAAGTCGGGGGTGGCAAACAAGGCCTGACCCTGTGGCGCCTGGACTCGCACAATCAGATCCGTGCGGTGCTGTAGCACGTCGTTGAGCCGACTAGAGACCTCGGGTGCAGAGCTACTCTCAACCACCCGGCGAATAACGTTCACGTTCTCGCCCAACGCCGTAAAGTCTTCCACTGCAAAATGCTCCTCCATGGCCAGGGCGATCAGAATGCCGAGGCCCAACAACATGGCCGCTGATGACAAGGAGAAATACGCGGTCAGCCGCGCCGTTAGTGAATGGCGCCTCATTACTCCCCGTCCTCCGGACCTTCGAGGACATAGCCCATGCCACGGACGGTATGGATCAATTTAGGTTCGAAGTTATCGTCGATTTTGGCGCGCAGGCGTCGAATGGCGACGTCGATCACGTTAGTGTCGCTGTCGAAATTCATGTCCCAGACTTGGGAGGCGATCAGGGACCGGGGCAACACCTCGCCATGACGGCGGGCTAGCAGTTCCAGCAGCGAGAACTCCTTACTGGTCAACGTGATTCGCTGACCGCCACGGGAAGCACGACGGCGAGTCAGATCCAGCACCAGGTCGGCCACCTGGATGCGTTCTGCAAGCGATGGCGCACTGCCTCGTCGAAGCAGAGTTCGAACACGCGCGAGCAATTCCGCAAATGCAAATGGTTTGACCATGTAGTCATCCGCGCCCAGCTCCAAGCCCTTGACCCGATCAGCGACGCTATCGCGCGCGGTCAGAAACAGCACCGGCACAGCCAGTTCAGTTGAGCGCAGTGCGTGCAGGATCTGCCACCCTTCGAGATCGGGCAACATCACGTCAAGAATCAAGAGGTCATAGTCGCCCGTCATTGCAAGATGTCGGCCGTCCAAGCCATTGCGGGCAAGGTCCACAACAAAGCCGGCTTCCGACAACCCCTGCTGCAAATATTCGCCGGTCTTGGATTCGTCTTCGACAACAAGGAGCTTCATGTCTGTCTCTTTATTACTTATGGCGCACGAAAAGTGCGACCGGTATCGTGTAGCGTACATGGAGCGGCATGGTTGCTGACCAACCTGACCAATATGTAATGTTTCGGTCAGGTTAAGGTAGCCTTGGAGTGATTAGGCTGCTCCTGCCGTACAAATCTCATCAGGGACTTACGCAAGGAATAAAGAGATGCGCAGCAATCGTGCAATGGGCGTGGTGCTTCCGAACCTTCCGCGGAGGCGATTTGTGCAAGGCTTGGCCGCCGGAGGGGTGATCGCTGGCCTGGGCTTGGGCGGGATGCCCGCGCGGGCGTCGCAGGCCCAGGGCACAGCCTTTGGCACCGCGCCCGTGCTGCGGGGCACCGAATTCGATCTGGTGATCGCTGAGACCCCAGTGAACTTTACCGGCAAGCCAGGCATGGCGACTACCATCAATGGCATGCTGCCTGGCCCAACGTTGCGGTGGCGTGAAGGTGACACGGTCACCATCCGGGTGACCAACCGTCTGCCGGAGCCCACGTCAATTCATTGGCACGGCATCATTCTGCCGTTCCAGATGGACGGCGTACCCGGGATCAGCTTTTCCGGCATCGCCCCGGGCGAGACATTCACGTATCGTTTCAAGGTCCAGCAGAGTGGCAGTTACTGGTACCACTCGCACTCCGGCTTCCAGGAAATGACAGGACTATATGGCGGTATCGTTATCGATCCCGCTGGCGAGGACCGCGTGCGGGCCGATCGCGATTACACCGTCTTGCTTTCCGACTGGACGGACGAGGATCCGATGCGCGTCCTCACCAAGCTTAAGATCCAAGGCGACTACTACAACTATAACCAGCCGACTGTGGTCGATTTCTTTCGCGATGTCTCCCGTGAGGGATGGACATCTGCCATGAACAAACGGCAGATGTGGAACCAGATGCGCATGAATCCGACCGATTTGGCGGATCTCTCCGGCGCGACGCTGACCTACCTCATGAATGGCGTGACGCCAGCGGGGAATTGGACCGGTCTATTTTCTCCAGGCCAGACGGTACGGTTGCGCTTCATCAACGGCGCCGGCAACACGTTCTATGACGTTCGCGTTCCGGGCTTGAAGATGAAGGTAGTGCAGGTTGACGGACAGGATATCGAACCGGTGTCGGTCGATGAGTTCCGCTTTGGCCCTGGCGAGACCTGCGACGTAGTGGTCTCTCCGACGGATGAGGCCCACACAGTGTTCGCGCAGACGATGGACCGGACCGGATATGCCCGGGGCACTCTGGCCGTGCGCCAGGGCGTGCAAGCCCCTGTGCCAGCGGTCGACAAGGCTGAATGGCTGACGATGGCGGATATGATGGGCGACATGGGAGGCATGTCTGGCATGTCTGGCATGTCTGGCATGTCTGGCATGTCTGGCATGGACCATGGCGGCATGGCAATGGCTCACAGCCAGCATGGAGCGATGCCGGGCAATGCCGCAAACTCCTTGAAGGTGCCGAGCAAGAAAGCCCGTCATGCGCGTACAGAGTACGGTCCCAGCACCGACATGCATGTCGATATGGCGCGGACCAACCTCGACGATCCCGGCATAGGGCTGCGCAACAATGGGCGACGTGTGCTGGTCCTGCAGGACATGCATACGATCGGCGGCCCTATGGACGCCCGCAGCCCTCAGCGCGAGGTGGAGTTACATCTGACCGGCAATATGGAGCGCTACGCGTGGTCGCTCGACGGAGTGGAGTTCGGCAAATCGACCCCCGTTCATTTTCGCTATGGGGAACGTCTTCGCGTCATTCTTCACAACGATACGATGATGACGCACCCGATGCACATGCATGGGATGTGGAGCGAACTTGAGGCGCCGGACGGCACATTCTTGGCGCGCCGACACACGATTCCGGTGCAGCCCGCGCAGCGCATTAGCTTCCTTGTCACGGCTGACGCTCTTGGCCGATGGGCTTGGCACTGCCATCTCATGCTTCATATGGATGCAGGTATGTTCCGTGAAGTGATCGTCGCCTAAGCCCGGATCGACAAGTCAAATGACCACGCATAAGCACGTTAAGACAGCACTGGCAGTTGCCTTGGCCCTTGTCAGCATCAGCGCCGCATCTGCACAGGAATCTACAGCGACCTACGACACCATGGCGCCAAGCTCGGGCGCCGACACTCAGCCAGCAGCCCGCGGCTCGATGCAGGGCATGGACCACGGCTCGATGCAGGGCATGGATCAGGGCTCGATGCAGGGCATGGACCACGGCTCGATGCAGGGCATGGATCAGGGCTCGATGCAGGGCATGGACCACGGCTCGATGCAGGGCATGGACCACGGCGCGATGCAGGGCATGGATCAGGGCTCGATGCAGGGCATGGACCACGGCTCGATGCAGGGCATGGATCAGGGCTCGATGCAGGGCATGGATCAGGGCTCGATGCAGGGCATGGATCAGGGCTCGATGCAGGGCATGGACCACGGCTCGATGCAGGGCATGGACCACGGCTCGATGCAGGGCATGGACCATGGCTCGATGCAAATGCAAGGCGGCTCGGCGCCACCTGATGCACGGGATCCGAATGCATACTCGGGTGGATATCAACTGGGTGTTGGCAAGTACGCGCTGAGCAACACCCGCCAACTCATGATGGCCGATGAACACAATTTCGGATCGTTCTTAATTGATCGCCTGGAGTGGGTGCGGGGGCCCAACTCCAATGCCGCGTCTTATGAGGCCCAAGCGTGGTACGGAAGCACTTACAACAAGGTTGTGCTGAAGGCGGAAGGCGATGTGAAAAAAGGTCGACTCGAGGAGGCGCGCACCGAGTTGCTGTGGGGGCACGCGATCACGACGTTCTGGGACACCCAGCTTGGGATCCGAAACGACGTCGGCTCGGGGCGTCCAGCGCGGAACTGGGCGGCTTTTGGCGTGCAAGGTCTGGCGCCATACTGGTTCAACATCCAGGCCACGGCATACGTTGGTAACAGTGGTCGTACTGCGCTGCGGCTGTCCACGGAGTATGAATTGCTGCTGACCCAGCGCCTCATCCTACAACCGCGCGTGGAGGCGAACCTCTATGGGAAAAATGATCCGGTTCTGGAGATCGGCAGTGGCCTGTCTAGCGCTAGCGTCGGACTGCGTTTGCGTTACGAATTCAGCCGGCAATTCGCGCCTTACATCGGCGTTGAGCGGTACCAGACGTTTGGCAACACGGCCAATATGATCAGGGCTGATGGAGGCCGCAGTGGCGAGACTCGGTTTGTCGCAGGCCTGCGAGTTTGGTACTAGTCGTTTTCTTTTTCACCACCAGTGGAGGTATTGATATGTTGAACCATCGTTACATTGCCAGCATTGTTGTCGCGGCCTCGGCCATTCTCGCCAGCACGGCTGCATTTGCGCATCCCAAGCTGTTGTCTTCCACGCCCGCCGACAAAGCCGAAGTAGCCGCGCCGGCAAAGATCGAGCTCAAGTTCTCGGAGAGTCTCTCGACGCAATTCTCGGGGGCAAATCTGGTGATGACGGAAATGCCCGGCATGTCGGGGCAAGATGCCATGAAGGTTGCTGCAAACGTCTCAGCAGGCGACGACCCCAAGACAATGGTCATCACGCCTGCCAAGCCCTTGATGACCGGGACGTACAAAGTCGAATGGCGCGCAGTTTCATCGGACACTCACCCCATGACGGGGAATATTTCGTTTAAGGTCAAGTAAAACCATGGCAGACGATTGGCTCAATATCGCCTTGCGGTTTGCGCTGTATCTGGATTTGACGATCCTGTTCGGTGTCTCGCTGTTCGGCGTGCAAGCGTTGCGGCCCGATCACCGAGCATCGGCGATTGCGCGTCGATACGTCTGCACCGTTGGAACCACTGCCGCCTTGGGCATCCTCCTGTCGCTGTGGAGCATCGTGGTGATGGCCAAAGCCATGACCGGTGCCACCGAGTATGGCGCCCTAACTAGCCATATCTTCGGCATGATCCTGACCACCACTACGGTCGGACTGGCCTGGATTGCGCGCTTGGTGGCGCTAGTGAGCTGCCTGGTCGTCGTTGCTTGGTTGGCAAAACGCCCGATACCTCATTTTGGGTTGTGTGCCGGCCTGGGCGCCGTGGCGCTCGTCACCGTCACTTGGGCTGGGCACGGGGCGATGCACGATGGTGCGACGGGATATCTTCATCTTGCATCCGATATTGCCCACGTCCTGGCCGCTGGGGCATGGGTCGGCGCATTAGCAGCGTTTGTGCTCCTGGCTTCCATGCGGCACGCGGCCTCAACGGAAGCGGTCGAGATTCTGAGCCATACGTCCAATGGCTTTGCCCGTCTTGGGACGTTGATTGTCGCCACTTTGCTCGCGACAGGGGTGTTCAACTATTGGCTGATCGTAGGCCCGACACTTGACGGACTCTTCTCTTCCCTTTATGGGCGTCTGTTGCTGCTCAAACTCGCCCTGTTTGGAGCGATGCTGGGCTTGGCAGCGGCCAATCGCTATCGATTGAGTCCACAGCTGGAGACGGCATTGGACGTAGGCGACCACTCTGACGCGGTTATAGCGCTGCGCCGAAGCCTTTGCATGGAGGCGGGACTCGCCGTAGTGATTCTCGCTGCGGTCGCTTGGCTTGGTGTGCTGTCGCCGCCGGGAACCTAGGCGATTTTGGCTGCACGAGAATAAGTACTATGACAAGACTATCGGGTATCAAGACTGTCTCAGCAATGAGGCGTTCCGTCATTGCAGGACTGGTGCTTTTGCCTGCCTTGGCTTGGGCACAAAAGACTGCATCCAAGACCCAGATTGAGGTCTGGAAGACACCAGCGTGTGGATGCTGCCGGGATTGGCTTTTGCATTTGCGGAACAACGGTTTCGAAGTGGTTGTACACGACGTCGAAGACACGGTCGAGGCAAGACAAAAAGTCCGCATGCCAGCGCGCTATGCCTCCTGTCACACCGGCCTTGTTCAAGGCTATGCGCTTGATGGCCATGTTCCGGCCCGTGAGATTCGGCGATTGCTGCGGGAGAGTCCATACGCGATTGGACTGGCGGTCCCTAGCATGCCAATTGGCGCGCCAGGTATGGACAGCCCTGCATATGACAATCGACACATGCCTTATAACGTCTTGCTGGTCGGCTTGGATGGCAACGCAACCGTATTCCAGCCGTATAAGTGAATGCGCAAAAAGCGTTTGGCGAAGTGCAGTCGGCTCCTTGCACATGTCGAGGAAATCTCCAGTCGAACCCTTGCGCAGTGAGGTGTTGCCCAATGGGTGGCACGCGTGAGAAACATGTCGGTTGCAGACCTTCCAGTCAACGTGCTGGCGACAATGGCGCTCGTCTTCGTAACATGGATTGCGCTGCTCATAGGCTTCGCCTGGTACTTGCGCAGAAAACGCGGAGCAAAGCATCCGTCAAATACACGTGCCGATGTCAATAGGCGCCGCCAAAACAAGAAATCCCGTTGTCGACGCTAACTACGCGATCATGGAGAAAAACGTCGACGTACCTAAGGACCCGCTTCAAAACTCTTTACGCGAGCGCTGGCGCAGAGCACACGGTGGCGGCATGATGGTGGACATGAAACAGACGACCTTGGGTCTGGACTGGACCAACAAGCGCACCAGGAAGCGCGATTTCTTGACTGAGATGGAGCGCGTCGTTCCGTGGACCACACTGGTGGGCCTCATCGAGCCGCACAGTCCTCGCGCCAAGACTGGCAGGCCGCCTTTTGCCATCGAGACCATGCTGCGGATTCACTTCATGCAGAACTGGTTCAGCTTCAGCGATATGGCAATGGAAGAGGCGCTGATCGACACGCCGCTGTACCGCGAATTCGCGCGACTGAACGTCGATGCCGACCGCTTGCCGGATGCGGTCACCATCCTGCGCTTTCGTCATTTGCTGGAGGCGCAAGATATCGGCACCAAGATGCTTGCTGCGGTCAACGACCTGCTGAGCGCGAAAGGCCTGATGCTCAAGGCAGGTACGGCGGTGGATGCGACGCTGATCTCGGCACCGAGCTCGACCAAGAACGGCACCGGTGAGCGCGACCCAGAGATGCAGTCGACCCAGAAGAGCGGCAACTGGTACTTCGGGATGAAGGCGCATGTGCGACCTGCAAAGTCGCATGAGTTCCTGTTTCACGAGGTAAGTTATCGATGAAACCGGTTGTTCCATCAACCGTTCCCTACCCGGACATGCTGAGCGGGCAACTGCTCGGTGTGAAGCTCCGGGGACAACGTACCCGCCGGATTAGCCGGTACTCGGTCCCGCGAGGGGCGTGGAAACTGCCAGCACAGAGGCGGTGAGGGGCTAGGGACGAGCGGTAACGATCAACACATGTGAACTTCCGTTAAACGTCGTCATCATTGAACAAGCCAAATGTGCTGACAGGCTTGAGCCAAACGGCAAGCGGCAAGGCATGGTCTTTGTGTGCTGGACCATCATGGACGGAACGCCGCCGGCGAATAGGAAGGATCCGACCCGCTCTGAAACTCATGTGGAACAGGGTAAGCCCGTAACGTTGCCTCCCAAGGCAGGCGAACCGCAAGGAACGTTGTTGGCGTTGCGGGTATAGGAACACGGAAAAAGCGAAGGCCTTCCTGTAATGGGAAGGATACCGACTGCGACATCGTCGGACGCGAAAGCGTCACCAGCACGCAGTGCTCGGTGCCATTTGAAGACCAGGTTCGGATTCAGCCCGTGCTCCATCGCCAGACGCGCCACCGATACGCCTGGCTCGCAGGCCAGCTTGGCCAACTGCCGTCGGAACTCAAGGGGGTAATTCGGGATGCCTCTACGTGAACGTCTCTTCGGTGCTTCTGTTGCCAGAGTGGTCCCCACTACTAATTTGGTGGGGATCACTCTGGCAACTTCCTCTCACACCGTCGAGACGGTGCTGGGGACACGCTTACGCGACAACGCCATCTTATCGTGCCGCTCTCGCCAGGCGAAGAGGTGCGAGAGGGACAGCGCGTCTACGTGAATCTCCAGGATTGCGGCCAGTTTGCCGTCCCAGCGTCCCAAGTGATGCTGCTGCGTCCTGCAGGCTAGCAGGCGCCTCTATTTGGTACGAGATACGGTATCAAGTTGTAGGAGCATCGTGGCCTGTGCCGCACTGAGCCGTTTGGATGTGAAGCGCGCCCGCGATTCGTTGGTCACACAGGGGCAGCATCCGTCGATCGACGAGCTATGTATCGCCTTGGGCAACGTCGGCTCGAAGACGACCATCCATCGCTACCTGAAGGAACTGGAAGAGGAAGAAGGCGCGGCATTGGCACGTACCGGCTCGCTTTCCGACACCATCCAGGATCTAAGCTCGGCTGGCGGCGCGCTTGGATGAAGAGGCGCAGACGATGATCGACCAGCAGCCCGCCGTGTCGGCCGCGCAGCGCCACGCCAGCCGCTCTGCAACAGCGAACCATCGAGGCCAAGCACTTGGCGCAGCAGGCCCAGGATCTCCCCGCAGGGCTGGCTGAGCATGAGGATTTCCGGCGCTTGTTGGACCACAAGTCAGGCACTGGAGCATTTCCGTAGCGCCCGCAAGGAGCGGCGCGGCCAGGAGGCACGCCGACACGAACAACAGGCTCAGCAACTCCAGGCGGAACTGCGCCGGACAACCCGATGCTGATCGTCAAGCAGGGCGAGATCACTCAGTTGCATAAGGACGGCGCCGGGTTGGTGGGGTAGCCGTCCTTTTCGTGCATTTTCTTACGGTTTCACTCGAACTTCCCTTGTGAATCAACAAGTTGCTAATTCACGGATTTCGCAAGAGCGCGTCCTTTTCGTGCCTCACGGTTTCAGACCGCCGGCACCGCCACCCAGAGGGGCATCCGGTAGACGCATACTCACTGCGCAGTGAATATGGCATTTCCGCCAAGTATCAGCGGCTGCGCTGGCTTGTGGTGCTGCAAGCTGTCGAGCCCGCCGCTTATGCCGTCGGGCCGGCCACAGTGAGCTGCTGATCGTCGCGCGTAACGTTCGGCACGTTGTCGCTCTGTTTAGCGATTGCGCTCGCGATAGCTCCACCGCCGACGCACGCAAGCCGCCGGGGAGCTGTTCGGTAGCGGCGGACTCATTCACGATTCGCCACCCGTCACGATGCCCCCGGCAGCTCTGTCGGGCTCGGCAAGCATGTCGCGCTCGAAGCGCCCATAGTGCAGAGCGAGCGTCGGCAGCACGATCAGGTTGAGCGCGGTGGACGTGATCAGGCCACCCAGAATCACGATCGCCATGGGCCCCTCGATTTCGTTGCCCGCCGCACCGCTCGTGACGGCGAGCGGCAGCAAGGCTAGCGCGGTGACAAGCGCGGTCATCAGGATCGGCACCAGCCGTTCCGATGCCCCACGCACCGTCGTATCCATGCTCCATGGAAGGCCGTCGACGTGCACGAGGTGTTCGTAGTGGCTGATCAGCATGATCGAATTGCGCAACGATATGCCGAAGAGCGTGACGAAGCCCACCATGCTGCCAAGCGATAAGTTACCGCCTGCGACCACGACGCTCAACACCCCACCCACCAGCGCGAACGGCAGGTTGGTCATAACAAGCAGCACACGCCGGCGGCTTTTCAGCGCTAGGAAGAGCAGCAGCGTGATACCGATCAGGGACATCGTGCCATAGGCAATGAGGTCGTGCTGCGATTGTGCGCGCGCTTCGCTTTCGCCGCCGAATACGGCATACGTCCCTGGGGGCATCTTGATTTCGTGGTTCACACGCGCTTGCGCCTCGCCCACGAAATCGCTGACCGGCCGACTGCCAAGATTGATCGATACCGTTTGCATACGCTGGCCGCCGTCGTGCGCGATTTGGTAACGGCCGAAGACCTGGCGGATCGTCGCGAGCTCGCGCAAGGGCACGGCAAGTCCGTCTGCATTGCGCAGCATCAGCGCGCCAATGTCGCCGAGCGTCTGGCGTGCTGACGGGGCAAGTACCACCGTGACATCGTAGCTGCGACTGCCTTGGTAGATCTGCGATACCGTGACGCCCGCGTAGGCAGCCTGGATCGCATCGAGCACTTCGACCGGCCTGAAGCCCCAGCGGCTCAGTTGGTCAGGCTTGAGCTTCACGTCGAGCTCAGGGATACCGGGTGGCGAGGCTACCTGCACGCTTGCCACGCCGTGGATCGCCCCGATCAGGCGCGCAATATCCTGGGCCGTGCGGTCGATCACATCGAGGTTGTTGCCGAACACGTTGACGACAACCGGCGCAGTTGCCCCTGAGATGGTCTCGTCAATGCGTTCGACAAGAAACGTGTTGACCGACGTGGTCAGCCCTGGAAAGCGCGCGAGCGCCTGCCGAACGCGATATAAGGCCCAGCTCTGGTCCGAAGCGCTCATCGGCTCAAGATCGATCTCGAATTCCGAGAGCTGGACGCCGGTCGGATCGACGACGTTATTGGCCCGGCCGGCGCGCTGTGCTACGAGGCGCACGCCTGGCACCTGCATCAACGCTTTCGATATCTGGGTGCCGATGCGCATCGACTCCTCGAGTGACGTTCCGGGTGCGAGCCCCATGTGCACGATGTAATGTCCCTCGCGCAGTTGCGGAATTAAATTGCCACTCATGAACGGCAGCGCGGCGAGGGCGGTCACACACATCAGCGCAACGGTCACCGTGACCGCCTTCATGTGCTGCTCGATTTTCATCAAGAGGGCCGTATAGCTTGCCTTGAGCCCGACAATCCAGTGCGGCTCGCGCGCCGGGAGCGGTCTGCGCGTGAGCAGTGCAAGCGCCATCGCAGGGGTGAGCGTGAGCGCCACGGCGAGCGAGGCCAATACCGCGAGAATGTAGGCGATGCCCAATGGTGCAAAAAGCTTGCCGGCCACGCCAGAGAGCGTCAGCAACGGCAGGAAGATCAGCATCACGATGAAGGTGGCGAACACCACGGCGCTACGGACTTCCAGCGAGGCCCGCAGCACCACGCGAAAAACGGCGAGCGGCTGCGGCAGCGCGCAGTTCTCGCGCAATCGCCGGTAGATGTTCTCGACATCAATGATCGCGTCATCGACCACCTCGCCGAGTGCGATCGCAAGGCCCCCAAGCGTCATCGTATTCAGGCTCACGCCCAAAGAAGTCAGCACGATGCTCGCGACGAGCAGCGAGAGTGGAATGGCGACGGCGGAAATCACTGCGGTGCGTACATTGAGCAGGAACAGGAATAGGACTGCCATCACCAGAACGGCGCCGACGATGAGCGCCGTGCGCAGGTGGCCAACCGACGTATCGATGAAATTGGCAGGACGAAACACGCCAGCGTTTACCTCGACACCGTGCTGGACCAGGACCGGCCCGAGCGCGTCAAGCGTCTTTTCGATGCTCTTCGTGATGGCCAGCGTGTTGGTCCCATATTGGCTTTCCAGCACCAACTGCACTCCGGCTTGACCCATGATCGAGGCGGCCCCGACAGGTGGCGTGCTGCCCCAGGCCACGGTTGCGACATCGCCAAGGCGCACCGCCGTGCCGTTGCTCCAGCGCAGCACCACGCCAGCGAGCTTCTGCGGTGTGGCAATCTGGCCGTCGGCGTTGACGGCGATGCGTTGATTATTGTTCTCGATGAACCCGGCGCCGCGCACACCGGTGGACAGGCGCGCTGCTGCGATGACGTCCTGGACCGACAGCCCATAGCGCATCAGCTTGGCCGGATCCACCTGAACTTGCATCTGGCGCGCGTCGCCACCAAACACGATCACGTCAGCCACGCCGGGGACGCTCAGCAGCTGCGGCCTGACAGTCCACTGTGCGATGTCGTACAAGTCCATCAACGAGCGCGTCTTTGACGTGATGCCAATGATTCGCACGACACTGGTCGTCGTCGTGAGCGGCAGGAGCCTGGGTGGCATGACACCCGTTGGCAGCGTTGCCGCCATCCCGTTGATGCGCTCGGTGACGAGTTGCCGGACCTGCAACACGTTCGTGTGATCGTCGAAGACGAGCGTGATCGCGGAAAGACCCTGCATCGACCTGGAGCGCATCGATTGCAAGCCGACCATACCGCCCAGGGCGTTCTCAAGCGGCTGCGTCACGAGCGTTTCGACTTGTTCGCTGGTCAACCCCGGCGCTTCGGTATGGACGATGCTCATCGGCGGCGCGAACTCCGGGAACACATCAAGCTTCGCGCGCGTGAGCGTATAGAGGCCGTAGCAGGCCACGACGATAGCCAGCGCGTAGATGACGCCGCGAAAGCGCAGCGAAAAGCGAATGATCGCGTTGAGCATGGACTGGCTTGAGTTCGCGTTGGATATGGCTGGGGGTGCACCCGGACAAGCGGGTGCTCCAATCTCACTCATCGCACTCGGGCGGATCCTTGCAGGCCGTGGCGATGCCCTGCGGCTTCAGTTCTTCGGAGAGCAGCAATTGAGCGCCTTGCGTTACCACAAGATCGCCGGCGTGAAATTCGGAGGTTACCTTGAAGCCTTGGTCGCCTTCTCCAGCCGGCGGCACATAGCGGCGCGTAAAACGATCGGGCGCGGTGCGCACATAGGCCCACGTCTGGCCGCCGTACCAGACCACCGCCTGCTCTGGAATCAGGAGTCCGGCATTCACTTGGCTCGACGTTGGTACGTTCGCGCTCGTGCGCGTACCCGCTGGCAGCGCTTGCTGGGCGATGTAGAACCATGGGTTGCCCTGCACGGCAGGATCGGCGAGTGGCGACGCGGAAAGTTTGCTAGCCGGAACCGACTTGCCTTCGGGGGTCTCGATCGTGATCCCGGCAGGTGCCACATCGCGGTAGCTCGCAGGCAGCGTGACGCGCAGCACCACTGCGCGACCCAACTGCAAATGCAGGAACAGATCGGACGCCGGCGTGATCGCCGCGTTCGTGAGGGCATCGCCAAATTGCTGGCGCATCGTGGCATCGAGGCCGCTTACCGCCGCATTGGCTGATTGCAGCTTGGCGTTATCCGTTTGCATGAGCGCTTGTGCGTCCTGCAGGCTCTTCTGCGAAATGTTGCGGTCATCCTCGAATAAGGTGCGGGTGCGCGCGTACTGCGCGCGCGAATTGGCGGCCTGCGCTGCAAACGTGCCGACGTCTGCTCGCGCAGCCGCCATCCGGTTGTGCAGGTCGAAGAGCGGCTGCAGGTCGATGACGGTCGCATAGGCGCTAATAGCGCGCTGTCCGGTGACGGCAACGAGCGGTGTCACCATGATGTGGCTTGCGCGCTGTTCCTCAGGACTGATGACGACGACCGTTTCGCCATTGACCGTTTGTACGCTCGGCTGGGGAGCGACCTGGGTGGCCACGGTGGGGGCGGAGGCGCCCGAGTTTGCGACTATCTGATGGATGTACCATCCAGCGCCAACGAGCAAGGCCAGCGAGGCGAAGGAAAAAAGAATCAGTCGAAGTTTCATTGCCGTGTCTCTTGCTCGGTTGGGGTTGCATCCATCACCCCTTGGCCGAGGGTTCGCTGCATGGCGTCCTCGAGTGCGCCGGCGGCCTGCTGGGCGGCGACGACAGCGTTCAGATGGGCAATTTCACTTGTTTGATAGTCGACCTGCGCCTGTGCGTACGTCAGACGGTCCGTGTTGCCGGCCGCAAGGCTGGCGGCCTGGCTATCGAGCTGCTTTCGGGCGTCGGTCCGATACGCCTCGGACAAGCGCATCGCCTCGAGGCTGGAGCGGTAACGGGCAAGCGCGTGATCGAGGTCGCTGAGAATGGTGTCCTGCAATGCTGCCGTTCGGGCGGCGGCCTCCTTGCGCTTGGCCTCGGCCTCCCGGATGCCGCCCTGGTTCTGGTCGAAGATCGGCAACGCGATGCCGGCGAGGCCAAATGCAATCTTGTTCGTTCCGGTGTCGTAGGTATAACCGAGGCCGAGGTGGATGTTGGGATACTGCTTCGCCACTTCGAGCTGCAATGCCGACTCGGCGGCGGCGTAGCCGGCAAGCGATGCGAGCAGGTCGGCCCTGTGGAAGATTGCCTCGCGCTGGGCGTCGGCAGCCGGCGGCGCAGGCGGCGCTGTGCCGAACGCGTCGAGATCGAACCGAATGCCATCGAGCGCAGCCGCCCTCACGCCGATCGCTGCCGCAAGTTGGGCACGGGCGTCCTGTTCAGCGCTGCGGGTTGCGACCAGATCGCTTTGCGCCTGGGTATCGGCGAGTACCGCCGCATCGACGTCGGGCCGGGAGAACTGACCGACTGCCAGGCGCTTCCTGCTCATTGCGGCGATCTCCCGCTCGGCCTCCGCCTTGCGCGACTGAGACACGATACGCTCGCGTGCGGCATAGAGCGCGAGCAGCGCGTCGCGGACTTGCGAGCGGACCTTCCATGCTTCATTCGCGATGTTCAGGCGCGCGGCTTCCGACAGGTGCGACGCCTGGTCGACGCGATAACCCCGCTTGTGTGCGGTCTCGATCGGGATATCGAGCGCTGGGCCGGTCGTGAACGGCGCGCCGGGACCGGGGTTGGGCGTCGAGTACTGAAAAGGAAATTGAAGGACCGGGTTCGGAATCTTGTCGGCAACCTCGATACCGGCTTTGGCTGTACCCCACCGGGCGCGCGCGATATCGAGCGCCGGGCTGTAGTACCAGGCTGCCAGACTAAGCATCTCTCGGTTCCAGCGCGCCGGTGGCCACGGCTGAACGTCTTGCCCGAGCTCGCGGGAGAGGTAGGCGCGCAAATCTTCGCTCACAAGCGAGCGCTCCTGGAACTGGAGGGCAAGCTGGGCTGGCGCGATCGGTTGTGCTTGGTATGTCGCACAACCCGCCAGCAGGGTGAAAGCAATCGGCAATGCTCGACGCATTTGGACATCCATTGGTCTTGCTGCCGTCCGGTTTGGCGGCTTAAGGCCCGGATGCTACGCCACTGCTTGTGAAATTTTTGTCAAGAACGAGCCGGATCCGTTCCAGGTCGTGCCGCTTCTGGGGTCGCCAGGGGCAGACGTAACCATACGCGCGTACCGCGGTCGGGCTCGCTGTGGAGATCGATGGCCCAGCCATACCGGTCGCATATCTTTTTCACGATCGACAGGCCAATACCGATGCCGCGTGTCGACGTTTGTTGCGGGGCCGCTTGATAGAACCGGTCGAACACATGCGGCAGCGCCTGCGGGGCAATGCCTGCGCCCGTATCCTCGATCTGCAGCCAACCGTCCTCATACGAGAAACGAATATGCCCGTGCGCGGTATAGCGGATCGCATTGTCAATCAGGTTCGAGAGCACGATGGCAAGTGCGGAACGATTTGCCATGATGTGCAGGCAGAGATCGACGTCGACCACCGTGTTGACACCTTTTGCAGTCAGGCTGTCCACGAAGGGCGCCAGCACTGTTTCGATCATGCGTGTCATGCCCACCGGTTCCTGGCGCTCTGCCAATTCCTCTCTTGCCAGTATCAGCAGCGCATCGACCGTCTCGCGCATGTTGTCGGTCGCTTGTTCGATCTGACGCAGTCGTGCGCGCGATTTTCCACCGATCGACGTGTCCTGTTCGAGCAGTTCACAGCTTGTCTTGATGGTGGTAAGAGGCGTGCGAAGTTCATGGCTGACGTTGCTGGTGAACGCCTTCTCGCGCTCCACCATGTCGGCCATGCGTTGATGGTACGCGTTGAACGCGTTGGCCAGCTCGGTGATTTCTACTTCGTCGTATTTGCCGGGATTGATCGACGCCGATCCGCCACCGAGCCAAAGCACTTTGACTTGCTGCGCCAACCCCACCACTTGGCGCACCAGCAGACCTGACAGGCCGTACGCAAGCCAGATCGTCAGCAGCGCAAAGACGCCGGTGCCGGCCATGAGTGCGTTGATGACTCGCTTGAATCGCTGCTCATAGGCGCCAAAGTCGTAGATCCGGTACAGCCGTGTATTGCCAAGCGGGACAACAACGACGTGGATCTCCTCGTCATTGACGATGATCTCGTGAGTGCCTGCGGAAAGCTCCTTGACCGTTGCGGGCAACGTGACCGTCGCCCGACCCGCGGTCGACACATAACCATTCATCCTCGCGTCAAACTGCGGCAGCAGAGCCGGATCGCTCTGGTACGACTGCAGCAGGTTCGCGATGTCATCGTGGATCAGCGCCGCGATCAGTTTCTCTTCCTGCGCTTCGGCAAGCGCTTTCACGCCCAGCGCCTGAGCGACCAGCAGGAGGATCGTCAGCGCTGAGAAGGCGAGCGCGACCTTGAAACGCAGGCTACTTCGCATCGGTATCGCCCACATTCAGCCGGTAGCCAAGACCATGCACGGTCTCGATGAGATTCACTTCGCCGTGAGTGGTCAGAGCGCGGCGCAGCGTATAGACGTGTGCACGAAGAGTGTCGCTGTCGCCAAGCTCCTCGCCCCATATCTGCGTTTCGAGTTCGACGCGGCTGAACACGCGGTTCGGGGATTGCATCAGGATGCGCAATAACAGCAGGCACTTGGGCGGCAGCTTTATAGGGCGAACGCCACGTTCGACGGAAAGTGTCGTCAGGTCAAGCCGCACGTCCGCACAGCATAGGACCGTTTGCGTAACCTGTCTCTTATAGCGCTTGATTAGGGCGGCCAACCGCGCGCCGACCTCCTTGAGCGAGAACGGCTTGACCAGGTAATCGTCGGCACCGTGCCTGAATCCAGTGAGCTTGTCATCCAGCGTGTCTTTGGCGGTCAGCATCAGGACGGGTGTATCGCGGCGCGCTTCCTCGCGCAGCCTGCGGCACAGCGTCAGACCATCCATGCCCGGTAGCGCCAGGTCAAGCAGAATGGCATCCCACGATTGGGATAGCGCCAGTTGCAGGCCTGCTGGGCCGCTCGACGCAGTATCAACCTCGTAACCGGCGCTCTCAAGGTAGTCGTAGAGATTGGTCGCGATGCTGACGTCGTCTTCGATCACGAGTACCCGCACAATGAGCTCCCGAACGCGCAAACACACGCGCATTGTGCCATTGCATCCCGTTGCGGGATGCCAATCTTGCTTGGACCGGGCAGCAAAGTGGGGCCTGGTAGGAGTCGCGCGCGACCAGATATCGACGATGGCCCATTCTACGTACCCGTAGTTTAAGTGGGTGACTGTGTCCAGCGATTCAGGGGGCCGCTCCACTGGTGCTGCTTTGCCGCGGCGCCGGCGCCTTGTCTATCGGTGCTTGGCTACGCAAGCGCTGGCTCGCCGCTCCGTAAGCTTAGTGCCGCGGATGGTTCGCCCTCGTTCGTTTGGGACCAGGTCAGCCGCAGCATCCCCGTTGCAGTTGGACAGGCGGGCAAGGCACCGAGCCGAACGAACAGAACACGCAGCAGTCCCCTGGCTTGGGCCGCAACAGCGTTTTGCAGTGCAGGCATTCGTAGTAGAACAGGCAAGCGTCCGTGGGCATGGTTTCCTGCTTAGCAAAGCCGCAGTGCGGGCACGTCAGCACGGATTCGAGGGTGACTGCACTCATGACGGGGTCACTTCTGCAGGGTGGACGGATAGCCTGCGTTCGTCGTCGCGCGGGTCAATGCTGCCGGTTGGGTCGTGTCAGCGTCATAGGTAACGGTGGCCGTTTTCCTGCCGAAGTCGACCTTTACAGCGCTCACTCCGGGCACCTTTTGCAGCGATTTCTTGACCGTGATGGGGCACAACTCGCACGTCATGTTTTGCACGTCGAGAGTCACGGTTTTCGGCGCAGCGGCCAGTGCTGTGAGAGGCAAGGCTGCGCATATGGCCAGCAACAGTTTGCGCATGAGTGTCTCCAATCAGTAGAACAGCGGGGCTAGCCACGGCACGGCCAACAGGCCGAGCAGCAAGGCGGCGACGACCCAGAACACCAGCCGCTGCCGCTCAAGTGTGCGTGGCTCAGCGCAGGCCGTACCCGGTGTGCAGGCTCGCGGCACCAAGTAGAGCTTGCGGAAGGCCAGCCCGAGAAACAGCAACGTCAGGCCGATAAACACGGGGCGGTACGGATCCATAGCCGTCAGGCTGCTCACCCATGAGCCGCCGATACCGAGTGCGAGCAACACCAGCGGGCCGACACAGCACACCGATGCGCCGATGGCGGCCAGGACGCCCGCAACCAGCGGGCCTTTCCCGGAGAACTGCATGCCCGACTCCTTGAACCTGTTTGCTCAAGTGTTAGTCTAGATTCCGTACTTAGGTACGGAATCAAGGAGAAAGTGATGGCTACAGACCTGACCATCGGCAGGCTGGCGGAAGCCGCCGGCGTGAATGTGGAGACGATCCGCTATTACCAACGGCGCGGCCTGCTGGATGAGCCGTCAAAACCCCTAGGCGGCCATCGGCGCTACGCCTCGGAACAAATCAGGCGCGTGCGCTTCGTCAAACGAGCTCAGGCGCTGGGGTTCACGCTGGACGAGGTGGGCACCTTGCTGTTGCTCGATGCAGCGTCTGCGTGTGGCGAAACGCATGCACTGGCTGCGCGCAAACTGGACTTGATCGACCGGAAGATGGCCGACCTAGCCGCGATGCGCCAAGTGTTGACCGGACTGGTACGGCAGTGCGAGGCAGGTGACGGCCATGCGACTTGCCCAATTATCGATGCGCTGGCGCAGGATTGAGCTCGCCGGTAGTGTCAGCATTTTCTCGTTCCGAAGCCTAGAAGACGCCACTGATCGGCTACCGAGGCTGCTTAGTGCGACTGCCCTGCGCTGGTAGCCCCTAAGGCGCACGCGTCCTGGTCCCTCCTGGCCCAGGACTGAGCACTGCGACCATCTTCCCCCCCGTTTCATGCCATCCTGATGCAGTCAAGTTAGGCCACTCGTCCACCCGATTCAGTCGTTACGACCCACTAGCATTGGGGGCACACCGATACGGATTGTGTCAAAAATCTGTCACCACAATGGGTTAGTACCCGTGTGCCGGGGAACACGCTAAGTCAAGAATGTTGCAATTCTGTGAAAATACAGCTGCCCCGGAATCAGGGCAGAACAGTCCGCACCGGGACATTATCCGCTGACATCGCCCTGTCTTTCCCGGCCCCTGCGAGCGCGGTGCCCATTCAGACGCAATATCCCGTGGCGGTGCAACTTTGCTGCCCTGAGCGGTGCGATGGCCATGCACAGTGCAGTTTCACGAAAAGCGGGCGCGCGCATCATTCACCAACAAATCGGATTCCGCGTCGATGACTCGAGTGGTTCGCCCACTGTCGCCCAAAGAATAGGACGCTGGATCATTTGTACTGTGAGCGAGCGCCGGAGTGACCTTCACATCGCATCACACGTGATAATCCGCCATTATCACGTGTGAGGAACCGCCTCCGAGGAGCCACCTTGACGCATCGATTTGGTACGTATATACATAGTACGTAATACGGTATCAAATACTAACGCCATGGCCCGTGCCGGACTCAGTCGTATTGACATCAAGCGTGCCCGCGATTCGCTGCTCGCCCAGGGGCAGCACCCGTCGATCGATGCGATACGTATCGCGTTGGGCAACACGGGCTCGAAAACGACCATCCACCGCTATCTGAAGGAACTGGAAGAAGAGGAAGGCGTAGCGCTCAAGCGGGCTGGCACGACCTCCGACGCCATCCTCGACCTGGTCGGCAGATTGGCGGCGCGCCTGCATGAAGAAGCGCAGGCGGTGGTTGACCAGCAGGTTACGGCTGCCACGGCACAACGCCAGCAAGTCCGGGCAGAAGCAGACAGGCTGTCGGCGGACCTCGCCGTGCTTCGCGCCGAGCTGGCGCAGGCTCACGCCACCATTACCAACGTGCGGGCTGCGCTCAGCGACACGCAAGCGGCGCTGCAGCAGCATGCCCTGGAGGCCGAACGGCTGGCGCAGCAGGTCCGGGACCTCACTGAACGGCAAGCCGAGCAAGAAGGCTTCCGGCGCTCACTGGAGGAGAAGCTGCAGCACGCGCACCAGGCGCTGGAACACTTCCGCAACGCCAGCAAGGAGCAGCGCGATCAGGACACGCGGCGGCATGAGCAACAGGTCCAACAACTGCAGGCGGAAATCCGGCAGGCCAACCAGGCGGTGATCGTCAAGCAGGGCGAAATCACGCTGTTGAACAAGGACGGCGCACGGCTGGTTGCGGAAGTTGGAGCGGCAACCAAGCGCGTCCGCGAACTGGAAGCACGCGGCGAGCAAACAGTGGCGGCGCTGAACCAAGCGCGCACCGACCACACGCGGGCGGAAGCAGAACGGGATACGTTGCGCGCGACGGTGCAGGCCCAGGCGGATGAGCTTGCGGCCGTGCGTGCGGAACGTGAGCAGACGGCGACCGAGTTGGCCAGGTTGGCTGCACGGCTCGAAGCCCAGCAGACGCTACTGACTGACTACCGGACACAGCTCGGGGTGGCGGGGCCGGCGGCCTGAAACCGTAAGATTCGGCACGAAAAGGACGTGCTCTTACGAAATCAGCATTTCCCCAACTTATTGATTCACAAGGTAAATTCGAACGAAACCGTAAGAAATTGCACGAAAAGGACGACTACCCCCACGTGGCGAAGTGTTCGACCTCGGCAAGAGCCTTTTCCAGTTTGCCGGCGTCGACGTGCAGGCTGGGCTCCATCATCCAGACAGAGCCCATGTCCATTCCGTTCGCCTCCGCTTCGACGAGTAGCTCGCGCTCGCGATCGTCCAGGAAAAACAAACTGCGGTGCTTTGTGAGTTCAATCGGCGCGTGCGTCGGCCTGACACGCGTCAGGCTCCCTGGGTGCTGTGAGCGGTTCCGCGCCAGGATGACCTGCTCAAGCAGATCCAAGTCTGCGCCGCTGTCCAAGAACTTCACGCCCAGGTGCTCCGCGAAAACAGCCTCGTACCCTCGGAGCCATCCGTGTTTGAACACGCGTTTCCGCACATCTTGGTCGACGTTGATATGGGCTGCGCGTTCCCAAGTTTCAAAGTAGACACGGAGCGCGCCGGCCAGCATGGACACGCACGCATGGCAGAGTACCTGGACGGAATCTGACGCATCGATCCAGTCCGACAGAAACGCCGGCTCCGAATTTTCGCTATGCGGCGGTACGTAGGGCGGCTGCTCCTCCTCGATCAACCGCATGCGCTCGACGAAAGGCGACGTCGAATCGCGGTAAAGCTGGCGTATGAAGCCAACCCGTTGTTTCAGGAAGAATGCAACGTCCATTGTAGGGCCTCGCGTAGGCAGGGATATGAGCGGTCATCCAACAAACGAAGGTTTGATAGTCACCTGCCGGCTCGCACTCGGGGCAGGCCGCGAGCCGCATAGCTGGACAGCGCCCGTCAGCTGCAACCAATACAAGCACGGGGTGACGGGATTGCAGACATCGGCCGTCGAATACAAGCTCGGTTGCAGTTAATCTAAGCACGCGAGTCCCGTCGGTTGCAGCTATTTCAAGCAAGAATCTGCGTGAAATGCAAGCCACTTCAGTTCTCGACGGCTGTGGCGCTTGGCGTCAATCCAATCCAATGGCCAGCAGGGTGACCATGAAATTCTTCTTCGATGAGAGTGGAAACACCGGTGGCGAAACCAGCACCGGCAAGGCATACGACTTCGATGGCCAACCAACCTTTGCGCTTGCCGCCATCGGCCTCCACGACCAGGATGCGACCGCGGCGGTAGTCGAGGAGATCAGGTCCGCGCACCGCATTCCGGCTGGCGAGTTGAAGTCCAAATCGTTGACCGGCAAGCCCGAGTTTGTCCGTGACCTGGTCGACGCCATTTGTGATCGAGCCCCACCGTGCTTCATTGAAGTCGTCGACAAGAGATTCTATGTGGTGATGAACATGGTTAGCAGCCATGTGCTCCCGCCGAGCACGGGTATCTTGGGAAGTCCGCAGGCGCACTTTGTTCAGAATGCATTTGCGGATTTTCTCTATCACTTCACGCCGGCGGAAGTGTTCGACGCGTTCATCGCCGCTTGCCAGGCCCCGTCCGATGCAGCGCTTCGATCGTCATTTGGCGCCTTGCTGGAGTTCTTGGATCGGTTTCCTGCGAGCGAGGTCGCTGTGGCGTGCCGTGAGATGACGTGTCTATCGTTGAGCGATTACGACGAGATGCTGGCCGACAAGGTTCCTACTGCGTACGCGCGTTTCTTGCCTTCGCCGGACACGGGCAAGCGCGGGAAGCCCGTTTCGATGCTGCCGAATCTGTCCTCGCTCACGAACATCTACGCTCGGATCAATCGGCACTACAAACGCGACCTATCGGCGATCGAGTTGGTGCACGACGAGCAGCTCCAATACGACCAGATTCTGACCAACAACAAGCAAGCGGCCGAAGCTCTCGGCGAGCATGCGGTCAACTTCTTTACACCGCACGCCGACTACAAATTCAGCGCGGCGGCGCCACTGACTTTCGCGAAATCCCACGACTCGATTGGTCTCCAGTTGGCGGACGTCATTGCCGGCTTTTGCATGAGGTACATCAAGGATTGGCTGTGCGATCCGAGAGGTATTTCAGATGCCGCGCATGCGACGTTTGAGCGCCTCCGCGGATTGCGAGACAACGGTACGGTCTGTGGCGTGAACCTTGTCGTTACCAACCAACTTGCCCATCAGGTGTTGTTCCCAGCCTACCGTGACTGAAAAGCGTTCAGCCCCTGTGATCGAGTAGCGGTGTATGTGGAGAGTGCGCGCGTTCTACGCCGGGTGCGGACTACATCGGCTATCCTTGCCGCTCACATAAAACGGGGGTTTCGTGGCAACGTACAAACAGCTTCTGGCGCAAAAAGCTAAGTTGGATTTGCAGATCGAGGCGGCACACCTTGCCGAAAAAGCAGCGGCGATTGCGCGGGCTCGCGAGATCGTGGAAGCGTACGGTCTGACCGCAGCAGATATCGGCCTCAAGGCGCGCGCCGGCAAGAGTGTACAAGCCAAATCGATCGTGCCGCCCAAGTATCGGGACCCGAAGACGGGCGCTACCTGGTCGGGCCGCGGCAGGGCGCCTGCATGGATTGGCAAGAATCGCGATCGATTCCTGATCGAAGCGTGACAAGCCCGGGGGCGGGGAGCAATGAAAGGGCCAACCGCCTCGGGACTGAAGTGCGCAATCTCACCTTATCTTGGTTAGACCCCTCGCGGAGAAGTGGGGGAGTCATAGATGGTCACCACTAGGCAGGGGAACCAGCCATCGGCGTAGGCCTGTTGCCGTACGATCACGGCGCCGGGTAGCAAGGAAGTTGGCGACACCCCGGGCTCGGCTAGGTCGACTGAAACCGACGTGCTGCCGTCGGGACGGATGTCAGTGAGCGGGATTTCCAGGACGGCGGAGAAATCCTTCGGGTCGCAGTGAGGGTCTTGCGGGCGGCTGGGCTGCAGCGCAGTGGCGACAACTGTCTCGCTGCCGCGGAAGTGTTTGTCCAGCGGCTGTCGTTGCGCCTTGAACCAAGGCATGCCCCAGCTCTTTTGATGCCGCCTCCCGTCCCGGTGATAGCTGGCGTGTGGGTTCCGTTTCGTCCCGCCAATAGGATTTTGGGGACGCGGAAAGATGACATAGACACCACTGGCGGAACGCGTAATTCGGAGCGCAAGGTACAACTCCGTGTCCCGGATGGCCACCGCATATTGGCGGGGTGCGGTCTGCGTGGGTAATGCCATAGGGACTCCGGATGGCGAACTCCATGGATTCTAGGTGCCTATGGCGGTGCCATTGTTCCCCGGACCCCAATCCCAAGTCTGCCAGGCCTTGTAGCAGTCGCCGGGCACAATGCGGGAGCACCAAGGCTCGACCATCGGAACAGCGCGCATCCACATTCCCAAGGCTTGAGCGGTTGGCCTCGACGTGCACCAACCCCTTTATCGCCGCCTGTTAAGCATCTGGTTGACGATAGCAAATCCGTTCACCATGCGCGCTCTCTAACTCATTGATTCTTCGTGGTCTCCTCAGAAAGTGATCATGTTTGCTTGCCTTCCGACCCGGAAGCAATTCGGAGCATTCGTTAGCCAAACTGAGCAATCATCAGGAATTGACGGCCATTGTCAGCATTGTTGGTCCGTTCTTCGCCAGTGCAGGGTACAGCTGAGCACCTTTTCATCACGACCTTGACGGGGGGCTGCGGTCTTGAAGAGTTGTCTTGGGCGACCCACGTGCGGGGTCATCCTTCGTTCTTGCGCCGGACGAAGATGAGTTGCAGATCCTGCTTTGCAGCGTCCCCCGAGGGGGCTATCGATTCGGCAAGGGCGTAGCGCTCGTCGTCGGCGCGAGTTCCGTCTTGCACTTCATACGACAAGCCGTGTGCCTCGAGCTCGTCGAGCAGTTCGCGCCAGTCCGTCTGATCTGTCACCGACACAGCTAGCGTGGAGAACCATTCGTCATAGAAGGTTCTCAAGTTTCGCCAAACATTTCTCAATTCTGCAGCTTGGCTAGAAATTGCGAACTTCCATTCATCGGATATCAGGGTTTCGTAGGTGAGTGCGTAGTGGCTCAAGTCCCCCTTGGCTTGAGCAAGGCGCAGGCAGAACACTGCCACATTCAGTCCAGCCCAGCACGTCTCACGCGAGCTGACGGGGTGGTACAGCGCGTCGACGTATTGCTTGACGCTTCTTTTGGACCGTGTTGGCGGAGAGGGAATGCTGACCCCAAGCTGTTCCACCGCTTGACGCCATGACATGACCGCGTTGACGGAGGCGCGATCTGTCTGAGAGAGCGACCAGATCGGCATCGCGAGAGCGCGATGTGCCGCGTCTGTGTGGCGTGCGAGCCGGTCCATCCACATTGTTGCCGTGCGGTCATCGCGTGCCAGGGCGCGCGGCAAATCCAATTTACGGTGCCCGAGCCGTTCCCACCAGCGCGTGGGCGCATCTGTCGCGAAAGCGTCCCCCATCAGCGTTTTCTCGATTCGATAGCCCGTGGGTGCGTTGAGCACTCGGCGTGCAATATCGAAGACCAGCCGGCTTTGGTAAGCCCGTAAGTGGACATTACCGCGGTACGCGGACCGCCATCCAGGCAGACCGGCACGGCTGAGCTCGATAAAGCAACCCGATAGCGGATCGCATTCGACGGGGTTGAACGCGTACACCTTCTTTCTCCCCGTGTCTAGGGACAATTGCTGTCATCAAGTGTGCCTTGATTGGCGGATCCGCTACAAGCATGTTGGCGATCAGATGCGATCGCATAGAAGCCTTCACGTTCGACGGGCAACGCCATGGCGAATTCAGAACGGCAGACGGACAGACGCGTTGCTTCGTACCTGCTCGAGCAACACGGACCACTCATGTGTGGGCGCAGCCTATGGGCGGCGCTTGGCTACACGTCAGCCCAAGCGTTCCGCCGTGCAGTCCGTGCCGGATCGGTGCCGATAAAAACGTTCACGCTGGAACATCGAAGGGGGCGGTACGCCAAGACGCTCGACGTGGTGGACTGGCTCGCAAACCTGGCGGCCGCTGACCGCAGCGAGGCGCCCGGAGGTTGAATTCAAGGAGATGACCATGCCGCCATGTTGAACAACGGGCAGCGGTAGGAAAAGAAAAACGCCCCAGTGCGGCAAACACTGAGGCGTTCTTGAGACTAGGTCGCTCGTCATCGAACTACGCGAACTGAAACCAAGTCTCTGCCTCTTTGCGCCACCTGTCAAGCTGGCGTGCCCTGTCGCGTTCCCCACATCCCTCGTCCCCGCAGTCCGACAAGTTGCTCCCTGTTCGCGGCGGTATCGGCTTGCGCGTGCGCTCCAAAGTGATGCAGGCGCCTCGTCGTACCCGCCGCTTGCTCGACGCGCAGTGCTCTCGGGCTGTGTCCATCCAGCGACCTTCAGGAGGCCGTATGTGGTCCTTTCGCGAGCACCGGTATGGCGGGCTTCATCGCCGCTACCGTGAATTCAATGGCGGGGTCCTGCGCTGCATTGACCCACTCAGGCGCGAGCCGATTGCCTTTCCCACCGAGCTGCACTACGAGAATTGGCTGCTGTACTGGGCGCAGCCCGGCGTTCGGCGCCTGCAGGTGGGTGGGCTTCGCCTGTACTGCATGCACCTTGGCCATCGCTTCAGCGTGCGGCCCGATCTGGTGGTCACGGACCACTCGGAGCAAATCCAGATCGTGATGGCCGCATCCACCCCAGCCAACGAGAAGCGCGTCCAACGGCTCGCTTTGGTGGCCAAGGCGCATGACCTGCAATGGGCAGCGCGCACGCGCGCCGAGATCCGCGCGGATCCCGTGTTGCTCAGCAATCTGGACAGGTTGCGGCAGTGCACGACGCTAAATGCCGACGATCGCGCCCCGGCGATTGAACGCCTCGTCCACGACAGCCTGCGCGCGGCGGACTCGACCACCCGGGGGCACCTACGACAGCGCACGGGGCCGCACGTGCCGCAGAGCCTGCTGGACGCCACGCTGCTGCGCTTGCATGCAGCCGGCGAGCTCAGTCTTGAGTTATCAGCCGCGCCGTATGGAGAGAACACGCTGGTACGTCGGCGCTAGGAGGGCCGGCCGTGCGCGAGCGTCCCGACTCGGTGCGCATCCAGGCCAAGCCTTCGCCGAGATTGCAAGGCATCGAAACGTCGCTTCCGGGCCGCTCCGGCACGATGTGGCGCGGCCTCACACTCCAGGAGTATCGAATGACAAACGAACATCGCTCGGACTACCCCAACCGTGGGTGGAATCGCATTCCGGAATGTTATCGCGCGATCGACACATGGCCCAGCGCAGACGAGTCGCTTCTCAAGGGCCAAAAGAACCGGTCACGCTATCGGCGGCTCTGTACGGGGATTCAGTTGTACCTCGAGCGTCGGCCGCTGGCCGACGTGCAGGCGGCCACGGGCCTGTCCAAACGGCGCTTCCTGGCCATCGTCGAACGCTGCCTGCAGGCTGCCCCCGACGGACGCATCTGGGGGCTGCGCGCGTGCGTGGACGGGGCGCGGGTCAACACGCTACAGCGATGCAAGGCGCTCACCGAGCACGACAATGACCACGCCGGCTACCAGGGGATGTTCCGGAAGTTCCTGCGCGATCACCCGGAGATCGAAACCCGGCTCATCAAGGAATTGAGCCGCAAGGGTGTCAAGAGCGCTGGGCCCAAGCGCCTCGCGTTTCGGGGTGCGCACCGTGCGTTCCTGCGCATCTGTAAGGAAGCGGGGATTGCCGAGAATGCCTATCCGCTCAAGCAGCAGAGCAAGGCGGTATGGGGGCTGCGGAAATGGATGCGAGAAGCGTTAATTCCGCATGAGGGAGCTGCTTGGGTCGCGCATGAGTATGGCGAGGACGCCGCAAAGAAGTACGCGTTCCAATCGGGCGATGGGCAGGCGAAGCGGCTGCCCTTGCCCTATGAAGCGTGGGAACTGGACGAGGTCACGATCGACGTGGAGGGCGTGTACGAGATTCCCAATGCCGCCGGCGACTGGGAGGAAGTGGCGCTGCGCCGCGCGTTCGCACTACGGGTGATCGACGTGGCCACCGGTGCAAAGCTTGCGAACCGTCTGGTCTTGGCGCCGCAGGCGTCTGCCGAAGACGTCGCCATGCTCCTGTGGGATGCGGTATCGGGTGTGGTGCTCAGTGAAGAGGTGCGGAACACGGGCCTCTTGCCGGGGGCAGGGTTCCCGGCCGCCGAAATTCCCGAATTGCGCTTCGCGGTGCCGCAGACGGTCTATCTCGACAATGCGCTGGCGCATCTATCCGATCACGTGCAGCATCTCATCAGCAGTCTGTGGGGCGCTAAGGCCAAGCTGGGCCGTCCCGGTACGCCTCTCGAGCGGCCCCATATCGAAGCGGATTTTGCGGTCCAAGCACGACAGTTTCTGCATCAGGTGCCAGGCACGACCGGATCGGGACCAGGCGACCCCTTAAGGGACAAAGGTGGGCGTCGCGTGTCCGTCACACTCTTGGCGGCGGCCATCGATTGCTACTGCGCCAACGCCAATGTGAGCCCGGCCGCAGCTTCGCATTACATTGCGCCGCTGGAGCGTTTGCGCCGTAGCCTGGCAAGCCGCGCGCTCGCTCCCACTTATTTGCCCGCGCATCTGCGCCGGCCCCATTTTTTCAACAAGCCTGTCCCGGTGCCGGTCCACGCTGATCTGCGATCTGGCCGCTGCCCGTACATCAACTACATGTATCAACGTTACAGCAGCAATCAGTTGCGGCGTTGTATCGGCCTCACGGGTAAGCGGATGTGGGTACGCCCCGATTTCGGGGACATGCGTACGGTGTTGCTGTTCGACGATGCCGGAAGCGAGTTCGGGCCGGTGCATGTCCAGGGTGCCTGGGGCAGGTTCCCGCACGACATTCGAATCCGCAAGCTCTATGGCCGCCTTAAGCGTGAACGGCAGCTCGGACAGCACCCCGAGGACGCGCCCCTGGAGTGCCTGCTCAACGCGCTTCGCAAGCGTGCGCCGGGCGACCGGAACGCGGCATTGCAGCTTGCCTACTTGGAGCAGTACCTGTTAGCGCACGGTGTCGGTGTGTCGCCCTTGGGCCTCATGGTGCCGGACACGTTGCCGATCGCCGAGGTGGCCGAGGGCAGTACCCGTGGCACCTCGCACATGCGACCTGTCCGCGCCGATGCGCCCACTGGGTCCGAGCCGGGTGCGGACGCGTCTCCGATCTTCAGTGCCAACCGTGTTCCGCGTGTTGTCGTGAGGAGGTGAGCATGAACCCCGACAATCAGCAACCCGATCCGCAGGGCAATCTCGTTCCACTGGAAGATGCCATTGTGTGGACCCCCGTGATCGAGCGGCTCGGAAAGACCGTCGCGGGATGGCTGCGCATGGACTCGCCGGGCGCGATGGTGTCTGGCAAGCCCCGGTTGGGCAAAAGCGCGGCGTGCAGGTATCTGGCCCAGACGTTGCCATCGATCATCGCGGCGCCTGTCGCCGTGGTGATCTGGAGCATCCCCGACAACCGGGCCATGCGCGAGCGCGATTTTATCCAGGAGCGGATGCTGCAGTCCGGTTGCGTTGCCGTCGCGCACCGCGATATCGCCGTCTTGCGCTCGCGACTGTATGACCGTCTCGCGCATCTAGCAGCGGAAGCGTCGTCCAAACGGGTAGTGATCATTATCGACGAGGCGCAGCATCTCTCGGCCGACCATTATGGCTACCTGATCCACTGCGCCAACGAGTTGCTAGACCGGCGCGTGCGACCGTTTTTCCTGCTGGTTGGGCAACCCGAGCTCGAGGACATGGCACGCAGGTGGAACGAGAACATGCTGCAGCAGGTGCACGGGCGCTTTCACACGCATGAATTCATCTTCACGGGCATCGCGCGCTCGGAGCTCGCCGAGGTCCTCGCGCAGATGGACGAGCGGCTCTCGCCGGAACGGCCGAGCCCCCCCGAGGCTCTGTTGCCCGCCGCGTATGCCGAGGGCTGGCGCTTGTCCGAGCTGGCGCCGCAGATCGGGCAGGCGCTGTTGGCCATCGCGACGCAGCACCACATCACCGGCGAAATCCTCGTGCCGATGCAGTACCTGCGCTCCACGGTGCTTGCCTTCTTTTCACGGGTGGTGGTGCAACGGCTGGATCCGCGTGCTGCCTCGGCGGCGCTCATGTTGAACTGCTTGCGGGACTCCGGTTTCATGAGCGTGATCGGGTACTACGCCGAAGCCGCACATCCACAGGACGATGCAGGAGGCGCATCATGAAAAAGCCCGTCGTGCAATGGGGGGCGCCCATACGCGAGCCGCATGCGGGCGGGCTATTAGGCGAGGCGTCCCTCTATGCGAGGTGGTGCCGGCTCTGCATGGGACTGAAGCCGGACATCTGCGAGCTACCCGACTTGCTCGGAACGCTGCCCGGCGCGCGCAAGATTCTCAATGCGGTGGCGGACCACCGCTTGCAAGCGCGACGCTATGACACCGTCCGGCAGCACCTGGCCTTGAGTGAGGTGGATTTCTGGTATGCCGCGGGACTGGATCTCTTTGACGACGCGCAGAGTGGGCTCAGTCCCGGGCGGCACCTTCGCTATTGCCTGCCGTGCCTGGAGCTGGGCTTTCACGCGGTGCTCTTCCAACACCTCACGTTGAAGGTCTGTCCGCTGCATCAGTATGCGCTGGAGATCCGCTGTCCCTACTGTGCCGCCCCGCTCCTGCCGAGTTGGCACCAGATCGCGAGATCGCCTTATGCATGTCAGAGCTGCGAGGCCTTGCTCATTAAGCCCGTCACCCAAGATGCTTGTTGGAAGCACGCGCAGCTGGCCGACGACGTGCTTGCGCCGCATCGCAAGAGGCTCGCACGGACCGTCGACCAAACGTCGCACCCGCAAAAGGAGCCGCACAGCCTGACGTTCCCGGCGACGCACCCAACGAACGCCGCGCGCGTGCATCGCCATGCGCTGCGGCATCTGGTTTGGGGTGATGCGGGTGTAGGCACCGATGCTGCGCACAAGGTGTTGCGTTTCGAGCTGGGGCCACAGGGCGCGCCGGCAAGTTGGCAATCAGTCCGGCAAGGGACGACGCAGACGACACTGCGCACGCTCGAAAAGTTGCGCGCTCTGTGCGGCGTGGACCAGCATTCCGTGGTGAGCGACCACACAAAGTCGAGCGTGCAGTACCGGACGCTGCGCGTCCAACCGGGTGCGAAGGTCGTGGCGCTCGCCTATTGTGAACTCGCCGTCCTGTACGGACTGCCCCCACTTGCCGGGGTGCCGAGCCACGCTTGGAGCTTGAGCCATTCTGGTCTGTGGCTTGGGCAGCAGTATCTGTCGATGCGGAGTTGCCAAGTTCCCGGTTCCGCGCTGGCGAATCAGGTGCTGGCCGAGTACGAGGTGCTGGGCCTTTTCTGTATCGTACTCAAGCGCTTGGTGGCGTTGCAAAAGGCCGAGCAGGTGGAGTGGGGGGGCTGCCCTCCACCGGACCAGTTCTGCCCAGCATGGCGCTGGATTCCTGAGAGCCGCCACCTATTTGTCCGGCCACGAGCCACCTGGTCACTGGTCGACTGGCTGGTCGCGCGTTACGCAGACCGGGTGATGCAACTGTCGCGGTCCACTGAACCTTGAGCCGCAGCGCCCAATGTATAGCGATTCTTAGCAAAGGAGGCCAGCGGTTAGAGTTCTTGCGAAGGCATCGATGCGTTTGCGCAGAAGCGGTGCGCCAATTGGCAAACCAAAGCCTGAGCCTGGGCGCACTGGTCCAACCAATAGGCCGCGTTTTAATCGCCATCGCTCTCCACATGGTCGCGCACGAAATCGATGTGGGCCTGCATGGCGGTGCGTGCTTCTTCGGGGCGCCGCGCCAGGATCGCCTTACCCAGCGCGAGGTGCTGCACCAGTAGTTGCTCGGACGCGCCGGGGGTCTGTTCGCGTATGTCGGTGCCGTTGATGGCAATGTGCTCGCGCAGCATGCCGATCACGCTGGTATGCAGATGCAGGAACATCGTGTTGTGTGAGGCCTGAGCAATGGCATCGTGCAGCATGGCGTCGGCGCTGGCTTCGGCGGCCTTGTCGTCGGCCTTGCGCGCGCGTTCGAGTTCGCGCAGCAGTGCGCGGATTCGTTTCAGGTCGGCCGCGTCGGCGCGCAGTGCTGCGAAGTAGGCGGTGGCGCCTTCCAGCACGCGGCGGAATTCCAGGATGTCGTCGCGCAGCGCTGGGTGATCCGCCACCAGTTGCCCCCAGGGCGAAGCAATACCGCTGCGCAGTTTGTCCGTGGCATAAACGCCCGCGCCGCGCCGGCTCTGTAACAGGCCGCGCGCCGCCAACCTTTGAATGGCTTCGCGCACGGTGTTGCGTGCGACGTCGTATTGCTCGGCAAGCTGCCGCTCCGACGGCAGGCGCGTCCCGGGCGTCCAGGTGCCGTCCAGCAGGGCAGTTTCCATGCGGCGCATGATCGTTTCCACACGCCCGCGTGCCTGCGTACCGACCGTCATCATCCACTCTCCTGCCTTGTTGCGCGCGAATTGGCCCAACCAATTTGAACTGTAGCGTATGAGCAGCAATTATGTCTCTAAAACGCGCACGGGCAGCCCCTGCCATGCGCAACATACCGGCGCTGCACATGCGCCGCCAACGCCTTGTGGAGCGAGACATGACGGATCGGCACTATCCCGCCGCCCCCGCGCACGTTTACCTGTTCGCGACCTGCCTGGTCGACCTGTTCGTGCCGGAGGCCGGACTCGATGCGGTCCGGCTGCTGGAGCGCGAGGGGCTGACCGTTCACTTTCCGCGCCAGCAAAGCTGCTGCGGCCAGCCGGCATACAGCAGCGGCAACCCACAGGAGGCGCGTGAAGTCGCGCGAGCCCAGCTCGATCTGTTTGCACAGCCCTGGCCGGTGATCGTGCCGTCGGGCTCCTGCGCGGGCATGATGCGGCATCATTGGCCCACCCTGTTCGACGACGATGCCGAGGGAGCGGCCAAGGCGTGCGCGCTTGCTGAGCGCGTCTTCGAACTTGGCGAGTTTCTGCTGCATGTGCTCAAGGTGGATTTCGGTCAAACGTCGCCGGGTGCTCAGGCGCCCGAGCGCGTGGTGCTGCACACGTCTTGCGCAGCACGCCGGGAAATGGGCACGCGCGGCCATGGCGTGGCGCTGGTCGACGCCTTGCCCGGCGTGACGCGCGTGGAGCATGCACGCGAATCCGAATGCTGCGGTTTTGGCGGCACGTTCTCGCTTAAGCACCCGGACATCTCGGGGGCGATGGTGAAGGACAAGATTGACTCGGCGTGCGCCACCGGTTGCGATCGGCTGGTCTCCGCCGACTGCGGCTGCATGCTCAACATCGGGCATGCGGCGCAACAGGCGGGCAAGCCTTTGACGGTCGAGCATCTGGCCAGTTTCCTGTGGCGCCGCACGGGTGGTGCCAAGGAGGGCGCACGATGAGCACGGCCTTGATGCAGCAGGGTGCGCGTGAGCGCATGCTCGAGCGCCTGCGCGGTGCCAACCCGACGCCCGCCGGCGCGGACGATGCCACAGAGTTGAGCCGCCGTATCGACGCGCACTATGCCGCCCAGCGCCCGGCCACTGCCACGACTCAGGCGGACCTGGTAACGGCATTGCAGACTGCACTGGAAGCCTCCCATGCCGAAGTCTGGCGTGCGGATGCCGGTTCCTGGCCGGCACTGCTGGCGCAGCAGTTGCACGCGGCTGGTGTGCAACGCCTGCTCCTGGATCCTGCCGGCGCGGCAGGCGCCGCCTTGGTGCAAGCGCTGCCGGCCTCGGTGCAGGCGATACCTTACGCGCGTCCGCTGGAAGATTGGAAAGCCGAGCTGTTCGACACCGTGGATGCCGGCTTCACGGTGGCCCGTTCCGGCATCGCCGCCACCGGCACGCTGGTGTTGGCACCCGACGCGGGCACGCCGCGCACGGTCTCGCTGGTGCCGCCGCTGCACGTTGCACTGGTCCATGCCGATACCCTGCATTCGGACCTGCACGCCGCAGTGCAGGCCGAGCGATGGTCTGCAGGCATGCCGACCAACCTGGTGCTCGTATCGGGCCCGTCAAAGACGTCCGATATTCAACAAACGCTCGCGTATGGCGCGCACGGCCCGCGCCGCCTGTGGGTGGTGATTGTCGAGGATGCCGCGCCCGCACAAGGAGACACGCCATGAGCGCCCGCCCCATGCAATTCGTCGCGCCTGCCGACTTCAAGGCGCGCGCCCGCGCCGCGCTAAACGACGACAAGCTGCGCAGCAGTTTTCGCGGGGCGATGGACTTCCTGCAAGGCAAGCGCGCCGTGCAGTTTCCCGATGCCGACGAGCTGGAGCAACTGCGCGATCTTGGCGAGGCGGTCCGCCAGCACGCACTGGCGCGTTTGCCCGAACTGCTGGCGCAACTGGAAGACAAGCTCTGCGCGGCCGGCGTGCATGTCCATTGGGCCGAGACCGCCGACGAGGCCAACGCGATCATCCACGGCATTGCCAAGGCACATGGTGCACGGCACGTTATCAAGGGCAAGTCGATGGCCAGCGAAGAGGTGGAGCTGAACCACTACCTGGCCGCGCGCGGGGTGAACTGCATTGAGTCCGACATGGGCGAGTACATCGTGCAGCTTGCCGATGAAAAACCCTCGCACATCGTCATGCCTGCCATCCACAAGACGCGCGCCGACATTGCGACGCTGTTCGAGGAGAACATTCCCGGTACGCCGTATACCGAAGACGTGGACGCGCTGATCCAGACCGGACGGCGCGCGCTGCGCCAGGCGTTCGTGGAGGCCGATATCGGCCTGTCGGGCGTCAACTTTGCGGCGGCCGATACCGGCACGCTGTGGCTGGTGGAAAACGAGGGCAACGGGCGCCTTTCGACCACCGTGCCCGACGTGCATATCGCCATCATGGGCATGGAAAAAGTGGTGGCGAGGCTGGAACACATCGTGCCGCTGTCGAGCCTGCTCACGCGCTCGGCCACGGGGCAGGCCATCACCACTTATTTCAACCTGATCTCGGGGCCGCGTCGCGCAGGCGAGCTGGATGGCCCGCGCGAGCTGCATCTCGTGCTGCTGGACAACGGCCGCACCCAGGCGTATGCCGACGCCCAGTTGCGCGCCACGCTGCAGTGCATCCGCTGCGGCGCGTGCATGAACCATTGCCCGGTCTACACGCGCATCGGCGGCCACGCGTATGGCACCACGTACCCCGGCCCTATCGGCAAGATCATCTCGCCACATCTGCTTGGCCTGGAGGCCACTGCCGACCTGGCAACCGCGTCCAGCCTGTGTGGCGCTTGCGGCGAGGTGTGCCCGGTGCGCATCCCGATTCCGCAGTTGCTGATCCGGCTGCGCACCGAGGCCAATCGCGACCCCGCCGAACAGGTGGCGCACCCGCTGCGCGGGCAGGGCGCCAAGTACCGTCGTGGCGAGCGCGTGATCTGGCGCTTCTGGAGCGGCGCGTTCGCGCACCCCGCGCGCTATCGCCTGTTCCGCTGGCTGGCGACGCGGCTGCGTGTGCTCGCGCCTTCGCAGCAGATGGGGTGGACGCAGCATCGCACACCGCTCAAGCCCGCCGCCCGCAGCCTGGCCGATCTGCTGCGCGAGCGCGATCAACCCGAATAGCACAAACACGGTATCGCGCCCTGGGCGCTGGTACGCATTGAAAGCCTCCGTGTCGCCTGCGGCACGACTGGGGCCGAGCGTGGTCAGCGCCGTCACACCCACAACGACAACGGCGACGCACGCCGGACCCATCGCAGGCATTCATTCCAACACAATCCATCAGGAAATCAGGAGACCGAAGTGCAACCCTGGACACAGATCTATACGCCGCTTGGCAGCTTATGGTTGTCGGCACTGGTAGCGGCTGTTCCCATCCTGTTCTTCTTCGTGGCGCTGGCGTTGCTGCGCTTGAAAGGCCACCTGGCTGCATCCATCACGCTGCTGCTGGCGCTGGGGGTGGCCATCTTCGCCTATGGCATGCCTGCGCAGCAGGCGCTGGCGGCGGCCGGCTTCGGTTTTGCCTATGGGCTGTGGCCGATTGCGTGGATCATCGTCACAGCGGTGTTCCTGTACAAGATCGTGGTCAAGACGGGGCAGTTCGATGTTATCCGTGCTTCGGTGCTGGCCATCACGGACGATCAACGCCTGCAGATGCTGCTGATCGGCTTTGCTTTCGGCGCGTTCCTGGAAGGCGCGGCCGGCTTTGGTGCGCCGGTTGCCATTACGGCGGCGCTGCTAGTCGGACTGGGTTTCAATCCGCTGTATGCGGCGGGGTTGTGCCTGATCGCCAATACCGCGCCGGTGGCCTTTGGCGCAATGGGCATTCCCATCATCGTGGCGGGGCAGGTGACGGGCATCGATGCCATGCACCTCGGCGCGATGGCGGGCCGGCAGTTGCCGCTGCTGTCGCTGGCGGTGCCGCTCTGGCTGGTGTTCATGATGGATGGCGTCAAGGGCGTGAAGGAAACGTGGCCTGCCGCGCTGGTCACCGGCGGCAGCTTCGCGGTGACGCAATACTTCACCTCCAACCATATCGGACCTGAGTTGCCGGACATCACGTCGGCGCTGGTGAGCCTGGTGTCGCTGGCGGCGTTCCTGAGGGTGTGGCAGCCACGTCGCGCGAGGCAGCCCGCAAGCGGCGCGGTGCGCGGCGGCACGGCGGCGCTGGCAGGGTTTAGTGGCGGTATGGCGGGCTGCACCCAGGCCGGCGCCACGCTCAGCCGGCAGGCGTCGCCCTACACACTGGGGCAGACGCTGCGTGCCTGGGCGCCCTTCGGCATCCTGACGGCCATCGTCACGGTCTGGAGCCTGCCGTCATTCAAGGCGCTGTTCGGGCCCAACGGCGCGCTGGCGGGCACGGTGCTCAAGTTCAAGATTCCCGGACTGGATCAGCTGGTGCTCAGGGCTGCACCTATCGTGGCACAGCCCAAGCCCTATGAGGCGTTGCTCAAGATCGATCTGCTGTCGGCTGTCGGCACGGCCATCCTGCTGACGGCGCTGATCTCGATTGTGTTGCTGCGCATGAAGCCGCTTGAAGCGCTCGCCGCCTTTGGCGAAACACTGGCGGAGCTGCGCCGCCCGATTCTGTCGATCGGGCTGGTGCTGGCATTCGCGTTCGTGGCCAACTATTCGGGCATGTCGTCTACGCTGGCGTTGCTGCTGGCCGGAACCGGAACGGCCTTCCCGTTCTTCTCACCGTTCCTGGGCTGGCTGGGCGTGTTTCTCACGGGCTCCGATACGTCATCCAACGCGCTGTTCTGCTCACTGCAGAGCACCACCGCGCACCAGATCGGGGTGTCCAATACGCTGCTGGTGGCGGCCAACACCACGGGCGGCGTGACCGGGAAGATGATCTCGCCGCAGTCGATTGCGGTGGCCTGCGCCGCTGCGGGGCTGGTGGGCAAGGAATCGGAGCTGTTCCGCTTTACCTTGAAGCACAGCCTGTTGTTCGCCGCCATCGTGGGCGTGATTACGATGATCCAGGCGTACTGGCTGACCGGCATGATTCCGAACTGAGTGGAAATGAGCGGCATCGCATTCGATGCCGCCTTTCACACTGCTCGTTCA
>Ga0209071_1000170_pt1 | contig 39191 bp, 34 predicted proteins | sample CoawatmetaG10DNA_2_FD_187513 | JGI IMG/M metagenome (GOLD analysis project Ga0209071, IMG submission 187513) | Marine microbial communities from the West Antarctic Peninsula - Coastal water metaG108-DNA (SPAdes) (version 2) | ecosystem: Environmental > Aquatic > Marine > Coastal ... | reverse complement strand
AAAATGCTGCAAACGCAAAATCAGTTGCAACATTTATGCACAGCCTGGAACGAGCTTTTTGCAGTCTTTCTAAGCAACTTGTCATCTGTCCAAAGCCAGATTCAACAGCTTCATATAGTTGCTCCCCAGTATCGGTTAGAGCCACCCCTCGGTAGATACGCTTAAATAATTGTAGGTCCAGTTGTTGCTCTAGGCCACGTATTTGTTGGCTTACTGCCGATTGGGTTGAACCTAATTCTTGGGCAGCTGCAGTAAAATTCAAATGGCGTGCGGCCACCTCAAAAATTAATAAACTTTGAGCCGAAGGAATGAATTTCTTTAATAACATTAGCTCACCTAATGGTTTCATTAACTTTGGCCTAGTTTACACATTTATTTGCACTGTTAAAATAGCCGATTATAAGGCCTCCCAACTTTACTGGAAAATAGCAAAAAAATATGAGTAAGGCCCGTGTCCAAACAGAACAGTATACTAACTGTCATAGCTAACCCGCTGGCGCTTTCCTCGCCCCGTCCCATTTAAACCTAAAAACAGTAATTGAGTATTAACTAAGATGAAAATTGAACAAGTGACACCTGTTATTGGTGCTGAACTATCAGGCATTGATCTCAACCATCTTAGCTCAAACGAGTTAGACGATATCTATGGGGCGCTAATTGAGCACAAGGTGATTTTTTTTCGTGACCAAAATCTAACACCAGAAGCACACTTAGCCTTTGCCAAAAGCTTTGGTGAGCCAGAGGCCCCTCACCCCATTTACCCAAGCATTGAAGGTTATGAAAATATTGTCTTGCTAAAAAGTGGTGCTGGCAGCAAACCAGACACCAATGATTGGCACAAGGACATGACGTTTAAAGCTAGCCCACCCTTCACCAGCATATTGCATGCCATTCAAGTGCCTGATGTGGGCGGTGATACCATGTGGTCTAACACCAACGCGGCATACACTGCGCTGCCATTAATGTGGCAAAATTATTTAGCTGACATGGAAGCAATACACGACATCGGCACCTTTAGAAATGACCTGTATTTTAAAGGTGGCATTGAAGCCGTCAACGATGGCCTAAAGAGCACTGGCTCTGCAGTGCACAAAATTGTTGATACACACCCAGTGAGTGGGCTCAAATACCTCAATGTAAATCAATCGTTTACCCGTCATATTATCGGTGAAATACAGGGTGAGAGTGATCGGATACTACAATACCTATACCAGCATATGGCCAAGCCAGAGTTTCAAGTACGTTTGCGCTGGCGCAACAATACCGTTGCTATGTGGGATAATCGCATCACCCATCACTATGCAATTTGTGACTATTTGCCTAAAGTAAGGCACATGCAACGGGTCACAGTGTTACACGATAAACGCGAGCCAAAAGGTGTGTTGGATTAGTTTTTGTAATCAGGCTGTAGACCATCAAGTTTGTGAAATCGTTAATGAGGAGAGCAATCAGATGTTTTTACCACTGCTTGCCTAATGAGGATTACACATTATTAGTTGCACACACAAATAATGGGCTTATTAAGCCCAAAAAACTTTAAAGCGGAGCGACCGCAGCACGGCCGCTCCATAATTCAGCTTACTTAGTAATCAATTGTAAAGGCACTGGTGAGTATTCCGCCACCACTTTGCCATTTAAAATGGCGTCAGCAGTCTCAACACCGATTGAACCAATCCGCGCTGCTTGTTGAGCAACTGTTGCAAGCATTGCTCCTTCTTTAACTGCCATTACAGCATCTCCAGTACCATCAAAACCAACAACAATGATGTCACGGTTAGATGATTCAATTGCTTTAATTGCCCCGAGCGCCATTTCATCATTGTGCGCAAATACTGCGTCAATATCTGACTGAGCTTGAAGAATATTTTCCATTACATTTAGACCCTTAGTACGGTCAAAATCGGCAACCTGACTGGCCACAACAACGATGCCGTCAACGGCATCAACAGCAGCATTGAAACCTTCACCACGGTCACGTGCAGCTGAAGTACCGGCAACGCCCTGGAGTTCCACAACTTTTCCTGAACCGCCCAGAACCTTTACTATTAATTCACCAGCCATCATGCCACCTTGAACATTATCAGACGCAACGTGAGACAGTACATCGCCACCAGTAGCGCCACGATCCAGTGTTACAACCGGCACTTCTGCACGATTTGCTGCGCGAATTGCGCTAACGACAGCGTCTGAGTCTGTCGGATTAATTAAATGTATTACCACCCTTATCATGCAGATCCTCTAGAGCACAGCTTTTTAGGCTGATAAGTTTATTAAACAAAGTGAGCTTGGACTGATTTTAGCTGTGGTGTTAAAGTGAGGCTTAACAGTTCAGTTGTCGGCGTTATCTGGAGTAGTAGATGAATAAGCGAGCATTAGTCATTGACGTCACCCGTGGCGAATTTATTGAAAGCCGCCATCAAGTTATTGCTGTTATTAGTGATGCGACAGGCAAGCGCCATAGCCAATGGGGTGATGTAGATCAGCAAGTGTTCCCCCGCTCCGCAGCTAAACCACTTCAAGCGCTGCCGCTTATGCTTAGTGGCGCTGCACAAGACCTCAACCTAAGCCAACAACAAGTGGCAATGGCGTGTTCTAGCCACAATGGCGAAGCTCAGCACAGCCATCTAGTCACCCACTGGCTGGACCAATTAGGCATGACCTCTGAGCAGTTGGAGTGCGGCAGCCACTGGCCTTTATATCAGCCCGCTACCGTGGCCTTGGCCCAATCTGGTGAGGAGGCTTGCGCAGTGCACAACAACTGTTCTGGAAAGCATTGCGGTTTTTTGAGTTTTGCTCATCATCAAGGCATTGAACCAAAAGGTTATATTGACCACCAACACCCTGTTCAGCTGGCAGTGAATGATGCGATGGGCCGTATGATGGACCTTAAAGTAGCTGACTTCCCTATGGGCATTGATGGCTGCTCTATTCCTACCTATGCCCTGCCCTTACCTCGCTTGGCCATGGCGTTCGCTCGCTTTGGTACTGGTGAACAACTACCCAACGATTGGCAAAAAGCCTGCCAAAGCCTATATCAGGCTATGATCAATGAACCTTTTTATGTGGCTGGTAGTGAGCGTCACTGCACCCATGTTATGCAAGCTTACGGTGGTCAAGTGGCTTGTAAAACTGGTGCGGAAGGCGTGTTTGCAGCAGCAATCCCAAGCCTTGGTTTAGGTATTGCATTAAAAGCCTTGGACGGTACTACTCGCGCAGCTGAAGTAGCACTTAATGTGTTGTTAGATCACTTACACCTTAAGCCAAAAGACCCTCAGTTTAAGCAATATTTAGAGCTGCATAACCGCAATAAAATTCTTGTATCAAATGTACAGGTGGCATTGTAGAAGGTTGCGCAATTTTAGCGTTACAACACTCGCTTTTTCATCAGACACAAAAAAGCCCTTAGGCCATTTCTACAATGACCTAAGGGCTTTTTAAAAAACTATGTCGTCAAAGATTACTGGCTATTTGATCACACGAAGCTTTGGCATCACCAAATAACATTTTAGTGTTTTCCATAAAGAACAAAGGGTTCTGCACGCCAGCATAGCCCGATGCCATACCACGCTTAAACACAATCACTGTTTTAGCGTCCCACACTTCAAGCACTGGCATTCCTGCAATAGGGCTCCCAGGCTTTTTGGCGGCCGGGTTAACTGTGTCGTTAGCACCGATTACCAGCACCACATCAGTGTTTGCAAAGTCATCATTGACTTCGTCCATCTCTAAAACAATGTCGTAAGGCACTTTAGCTTCTGCCAATAACACGTTCATATGACCTGGTAAACGACCCGCAACAGGGTGAATTCCAAAGCGCACTTCTACGCCTTGCGCTCGCAGTTTTTGAGTAATGTCCTGCACTTGATATTGGGCTTGCGCTACTGCCATGCCGTAGCCTGGAGTTATCACTACAGACCTAGCATTGGTTAACATACTGGCCACTTCTTCGGCAGTCGTGGGCTGTACTTCACCTTCTTCTTCGTCATCGCTTGCGATGGGGTCATTACCAAAACCACCCGCTATTACAGAGATAAATGAACGGTTCATCGCCCGACACATAATGTAGCTCAAAATTGCACCAGAAGAGCCTACCAAGGCACCTGTTACAATAAGCAAGTTATTACCTAGTAGGAAACCTGCTGCTGCAGCTGCCCAACCAGAGTATGAGTTAAGCATAGACACTACAACCGGCATATCTGCGCCGCCAATAGAGGCTACTAAATGCCAACCAAATACTAAGGCAATAAGCGCCATAATAACTAGGTAGGTGTCATTGCCACCTTGGTTAACAAATTGCACCAACATTACTGCACTCACTAACAGAGCCAGTAAATTTAGCTTGTGCCGCTGGGGTAAGTTAAGGGCTTTAGAGGACATAATGCCTCGCAATTTACCAAACGCAACTAGTGACCCAGTAAAGGTAACTGCACCAATAAACACACCCAAAAACACTTCAACCAAGTGAATATTTTGCATCACTGGGGTGAGTTCTTGAGAGTGGTCTAAATAACTATTCACACCCACAAACACAGCCGCCAAACCCACAAAGCTGTGGAGAATTGCAACCAGTTCGGGCATTTCTGTCATGGCCACTCGTTTGGCCATATAAACGCCAATGGCAGAGCCAATGAGCATCGCAATGAGAATGTAGCTAAGGCCTGTAGTAAGGGCCATAACTTTAGGGCTTAGCAAAGTAGCTACTAGCGCTAGTGCCATGCCTATAATGCCAAGCCAGATGCCACGCTTAGCTGACTCTTGCTGGGATAATCCGCCAAGGGCCATGATAAATAATACAGCGGCGATAACGTAAGCTGTGATAACCATACCTGCTTGCATTGGTCGTCTCCTATTTCTGGAACATTTTTAACATACGTTTGGTGACATAAAAGCCACCAACGATGTTAATGGACGCGATGAGCACAGAGATCAAAGCAAGAACGGTAACAAGATTGAGCTCGTCACCTACCTGAAGCACAGCTCCCACAACAATAATGCCAGACACCGCATTGGTGATGGCCATCAAAGGGGTATGCAAGGCATGTCTGACGTTCCAGACCACGTAATAACCAATAATGCATGACAACACAAACACCGTAAAGTGGCCTAGGAAGGCGGCAGGCGCATTTAGCGCAATCCAACCTACCAACACAGCACTTGCTGCGCCTAGAGCATATTTCACAGCTGCCGACATTTCCTGCTTAGTCGGCTCCATAGGCGCACTATCTTGTTCTTTCTTTGGGGGTGCTGCAGCCACTTGAATAGGTGGTGCTGGCCAAGTGACTTCACCGTCTTTACTGATGGTAATGCCACGCATGATGGGGTCTTCAAAATCGATAACTAACTGGCCATTCTTTTCAGGGCAAAGCAGCTTTAGTAAATTTACTAAGTTGGTGCCGTAGAGCTGTGAGGCTTGGCTGGGCAGACGAGCTGGCATGTCTGTGTAACCGATCACGGTCACTCCATTAGCACTAGTGATTACTTTGCCGGGCTCGGTAAGGTCACAGTTACCACCGCCACCTGCAGCCAAATCTACAATCACGCTACCTGGCGTCATAGTAGATACCATTTCAGCAGTAATTAGCTTAGGTGCAGCTCTGCCAGGAATCATGGCCGTGGTAATAATAATATCCACTTCTTTGGCTTGCTCAGCAAATAAGGCCATTTCAGCTTCAATAAAGGCTTTACTCATCACTTTAGCATAACCATCGCCAGAGCTACTTTCTTCCTCTAGCTCTACCTCTAAGAACTCTGCACCCATAGAGTTGATTTGTTCTTTCACTTCTGGCCGGGTATCAAAGGCTCGCACTATGGCGCCTAAGCTACCGGCTGCACCCAACGCTGCTAGACCTGCAACACCTGCACCTATAATAAGTACTTTAGCAGGAGGCACCTTACCTGCAGCAGTAATTTGGCCAGTAAAGAAACGGCCAAAGTGGTGGGCTGCTTCAATCACTGCACGATAGCCACCGATATTAGCCATGGAGCTTAAGGCATCCATAGACTGAGAGCGGGATATGCGCGGCACAGACTCCATGGACATGGCTGTAATATTTCGCTGCGCAAGCTGCTTAAGCTGTTCTTCGTTCTGAGCAGGCGCCATAAAGCTGATCAAATGACCACCATCTTTAAGCAGGTCTAACTCATGGCAAGCTTGGCTAGGGTGATCTAGAAGGGGATTTACTTTAAGCACCAAATCACTTTGGTACACCGCTTTGGTGTCGGCGTTAATAGACGCTCCAGCAGCTTCGTATGATGCATCATCAAAATTAGCTGCATGGCCTGCGTTTGATTCAATACAAACATCAAAGCCAAGTTTTATTAACTGTTCTACTGTTTTTGGGGTGGCGGCGACTCGAGTTTCGCCAACCATAGGTTCTTTGGGTATACCGATAAGCATGGAATTACCTGTGCGTTGGTAGAAAAAATCTAGCTAAAGGATTAGTGTATTTTATTACAACCTAGTTAAAAAAAACTTGGCAGTACAGGTTTATCAACAACGAAGCTTAAGCGCAATAAAAATACTGCAATCAAAAGGCATACTGAATATATACAATAAATTGTGACACGTATACGAATAAATGCTGTGGGAGATAAGTATTAGCGATAGTGTGGCTTTCTGCCACCTGACTCCCAAGGTAGTGACAAAATCTAGCGCAATAGTTGGCCTAAACTTGTCACTAACGGGGGTATGCTTTTAGCTACATCGCCTGATTTAACACAGCTTGGAACAATACATTACACCCTGCGGTAAGGTGCTCTTGCTTGGCATCTTCAAGTTCGTTATGGCTGATACCGTCCTTGCAAGGTACAAATACCATTGCTGTAGGCGCAACACGGGAGATATAACACGCATCATGGCCAGCACCACTAACAATGTCGCAATGGCTATAACCTAGATCAACCGCAGCTTGGCGCACCGACGCCACACACGATGGGTTGAATGGAACCGGTGGGGAGTACCAGATTTGTTCAAGCGCCATGGTCAAACCTTGGCTTTTAATAATGGCGTCGCAGCCTGCCCTCAACTCCTCATCCATTGCCGACAAGGTAACATCATCAGGGTGGCGAATATCTATGGTAAAAAATACTTCTCCTGGAATGACATTGCGTGAATTGGGAAAGGATTGAATCAAGCCTACAGTGGAGCAAGCCAAAGGTGCATACTTTAGGCCTATTTCATTCACCAAGGTGATTACTTTTGCGGCACCCACTAATGCGTCTTTGCGGGTTTTCATCGGCGTTGGTCCAGCATGAGACTCTTGGCCAGTTAACGTGGCTTCATACCATCGTTGGCCTTGAGCATCCGTCACCACACCTATGGTAAGGTCTTCATGCTCAAGTATCGGGCCTTGCTCTATGTGAGCTTCAAAAAAGGCTTTAATTGGGCGCTCACCCATAGGTTCTTTGCCATCATAACCAATTCTCTTTAGTTCCTCACCCATGGTTAAACCATCTAGGTCAGCGCGACTAAGGCCATATTCTAAATCAAATACACCAGCAAAAACGCCAGAAGCAACCATAGCTGGAGCAAAACGAGAACCTTCTTCGTTGGTCCAAACACTGGCTTCAACAGGCGCTCTGGTAGTAATATTTTGATCGTTAAGGCTACGGATAACCTCTAACCCGGCCAATACACCATATACACCATCAAACTTACCACCTGTTGGCTGGGTGTCTAAGTGACTACCCATAACCACAGGGGCCATAGTAGGATCACTTCCTTCACGGCGAGCAAATATGTTACCCATCTGGTCAATTGTAATGGTGCAGCCTGCTGCTTCGCACCAGCCAACAAACAAATCACGGGACTGCTTGTCTAAATCAGTCAGCGCTAGGCGGCAACACCCGCCTTTTTTAGTTGCTCCAATTTTGGCCATTTCCATGAGACTGTCCCATAACCTTTGTCCGTTTGTATTAATAGTAGACATTTTATCTTTCCTATAGTTATTGGTTGCTGCATCTATCCTTGGTATCACCTAGCCCACAGAGTTATTTGGGTGTTGGGTCCAATTTTGATAATTAGCACTTACTAGCTCACCTGTACGAGAATCTACTTCTCCCGTATCAAGCTCACGTAATGTAATGCAATTTTCAACAGGACAAACAACAACACATAGATTGCAGCCTACACAGTCTTCATCCTTTACTTGGAAACCACGTTCTCCATTAATTTCAGTGCTAATAGCCTGATGGGAGGTGTCTTCACAAGCAATATGGCAACGGCCACATTTAATGCAGGAATCCTGATCTATTTGAGCCTTTGCTACGTAATTTAAATCCAACTTATTCCAAGAGGTTACCGTGGGAACTGCAGCACCAATTAATTGATCTACACTGGTCATCCCTTGGTCAGCTAGGTAACGGCTTAAACCATCAATCATATCCTCAACAATACGGAAGCCATAGGTCATTACTGCTGTACATACCTGCACATTACTCGCCCCTAGAGCCATAAATTCGGCCGCATCTCGCCAATCAGTAATACCACCAATGCCAGAAATTGGAATATCATTACATTCCACGTCACGTGCTATCTCACTTAGCATGTGTAGGGCAATAGGTTTTACTGCTGGGCCACAATAACCTCCATGAGAGCCTTGTTGGCCCACAGATGGGGACATTCTTAGTTGATTAAGGTCTACACCCATAACTGAATTAATGGTGTTGATCAGTGATACTGCATCAGCACCACCGCGCACTGCGCCTCGTGCAGAGGTGCGAATATCCGTAATATTAGGGGTTAGCTTTACTATGGTTGGCAAATCAGAATATTGTTTGCACCAAGCGGCTACCATTTCGACATATTCAGGCACTTGGCCAACAGCAGCGCCCATACCACGTTCTGACATGCCATGAGGGCAGCCAAAATTCAGTTCGATACCATCAGCCCCGGTATCCTCAACTCGCCGCAAAATATCTATCCAAGCTTGCTCCTCACAGGGCACCATGAGTGAGACCACAACCCCACGGTCGGGCCAGTCTTTCTTTACTTGAATGATTTCAGCTAAGTTTATTTCTAGGTCACGGTCAGTAATTAACTCAATGTTATTTAACCCCATCAGCGTACGGTCTTTGCCGTGCCATGCACCATAGCGCGGGCCACTCACATTAACTAATGGCAGGCCTGCTTCGCCTAAGGTTTTCCACATAACACCACCCCAGCCAGCTTCAAAAGCCCGGTTTACGTTATAGGCTTTATCGGTTGGCGGCGCTGATGCCAGCCAAAAAGGATTAGGCGTTTCAATACCAATAAAATTGGATTTTAAGTCAATCATGGTGGTCTCCTTTATGCTTGGCTTTGAGTTAATGTTTTATGAATGGATAGGGCAGCAAGTTTACCGTCTTGCACGGCACTTACAGCTAAGTCATCACTGCCAGAGACACAATCGCCACCTGCCCAGATGCCTAGTTGAGAGGTGCGTAATTCGTTGTCTACATCATATTTGCCACTGGTTTTGACAAATTCAGTGGTGCCCATATTAATGGGAGTTAAGCTCTGCCCAATGGCCTTAAACAACATGTCTGTTGGTGTGATATAGGTTTCATTTCCCTCAACATTAGCCTTTTTAAACTCAACACCGGTGATTGTTCCCTGCTCTATTTGCAAGCTAACAGGTTTAGCCCAATGAGCAATATGAACGCCTTCGTTAAGGGCAAATTCTTGCTCCTCAATACTGGCGTTCATATGTTCCTTACCTCGGCGGTAGGCCATAGTGACATTAGCTGCACCAAGGCGTTTAATTTGTATGGCGATGTCAATGGCTGTCATGCCACCGCCAATAACGACTACATCCTGACCGACGGGCAGTTGTCCTAAATCTTTGGCCTGTCTTAGTTGATGAATATAATCTACTGCATTAAGTACCCCAGATGCGTCTTCTCCATCTAACTGTATGTCTTTACTAGTGCCTAAACCTACACCCATAAACACAGCATCATGGTTAGTTTGGAGTTCTGCGAAACTAACGTCTTTACCTACTTTAGTGCCATGCTTTATGCTGATTCCACCAATGGAGAGAATATTTTCAACTTCTCTTTGGGCATAATCCCCAGCCATTTTATAGGCGGCAAGGCCATATTCATTCAGTCCTCCAGATTTCTTCTGAGCTTCGTAAATAACCACGTCATGGCCTAAAGTAGCTAAGCGGTGAGCACACGATAATCCTGCTGGCCCCGCACCCACAACGGCTACTGAATAGCCGGTTGCGGCCTTACGCGTAAAAAACTTGGTACCTAATTCACTCGCCCGGTCAGTAGCAAATCGTTGTAACAACCCAATTTGAATCGGTCGATCATCTTCAGTATTTCTAACACAAGCGTCTTCACATAAGGTTTCCACGGGACAGGCTCTAGCACATGTGCCACCCATGATATTTTCTGACAAAATTTTCCCAGCCGCTCCTACTTCATTTTTTTCACTAATCATGCGAATAAAACTAGGCACATCAATATCTGTTGGGCATGCGGTCTGGCACGGCGCGCCGTAGCAGTAATAGCATCTGTCAGCTTCAACCACAGCGCTACGAGCATCAAGGGGGGTATGTATATCAGAAAAGTTAGTCTGGTAATCTGCTTCGCTTAGGCGGTGCCCTGCAGGCACAGATTGGCCAGCGCTGTTGGAAGTAAGTGCAGTCACAGTAGTGATCCTCAATTTTATTATTGTTAACACTTGGCAAAATTAAGCCAAAGCATTGCTAATGGGCTGCCATATGGGAGCCCAGAAAGTAATCCGTTCTACAATTTTGGTTTAGCTATCGCGGTCGACGGAGAATGGCGGATCCATATCTCGCATTTTTCCAATAGCGTCAAAATAAGGCGCAAAAGGCGGTCGTTTGATGTAATTACCTGCCCCACGCACTACGTTGAGCTTGCCGTTGCAATACACAAGCTTACCCTGACTAATAGTGTGGGAAGGAATGCCCGTAACTTCCATGCCTTCAAAAATGTTGTAATCCACATTTTGATGGTGAGTTTTAGCTGAAATGGTTTTCTTGCCCTTAGGGTCCCACACAACGATGTCTGCGTCAGAACCCTCAGCAATAGCACCCTTGCGTGGGTACATATTAAAAATTTGTGCTGCATTAGTGGAGGTTACTTTGACAAACTCATTCATGGTTAAACGCCCTGTATTAACCCCAGCGTTCCACAACACTTCCATGCGATTTTCTACGCCACCAGTGCCATTAGGAATTTTAGTGAAATCATCTTTACCCGCCGCCTTTTGATCTGCACAGAAACAGCAGTGATCTGTGGCAGTGGTTTGCAAATTACCCGATTGAAGCCCTTTCCATAAGGCATCTTGGGCTTTTTTAGGCCTAAAAGGAGGGCTCATGACATGGGCAGCCGCCACGTCAAAGTCTTTATTTTTGTATACCGAGTCATCAATCAAAAGGTGGCCCGCTAAGACTTCACCAAACACTCTCTGACCTTCGCTTCGTGCTCGAGTGACCGAATCTAGGGCCTCTTCTGTGGATACATGGACTAGGTACACAGGTGTCTTTAAGGCTTGGGCAATACGGATTGCTCGATTAGCCGCTTCTCCCTCTACTTCTGGAGGCCTAGACTGTGGATGACCTTCTGGGCCGGTAATACCCATAGCCAACAGCTTTTTCTGTAGCTGATACACCAGCTCTCCATTTTCAGCATGCACTGTAGGCAACGCACCTAAATCCCACGCTTTGCTGAAACTATTAACCAAAATCTCATCATCAGCCATGATGGCGCCTTTGTAGGCCATAAAATGCTTAAAACTATTGACACCGTGCTCTTTTACTAAGGTTTCCATGTCTTGCGCAACACTTTCGTCCCACCATGTGACAGCCACATGAAACGCATAATCAGATACCGATTTTTCGGCCCATTCGCGCCATTGATGAAACGCTGACATGAGCGAAGTCCCTGGGGCTGGGATAACAAAATCGATAATGCAGGTGGTGCCACCAGCAAGCCCGGCAGCAGTACCTGAGTAGAAGTCTTCACTGGCTACAGTGCCCATAAACGGCAGTTGCATATGAGTGTGTGGGTCAATACCACCTGGCATCACATATTGGCCTGCTGCATCAATAACTTCAGTACCCGCAGGAACAATAAGATCTGCACCCACTTTGGCTATTTTGCCATCAACACAGTAAACATCCGCCATAAAGCTTTGGTCGGCAGTAACAACTGTGCCACCTTTTATTAATAAAGACATAGTAAAACTCCTTAATCTTTAACGCTTAATGGTGGACATTAAATAGGCCCTTCACTAAGTTAGTTTTTGTTATTATTTAAGCGATACTCACTAATAAGTAATTAGAATAACGGTTCTTACTTCATTTTTAACAATATTTTACCAAAGGGTCAACAACTAATTGACCCTTTGGTAAAATTTTATTAACAAGTTAATACTGAGGAGGCTATTATATGAACCTCTAAAACAGCCCCCTCATTGGTTTGCAAGTTAAGCTAATCGCTTAAAAAGCAGCATCCCAAACTTTATGAGTCCAAGCACCTTTTGGCATAGAGGATATTACTGGGTCAGAACCACCATTCATTAAGGTCTCAACAGTGCGCTGATAGTCAGCTGTCGATAACTTACCACCATTCATAGTGAGCTTATTAACCTCAGCCATCATACGACGCTGATGCTCTTCTGTTTGCGCACCCGTTTCATCGTTTTCTAAAACGATATCAGCAGCGGCATCAGGATTAGCTCTAGCCCATTCCCAGCCTTTCATGGAAGCACGAACAAAACGAGCCATCTTATCAACGAAGGCAGCATCTGCTAGGTTCTTTTCAAGCACATACAAACCATCTTCTAACGTTGCTACGCCTTGGTCTTCATACTTGAAGTTTACCAATTCATCCGCATCCAATCCGGCGTCAATAATTTGCCAGTACTCGTTATAGGTCATAGTAGACACACATTCTGCTTGCTTTTGCAAAATAGGATCTACGTTAAATCCTTGCTTTAGTACACTAACACCACCTGCACTGCCATCGATAGCCAAGCCTAACTTACCCATCCAGCTTAAGAATGGATACTCGTTACCATAGAACCAAACACCCAAAGTTTTATCTTTTAGGTCGGCTGGTGATGTAATGCCGCTATCTTTACGACACGTGAGCATCATGCCTGAGTTTTTAAACGGCTGAGCAATATTGACTAGTGCTAAGCCTTTTTCTCTAGAGGCCAGGGCTGAAGGCATCCAGTCTACCACTACGTCTGCACCACCACCGGCAATCACCTGCGGGGGAGCCACATCTGGCCCACCAGGCTTAATCGTTACATTAAGGTCTTCTGCATCATAAAAACCTTGATCTTGGGCTACAAAGTAGCCAGCGAACTGGGCTTGTGTAACCCACTTAAGCTGCAGTGTTACATCATCTGCCGCGTGCACTAAGCTGCTTGACGCAGCGAGGGTTAGTCCAGCTATTAAACTGCTTATTTTATACTTATTTTTCATTACTTAACCTCCAACGGTTTATAAACGTTACTCTAAAAGAGCATATTTAATCATCATCCTACTTGATAAAAACTACTTTTTAATTAGTGATGGGCCTTCCTGAAAGATGCATGCCAAAAGGTAATCCGCCTTTCTAGCAAAGCTAAAACACCATAAAATGTTGACCCAGCCAAAGCTGCAACGGCAATAGATGCCCACACCATTTCAATATTCATACGTCCAACTTCAGTAGATATACGGAACCCCATTCCCACAATAGGGGTGCCAAAAAACTCAGCCACAATGGCGCCAATTAAGGCTAGGGTTGAGTTTATTTTTAAGGCATTAAAAACAAACGGAAGTGCGTTAGGTAATCGCAGCTTAAAGAAGCTTTGCCAGTAGGTCGCTCCATAGGAGCGCAGTAGATCTTTTTCCATAGCATCCGATTCACCCAGCCCAGCAATGGTGTTCACCAGCATAGGGAAAAAAGTCATAATAACCACAACAGCCACTTTAGATTGCCAGTCAAAACCAAACCACATCACCATAATGGGTGCGATACCTACTATTGGAATAGCACTAACGAGGTTACCCACAGGCAATAAACCACGCCGCAGAAAAGGTATTTTATCGGCCACAACAGCAACGCTAAAACCAACAAAGTTACCTAATAAAAAGCCTGGAATAACTGCTTTAATGACTGTTTGGTTAAAGTCTGCAGCCAACGTAGGAATAGATGAAGCAATGGATTCTCCCACCACACTTGGAGCGGGTAACAGTACATGAGGGATAGCAAAGCCTATGGCTGCAAGCTCCCATAAACTAATAAACCATGCACCTAATAGGGCCGGGATAATTAAGTTAATCAACCCTTGTGCCTTATTATCAAAAAGTTTTATTGTCGCTAAGAATTTCATACTAGCCCAAACACACAGGCCTATGGCAATAACCAACGACCAAAAGCCAAATTGTGTCTGCCCTGCGAGTTCGGCGTGTTTAACGACACTGGTGACTTGCCATAGCGCTATCAGGGTTAATGCAGTAACCAGAAACGCCCTAGGTAATAGTTGATTGGCCAATGTAAGGCCCACCAAAGCACATAGCGCCACTGTCAGCAACAAGATCAACCAATCTGAATGCTGCCAAGCATTCAGCCCCATAATTTCAGCTGAACTGGCTGCCCAAGGTAACGTAAGTGCCAACAACGAAAGCAGTAACGCTAAGCCACAGGACGAGCTTAAACGATGCAACATAGAACTAGAGTTCATTACTAATCTCCTGTCCACCAGCGAGTCGATAGCATACTTTGCGCTCAATTATTCCCAGTATAGAAACCAAACTGGCAGACATCACAGCAGCAACAATTAAAGACGCCCATATGAGGTTTGTTTGGCCATAATAAGAACCAGACAGTAAACGCGCACCCAAACCCGCCTGCCCTCCCGTGGGTAGTTCGGCCACTATAGCCCCCACTAAACTTAGGGCAATAGCCACTTTAAGGCTAGCAAACAGAAACGGCACTGCCGATGGTAGCCGTAAACGCCAAAACACCTGCCATTTACTGGCACTGTAGGTGTTTAATAAATCCACTAACATAGGCTGTGGTGAGCGTAAGCCCTTTACCGTACCCACCGCTACAGGAAAGAAGCATAAGTACATAGATATGAGTGCTTTGGGGAGCAATCCACTAATGCCCATAGCACCAAAAACCACAATAACCATAGGAGCCAGGGCCAGTATAGGTATCGTTTGGGAGGTGATGATCCACGGCATCAAGCTTTTATCTAAAGTCTCAACATAAACGATACCCACCGCTAAACTAATGCCCAAACCCGCACCCAATACAAACCCCAAAAGAGTGGAGGACAAGGTAATACCTGCATGAAAGACTAAGCTTCGTTTAGAGGTGACATTTTTGTCAATAATGGTAGTTTTTAATTCTGCTAAAATTTGGTGAGGCGATGGTAATACAGCTCGCTTCATGTTCCAGCTATCGGTTGCTAATTGGGTAAAACTCCAATCTACACCCTTTTTTTCGTAACGATCAATAATTTGAGGGCTATTAAGGTTTATAGCACCCGCATACCAAATCATGATGATGGCTAAGACCACAGTAAGTACTGGAATGGTAGCGCTAGGCTTACGCCCGATGCTAGTCGTCATAATTGTGACCTGCTGCTAATCCAGCACGCACCCGCTGGGCAATAGCTAAAAATTCTGGCGACTCTCGAATATCTAAGGTTCTATCCGCAGGTAAATTACAATCAATAACGTCGATAATGCGGCCAGGCCTTGGAGACATCACTACAATGCGGCTGGATAAGAATACAGCTTCAGGTATTGAGTGGGTGACAAATACGACAGTTTTTTTAGTTTGCTGCCATAAACGCAGTAACTGGTCGTTTAGATGGTCTCGGGTGATCTCGTCTAGAGCGCCAAAGGGCTCATCCATGAACAACAGTTGAGGCTCCACACTCAGTGCACGGGCAATGGACACACGCTGTTGCATACCTCCTGAAAGTTGCCACGGGTATTTAGCTTCAAAACCAGACAAACTGACTAACTGTAAATATTCTTGCGCCAACTTTTGCCGCTGATCCTTGCTGTAACCCATAATTTCTAACGGCAGTAGCACATTGTCTTGCACCGTGCGCCAAGGCAACAGCGCTGGAGCTTGGAATACATAGCCATAAGCTCTTTGTTTACGCGCCTCAGTGGGCGACATACCATTGACTAGCACTGATCCGCTGGTCGGTTTCTCTAAGTCAGCTAACACCCTCATTAAGGTTGTCTTGCCGCACCCAGATGGACCAATAAAGGAAACAAACTCACCAGCGTTGATACTTAAATCCACATTAGACAGGGCTTTAACCACCCCGTCTTTTGTGTGAAAGTCTAGACAAACCTCTTTAACCTCGACCACATTATTTGTCGCTGTGCTTGTGCTCGCTAAATTCAATGTAAAAGCTCCTTGTTATTATTATATTTGGTCCTGGTCACTCATTAATTCAAATCAGTAAGTGGGGTATAGGTTTCTGGACGACGGTCACGAAAGAACTGCCAACCATCACGCACTTCTCTAATGACATCCATATCAATATCATGAATCAATAGTTCGTCTTCTGTAGCACTAGCTTGAGCTTCTATTTGACCACGAGGGTTTACGAAATAGCTGGAGCCATAAAACTCACCAATATTCCACGGTGCTTCAGTACCAACTCGGTTGATAGCAGCAATGTATACGCCATTAGCAGCAGCTGATGCAGGCTGTTCCAGTTCCCATAAATATTTAGAAATTCCTTCGACAGTGGCAGAAGGATTGTAAATAATTTCTGCACCTTTAAGTGCTAATGCACGCCAACCCTCAGGGAAGTGTCTGTCATAGCAAATATAAACACCTACTTTGCCATAGGCTGTGTCGAACACTGGCCAATTTGAAGCACCCGGTTTAAAAAAGAATTTTTCCCAAAACCCACCCACATGAGGGATATGAGTTTTGCGATACTTACCAAGGTACGTTCCATCAGCGTCAATTACTGCAGCAGTATTGTAGTAGACCCCAGGCATCGCCTCTTCGTAGATTGGTACGATAATAACCATCTGGTACTTCTTGGCATATTCGCACATTAAATTAGTAGTGTAGCCATTAGGGATAGCCTCAGCCGCGCTATACCAGCGTTTATCCTGGCTAGGGCAAAAGTAGGGCTGGGTAAAGACTTCTTGAAAACAGAGTATTTGTACGCCTGCCTTACCCGCTTTCTCAATTAAAGGGGCGTGTGCCTCGAGCATTAGGTCCCGGATTTTTTCCGGTGACATACTAGTGTCACCTTTAAGGCCCATTTGAATTAGGCCAGATTTTATTATTGTCATCTACATCACCTATTAGGTTAGGATCATTGAACAGTGCTAAGAATCAACTAAACTAGAACTTACATTGAATAGTGGTTGATCGCACTGCCCTAACTTTTTAACAAAAATTGACCAGTTGGTCAATAGAGTTATTGCTCAATTTAAAAAAACAATGGATCATTGAGTCTTATAAATTGGCACTTTTTAAGAAAGCTTACTTTTCATTTAAAGTATTTTTAGAAACTTATATCGTGCCATTTTTGCCAAGATTACAGTAGCAATTGGCGTTATTGTGCCAAGTTAAAAATGTCTATAAAACAGTAGTGTATTCACCCTTTAAAGCTCTAAACCCAAACTAAACTTACCATTATTAATGCACGTGTAATAGTTTTACACTATATTTTGAAGCCACATAGCCCAGTTGCCATTGGGAAAAAGTGACCAATATTCGTCACCACTACTGAGCCGTCTTCAGGCAAGACCCTCCGCCAGACGCAGACCCGCCTCTAACGTAACTATTGCGCTATCAAATACTGGAATTCCAAGCTCATCACTGAGTTTTTCAGACACCCTCGCCCCACGCATATTAGTGCACATGATGAAAATAATATCAGGCCGTTTTTTAGCGACATCTCTAACCATCTGGGTGATGACATGTTCCTCAATAGCGGCAAATTCACTACTGATCGAACCCCCATAATGCCTCTCAGCTAGGCAGGTAAACCCCAAAGAAGCGTAATTTTTCATAATGTGTTGTTGAACATCAAAGGTGTAGGGAGTTACCAGCCCAAAGGTTTTTGCGTTGCAGGCGTTAAAAAGTCGATTCATTTCAAGGGTGCAGCTGCCTGAAGGAATGCCTGTAGCGCTTTCAAGCAAATCACACAACCTTGCATCATGATCCGCACCAAGCCAACTGGCTGACGTGCCACCCCAGACAATACTGTCAACACCTGCATCACAGAGTAATTGTGCCGCATCAATTTGTTTCTCCATACTGAACTGATCAAACGACTGCTGCTTGAGGGTCACATCAATGACCCTAAGTCGAGAGAAATGTGCCGTGGATTGGTTATTGGAAAATATACGCACTGACAAGGGCTCAAGCACAGTGTTTGAGGATGGAATCAAAATACCAACGCGCTTTACAGTGTCGTAACGACGATTGAGGCTTGAATATGTCAAATGATAGACCGACGCGACGCGATGCCGCCGTCAACAGTAAAAATGGACCCTGAGGTATAACCAGACCGAAAAGATGATAAGAAAACAATCAGATCTGACACTTCATGCTTATGAGCTGGGCGACCAAGTGGGTAGTTTGCTTCTAACTCAGTAAATTTACTGGCATCACCTAGGTCGTTTGCTGCGCGTTTTTTAAGCATATTGTAAATACGATCAGTATTTACTGGGCCAGGGTTGACGCCCACGACGCGAATATTATCGTCTAAGCTGTGCCCACCAAGAGCTCGGGTAAACGCCATCAAACTAGCATTACCAGTGGTGCCAGCGATGTATTTTGGATCATATACCTCACCACCATTGCCAATATTGTTAATAATGACCCCCTCTCCAGCTGCCTGCATTTTTTTATAAAACAAGCGACACAAGTTGATGTATCCCATAACTTTGAGATCCCAGCCTTTGCGCCAAGCGGCCTCATCCACGTCCCAAAGAGTACCACTTGGAATAGCCCCAGCATTATTAACAAGAATGTCGACTTTACCTACACTTTCCGACAGTGCTTCACAAGCACCAGTGAGAGTTAGGTCGGCAAGATGGCAGGTTACGGTCACTCCATGGGTATCTTGAATAAGGGTTTGGAGTTGTTTAAGCTTATCAGCACTTCTTGCAGTGAGGTGCAAATTCACTCCTTCAGATGCAAACACATTAGCTAAATGCTCTCCTATGCCCATGGAAGCGCCAGTAATTAGCGCTGTTTTTCCTGTAAGTTTTAAGTCCATAATAAAGCCTTTCAGTAGTCCTACTTAATGGAAGTCTAATACTGTGCGCCCTGCGGCCTTGCCTGCTTGCAGGTCGGCAAGGGCAATATTGACCTCATCTAGCGATCTGGTACTGATCACGCCTTTAATTTTTCCATTTGCTGCAAGTTGCAAGAGTTCACTCATTTCCTGCCGGTTTGACGCAGAGCTACCGATCACTTGCAGTCCACGCTCGATAAGTTCGTGGGCGTAGAAGGCAAGTTGATCTGCTGGAACGGCTGTCAAAACAATCTTTGCTCGTGGTTTACAAACAGCTAGCATTAAAGGCCAAGTAGCCCCAACTGGCGCAAAATTAACACAGCCATCGGCACCACCAAGAGCTTTAATCAATACAATTGAATTGATATTGGCAACCACTACCTCATCAGCACCCAGCTTTTGAGCCGTGTCTAATTTATCCTGGTCAACATCGACCGCAATGACCCTCATGCCAGATTGTTTGGCAATTTGAATTGCGTATTGACCCAAACCACCAAGGCCAAATATTGCCACCGTATCACCTGCTTTAAGGCCTGTTTTTTTTAATGAGGCGTAGGCTGCAGAACCTGCACACATTAAGGGTGCAGCTTCAATGGCAGATACATTGTTGGGAATAGCAGTGGCCCAATCTTGGCGAAGGCATACATACTCAGCAAAGCACCCACTCACTGAGTAGCCCGTAGCATCAAAGTCAGCGCAATAGTTCTCACCCCCTGTGTGACACTCCCTACAGTGCCCACAAGCACTGTATACGTAACCAATACCAACACGGTCACCAATGTTAAACCGACCGTCAGGTGTGCCTACTTCTACCACTTGACCAACCCCCTCGTGCCCCATAATTAAAGGCAGTGGGTTGGGTGAAGCGTGATCTCCCCTATGGATGTGTACATCTGTAAAACAGACCCCACTAGCTTCAATTTTAACCAATATTTCCCCTGCTCTAGGGCTTGGGCGCGCAACAGTTTTTACTTCAAGTGGCGCACCATATTCGGTCAACAACGCGGCTCTCATGGTTTTATTTGCAGGCATCACGCTTCTCCTTTTTATTATTTGGTATACCAATAACGCATATTTGGCATATTACACTAGCATATTATCCAAAATACTGCCTAGTAGTTTAATATTTTATCGATAGGTACCAATTTATATCTGTAATATTATATTTGGTATACACTATTTACAAATTGGTACTTTTATTTAAATCTCTCCATAGAGGATTAACCAAGCGGTTGTTACTTTATTAACTAGAAGGAAAGATAATGTCGAGCATCGTAAAAGAGTTTTTGATACCCGGAACAAACAAAGGCCTGTTTTATGGCGGCCAATTTCACGCCTCAACATCAGGGTCTAAAATAACCGTTTTGGACCCTGCTAGGGGAATACCATTTACGACCGTGCCTAATGGCAATGCTGAAGACATTCGAGCTGCCGTATCTGCTGCAAGCGCTGCATTTCCCGCTTGGGCGGAATTAGATGCCCTAGACCGCGGTAGATACCTTCGAGCGTTTGCCGAGATTATTAAGCAAAATATTTCATTGCTAGCAGTGCTGGAATCCAGAATAACGGGGCGGGCATTGCGTGAAATGAATGCACAAATGTCGCGTATACCCGAATGGTTAGAGTATTACGCCGGTATTGCTCCGGGTTTGGAGGGAGAGGCAAACTATGTCAAGGGAGATTATGTCACTTTGACTCAATACGAGCCATTGGGACCAACAGCCTTGCTGACACCCTGGAACCACCCTGTGCTTATTCTGGTCAAAAAGCTTTCTGCAGCACTGGCAGCAGGAAATACCTGCGTAATTAAACCCTCCGAGTTGGCCCCTGTGTCTCCGCTAGTCATCGCCGCTCTTGCTACCGAAGCTGGATTGCCAGATGGCGTAGTTAATGTGGTCACTGGAGATGCCACAACAGGTGAGGCGCTTTGTATGGCCGACGATATTCACTTCATTGACCTTACTGGGGGCACTTCAACTGGCCGTAAGGTTGCAAGCGTGGCGGGTAAAAGGTTAATCAGAACAACAATGGAACTGGGTGGCAAAACGCCTGTTGTAGTTTGCGAAGATGCAGATATTGATGCAGCTGTTGCTGGTGTTTTGTTTTCTGCGTTCGTTGCATCTGGTCAAACCTGTGTTGCTGGGTCTCGCATTATTGTGCACGAGTCTATTTACGAGGAGTTTGCCAAAAGACTGGCTCAAAGAGCAGATCAAATACGGCTGGGCGACCCCATGGACGAAAGCACACAAATGGGCCCCGTGATCTGTCGCACATCACTTGATCGATGCAAAGCGTTTATTAAGACAGCAAAAGCCCAAGGCGCCAGACAAATTTCTGGGTTAGATCTTTTAGAGCTTGATGGCGAGTTAATAAATGGGTTTTACATACGCCCTACTGTATTTGCTGACGTTAAAGCAGACCACACTTTGTTTCTTGAGGAGGTTTTTGGCCCCGTTATATCACTCACTAAGGTCAGCAATGATGAAGAGGCCATTAGCTGTGCCAATGCAGGTGATTTTGGGCTTGGTGTTTCCATTTGGTCCCGAGATATTGGACGGGCTCATAGATTATCAAAAAAAATTAGAGGTGGCGTCATCTGGCTCAATGACCATCATCGCAATGACCCCAGGTCTGTATGGGGCGGCGTCAAAGATAGTGGCTTCGGTAAAGAAAATGGTTGGGACGCTCTGCGCGCCTATTTGACAAAAAAATCTATCGTAATCCGTACTCAAGAAGGCTACGATGACTGGTTTAAGGATGGCCAAAGGTATGGGTGATACAGCACCATGAGCGGCACAGAGAAACGCAAGGCAAAGCTTATTGCAACTGCGATTGAAGCACGGATAATAAAGCGCGAATTAAAGCCTGGAGACCGACTTCCTGAAAGGTTACTTGCTGAAGAATTTGGTGTTTCACGAACCCCAGTGCGTGAAGCAATTAGGCAACTTGTTGACACTCGATTAGTCACTGACAATGGAAGGCGTGGAGCACTCGTGGCGTCCTTGAGCATTTCTGAATTACTTGATGCCTTTTTGGTTGTTGCCGAACTTGAAGGCCTTGCTGCCAGACAAGCAGCAAAGAGAATGCGCCATGAACAAATTATTAAAGCTTTTGATGCCAATGCCCTTTGCCAAAAGGCCTCTGTAGTAAAGGATACAGAAACGTTCAATGCGATGAATATGGTTTTTCATAACTTAATTATTGCGGGCTCACACAATGCAATGTTGCAGAGCCAGCTCAGCACGGCTCGTACAATTACTTTTCCATATCGGCATTATGTGTCCAGCTTACCAGGATACATGGCTCAATCAGTTGAGGAACATGATGCCCTACTCAAAGCAATATCAAACTCCCAAGGGGACGCTGCTTACCAGCTAATGCGCGATCATGTTCGGCTTCAAGGGGAACAAATTGAAGATGTAATTCATCACTTAGAAAGGCAAAATAGTGGCGCCGCTGAATAATGAACCCCCCACTGTTAATAGTGCTAAAGCGCTCAAGCATTTTGTGAAAAGTTGACCGCTTGGTCAGTTTATGCTTAAGTAAACATCCAATAAAAATAAATTAATGTGAGGGTTGTATTATGAAATTAGTGTATTTGGTGTCAAAGGCACGCATGATTATAGCTGCAGTTGCTTTTGGTTTGATATTATCACCGGCCGCAGCCGTTGCTAGCACTATTAAAGTGGCTGGCATTTTCACCCTACCAGTTGAACAACAATGGATAAGTCGCATCCATATTGCACTTAGTGCAGCTGAAAAACGTGGTGAAATTGAGTATGTATATTCTGAAAATGTCTCCAATACAGACTACGAGCGCGTTATGCGAGAGTATGCTGAGCAAGGAGTAGACCTTATCGTTGGTGAAGTTTTTGGTCTTGAGCGCGCAGCTCGTAAAGTCGCTGCCGACTACCCTGAGACAGCTTATTTGATGGGGTCTTCTTTTGCACCACAGGCGCCAAACTTTTCTGTATTTGATAACTTCATCCACGAACCAGCCTACTTGTCAGGCATGGCTGCTGGCGCAGTTAGTGAGTCAAACATAATTGGCATGGTGGGTGGCTATGCTATTCCTGAAGTTAATCGGCTAATGCATGCGTTTATGGCAGGTGCCCGTGAAGTCAATTCTGACGTCACTTTTCTAGTCAACTTTCTTGATAGTTGGTACGACCCCCCAAAGGCTAAAGAAAGTGCGTTTGCAATGATAGATGCCGGGGCTGACGTACTGTATGCCGAACGCTTTGGTGTAGCTGATGCAGCTGTTGAACGTGGTAAAAAGGCCATAGGCAACGTTATTGATACCGCTAGCGATTACCCTGGAACTATTTTAGCTTCAGCCCTTTGGCATATGGAAGCTACTATTGATACTGCAGTTAGTGCGGTAGCAGATGGTTCATACATTGCTGATGACTACAGCCAATATAGCTATATGGCACATAATGGTGGTTCCCTTACTATTGATAAAACGTTAGTGCCCGCGAATATTGTTGCTGCTATAGAAGCTAAAGAAGCTGCCATTCGCAATGGCAGCTTTGTTGTTACTATCAATGATGAGACTCCTGTATCAGATAATTGATATTGGGCTGTTTTGTGTATCAAAATCCTGTTGGGTGATTCGGTTCACTTAATGGGATTTTTTATCCCTCCTTCTTGCTAGTGGATGTTCACTATGATCAATGACACAGTGCTTTCTCTCAATAAACTGAGCAAGCGATTTGGCACAGTGGTGGCCAATGAGTCGGTTACTATCGACTTAAAACGTGGAGAGATTCTGTCGTTACTAGGAGAAAATGGTGCTGGAAAAACCACGTTAATGAATATGCTTTTTGGCCACTACATGCCAGATTCTGGCAGTATTCAAGTAGCTAACACACAAGGCCAACTTAAACCTTTGACCTTAGGCCACCCTCAAGCCGCATTGGATGCCGGTATTGGCATGGTCCATCAACACTTTACCCTTGCGGAAAACTTATCGGCTATAGACAATATTTTACTCGGCTCTGAAAATTTATTTGCCTGGCGCCGCTCCATGGGTACTGCACGCGAAAAAATTAAAGATATCATGCATCGCACAGGCTTAAATGCCCCCCTTGATACTATCGTAGGCCAGCTCTCTGTGGGTGAGCGTCAGCGGGTAGAAATCCTCAAAGCACTGTATCGTGATGCGCGCATATTGGTCTTAGATGAACCCACAGCTGTTTTAACACCACAAGAAGCCGACACACTGTTTGCCAATATAGACATCATGGCTAAAGACGGGTTGTCAGTGATATTCATATCTCATAAATTACGTGAAGTACTGGCTTTTTCCCATCGTATCGCAGTATTGAGGCATGGGAAAAAAGTAGGCGAAATTGCTACTAAAGATGCAGACGAGGAAATAATTTCTCGATTAATGGTAGGTGCTGATACACCAGCAACCCCGCGCGAACCTCTAACTATTGGCGCACCAGTGCTTCAGTTAACTCACCTCTTTGCAGCAGGTACTAGTGCTCGCAGTAGCCTAGAAGGTATAAATTTAACTGTGTCTGCCAGTGAAATAGTAGGCATTGCTGGCATTTCTGGTAATGGACAGTCTACTCTAGCCAAGGTGATTTCTGGTTTAACCAAGCCAACTTCAGGTGAACTTGCAATTGATAACCAACCGATACATAAATTTACACCTACTAGCCTGCTAAAATCTGGGGTAGGCAGAATACCTGAAGACCGTCATCATGACGGCATTATAGGTGCAATGAGCGTGGCTGAAAACTTAGCAATTGAACGTCTGGACAGCAGTGACATTCAGCAGTTTGGCTTTTTACGTCATCAAGAACTCAAACTAAATGCCCAAAAATTAAGCCAAAAATATGATATTCGTGGGCCTGGTATTGAAGCTCAAACACGCTTGCTGTCAGGTGGAAATATCCAAAAACTCATACTGGCAAGGGTTTTTGAAGCATCTCCAAAACTTATTTTGGCTAATCAACCCACTAGAGGTTTAGATATGGGAGCTGCTAGCGAAGTAGGCAAACGACTGTTACAGGCACGTAAACGAGGTGCTGGTATATTACTAATTTCAGAAGACTTAGACGAGTTACTGGCTTTGTCTGATCGAATTATCATCATGCATGACGGTGAGTTACATGCGGCCCCTAGTCATAACCGCGCACAAATAGGATTACTTATGGCGGGAGAAATCTCATGATTCGCATAGAGCCTAGGGAAGCCCCCTCACGCCGCTTAACCATTGGCGTTCCAGTTGCCTCTGCGCTACTTGCGTTGTTGCTTGCAGCCATACCTTTAACCTTTGCAGGTGCCAATATAATCGAGGCTTACCAAGCAATGGCTAAAGGTATCTTTGGCTCAATGTTCGCCTTTACAGAAATGCTTACCCGCGCAACCCCTCTTATATTTACTGGTTTAGCTGCCACGTTAGCATTCCGGGCTAAACTTTGGAATATCGGTGCTGAGGGGCAGCTTTACTTAGGCGCCATGGCCGCTGTAGTTGTAGGAACGGGCTGGGTTGATGGCCCTCCCATGCTTTTAATTCCTATGATTCTAATTGCCGGTGCTTTGGCTGGAGCGCTTGGCATGGCTGGCCCAGCTTATTTAAAAACCCGTTTTGGTGCAGATGAGGTCGTTACCACACTATTACTTAACTTTATTATCTTAATATTTATCCAAATGATGCTCGAGGGCCCTCTAAAAGACCCTATGGGTATGGGGTGGCCACAGTCTAGCCCAGTGGTAGACAATGCTTTGTTGCCCCAGATACTGCCGCGTATGCGCCTGCACTATGGCTTAGTCATTGCTCTTGTGGCCGCTGTAATAGCCCACATAATGTTATCTAAAAGCGTTTGGGGGCTGAAACTTAGAGCAGTTGGTGAAAATGCCGCCGCGGCTTTGCACGCCGGCATTGGCGTAAAACGGACTTTGATGAGTGCAGCGCTTATTTCTGGTGCGCTAGCAGGGTTAGCTGGTGTGAGTGAAGTAGCAGGCTTGCGCGGTTACCTAACCACCGATTTATCTCCTGGGTATGGCTACACTGGCATTGTTGTAGCCATGCTTGCTGGATTGTCTCCTTTGGGTGTGGTGATTGCTGCGCTATTTATAGCCTCAGTATTTGTGGGAGCCGATACTATGAGTCGTGCCATGGGAGTGTCTAGCTATTTAGCTGACTTGGTGGTGTCCATGTCACTAATCTGTGTATTAATTGGTGGTTTTATTGCCCGTTTCACAATTAAGATGACGCCTTCAAATAAAAAAATATCCGCCACAGGCACTGGAGCTGCGTAATGGAAATATTAGAAATCTTGCTCAGTGAGAATTTTTGGGCCGCTGCTTTGCGTATCGCAACACCATTAATTTTTGGCGTTTTAGGCGCTCTCATTTGTGAAAAATCAGGCGTTTTAAACTTAGGCATTGAAGGCATTTTTGCTGCCGGCGCTATGGCAGGATGGATGGCTGTTTGGCTGGGCACGGGGCTTTGGACTGGGTTACTTTGCGCCGCTTTAACGGGTGCTTTTTTTGGCCTCATTCACGCCATTTTAACCGTGCCATTAGGGCTGTCACAGCACGTGTCCGGTTTAGGCATTACTATGTTTGCTACTTCGGTGAGTTATTTTACCTACCGAACTGCCCTACCCCAGGTGAGTAGCCCACCCCGTATTGAACCATTTCAACCCCTTGATATTCCAATACTCTCAGATATGCCTTTTTTAGGGCCGGTATTATTTCAACAAACAGCAATGACTTGGTTAGCACTATTTTTGGTGGCTTTGGTGTGGTGGGTATACAACCGCACACCCTTAGGCCAAGCTTTACGTGCCGTAGGCGACAACCCCAACGCCGTTGATGCACAGGGGTTGTCCGTCTATGGCCTGCGCATGGGAGCCATTGTTGTGGGTTCTGCATGCATGGCTCTAGGTGGGGCCTTCCTTACCATGTCAGCTTTTGATGCTTTTTTCTTCGGCATGGTCAACGGCCGTGGTTGGATCTGTATAGCTCTTGTTATATTTGCCAGTTGGCGTCCAGGGAAGGCCCTATTAGGGGCTCTCTTGTTTGGCGCTTTTGATGCATTTCAAGTACGCTTACAAACTGAGGTAGGAGCATTTGTGCCCTCACAAGTCTTCTTAATGGCACCTTATATACTTTCGATACTTGCCTTGGTGATCGTTGCTCGCCGTGCAGAATATCCCCGCGCTCTTCTAACACCGTGGTTCAAAGGACAACGCTAATGAATTTTGACCTTGTTATTAAAAATGCATGTTTACAAGATGGGCGCCGCAATATTGATGTGGCTTGCTCCAACGGTATCATAGTTGCTGTTAAGCCTAACATTGAAGCCCCCGCCACCCTGGTGGTCGATGCCAAAGATCAGCTTTTAAGCCCACCGTTTGTTGACCCTCATTTCCATATGGATTCAACCTTATCCCTAGGGCAACCGCGCATGAACATTTCAGGCACACTGCTAGAGGGAATTGCATTGTGGGGGGAGTTAAAACCAAAACAAAGTGTGGATGATATTATTAACCGTGCCATACACTATTGCGACCTTGCCGTAGCAATGGGCATTGGTGCTATTCGCAGCCATGTAGATGTGTGTGATAACGAATTGAAAAGTGTTACAGCGATGCTTGAAGTTCGTCGCTTAGTGGCCCCTTATTTAGATCTTCAACTAGTTGCTTTTCCACAAGATGGTTTGTTACGTGATAAAAATGCCCATGAAAATCTTATTCGAGCACTAGACTTAGGCATAGACGTTGTCGGCGGAATCCCTCATTTTGAACGCACTGCCCAAGAGGGCACATCATCCATAAAGATCCTATGTGAACTGGCAGCTGAACGCGGGTTGCGGGTAGATATGCACTGTGATGAGTCAGATGACCCAAACAGCCGCCATGTAGAAACCCTCGCTAGTGAAACCCTCCGTTTGGGTTTACAAGGGCGAGTCGCTGGCTCTCATCTTACGTCAATGCACTCTATGGACAACTATTATGTTTCCAAGCTGCTGCCATTATTAGCCGAAGCCGAATTACATGTTATCCCTAATCCACTAGTTAACATCATGTTGCAAGGTCGCCACGACAGCTACCCCAAACGCCGTGGTCAAACACGTGTGCCAGAGCTTAAAGCGGCTGGTGTTAATGTTGGTTTTGGTTCTGACTGTATGATGGACCCATGGTATTCCATGGGTAGAGCAGACATGCTGGATGTCGCGAGTATGGGATTGCATGTAGGCCAGCTATCTAGTCGAACCGACATGGCATGGTGTTTTGACGCTGTTAGTTACAACTCAGCAGCTATTATGGGATTACAGGGCTATGGTATTGTTGAAGGTGGGCAGGCCAATATGGTGCTGTTACAGGCCAATGATCCAATTGAAGCCATCCGTTTAAAAGCCACACGTTTGATGGTTTTTCGTCACGGAAAGTTGGTTGCTCAAACCCCTGCTAGCCATACTAAGCTTCAATTGCCAGGCCGTCCTGCGCTTGTGGATCCAGCCAAACCATTGTTTTAGCCTTAGCTTTAGTGAAGCATTAGGGGGCATAAACTCCCATTATTAGGTTGGCTATAAGCGAGATTTTAGGTTGAGCCCACGCACAAGAACTTCAATGGCATAGTGGGTTGCTGGAGGATATATTTCGCTATCGTAGTCGCTAGGTTTAACCACAGCAGAAATTTGTGACTCAAAGTCGGCATAGGTCTGTGTCAAAGCCCAAATCATAAAAAACACATGCGCTGGGTCTATCTGGGCCATAAGTCCTTCACGTTGCCACTGTAAAAAAATATGGCCTTTTTGCTTAACCCAAGTATGTAACTCAGTCTGCAAGAAGTTTCCGATAACTGGAGCGCCAGCCATAATTTCCATAGCAATGAGGCGCGATGCCTCTGGGTATTGTTGTGACAGCTGCATCTTGTTTGTAATATATTCAGTAATTACATCAATGGGTTGGTCTTGGCTATGTAAATCGCCAAGCGAACCCAACCAACGCCTTAAAACTCTAACAATAACAACTTGATACAACTCTTTCTTTGTTTTGAAGTAATACAGCATGTTAGTTTTTGACATGCCTGCTTCTTTTGCAATCTCATCAATTCGAGCACCTGAAAACCCTTTGCGTGAAAAAACTGTTAACGCAGCTTCAAGTACTTTTTGTTGATTTTTTTCGCCAATAGATCCCGCTTTAAAGCGACTCGATGCCTCAGACGGAAGGGTATAGGTAGAAAGAGTATTCATGTAAAAAAACAGCCCTGCTGCTAGGTTAATATATGAGATTAAGATACATGCTTGTCGCGGAACTGACAAGGTTATAGGGTCTAAAAAAGCCGTAGTTTATCTGTCACTGTTTGCCGGTGGAAAAGGTGATCGGTTTATTAGGCTTCACATGAGTAGTTATTAACTATTGACCGATTAATGCTTCCATAGGCTGGCAGATGCTTTAATGCAAACTGAGATCAACAATCACAGCCTAGTCCCTATAAGTAATCACCAATTATTTGGCTATGGGTATGTTATTACCCCACACTCATCTCACCCACAGGTACATTTCCTAATGCAGTGGTTACAAACTTATGGAGACTTACTTTAACTAGTGATATCAGTGAAAAAACTAGCTATAGTGAGCGATCATTTTTTCACCATAGTTTGTCATATGCCTACTAAGTCAGAAAATATCACCGGCATGTTATTCATGACCCTATCGATGGCGTCATTCACTCTAGCCGACCTAACCTTAAAATGGGCTTGTGAACTCCTTCCCACCGGGCAGGTCATGTTTATTTTGGGCTTGGGTTGCTGTGGTCTGTTTTGGTCTATCGCAAAACGGAAGCACGAAAAAGTGTTAACTCATCAATTTTTTATGCCCGCGGTGTTGCTGCGAACAGTGGGTGAAGGCGTTGCGGTGATATTCATTTTTCTAGCGCTCATCCACTCGGCGTTTACTTCCGTAGCCGCTATTTTACAAACCCTGCCGTTATTAATGACTTTAATTTCATTCATATTTTTAGGCGAAAAAGTGGGTATACATCGCCTTTTAGCGGTGACCATTGGGTTTACTGGGGTATTACTTATTATTCGGCCTGGTGCAGACAGCTTTGATGTATTTTCTCTTTACGCAGTGCTGGCAGTCATTGGTATGGCTATGCGTGATGTGGGTTCACGCTTATCGCCAGTCACTATGTCTGCTTCTATGCTGGCACTATATGGCTCTATGACGTTTGTGCTTATTGGCTTAGTTATGATGTGGTTTGGAGGAGTGAAAACACCTTCGATAGAGGCTAGTGGTTATCTGATAGGGATGATTTTATTTGCTTCCAGTGGCAGCTATTACGCTACTAAAGCAATGCGCTCTGGAGAGATCTCAATTATTAGCCCATTACGTTACACCCGGTTATTATTCGGCATGATGGTAGGTGTGTTTATTCTAAATGAAAAAGTAGACCAATATATGCTTTTGGGTTCAGCCATTGTGGTTACCGCAGGGCTTTATGTTTTGTTTAGAGAGCAACTCCATAGAAGACAAGGGTAGTTAATTATATTGTGGCGCCAAAAATCATCGTTTTTAACCATCTAAAAACTTAAAAACCCACACTAACACGATCGCAGCAAACGAGTTAAAAAGATTGTAATATAAGGCCACCAGCCAAAATGGGGCTTACCTATAGCCATGCGCTACAACTGCACACTACTGTCAGACCTTCACAAAGGCGCCCTGCTCATCCTATTGTCTGAGCTGGCATTGGTACTAACCGGGGTGATGATTCACGAACTTGTTAAACAGGTCCCCATAGAAGTACTGGTATTGGCTCGCAACGCCATAGGTTTATCATTCTTTGTACCTTGGTTATTGCGCAATGGCAGGCGTTCCATAGCCACGGCGCAGTTGCCACTGCACTTAGTGCGGTCCCTTGTTGGAATCGTAGCCATGTACTGCCTGTTTTATTCTTGGGCACATTTACCCCTGGCCCAAGCAGCCCTGCTCAAACAAACAGCGCCTTTATTTATTCCTATTGTGGGGTTTATTTGGCTTAAAGAACGCATTACTGGTTGGACAGTGATTGCTATTTTAGTGGGTTTTATTGGCATTTGGGTCGTTCTTAACCCCGAGGGTCATACTCAAGTACCATGGGTAGCTTTACTGGCTATTTTTGGCGCCTTATTAGGAGCCACCGCTAAAGTAGTGGTCCGCAAACTAACGCTTACCGAAAGCAGCATCTTAATTGTGTTTTATCTTTCCCTATTTAATACCTTATTTTCCTTAATACCCGCCTTATTGGCTTGGGACACCCCTAGCCTTTGGTTATTAATGGGTATGGTATTAATGGCAGGTTTTGCGACTGTGGCACAACTACTTTTGAGCAAGGGTTACCGATACGCAGCTGCAGGAGAACTGGGTAGCTTTACCTATGGTTCTGTAATTTTTGCTGGTTTACTAGGTTGGCTTTTATGGGATGAGCTGATTACTTTTGAGGCGATGTTCGGTATGGCTCTGGTAGTCGTCTCTGGCGTAATCGTGATTTTAGGGTCGATTAAAGAAAACGTATCAAAAAAATCGTGAACTTTACTAAACTATAGTTGCTTTTAATTAGTTCCTCACACCTAGGATTAGCTTAGCTTCATGTGCACTGGCTACCCGCCGGCCCTGACTTTGGGCGTAGCTGACCACTTGAGCCACTTTTTTTGCATTAATCAATAAAAAGGGAATTATATTTGCTTTTTTATTAGGCTAGATTGAGTGATAATTATGTCAGCGCTTTACTAGAAGGATTTTAAGGGATGAATCAAATACCTGTATTGCCAGCAGCAGATCTTCCCGAACTTAGGAGAGTGATTGCTGCCGTTGCCACGAAACGCAGTTCCATTAAGTTGGGGCAACGTTCCTATAGTGATAGTTTTTTTAGCAATAGTACAGCCGCATGGGTGGTACTCATCGAAGCTATTCTTACTGCCTACGCGCGCCGTTTAGGTCCTGATGCAATTAAAACTTTAGAACATCGAGAACAGGTATTTGAGCAAATGCAGGTTGCTTATTCATGAGCCCCAAACCAATTTTGACTATCAAGCAAATTCATCGCTTAGTGGCTGATAAAAAAATACACCCCCTCACTTTAATTGGTGACGCATACAGCAAGCTGGACCAACATCAACCGCAACTTCAAGCATTTAGATCTATTGGAGAAGTACCATCCACCTCCCCTAAAGGGTTATTGGCAGGCGTCACTGTGTCGGTTAAAGACCTGTACGCTGTGACTGGGTTTGATACCTATGCCGGCTCACCTTTAGCGTTGCTGGAATTTAATCGGTCTGGCACCTTGGTGAAACGCCTGACAAGTGCAGGTGCGCATGTGTGTGGTAAAACTCATACTGTTGAATTTGCGTTCGGTGGCCTGGGCACTAACCCACATTGGCCAGTGCCAGTTAACCCATTCGATACTCAACAACATCGGGTTCCTGGCGGCTCTAGTTCTGGAGCACCCGTGTCGTTGTGGATGGGGGCTTGCCAACTGGCTTTAGGCTCAGACACTGCCGGCTCAGTGCGTGTTCCAGCGGCATTTTGTGGCACATTTGGCCTTAAAACAAGCGTTGGACGGTGGGAGAAAGATGGTATTGTACCCCTAGCTCCCAGTGTTGATACCGCTGGCCTTTTAGCCTTAAGTGCCGCTGATGCACTGTGGGGTTTTGCCGTGCTAGACCCAGCCACCAGCAATAACCCAAAGGCGTTTATTAATCGAAGCACACTTACAAAAAAATCTATTCAAGGCGCTCGCATAGGTGTCATTACGGCACTATTTGAAGGCTGTGAGGGCGGCATAGATAAACGAGTTTTAAACGCATTAGCAACACTGGAAGCTGCCGGAGCAGTTTTAGTAGAGTTAGACTGGCCATATCTTGAAGAGACTTATCAACTATTTTTAGAAGGTGGCTTTTCAGCACTCGAGTTTCCAGCATTTATCAAAACTGAGGTGAGAAGGCCCTGGTTTGAACAATTGGCCCCAAGCACCAAAATGCGTTTTGCCCACCTTACAGATGCTGACATAGCCGACGCGCCGGCACAAGTTGCCGAAAAAAGTGCACTTATAAACACCTTCAACCAAGCTGCAGAAGCACTTCTGAAAAGCGTTGATTTTGCTGTTTGCCCAACCTGCCCTATCAGCGCGCCAACTCTGGCCTATGTTGACGCTAGTATGGAGCATTATAAAGAGCGTAATATCCAAGCTTTGCGCAATACCCAAGTGGCCAATTTACAACATCTTTGTGCAGCCACACTGCCCTGTGGATTGGACGATTATGATATGCCATTAGGCTTACAAATAATGATGGGGCACGGACAAGACCAACACCTTATGCACTGGAGCTGCACAGTGGAATCTATCATTGGTGATGCCAAGCATCACTACAACTGAGTCATATCAATGATCAAAACGCCCGGTCTTCAAGCCTATATATTACTTGCTTTACAAGGAGCAGTATGGGGTTCATCTTTTCAAGCCATTAAGTATGCTCTAGAGGGATTTGGGCCTATCAGCATTGCTGCTGGGCGCATATTTATTGCTGCATTCGTGCTGCTAGTGTATGCCTTAATGCAAGGGGACCGCCTACCTCGCTCTGCGTCTATTTGGATGAGTTTTTTGCTGATTGGTTTCTTCAACTGTGCCCTGCCATTTTTTCTAATTCCTTGGGGTGAGCAATCATTGGATTCTGGTAGGGCAGCAATTTTTATGGCCACAGGCCCCTTAATAGCTATCCTTTTGGCCCACTTTACCAGTGCCAACGAACACATAACTCGATATAAAGCAGCAGGCTTTATACTTGGGTTTATTGGCGTGTTATATGTCATTGGGTTAGACACTTTTAGCACAGGTATGGGAGACGTATTACCTCAGTTAGCAATTATTGTTGCCGCAGCGTCCTACGTTATTTCAGGCGCCATGGTTAAACGAGTTAAAGGCGTGAGCAGTGCCATGCTGTCAGCAGGCGTTCTTGTGGGGGGCTGTCTTATCACCTTGCCTGCTAGCCTACTTTTTGAAAACCCCCTAACCCACTCTGAAAGCATGCCTAACTCAGCAATTATTGCGTTAGTGTATTTAGGGCTAATACCCACAGGCGCTGCTTTTTTTGTGCGCTTTTACTTGATCCGCATGTACGGTTACACTTTTGTTGCCCAAGTGGGGTATCTAGTTCCCATATTTAGCGTTTTGTTCGGTGTAGTATTGTTAGGTGAAACTTTAACCGCAGCCATGGTGGGTGGATTATTACTTATCCTAGGCGGTATTGTATTGAGTCGCAGGGGCAATAAGGCTCAGAAAGAATAGGTTTTAGCTGACAAAAATAAGTTATTACTGGCTTAGTGAACTCTCTTATGGCGACTTGACACCAAACCCTGAGGCCTCCACCAGCCATGCGAGTCATTGACACCTAGGCACGGGGCAACTCTATACCAAACGCTGGCTTTTGCATTGCCTTCGGTTACGCTCTCACTATTGTAATGCGAGTAACCGCACCCTTTAATAGACAGCTGGGGTTAGTGATCTTTTCACAAACCCGCATTATCTTTGCACTCCTTTGCAGTATCTCCACCCACCCTTACACTTGAATGCCTATACTCAATGTACCTCATTTAGGGGAAGCTCTATAGGGAAGAAGAGCATCAACATAGATAACAAATGCGGCATAATGATTGAACTGTTATAGGGTTAGTAGGCAATTATAGTTGTGCTGCAATTAAACAAAGAGAAAACTAATGAATTTAAAAAAATCGATTGTTCACGTTGCGTTCACGTCCTTAATTACGTTAGCAGCAGTACCTGCGTTTGCTGGTGCTCATGGGATAATGGTTGGCAGTGCAGAGATGGTTGCATCTAAAACCATCGTTGAGAACGCATCTGCGTCAGACGAACTTGCTGTTTTGGTTGCTGCAGTATCAGCTGCTGGTTTGGTAGAAACTTTACAAGGCGATGGCCCGTTTACCGTTCTAGCACCCACTAATGCAGCCTTTGCTAAGTTGCCTGCCGGCACCATTGATACGTTGCTAAAACCTGAGAATATCGGGACGCTTAGCACCATACTCACTTGTCACGTAGTTGCAGCAAAAGCGATGGCTGCAGATGTCATTAAAATGGCCACTGATAATGGTGGCATGGCTAAAGTAGGCACTGTAGGTGGTTGCGTGCTAACTGCAAAGTATAGTAATGGAAAAGTAACTTTTACAGATGAAAACGGCAATGTAGCCACCGTAACAATTGCTGACGTACCACAGAAAAATGGTGTGATACATGTGATCGATACAGTGCTGCTACCAAAGAGTTAGGTCATAAATCAACGTTACGCCACCTTAAGACTGCTGGTTGATTACCGGCAGTTTTTTTATCTAAGATTTAGCTTTTTATTGCGCAGTTACGCTACAAACCAATTTACATTTCAGGAACGAGTACTAACTTACCAGTAAAGCCTTTATTCAAAAAGTCTGTCTGGGCTTTATGGATTTGTGTGAGTGGGTAGCTGTGAGCCACTACTGGGCGAATTTCTTCTGATTCTATGTAGCTCACTAGGTTGCTAAATACAATAGGGTCTTGGAACGTACAGCCAAAGAAAGTGAGGTCTTTTAAATATAGCGTGCGAATATCCAACCCCACCATAGGCCCAGCAATGGCACCAGAAACTGCGTATCGCCCCCCCCTGCAAAGTACGTCCAGCAGCTGCGGCCAGTCTGGCCCAGCCACCAAATCGACCACTAAATCTACGTTATCAGCACCAATGGCAGTAATAAGGTTATCGCCCCGAGCTACTAGCTGATCGGCTCCTAATGCTTTAACATCGCCGTGCTTGGTAATTCCTGCAACAGCAATCACATAAGCGCCACGGCGTTTTGCTAACTGAACTGCAGCAGAGCCCACGCCACCAGACGCTCCCATAATTAATACCCGCTCACCAGACTTTAAATCAGCCCTATGAAGCATGTTTTCAGCTGTGGAATATGCACAAGGAATAGAGGCCAGTTCAACATCACTCCAAGGAGTACTTACCGCATATGCCTCATCACTCAGGGCACAAGTATATTGCGCGAAACCACCATCATATTCAGACCCAAAAGTGACACAATCAAAGCGCTTTTTAGTATATGGGTCTTGCTGCATAGTACGAACAATAACGCGTTCACCTATACGTTTACTGCTCACACCTGCACCTACAGAAACCACTTCACCACATACGTCTGCCCCTTGGATGCGAGGCAATTGTAATGCACTTCCTGACCATGTGGCAGTGGCCGCATCCAGCTCATCATAACCTTGGTTGGCACCACTATTGGTGTCGCCAGTGACTTGTTTAGAGTACCAGCCTATGCGGGTATTGATATCAGTATTATTTACTCCTGCTGCCAACACTTTAAGTAATACTTCACCCTTTTTAGGCTTGGGTGTGGGTATATCTTCACAATACACAAGTTGGTCTAGGCCCCCATGGCCAAGCAAATGTACACCCTTCATCGTAGCTGGCGTGGTGGGATCTAGCACGTCGTTAATGGGGTTCATAACAGATTTAAGGCAACAATTAAAAGTGCCTCAAATCTAGCAGTTTGATGAGTGACACACAAGTGGCTTTATGGGCTTATCAAGGTCGACACCATGCCGGCCTAGTATTGGCTTCTTGTTTTATTTAGAATGGTCTAATGCAGCATCAATTGCCAATACATCGAGCGCTCATGAGCGAGGTAGCACACCATGGCCACTCACCATAATGAGCCTCTAGCCTATGGGCTAAAAAATAATTCTTCTCAGCTTTTCCAATGGCTATTGCAAGTGTTTTTTGTAGGGCTAATGCTAGGGACAACTCGCATAGTTATTACGCCTCTAGCAGAGCAGGAATTTGGTTTAGCTAAAGACTCTCTATTACTACTGAGCACCTTTGTTATAGCCTTTGGAGTCGTTAAAGGGAGTATGAATTTTGTAGCGGGGTACTGGGCCGAAAAAATAGGTCGAAAACCTGTTCACCTGTTGGGTTGGCTTATTGCTTTACCTATTCCAGTATTATTTTATTTTGCCCAATCGTGGGCCTGGGTAGTCTTTGCAACTATTCTTTTGGGTATCAACCAAGGCCTCACTTGGTCTATGAGTCAAACTGCTAAATTAGACATTACCGCAGCCCATGAGCGCGGGTTGACTATTGGTTTAAATGAGTTTGCAGGATATACAGGTGTTGCTTTGGGTGGTTTAGCAAGTGCTTACATTAGCCAGTGGCTTGGGCTAAAAACTGGGTTGTTAGTCATTGGTTTTGTTATTATTAGCCTTGCGTTCATCCTCACATTGATCAACATTGTTGAGACTCGTCCATGGGCTTTGTATCAAACGCAAAAGCCCTCATTCGTGGGTTCCCCAGACACTATTTCTACCTGGTCAGTATTTAAACGCATAAGTTGGAGCAATTCACAGCTACTCGCTATAACCCAAGCAGGCTGTGTAGAAAAATTTGTTGACGCGTTAGTGTGGATTGTTTACCCCATTTACCTGTACCAAAAGACACAGGATTTGCCATTAACAGGCTGGATCATTTCGATCTATGGCTTAGTTTGGGGTGCTAGCCAGCTACTCACTGGACACTGGTCTGATAAGTATGGACGCAAAAGATTAAATGTCACTGGCATGATAATAACAACTGTGGGTGTGCTCATCATGCCTCTCAACGAAACAGTCTTATGGTGGAGCTGCAGCGCTGCTCTCACAGGTTTAGGAATGGCCTTACTATACCCAAACTTAGCTGCTGCCGTAGCAGACCATTCTCAACCCCAATGGCGTGCTACCGCCATTGGGATTTATCGATTTTGGCGTGACTTAGGGTATGCAATTGGTGCCTTATTATTAGGCCTTGCCGCTTATTGGACACAAGACTTAAGTGCAGCGTTTTGGGCTGTAGGCGGGTGTATGGCAATTTCTTCAGCTTGGTTAGCTGCCAAGAGTTAAGCGATAAAAAGTAAATCACTATGGGCTTTAACTGCAATAGGTCATTACTGGGTCATAAATACTAGGGTAACAGCCTCGCTCGCTTATCGTTTGTCCATTTCATAGCTGTCCATGTACGGAGCCTATGGCAATGATTGATGTTTCTCAGCATTTTATTGGGCTAATAAAGCCACTTTTATATCAGGCTTTAAAAAGGTTATGATGGTTTAAAAGTGACTATACAGCAGACCAATATGTCCCAGCACAAACATATCCAGCAAAAGCTCGCTAACCTGCGCCAACATTTAGTATTACTGCTGCAGCGAACTAACGATATAGATTCGAGTGGCTCAACAACCTTGCAGTCTGTGATTAAACGGCTGGGCACACCGGGAAATGTTAAGAATCGAGCCTCTCAAGCTAATCCTTTGGCTGATTTGTTACCACAAATAAAGCAAGCTAATGCAACCTTGCCGTTGATGTGCCAAAACATGGTCGATAACGTCATAGAGCTTGCTAATCACCTGCCTTGGTATCAAAGGCCTGTAGCTAATAACCAAGGCTTTATGGCCAGTCATGTGAATGCCCAAATTATCGGCCCTGAGGGGTTGGAAGTGCGGCAAGATTTAATTGTCGGCGTTACTTTAATGCGCCCCAACATAGACTATCCAGACCACCATCACGAGCCTGAAGAGATATACCTTGTGCTTAGTGATGGTAGGTGGCGCCAAGACAATGGTGATTGGCATACACCAGGCTTGGGTGGCTTAGTATATAATTCTAGTGATTTAATGCATGGCATGAAATCTGTCAACACGCCTTTATTGGCCATTTGGTGCTTGCCCTTAGACAAACCCTTTATACCTTTTAGTGCCCCTATTAGTGCTCCTATTGGTTCAGATCCCACTGCTTAGCTGCCTTTATGAAGCCATCTACATCGGCTTCCTTGGTGGTAAAGTTAGTAACCAAGCGAACAACATTCTCACCCCATCGATTACTGTAAAAATAAAAGCCTTGA
>Ga0209071_1000150_pt1 | contig 42019 bp, 47 predicted proteins | sample CoawatmetaG10DNA_2_FD_187513 | JGI IMG/M metagenome (GOLD analysis project Ga0209071, IMG submission 187513) | Marine microbial communities from the West Antarctic Peninsula - Coastal water metaG108-DNA (SPAdes) (version 2) | ecosystem: Environmental > Aquatic > Marine > Coastal ... | reverse complement strand
GGGTCACCTTGCTCGCCAAATTGGTGCGCGAAGCGGCGTCGCGGCTTGGTCCCGACTGGGACATTGAAATCGCCGAGATGCACCATCGCCACAAGGTCGACGCCCCCTCCGGCACCGCCCTGCTGCTCGGCGAAGCCGCCGCCGCCGGGCGCGGCATCACGCTCGCCGAAGCCCGCGTGGCGGACCGCGCCGGGCTGACCGGCGCACGCTCGGAAGGCACGATCGGTTTCGCCAGCCTGCGCGGCGGATCGGTTGCGGGCGATCATCTGGTGGTCTTTGCTGGCGAGGGCGAGCGGATCGAGATCGGGCACCGCGCCGAAAACAGAGCGATTTTCGCGCGCGGTGCCATCACGGCCGCGCTGTGGCTCGCAGACCAAAACGCTGGACGCTACAGCATGGACCAGGTGCTGGGGGTTTGAAAAAAGCCGACGTCGTCGAATTTTATGCGCGGCTGGCGGCGGACAATCCCCATCCGGAAACAGAGCTGGAGGCCGGCAATCCCTTCCAGTTGGTCGTCGCGGTCGCGCTGTCGGCACAAGCCACCGATATCGGCGTCAACAAAGCGACGCGGCGACTGTTCGAACTGGTAAAGACGCCCGCGCAAATGGTCGCGCTCGGTGAGGACGGACTGAAAGAGCACATCAAGACGATCGGACTGTTCAACACCAAGGCCAAGAACGTGATCGCTTTATCGCAGCGCTTGATCGAGGTTTATGGCGGCGAGGTGCCCGCCGATCGCGATGCACTGGAAACATTGCCCGGTGTCGGGCGCAAGACCGCCAATGTCGTGATGAACGTCGCCTTTGGGGCCGAGACCTTCGCGGTCGACACGCACATTTTCCGCGTCGGCAACCGCACTGGTCTGGCGCGCGGCAAGACCCCGCTCGCCGTCGAACTCAAGCTCGACAAGGCGACGCCACAGCCCTTCCGGCTGCATGCACATCATTGGCTGATCCTGCACGGCCGTTATGTGTGCAAGGCCCGGACGCCCGAATGCTGGCGGTGCGTCGTCAGCGACCTCTGCGCGTTCAAGCCGAAGTCGGCAGCCCCAAAGCGAGGCGCGAGCACGGAAACCTGACCTGCGCATTGGAAGCAGGGATCCGTTTGCGCGCGGCCGAAGGTAGGGACTGGCGCAGCGCGATCGGCTTTGCTAGGCGAAGACACAGGCACCCGTAGCTCAGCTGGATAGAGCGCTGCCCTCCGAAGGCTTGTGTCAAGGGGTTTTGGATAACGAAGGAGATTGAGACCAGTAAGAAAATCAATGGCTTGTTCGCTGAATCATTCTGCTCAGCAGCCTCAAAAAATCTCGCGTAAGCATCGCGTAAGCACTCTAGGGCGCGGTGAAGCGAGGTGGCGATGGAGCCAGCGTAGCGACGGAGCGCAAACCGCTGCGGAATGGATCGGAGAGGCGATTGAGATTTGATATGACGATGCTCCGTTGACCTGGGTCGGTCGCGGAGACTAGGTGAAGTTCAAGGGCACCCGTAGCTCAGCTGGATAGAGTGACGGCCTCCGAAGCCGTAGGTCACAGGTTCGAATCCTGTCGGGTGCGCCATTCCCAAAACGTAGGCTTGACCGCGAGCGGCTTTCTGATGCGCTCAGTCATCAAAAGAAGAAGCGCCCAAGCATAATGAGTGTGTCCGGCTGAGGCAGCCCACTGTCCTATGCCATCCTTCGCTTCCCCGACATTGACCGTTCATCACCGAACATTGCCGCTGTGACTGGTCGATCAAGGTTTGCGCGGCGCGTCGGACAGTTAGGCGCTGCCGCAGCTTGACGAAATGACGGCAGCAATTCCTTGCTCCATCGATTCCTCGACGTGCTCCGTGAACGCTATCCCTACCTCGCGGCCGATGCGCCGCCTGCGTGATCGGTGTCTCGGCGCGCCTTCGCGAAGGCCCGATCGGTAGCCATAAACCGCTCAATCATCGGCACGATCAATTTCGCCGGATCGGGGGCGGCTTGGCCCGTTGTATGTGCAAGCACCTGCGCATAGGCAATCAGGTCACGATGCACCGTCGCAGGCAGTTCGATGGTGAGCTTCACGGGCTTATCGTCAGCGAGCGGACCGAGCTTCAGCTTTGTCACCGCGTGCCTTCCTTTCCGAACGGCGCGAGCACCAAATCGCGCGTAACAATCACGCGGACCGGGAAACCGGGCCGGATTGTTAGAGTAGGTTGGATGTTGAGCTGTCGTTGGACGATTTGTGAGCCGGTCTGGCTGATGCTGTTGGACGCGCCGCTGCGGATCGCTTGCACCAGGTTGTTCTCGTCCTGGCTGGTGCCCGCCTCCGCGCCGACGCTGAGCAGCGTCGAGAGCACGGCGGCCTTGAACAGCATGCCCCAATGATTGTCGACTTCGTCCTCGAGCCCTGCGTAGCCCTCCGTGTCGGCGCCAGGCTGACGCTCTAGCACGATCGACGTGCCGTCCGGCATGATGACCCGGGTCCACACCAGCAAAATGCGGCTCTGACCGAAGGCGACGGAGCTGTCGTACTGACCGATCAGCTTCGCGCCCTGCGGGATGAGCAGGTATCTGCCGGTCGGGCTGTCGTAAACCGCTTCTGTCACCTGGGCGGTGATCTGGCCGGGAAGATCGGAACGAATGCCCGTAATCAACGCGGCGGGGATGACCGTGCCGGCTTGCACGACATAGGGCGAGGCCACGGCTTCGAGTCGGTCCGGGCTGATCGTGCGCTTGTCGGTCGACGCATTGAGGAAGGCTGTCTTGCGGTCCTGCATGTTCTGGGCGGAGCCGGCATCGACCGGCGGTGTCGCGGCGGGGGGCGCGGTGGTCCCGGCTGAAGGATTCGGGAGAATCTGGCCCGCACCCGGCGATTGTTGGCTCGTCTGGGAGAACAGCCGGCTGACGCGGGCCGCCTCAAGCTCTTGAGCTCTGCGTTGCGCTTCCGGGTCAGGCGTGGCGCCGCCGGTCACGGTATTCGGCGCTGCGCCAGCGTTGAGGATGGGCTTGCCCAGATCGCCAGGCAGCGGCGGTCCCAGCGGAGGCGCCTGTCGCGGCAAGCCCGTATAGTCCTTGGGCAGTCCCGCCAGGCCTTCGGCCGATGGCCGGTTTTGGGTGCTGAGCAGCTCCTGGCCCGTTTGCCCCTTGTTGTGCGTCTGAAGGGCGTAGCCGAGCGCACCGGCGATGGCGAGCGCCGACACCGCGCCCAGGCTGATCAGGACCTTGCGTGAGAGGCGCATGACGTGCGGCCGCTCGCCTCTGAGTCGAAGATCGGGCGGCGCGACGGGGGGCGGCGGCGCCGGGTGTTCTTCCGGACCTTCCGTCGTCATGACCGCGGCCTTCCGTCGGTACGGACGATGCGAACGCGCCGCTCGCTGTCCTTGTCGCCGAGACGAAGCTCGGCGGCGGCGAAGAGACGATCGACGATGTAATAGTTGCCCCTGACGCGATAGTTCACCAGCTCGGACCCGCCGGCCGGGCCGATGACGAACAGCGGCGGCATCTCGCCCTGGCGAACACCCGAGGGAAACTCGATGTAGACCTTCTGGCCGTCGTCGAAGGCGCGCAGCGGCCGCCAGGCTGGTGTGTCGCCCTGAATCGCATAGCGGAAGTTGATCGCGGCGAGATCGACTCCAGTGGCGATCGGCGCCGAAGCCTCGGCCTCTTGGTTCTGCCGTCGCAGCGCGATGAGCTGGTCCTCCGGATACTGCCAGGAGACCGAGGCCATGTAGGTCTTCTCGGTCGAGCGCAGCTCCAGCAAGTAGGTCCTACGGTCGGTGTTGATGACCAGGTTCGTCGTCAGTTCCGGCCGGGTCGGCTTGACCAGGATGTGGACCCTCTTGGTCGGACCCGCGCCGCTTTCGGTGTCGCCGATGATCCAGCGCACGGTGTCGCCGGCGGCGACCGGGCCGGTGCCGGCGAGCTGCTCGCCCTCCTGCAGGGCGATGTCGGTGATTTCGCCCGGTGCGGTATAGGCTTGATAGAGCGCGCCCGCCGAATACGGATAGATCTGCACCGCGTTGATGAAGCCGTTGCGTACCGGCTGGACGCGCGCCGCCGCATTGGCCTGGTTGACGCGAACAGCCGGATCGGCCGCTTCCGGAGTGGGCTTGCCGAGATCGAGCGGCTTCAACTGGCCCGGCAACGGCAAGGGCTTCGGTAGCTCGACGATCTTGATCGGCAATGGTGGATCGTTGCTGAGCTTCGCGGGGGTCGCGTTGTCGTAGTTGATCTCCGGCGGGATGAAATTGTGGGCGCAGCCGCCCAGCGCCGTGACGGACATCAGCAAAGCCGCGAGGCCGATATTACGGAAAGCCGGACTCCCTCCTTCGCGGCTTTGCTGAGTGGCGGAGAAGCGTGAAGCCGGGCTGCCGGCTTCCATGGAAATCGGCAGGGTCATTGTCCCAGCTCCTTGGACCAGTTGATGGCGGTGACGTAGATGCCGAGCGGGTTCTTGCGGAGCACGTCGGCGGAGGTTGGCGTCTGGATCGCGATGGTGAGGATCGCGGTCCAGCGCGAGGTGTCGGCGAGCGCGCCGTCCTGGTAGCGATGCTCCACCCATTCGACGCGGAAGCTCGACGGCGAGGCGCGGATCACGCTCGAGATGTCGAGGGCGATCTGCTGCTTGCCGAGTTTGGCGAACGGGTCGTTGGCGCGGGCATAGTCGTTGAGCGCCTGGGAGCCCGAGGTGCTGGTGAAGTCGTAGGCGTCGAGCCAGTTCTGCCGCACAATGATCGGATCGGCGGGCAGCGAGCGGACCAGCGCAACGAAGTGGGCGAGATACCAGGCGATCTGCGGATCGCTTGGCGCATAGTCCGCGGCGGCCGGCGCCACCGCCTGGGCCTGGCCGAGTTTGTCGACCTGCACCACCCAGGGAACGATGCTGCCGTGGTTCGACTGCCAGACCAAGCCACCGGCTAGGCCAGCGGAAAGCGCCAGCGAGCCGAAAGCCATGAGTCGCCAGTTCTTGGCCTGGACCCGCGCCGAGCCGATACGGTCGTCCCATGCTTGCGCGGCGCGCTGATAGGGCGTCTCCGGTTCGGGTGTGCGACCGTAACGGACCGATGCGCGGCGGAAGATCGCCATGTCTATTCTCCTCCCGAGAGATCGACGGAATGGCCGCCGCCATGGCTATCGCCGGACCTGAGGGCGTTTGCGGCGGCCGTCGCGCCCTGATGGATGGCCTGGTTGCGCCGCATGCGTTGCGCCCAGGCCGGTGGACCAGATTCGGTCGCACCCACCCCTGAGGAACTGCCGCCGGCGGCCTGGCTGCCGCCGACCGTGCCCTGGGTGGAGGAGCCGCCGGTGGCGGCGAAGCTAGACTTGGCGCCGGCTGCGAAGCTTTGCTTCACCGAACCGGCGGCTTGGCCGGCGGCGCGTCGGATGGGGGCGGCCGCGCTCGAAGCGGCGGCGCGTCCAACCCCACCCAGACCGGCCGCCACGCCCGACGCGCCGGACCGACCTGCCGATGCGAGGCTGTAAGCCGAGGATGCGCCGCCCGCCATCGCGGCGCCGCCGCGTACCGCGGCGGCCGAGCCGGAGGCCGCGGCCATCGCTCCCCTTCCGGCCAGACCCAGCGCGCCGGCGCCGGCCATCGCCGTACCGGCGACGGCCAGGCCGGTTCCAACGGCCGCGCCCGCGCCGAGCTGGGGTGCGCCGGAGACCAGGCCCGTCGCGATGCCCGGGCCGAAGATGCCGAGGCCCAGCATGGCCAGCGCGGCAAGCACAACGGATAGTGCCTGCTCGACGGTCGGCTGGCCGCCGGCGTAGGTCTGGGTGAACTGCGAGAAGAGGCCAGTGCCGATGCCGACGATCACGGCAAGCACCATCACCTTCACGCCGGAGGCCACGATGTTGCCGAGCACCTTTTCGGCGAGGAACGCCGTCTTGTTGAAGAGCGCGAAGGGAATGAGGATGAAGCCGGCCAGTGTGGTCAGCTTGAACTCGATCAGCGTGACGAAGAGTTGGACCGCCAGGATGAAGAAGGCGATCAGCACCAAGACCCACGAGACCATCAAGACCGCGATCTGAACGAAGTTCGCGAAGAAGCTGGTGAAGCCCATCATCTGGCTGGCCGCATCGAGCAGCGGCTGACCGGCGTCGAGCCCGACCTGGGCGAGCTTGCCCGGCCGCAGGAAGTCGGCCGTCGAGATCGAAGAGCCGCCGGCCTTCAGGCCTATGCCGGCGAAGCTGTTGAAGATGATCGCCGACAGATTGTTGAAGTTGGTGATGATGAAGGCGAAGAAGCCGATGTAGAGGGTCTTCTTCACCAGGCGCTGCAGGATGTCCTCGTCGGCGCCCCAAGCCCAGAAAAGGCCGGCGAGCGTGATGTCGATGACGATCAGGGTCGAGGACAGGTATCCGACCTCGCCTTTGATCAGGCCGAAGCCGGAATCGATGTAGGTGGTGAAGGTGTTGAGGAAGGTGTCGATGACGCCGACGTTGTTCATCGCGCATCTCCCGCAGTATTGGTGGCCGGCGCAGCCGCGCCCGGGGGCGTTGGTGGCAGCGACCGCGCCGGCCGGCCGAAGAAGCGCCGACGGTTTTCCTCCCACACCGCCACACAGCGCGCGTCCTCGGCGTCCTGCGGACCGAGCACGCCGCAGCGGCGCAACTCGGCCGAAAGGTCATCGGATGCTGGGCTTGGGGCGGTCGAAGGCGTCTCGATCACCGGCGGCGTAGGCCGCCGATTGATTGCGACCAGGCTCACGACCACGACGGCGATCAACGCGATGATCGCGACGACGCGGAAAGTGTCCGACCTGCCCAGCATCGCCGCGCCTCAATTGCCGCTGAACATGGTGACGTTGCCGGGCTGGTAGCCGGTGCGCGTCGAGAAGGTTTTGTAGTTCTGCTGGCCCTGCGCCTCGGCGGAAGCGGTGCGAGCCTGCTCCAGCGCGTCGGCACGGCTCTTGGCCGACAGCACCGCCACCAGGTCGGAGAGCTGCTGGGATTGCAGCGCCAGGAGCTGGTTGCCGGCCTGTGCCGCCTGAAGGGCGCCGGTGGCGCTCTGGCTGGCGGTGACCAGCGAGGTCATGGCGCTGGAATTGGTCGGGATGTTGCCGACCACGCCGGCCTGGATCTTCAGGCTGTCCTCGAAGGCAGCGACGGAGTTCTGCCAGCGCGTTTGCGCGTTGGCGACCATCGCCGTGGTCGAGCCCGTGCCCGCCGCCGTGCCGTAATTGGTCGAGAACGCCTGCTCGACGCGCTGGACATTGAAGGCGATGTTTTGCGCCTGGCTCAGCAGCGACTGGGTCTGGGCGATCGACGACTGAAGCTGGGTCAGCGTCGACATCGGCAGATTGGCGAGGTTGCGCGCCTGGTTGACCAGCGACGTCGCCTGATTGGTCAACATCGTGATCTGGTTGTTGATCTGCTGCAGTTCGCGCGCCGCCGTCAGCACGTTTTGAGTGAAGTTGGTCGGGTCGTAGACGACCCACTGCGCCGACGCAGGCGGCGTGGTGACGGCCAGGGTGAGCACGACGGCGCTCGCCGTCGCCAGATGGCGCAGCTTGATCATGATGACGTCTCCAGGTTGGTCAGCTCGGGGATGAGATCGGCGGCCCACAAAAGCTCCCGGTCGGCGAGCCAGGTCGGCGTGAAGGCGTCGCGGCCATATTCGGCGGTGACCCGCTCGATTGCCGCGTGATCGGCCTTGGACGACGCCGCGCAAAAGGCGAGCGCGATAGGACCGAGCCCCAGCTCGAACAGCCGGTTGCCGCGCCGCGACTGGCAGTAGTAGTCGCGCTTTGGGGTTGCGCGGGCGAGGATTTCGATCTGGCGATCGTTCAATCCGAAGCGCCGATAGATTGCGGTGATCTGCGGCTCGATCGCGCGCTCGTTCGGCAGGAAGATGCGCGTTGGGCAGCTCTCGACGATGGCCGGCGCGATGTTGCTGCCGTCGATGTCGGAGAGCGACTGGGTGGCGAAGATGACGGAGGCGTTCTTCTTGCGCAGCGTCTTCAGCCACTCGCGCAGCTGCTGGGCGAAGGCGGGATCGTCGAGAACCAGCCAGCCCTCGTCGATGATGAGCAAGGTCGGACGACCGTCGAGGCGGCCCTCGATGCGGTGGAACAGGTAGGTCAGCAGGGCGGGGGCCGCGCCGGCGCCGATCAAGCCTTCGGTCTCGAAGGCCTGTACCGAGGCAGAGCCGAGCTGCTCCGTCTCCGCATCGAGGAGCCGGCCGGAGGGCCCACCCACGCAGTAGGGTTGAAGCGCCTGCTTCAGCGCGGTCGACTGCAGCAGGACCGCGAGGCCCGTGATGGTGCGCTCGCCTACTGGAGAAGAGGCCAGCGATGTCAGCGCCGACCAGACATGCTCCTTGGCGGTCGGATCGATGCTGACGCCTTCCTTCGCGAGGATCGCCGCAACCCACTCGGCCGCCCAGGCGCGCTCGGCCTGTTCGTCGATCCGCGCGAGAGGTTGCAGGGAGACGGAATGCTCCGATCCGGCGGACAGGCTGCCGCCGAGATCGTGCCAGTCTCCGCCCATCGCGAGCGCGGCGGTGCGGATCGAGCCGCCGAAATCGAACGCAAAAATCTGATTGTTGCGGTAGCGGCGGAACTGCATCGCCATCAGCGACAGCAGCACCGACTTGCCGGCGCCAGTCGGGCCGACGATCAGCGTGTGGCCGACATCGCCTACGTGCAGGCTCAGCCGGAACGGCGTCGAGCCTTCGGTCTTGCCGAACAGCAGCGGGGCGCTGCGGAAATGCTCGTCCGTCGTTGGCCCGGCCCAGACGGCGGAAAGCGGGATCATGTGCGCCAGGTTTAGGGTGGAGACCGGCGGCTGGCGGACGTTGGCGTAGGCATGGCCGGGGATGGACCCGAGCCAGGCCTCGAGCGCATTCACCCCTTCGGGCATGCAGGTGAAGTCGCGACCCTGGATCACCTTCTCGACCAGCCGGAGCTTCTCGGCGGCGAGACCCGCGTCTTCGTCCCAGACGGTGACGGTGGCGGTGACATAGGCTTGACCGACATCGTCTGTGCCCAATTCCTGCAGCGCCATGTCGGCGTCGGCAGCTTTGTTGGCTGCGTCGGAGTCGACGAGCGTCGACGCTTCGTTGGTCATCACCTCCTTGACGATGGCGGCGATGGACTTGCGCTTGGCAAACCACTGCCGCCGGATCTTGGTCAGCAGCTTCACCGCTTCGGTCTTGTCGAGCAGGACCGCGCGCGTGGACCAGCGGTACGGAAAGGCCAGCCGGTTCATCTCATCGAGGATTCCGGGGTGGGTCGCGGTCGGGAAGCCGACGATGGTCAGTGTGCGTAAGTGGTGCGAGCCAAGCCGCGGCTCGAGACCGCCCGCGAGCGGCTCATCTGCGAGAAGCGCATCGAGGTGCATCGGCGTCTCTGGGACGCGGACGCGCTGCTGCCGCGTCGAGATGGTGGAGTGCAGGTAGGTCAGCGTCTCGCCGTCATCGAGCCAACCGACTTCTGGCATGAAGCCTTCGACAAGTTGCAGCACACGGTTGGTCCGATCGACGAAGCCCCGCATCAGCTCCCAGGGATCGACGCCGGTCTGGGCGCGGCCCTCGTAGAGCCAGCTCTCAATACGGGAAGCGTCTTCCGCGGGCGGAAGCCAGACGAAGGTCAGGAAGTAGCGGCTCTCGAAATGCGCGCCCGCTTCCTCGAACGCGTCCTGCCGTTCGAGATCGACCAGCGCGGACGCCGGATCGGAAAAGGTCGAGTGCGGATAAGTCTGCGCGGCGATCCGTTGGGCTTCGACGAAGATCGCCCAGCCGGAGCCGAGGCGACGCAGGGCATTGTTGAGGCGCGCGGTGACGCCGACCAGCTCGGCCGGCGTGGCGCTGTCGAGGTCTGGCCCGCGAAAGCGCGCGGTGCGCTGGAATGACCCATCCTTGTTCAGGACCACGCCCTCTTCAACGAGCGCGGCCCAGGGCAGGAAGTCGGCGAGGCCGGCGGGGCGATTGCGATATTCGGCGAGGTTCAGCATCGTGGCCTCACACGCCCAGATGAGCGGGATAGCGGAGGTGGCGGCGCACAACGTCGACGAATAGCGGATCGCGCTTGGCGGCCCAGACCGCCGCGGCGTGGCCCACCGCCCAGAACAGGGCGCCCGGAATCCAGAGCCGAAGGCCGAGTGCCACTGCCGCCGCGATCGTGCCGTTGGCGATCGCCACGGTCCGCGGCGCGCCGCCCATGAGGATCGGGTCGGTCAGCGCGCGATGGACCGGCGCGAAGAAGCCCGGCACATCGGGATCGACGATCGCGGCCATCAGACCAGCGCCCCGCCCGAGAAGCTGAAGAAGGTCAGGAAGAAGCTCGACGCCGCGAAGGCGATCGAGAGGCCGAACACGATCTGGATCAGCCGGCGGAAGCCGCCCGACGTGTCACCGAAGGCGAGGGTCAGGCCCGTCACCGTGATGATGATGACCGAGATGATCTTGGCGACGGGCCCCTGCACCGACTCCAGGATGGAGTTGAGCGGGGTCTCCCACGGCATGGACGATCCCGAAGCATAGGCGGCCGGAGCGAAGGCCAGCGAAATGATGGTGATCGCGATCAAATCGGTGAGGCGACGATGGACGCGGCGGACGGTGGCAACGGGACGGATCATGACAGCTCTCCAGGGTGGGTGGGGTCGCCGCCCGCCCCGGCGGACTGGACGCGGTAGTCGCCGGTGGCGGGATCGAGACCGGTGACGAAAGCGAGTTCGGAGAGGCGGCGTTCGCTGCCGCGACCGCGCAACACCGCGACGAGATCGATGGTCTCGGCGATCAGCGCCTTGGGGACGGTGATGACGGCTTCCTGAATGAGCTGTTCGAGACGCCGCATCGCGCCGAGCGCGGTGCCGGCGTGGATCGTGCCGATCCCGCCAGGGTGTCCCGTCCCCCAAGCCTTCAAAAGGTCGAGCGCTTCGGCGCCGCGAACCTCGCCGATCGGAATGCGGTCGGGACGGAGGCGCAGCGAGGAGCGAACGAGATCGGAGAGCGAGGCGACTCCGTCCTTGGTGCGCAGCGCCACGAGGTTCGGCGCGCGGCATTGCAGCTCACGGGTATCCTCGATCAGCACCACGCGATCTGTGGTGCCGGCGATCTCGGCCAGGAGCGCGTTGGTGAGCGTGGTCTTGCCGGTCGAGGTGCCGCCGGCGACGAGGATGTTCTTGCGGCCGGCGACGGCGTCGCGCAGCGCCGTGGCCTGGCCCGCCGTCATGATCCCGGCGGCGACATAGTCGTCGAGCGTGAAGACGGCGACGGCAGGTTTGCGGATGGCGAAGGCCGGGGCGGTCACCACCGGCGGCAGAAGTCCCTCGAACCGCTCCCCCGTCTCGGGCAGTTCGGCGGAGACCCGCGGCTTCTCCGCATGGACCTCGGCGCCGACATGGTGCGCGACCAGGCGCACGATCCGCTCGCCGTCGGCGGCGGACATGGTCCGGCCGCTATCCTCCAGACCCCCCGACAGCCGGTCGATCCAGAGCCGACCGTCGGGATTGAGCATCACCTCGACGATCGACGGGTCTTCGAGAAACGACGCGATGGCAGGGCCGAGCGCGGTGCGCAGCATGCGCGCGCCGCGGGAAAATGCCTCGGAATGAAGTGCAGCAACCGCCACGATCGTCCCCGTCAAAGACCAATCGCGACATGCGATTGGCGACGAGGATGATTAGAAAAGGAAGAAAATGGGGCGGTTCAACAAGTATTCAGACGGCGTAGGGGCCGAGCGTAAAGCAGAGAAAAAAGACTTGCTGGGTGCGGACCTCGCCTCTGCTGGGAGGGACCCTTTGTGGTCGGCTCCGAATCGGTCTCAGCTTAGCAAACGATAGTACCGTGCGAGGTGGGCATTGAGCCGGTTGCCTCAAACGACGTGCGCGGGCCGAACGGCACAGATGCGCGCCGTTTCGGGCGTTTCGAGCTGCACCGTGCAGTGCCCGATCTTAAAGCGCTCCTTGAGCGCAGTCGGCAGCCGACGTAGCAACCCTTCACCGTCAGCGCCGTCGACGAGCACGAGATGTGCTGTCAGCGCCGTCTCGGTCGTGCCGAGGCCCCAGATATGGAGGTCGTGAACCTCGTTTACGCCTGTAATCTCGCCGAGGAAGGATTCCACCTTCGCCTGCTCGATGCCTGATGGCACCGCATTGAGGGAAAGGTTCACCGCATCCCGCAGGAGCGACCAGGTGCCGATCACGATCGCCACGCTGACAACGAGGCTCACGGCCGGGTCGAGCCACTGCCAGCCGGTCAGCAAAATTAGACCACCCGCAATCAGCACGCCCAAAGCCAGCACCGCGTCAGACGCCATGTGCATGAAAGCGCCTTTGATATTGAGGTCATCCTTGCGGCCCGCAGCGAACAAGAGGGCGGTAACACCATTCACGGCAATCCCGATAGCGGACACCACCATGATCGTCATGCCGGCCGCTGGCTCAGGCGTGATCAAGCGGCGGATGGCTTCCCAGGCGATGCCGCCAGTGACGATCAGCAGCAGCACAGCATTGCCGAGCGCGGCCAGGATGGAGGCGGCGCCCAAGCCGTAAGTGTAGCGAGACGTCGGTGCGCGCCTGACGAGAAAGGCGGCCAGCCAGGCGGCACCCAAGCTGACGACATCGCCGAGATTGTGCCCTGCGTCGGCCAGCAGAGCGAGCGAGTGCGCGGCGACGCCGTAGAAGACCTCGGCCAGGATATAGATCGTGTTAAGCGCTATGCCGATGGCGAAGGCTCGGCCAAAGCTCACGGGGGCATGGCTGTGACCACCGATGCCGTGGTGATGGTCGTCGTGGTTGTGGGTATGATCGTCGCCGCTCATTTCTGTTCCCTTGCAGTTTTCGACGGGCTTCATCCTCGGGTCAGAGCACCGGCCAAATCCAGAACGCGACACCCACAAGCGCGATGAAGGCGCCGCTCAGAACCTCGCCATACCGTTCGAACGCGCCAATCCGAACCCGTTGAAGGCCTGCGGTCGAGTAGACGCACAGCAGCACGTAGGTTGCGATCGTGCTGACCGCGAAGACGACCGACATCGCGACGATGAGGCCGGTGCCGAACTTCCCTGCGGCGAAGAAAGCGGGAATGCCTTCTACCATCGGTGACGAGCCGAGAATCAACAGGAGAGCGGTGCGGGCCGTCGTTTTGTGCCGATGCTCATGCCGGGGCGCTTCCGCTTCTGTGTTTGCGGTGATGAGATGCAATGTCTCGGACGCATGGTCATGCCAATGGGCATGGACTGCGTTCGGACCGTGTCGATGAACATGGGCGTGCCGCGTAAGCAGCGCGACATCGTCACGCATCGGCGCATAGAGCGGGTCATCCGTAGGCTCGTGTTCTTGGCCATGATCGTCTCTATCCCCGTGGCCGTGGCGCTGATTGTGATCGGCGAACGCAGTCTGATAGGTGTGCGGGTGGCCGCCATGCTCGATGGTGATCGTGATGTCGAAGCCGTGCGGCTCGGGGATCTGCTCAACGGACTCCCAATAAGTTCCGCGATTGGCGAACGGGAAGATTTGACGCGCCCCATCCGGGCGTAGAGTCTCTACCTTGACCGAATTGGCGTGAGCGCCAGTCAGGCGGAAGCGCGGTGGGACGCCCAATTCGTAAATGGACAGCAGCAGATCGCCGTGGCCGGTCGGGACTTGTTGCAGCTCCGGACCATGGACTCCGCCATGATCGAGATGTGTGAAGTCATGGTCGTGGCTGTGACCATGACCGTGGCTATGTCTATGGCGCGCGCCACCTGACAGCTCACGCCAGGCTGAGATCGCGATCCATCCGCCGAACGCCACCAGTGCGATGCTCGCAGTGGTATCGACAATATGTCCGAAGCGGGCCGCGACGGCCACGCCGGCGAGCCAGACAACCGCTGCGATCGCCAGAGTCGAAAGCACATGGCCGATGCCAGCTTGGAATGAGGCGCGCGCCGTTTCCGCTTTCGACCAGCCGCGTTGGCGGGCGATCAGCGTGATCGGAACCCAATGGTCCGGGACGATGGTGTGCAGGACGCCGACCGCGGCGACGGCACCGATCAGCAGCAATTCGGGGCCAACGGTCATTCGTCATCTCCGTGACCATGCTGATGATCGGGCTCATTGTGGGCGTGCGGATGAGAGTGCCGTGTCCCGTCCGCATGCACGTGCTCGTGCTCGTGAAAGACGATCTCCAGACGGCGCCCGAAGGCGTCGGCGATGCGGCACAGCGTGACGAGGTTCGGGACGTGATCGCCTCTTTCCAAGCGCGAGATCATGGATTCGGTCATGGCAAGCCTCTTGGCGAGCTGCTTCTGCGTCTCGCCGGTGTGCTTGCGAAGTTCGAGCAAGCGATGGGCGCACTGAGCGGCGATGGCGGCGCTGTCGTTGAGCGACGCTCCATACCGGGAATGTCCGATGGGTTGCTTCATGGGGCTAACTTAGCAAGATTGCGAAGTCTCGTTCTTAGCAAACTTGCTAAGTTCGAGTCAATCCGGATGTGACGCTGGTCATCTGGCGCCGCTCGCGGATCTGATTGCCCCACAATCGTTCAACCTCCACGCGACGTCACGTTACGGCGGCAGCGCCTCGATGATCCGACACTCGGCCCCCGTGCCGCAGCGGCACTGGTCCACCATGCTCGCCAGTTCACGGCGCAACGCCCGCTGGCGTTCGGGCTAAAGGGCATCTTCCTCGTCACCAGCGTTGACCGGAGAGACGCCGCTTTGGATGGCGATCCTAGCGGATGCCGGCGCTACCGTGCTGGTTGCGGGCAATGCGCTACGGTTTCTGAGACTTCGGCCAGAGAGAGCGGCTGAACAGGTAGGATTGGAGTGACGATGGCAGAAGTGGAAGGTGTTCAAGCATTAAGTAGCAGCTAGTCTCCTACCGGATTGTCTGTGCTGTCGTCCGGAATTTCCTGCCGCAACTTCGGACCCTCGTTCAGGCGCCGGCCAAGCGTGGCGATGAAGTGGTCGTATCGCGCGCCGGCTTGGGCGCGCGCGGCTTTGGCGGCCGGCTCGGGGAGCGGCGGCGTCGTGTTCAGCCAGAAGCGGATGAACAACGCCAGGGTTTCGACACCGATCGCAACGTCGCGTTCGAGCCGCGCCAGACGACGATCCTGCTGGTCGAGCCGCTTTGCGATGGCGGCCTCGCGTCGCTCACCGGCGTCCGGTGACAGGAAGGACGCGATGGCGGCTTCGGCGATCAGCGACATCGACTGCTCCCGCCGCGCCGCATAGGTCGACAGGGCGCGCATCACATTCGGATCGAGATAGACCGAGACCTGGGCCTTCTTCTTCGGCGTAGCCATGCGCGCTTCACAATCCGAGATCGTCGCCGGGGTCGAGCGACGCCTGCTGCGCGAGGCCCCGCATCAAGTCGTTCATCCGGCCGATGCGAGGCGCGGCCTCCTCCAGTTCGTCGGTCGGATCGAGGGCGAATTCGTTCTCGATCGGCTCCTTCTTCTCGACGGTGTCTTGGCTCAGCTCCGGCTGCCGGCGGCGGTCCGCATTCTTCGGATCTTCGTCCTCGGCCGCCTCGCCTTCGCGCACCACCGGCGCCGGCGGACGCGGCGGCAGCGGGCGGGCGGTCCAATCGTCGGGCCGTCCCTCTTTCGGTCGTGCCAGCACGGGCGGCGGCACGATGCGCTCCTGAAAGCGCGCGTCCTCGTAGTAGCGCGCCTTCTTGGCGCGGATCGGATGCAGCCCCGACACCATGACGATCTCGTCGGCGGGCGGGAGCTGCATGATTTCGCCAGGCGTCAGGAGCGGGCGCGCGGTTTCCGAGCGGGAGACCATGAGGTGGCCGAGCCAGGGCGAGAGCCGGCTGCCGGCATAGTTCTTCATCGCCTTCATCTCGGTCGCGGTGCCCAGCGCGTCACTGACCCGCTTGGCGGTCCGTTCGTCGTTGGTGGCGAAGCTGACCCGGACATGGCAGTTGTCGAGGATCGAGTTGTTGGGCCCGTAAGCCTTCTCGATCTGGTTCAGCGACTGGGCGATCAGGAAGCTCTTGATGCCATATCCCGCCATGAAGGCGAGCGCGGACTCGAAGAAGTCGAGGCGGCCGAGCGCTGGAAACTCGTCGAGCATCAGGAGAAGCCGGCGGCGATCTGCCTTGGCCTGCAGGTCCTCGGTCAGGCGCCGACCGATCTGATTGAGGATCAGGCGGATCAGCGGCTTGGTCCGATTGATGTCCGACGGCGGCACGACAAGGTAGAGCGTGGTCGGCCGGTTGCCGGCCACGATGTCGGCGATCCGCCAGTCGCAGCGCCGCGTCACCTCGGCAACCACGGGATCGCGATAGAGGCCGAGGAACGACATGGCCGTGCTGAGCACGCCGGACCGCTCGTTGCCGGACTTGTTCAGCAACTCGCGGGCAGCGGAGGCAACAACGGGGTGGACGCCGGCCTTGCCGAGATGCGCGGTCTTCATCATCGCCGCCAAGGTCGATTCGATCGGCCGCTTCGGGTCGGACAGGAAAGCGGCGACGCCGGCGAGCGTCTTGTCCGCCTCGGCGTAGAGGACGTGGAGAATGGCGCCGACCAGCAGCGCGTGGCTGGTCTTCTCCCAGTGGTTTCGCTTATCGAGGCTGCCCTCGGGATCGACCAGGATGTCGGCGATGTTCTGAACATCGCGGACCTCCCACTCCCCGCGACGCACCTCGAGCAGCGGATTGTAGGCCGACGACTTCGCGTTGGTCGGATCGAACAGGAGGACGCGACCGTGCTGCGCCCGAAAGCCGGCGGTGAGCTGCCAATTCTCGCCCTTGATATCGTGAACGATCGCCGAGCCCGGCCAGGTCAGCAGCGAGGGAATGACGAGGCCCACACCCTTGCCGCTTCGAGTCGGTGCGAAACACAACACATGCTCGGGACCGTCGTGGCGAAGGTAGCTGCGTTGATGGCGCCCGAGCACCACGCCGTCCGGCCCGAGCAACCCGGCCTGCTCGATCTCCTTCGGCTGCGCCCATCGCGCGGAGCCGTAGGTCTCGGCATTCTTTGCTTCGCGGGCGCGCCAAACCGACATGCCGATGGCCACGGCTGCGGCAATGAGGCCGCCCGAGGACGCGATGTAGGAGCCCTCGATGAAGATCGACGGCGCATAGGCATCGTAGGCGTACCACCACCAGAAGAAGGCCGGCGGCAGATAGAAGGGGAAATGCAGCAGCTCGAACCAGGGCCGTCCAAGCTCCGGCTGGAAGCCGAGGCGCCAGGCGGTCCATTCCGTCGCGGTCCAGATCGCGAGCAGGACGATCGTGAATACGGTGATGATCTGACCCCAAAGGATCTTGGTCGCGGACATGCCCGCGAGCCTGTTTTGTGATCTGATGCTCGAAGGGTCGCTCATATGCCGAGTCCTCTATTTTTGCCGAAGCCCCAGTCGATCCCGCCGTCGCTGCGGGTGACGCCAGAGACGTGGCGGCCGAGCTGTTTCTCAAGGGAGGGCGTCCAGGGCACGAGCTGGAAGCCAAGGCCGTCGTCGATCATGGCGAAGCGGCCCGAAGCGAGCGCGAAGCGCTGTCGGTAGGCGCCAGCGACATACTCGCCGGCCGCAGCCTTGTTGAACGGCTGCCCCGTCTCGGCCGCGAGCCGCTCGCCCAAGGCTTCGACCTCACGGCGCCGAAGCGTTCCGATCAGGCCCTGGGAGAAGACGATGCCGCGCGCCTGGCGTTCAGCTAGGCCTTGCTCGATGAGCTGCTCGGCCCGTCGCTGCATGGCGTCGCGGATCTCGGCGCCGAAGCCGGCCTGGCCGAGCGCCACAGGCTCGCGCGCGACGGCCTGCCGATCGAGCCAGGTCGCCCCGCTGGCGGCCACCTGGTTCTCGATGGAGAGATCGGATCGCACGGCGAGCGCGACACGCCGCCGCCCTTGCGCGTCGTCGAACGTGCGCAGCTCGACGATCGAACCCGACGCACTGTCGCCAGTGGCGTCGAGATCGGGGAATTTGATGTGATGCGTGCGGCCGTCGACGCCGTCCACGACGGCATAGGCCGTACCTTTCAGCTCGTCGTCGAGACCGCGATCGACAAGCCGGCCGATGACAGGGACTTCGAGGCTCTCGCCGGCGAGAACGTAGCTCGCGGTGGCACGCTCGATGCCGCGTTCGGTCAGGCCGCGGTGGATGCGCTTGATGATGTCGCCGCGCTCGCCGAGTTCGCGCAGCGTCGTCTCTGCGGCCTCATCCATGGTCCACTGGCCAGGCCCGATCTGGTGGGCGAGCCCGAGGCTCTCCAGATGCCGCAGCCGTCCAACCTTGAGGCCATGGAACTCATCGGGCTGCTGACCGGCGACGGTGGCTAGGTCGATGACGCCGTTCCGATCGGCATCGCGACCCAGTTGCCGATCGAGCTGCGTCCAGCGTTCGGCTTCCACCTGGCGCTCGAGCGCGTGACGGATATCGAAATCGCTTCGCAGGCCCAGCTCCTGCGTGACCAGGTCCTGGGCGCGGGCGCGCATCCCCTCCTTGATGTAGTCGCGCGAGATGACGAGGTCCTGGCCGTCGTCGGCGATGCCGCGCACGATGATGTGGACGTGCGGGTGCTGCGTGTTCCAGTGATCGACGGCGACCCAGTCGAGCTTGGTGCCGAGATCCTTTTCCATCTGGCCGACCAGCTCGCGGGAGTACCCTTTGAGGTCCGCCATCTCCGGCGTGTCCTCGGGCGAGACAATGAACCGGAAATGGTGGCGGTCCTTCTCGCACCGCTCGGCGAAGGCTTTGGGGTCGGCATCGTCGGTGTCCGGGCCGAACAGCGTGGCCTTCTCCCCGTCCCGGGTGACGCCCTCGCGCCGGAGGTAGCCGAGATGGGCGCCGAGCGACGCGGAGCGCGCCGAATGACGAACGACGCGCGTCTTGACCGTCACCAGTCGGGACCGGCCAGTCAGCAGGCGGTTCGCCCGCACGCTGGCGATGCGGCCGCGCCCGAAGGTCGAGCGGCTCCCGGATCTCAGCAGGCCCTGCCGCGAGATGCCGCTGCCGGCGCGCTGGGCTGCGGCGAGCGCCTGGGCGATGAAGGGCTTGGCACGCTGGCTGCGCGATGAGCGGATGCGGCCTGGCCGGGGCTGGAAGTCGTTCTCCTCAGCCATGGCCGGCCTCGGTAATGTGCGAAAAACATAGGTCCAGCAATGTGTTGAAGGGCGCGCGCACATTGTGCGCGGACGCCGCACATTGCCGGATCAGGGAAAAAACCAAGCAAAAACAACCAACCGACCGAGCCGCACCCTGCGGCCTTTTATCTGGCCCTCGTTCGGTTGGTTTCTGCCCTCCACCCCTGAACGCCCTTCCTTCTTCCCAGGAATACGCTCGCGTGCGCCTGCCTATGCCATGGCAGCCGTTCACGCTGAGGGAGCCGTTGGACATCACGGCGGGCGCTCGACTGCGAAGGATCGCGCACACCGCTGTGGATGGCGCTGCATCGGACAAGCGCGCGAGCCTCAGCATCATGGCTTCGGCCCCGCTGCGGAAACGGCGACAAACAGGCCGTTGGATTGCGGGGCGATGGCCGAGAGATCGCGCACGGCGACGACGGTCGGCGGCTCGATGGGTTGCGGCTTGTCGGTCGCGTGTTTGACAGGTTCAGCGCTTGCCGACCGCATGATGAAGAGCGGCGCCTGTGTCCAGGACGACGGATCGGAGGCCACCGCGAGGACAGGCCCATCGATCGCGTCGCCCCCGACAAAAGGGACGAGTGCTGACACATAAGCGATTGTCTCCGGCGGCAGCGGGCGGCGACGGTCGCGGTAATCCTCGTAGCGACCGGGTCCTGCATTGTAGGCCGCAAGGAAGCCCGGCGATCCGTAGCGGTCGTGCATCTCGCGCAGGAAGGCCGCGCCCGCCAGGATGTTGTCGTGCGGATCGAAAGCGTCACGCCCGAGGCCATAGCGAGCGCGCAGCGCCGTCCAGGTCTCGGGCATGAGCTGCATCAAGCCCATCGCCCCCTTTGGCGAGACGGCACGACGATCGCCGCGACTCTCGATACGCATGATCGCCCGTATCCACGCCGCGGGGATGCCGAAACGCTGGGCGGCTTCGGCGATCAGGCCGGCATAAGAATCGCTCGCCGACTGCATAGCGGGCGATGCTGGCTGGGCGTGGACAACGGCAGCAGGCATGCCGGTCACTGTCACGCTGGCGAGCAGAAGAAGCGCGCACCGCATGCGGTCAATCCCGCTCGCTGCGCTTGGGCGGACGGTTCCAGCTCAGCACCCAAGCCGACTTGTCGTCGCCCGCCTGGAAGAGATTGGCGCGGATCGGGTGCGTGAGCGCGGGATCGTCGATGACGAGCGAGACGTACTCGCCGGCCTTCTCGCCGGTGCGTTTCCAGCCCGCGCCGATCTCCGGGCCGTCGCCGTCACCCATGTGGACGCGATAGTCCGGCGCGTTCTCGGCATCGGAGGATTCGGCCGGGACGAGGGAAAGGTCACGGTAGAAGAACAGCGTCTGGATGCGCCCGGTGAAGCCGGATTTATCGCGGGTGAACTGACCGATCTGCGCCATGGGAAATCTCCTTTGTTGGCGGGTTGGGAAGCGGATCAATGGGTGGCGGCGCGCCACACGAAGCGGCCGTCGCCGGCTTCGTCGGTCCACAGCGGGACCGCGCGGGCGACGATTGAAGTGACGGGGAGCGGACCGAAGTACCGGCCGTCCAGGCTGTCGGGCACGGTGGGGTTCATGAGGAAGACTTCACCGGCGCTGAGCGTGTGGCAGCCGCTCCAGCGCGGCAGCGGGCGGCCAAGATGGTCGGCGTCGCGGGCCGCACCGACCTCGACATGGTCGACGGTGACGGCGTCGTCGGCTCGGCATACGGACTGCCCGGGCAAGGCCATGACGTGCTTCAACAGCGGCACGCCTTTAGGCAGGAAGCCGCCATCGGCGAGGAAGCTTGCGATCGGCTCGGGCGGTCGCACGGCGACAAGCTCGAGCGGGTGAAGATGTCCTGCCGGGCGCAGTGCGTAGAGTCCGGTCGGGGTGCTGGCCGTCGTGTTCCAGATCAAGCGCGGCGCGGGATGGAAGAACGCCAGCACGCCAACGGCGAGCATGGCGAAGTACGTCGTCATGACGTAGCCGAAGCGGGTCATAGGATGACGCTCCGGCGCTTGAGCCACGCCTGATGCTGCTCGCGCGTGTAACTGCGCGGCTCGTGGCCGGCGGCGAGGCGGTTGTGGAGGTGGCGCCAATATTCCGGCGCGGCGTCCGCCGGATCGACGTCGAGCCCCTCGACTGCGTCGATCGCCTGCAGCACGCGCTCGACCTTCGGCCAGCTGTCGACGCGCAGCAGGATCTCACCGCCGGGCCGCACGAAGGGCAGCGTCTGATAGCGGGCGCCGGCCTCGACCGCGCGCACAATGTCCATGCGCGAGACGACGGTGCCGTAGTCGTTCGACGCCCACCGCACGAACGCGAAGATGCTCCCCGGCCTAAAGCTGGAGATGCTCCGGCGGCGATCGAGGATCTTCTCCTCGGCGCGGCGGCCAAAGCGCAGCCAGTGTTCGATCTTCTTTTCGATCCAGGTCAGTTCGACCTGCGTGAGCACGATATCGCGCCGATGCGAGGACGGCACGACGCGCGGCGGCGACGGTTCGTTGTCGTTCATGAGGCCTCTCCAGGATCGGCGGGGAATTCGCGCGCCAAGAGGTCGCGCAGCATGTCGGCGACGGTGATCCCGCGCCGGAAGGCGACGACCTTGATGCGGCCGCGCAGCGCCGGGGTGACGTCGATCGTTAGCCGGGCGGTGAAGGCGGAGACCTCCTCCGTGCGTCGGCCAGGCGTCTCGGGAGCTTTGATCCAGCCTTCCGCGTTGCCGGGGCGCGCGGCGAAGCCGCGCCGTGTGGAGCGCTCGGTCATGGCGCGAGCCTCACGACCTCGGCGGCGAACGCGGCGATCTCGCGCGCTGCTGCGCCCTGCTCGGCCAGCTCGAAGACCAGACGGCCCGATTGCGCGGCGTCAGCGAATACAACGCGCTGGCCGATCGTGCTGGTCAGCACGGGCGGGTCATGGTCGGCGAGCGTCTCGGCCGTCTCGCGAGCGATGACGGTGCGCGCGCCACAGCGGTTCAGCAGGAAGCGGGCGGCGAGCTGCGGGCGGTAGATGCGCGCCTCGCGCAGCAGGTCGAGCATCTCAGCGGAGGCCCACCCGTCGAACGGCGACGGCTGCACGGGGATGAGCACCAGGTCGGCGGCGAGTAGCGCCGAGCGCATGAGACCGGCGATGCGCGGGGGTCCGTCGATGACGACATGATCGACGGTGCGCGCCAACTCCGGCGCCTCGCGATGGAGCGTGTCGCGCGCAAGGCCGACGACGCCGAACAGACGCGAGACGTTTTCCCGGGCGCGCTGCTGAGACCAGTCAAGCGCTGAGCCTTGGGGATCGGCGTCGATGAGGGTGACGCGCTTTCCATGCAGCGCCCATTCGCCGGCGAGGTGGAGAGCGAGCGTGGTCTTGCCGACGCCGCCCTTCTGGTTGAGCAGCGCGACGATCATCGCTTCCCTCCCGGCTTGCGGACGAAGGGCAGCGACGGTTGGCGTCCTGCGGAGGTTGGCGGGGTGGTCGGGGCGCGTTTATCCGCAGATCGCGCGGGCCAACTACAAGAGTTAGATTCTGAGTTAGACTCTAAGTTAAGGCCCGGAATCGCCGTTTCGGGCCAAAGCGTTAGCTGCGGTTCGTGCGTGCGAAGTCCCGATAGGCCTGCGTGCGAAGTCCCGATACCGTTTGCGTGCGAAGTCCCGAGCGTTTCCACAGCACCGTCCACAGGCACTGTGGATAAGTGGGCCGGCAGGATGCGCAGCAGCTTGCGCCGACCGTCGCGCTCAAGGCGCAGGCGATAGCCAGGCAGTGGCTGACGGGCGACGATACGACGAATCTGGAGCGCGAAATCCGAGACGCGCACTAGGCTGCCGGACTTCTCGTGGAGATGCGCGATCTCGAAGAGCCAGCCCTTGGGCTGGCGGCCGGCGTGCTTGCGGGCGACGCGGTAAAGCCAGCGTTCGATCCCGCCGGTCAGCCGGAAGTACGCTGGATCGATGGCGAGGACGAGCGAGCGGTCGATGACGCCGCGGTAGAACCAATCGGGGAGAACGAACTCCATGCCCTCGACGCGGCCGTCGCGCGTGGTGCATTCCTCCCATTCGTTGATCCAGGAGAATTGGTGGCGCCGCCAGTGCTCGCCGCTCCGGATGGTGGTGCGGATGACGGTCGACTGCAGCCGGGCCAATGCGCCCTTCAGGAGCCTGTAGTCGCGAGCGCCGGTTTGCCGCCCGATCGAGGTCAGGAGCTGGTAGGGCGTGAAGCGCAGAAAGCGGGAGGTCTTGAAGCCAAGGTTCTCGGCCTCGACAATCTGGCTCGCCGCCCAGATCAGCACGTCGGCGTCCCAGATGGTCGCCATGCCGTGCTCGGGGACGGCATAGACCTCGACGCGCACGTCACCCGCTTCGTAGTGGATCGGCGCCGTGCGCCTCGCCTTGGCGAGGGAGAAGAAAGGCCGCTCCATCAGGTCGCGCTGATCGCGCGGGCTGGCGTCGCCGGTGGCGACGACGAATGGATCGAGCTTGCTCCGCTCGCTGGGGGTGATGAGGCGGCGCGACATCGGCGACGGCCTCAGCGGTTCGCGTGGCCGGCGGCGCGGGCCTCGACGTAGCGAGGGTCCGACGTCGAGCTGCAGGCAGACTTGTCGGCCCATGCCTCGAGATCGTCGACCGCGTAGACGACGCGGCCGCCGAGCTTGCGGAAGGTCGGCCCGCTGCCGTGGCAGCGGTATTTCTCCAGCGTCCGGGGCGAAATGCCGAGGATGCGCGCCGCTTCATGTGTGCGGACGTAACGCGTGGCGAGCTGCGCGGCCCTGTCGGCCATGGTGTGCCTCCGTCTTGCCTCGAAGAGCCGCGTCCAAGTCGCGGCTTGTCGGGGTGACGGTGGCGGAGAGTTCAGGCGTTGGGGGTGGACGAAGATTTTCGCGGGTGCGTGTCCCCCCTCGTTTGGGACTGCACAAACGTGGATTCAGCCCGCGCTGGCGCGGTCGGGCGTCGTGATGGCGGTGCGTTGTTGAGATCGACGAGCGCGTCAGAGACCACACAGGAGCTTCAGATAGCCGCGTTCGACCAAGGCGATCGAATCGTGGATGAGGCGGTTGGCCTTTCGACGGGCATGCGAATCTTTCCACTCGACGGAAGGACGCTGGGCGTGGTCGGAGGTGAGCACTTTCGCTGCTATGTCTCGCGGACCACCACCGGCGTCGTGAACATCGAAGGCGTGGAGGAGCTGGATCAATCGTCGTTTCTGAAAGGACGTCAGACGCAGGGCGGGCGGGAGAAAGTTGACGCGCTGGCCGCCAAGGCGGCGGGCGAAACGCAGCGCGACATCGAGCCGGAGCTCGAACATGCTATCGCGCGGTAGAAGCACGGCCGGCCGTTGCGGTGCCTGGTCGTCTTGCATGCGGATATGGAGTTCGCCCGATCCGTCGTCGATCACCAGTTCCCGCCCATCGGCATCCGCGCGCTCGACGAGTGCCGGACCGAAGGCGGCGGGATCGAACGGGATAGCCGTATCGAACCCGGCTGGCGCCGGCTCCAGGATCAGCGTGGCTGGTGAGACTTCCGGCAGCCACATGACGGGTTCGAGCCCAACTGGCGACGCAGGGTCATGGGCGAAAACGTAACCCCCATCGCCGAGCGAGACCGACACGGGCGGCTTCGGCATCGACGGAATCGCGCGCAATCTGGCGCTGAATGCGCGCGAAATCGCGGCGATAATGGGCATTGCGGCGCAGGAATTCGGCGGCAAAGCCGGGGCGTTCGAGGCGGTTCAGGCTGTCGATCGTCTCCGGCGAGCGCCAATACTCAGTGGGCATGGCGGTTCCTCTCGTTTTGTCCCTCGAAGGGGCTTCCACAATCCGGAAATTCGTCAACGAAAGTAGTCCCTAAGGTTGCATCGCGCGTGGCTGCACGCAGGGACAGTCGCGCCGTCTGTTCACTGCATGCGCGGCTCAAGCAGGTGCCGAAAACCTGCCTCGGTCATCCAGCGGGCGCGCGCCAGGTGGCTCTCATGGACCACTTTGGCACGGTTCGGTTCTTGCGCCGCATCGAGGCCGAAGATCACCTGGACGACTTCGCGCCAGTCGGCGCCTTCTTCCTCGGCCATCAGCAACCGCAGATAGACTGCAAGATGTTGCTCGTCGTAGGCATTGACGCGCTCTGTGTGTGGCGGCCGGTCCTGAAATGGCGCTTCAGTCATTGCGACCTACCCCCGAAAGATCAAAGCAATGTGTTAGGCATTCATTTACCGCGAATTTTTGCAAGATTTGCGCCGAGAAATACTTATTTCGCGATGCACGGGGCGCATCACGTTGCTCGGGAAAACGGCGAACTCGGGTCTTCTCAGGGCCAATGATTAACACCGCCGCGTACGAATCGGAACGATCATTCCTGGAACGATAGTTCCTATATCGGCTCCATCGTCGTCATGGATCTCAAGGAGGTCATGGCGATCAATCTGCGTCGGTTGCGTCATGCGAGAAGGATGACGCAGGAGGAATTGGCCGAGAGCGCTGGGTTGAGCGCCCGGTATGTCGGGGGCATCGAACGCGCCGACGTCTCGGCGAGCGTGACGGTGCTCGGCCGAATCGCTGAGGCGCTTGAGGTCGAAGCGACCGAGCTCGTCCGTGCCGCGCCGTCGAAGGCTCGGAAGAAGGCGCCCGCGGAGCCTTAGACTCAGCGATAGCAGCCGTTCACGTCTCGCGACGGAAGAATTCGGCAGGATCAGCCTCGAGAACCTCGGCGAGCTTCTCCAGCATGTCGACGGTGGCGGAATGCTGCTCTCGTTCGAGCATTCCAACGTAGTTGCGATTGATGTCCGCACGGTCAGCAAGTTCCTCCTGCGACATGCCCTTGGCGTGTCTCAGTCTTCGCAGATTCGTGGCGACGATCTCCCGCAAGCTCATGCGGTTGAGATCGCCGTGACACCTAATATACTGCCACCTAGTAAACTAGGTATTCCGCCCATTCAAGGTTCGCGGCCGCCCTTTCGACCATGAGGCGATGCCCCGCCCGGACTGGCCGGACGGGGCATTGGAGGCGGGTCAGTCGCTGCGGCGGCCGTTGGGGCGGGACCAGATCAGGCTGTAGCCCTCGGCGTCCTCATCGTCGAAGAGGTTGGCGAAGATCGGGGCGGTGAAGCTCGGATCGTCGAGCTTGAGGCCCAGATAGTCGCGTCCCTCGTTGGAGCGCTTGGACCAGGCGGCGCCGATTTCCACCCGACCGACATAGACGCGGTGGCTGGGGCTGTTGTCGCCGGAGCGGTTGGCTTCCGCGACGATCCGGACGTTCTTGGCCTGGAGGGAGAGGGTGACGATTTCGCCGGTGAATTCGTTCGAGCCGGTCTTCTTGAAGGTGCCGATGGTGGCCATGGTAGTTCTCCTTGATCTCTGTTTCGAGCCCGCACCATTGCGGCCTCGATGGCGATCGGTTGGCCGGAGGTGATCGACGGCGCACCCCGAAGGGGCTCGACAGCAAAGGAGGGACTTTCTTGTTTCGCGAGGAATGACGGCGCAGCCGGCAGGGGAAGAAAGTTTTGACGCCGCTGTTGCGCCTTAGGCGATCGAGGCTTCAGCCGTCCTTCGGCTAGATCAGCCCATCGAAGAGGCCGTTTGGTGCTCTCGATCTACAGAGACGACATCAAGGAGAACGTGGCGACCGTCGCGCTGGAAACAGGCCGGCGTGGGACTTCGGCGGATAGAGCCATTCTCCATCCGGGCGACGCACGGCTCTTCCAGACCACTGCTCTGCGCAGATCCAATATGACGAAACGCGATGTCGGCGGCTGGACATGGCTCGAAGGCGCTTGGTCCGGTTCGCCCATGAGGGCGCTGCGTGTGGTGCTTCGCGATAACGATCGAAGCGCAACGCCAAACCCGGTCACCACCGATGACGAATTGAGCGCAGCGGAAGTCAGATCCGTGTCCCGCCCCTAGCCGCCTGATCGATGTCAGGTCCGCGCCACACCCTGTCCGGCCGGTCCGGGCGTGGCCATTCCTGTGAATCGCAAGAACGCGGTGACACCGACGGCAATCGCGCCGATGACCGCGAAGATCGTCTGCCAGGTCGCAGAGGGCATCGCCATATGAGCGATCCCATAGGTCGCGCTGTACCCGGCGACGACGGCGGGCGCGACGAATAATAGGATGATCAGGAGCCGCAGCCAGGTCCAGGGCACGAAGCCGAGTGCGAACTGGCCGATGCCGAATGTCGCGCCACCGGCGACCAGGCCGACAAGAATTCCGCCGAACACGCCGGCGCCCGTGTGAAAGGCCCAAACGCCGAGCGTCAGGCCGACGAAGAACGGCAAGGCGAACACAGCAAGGGTAAAGAGGAGCCAGCAGATGAAGCAGATGCCGGCGATGACGAGCAGTGGTCCAAAGATGATCATGGTGGCATTCTCCGTGAGATAAAGGTCTGACGGTCGCACCTTCCACCACCACCACGGCGCGACACAGAGTATAGCCGAAAATGGGCGGGTACGGGAGCGGAATTCCCGTGGGAGTTCCGCCGCCCAGCCAGCCTGGGGATCGGCCCCTTCATCGCTGGAAAGGGTCGAATTCGTGGACGATGGCGGCCGGGTCGCCGTCATATTCGGTGGTGGGCATGGCGCCGTATCCACCCGTGCCGGCGCGAAAGATGACAACGCAAACCATGAGGGTTCGGGCGAGATTCCAGCCGTTGGCGAATGCGAGGGACTGCGACATTGATCTGGCTCCTGTGCTGTGGCGGGGGTCATCCCCGCGCGACAGGCGCCCGATGTGTCCGGCCAGGGGCCGCAATCACCGTGTAGACGAAGACGAAACGGCGGCACGCTTCGCGTAAGCCGACCCCTTGCGGGTTGATGGCGTCAGGCCCGTGGCCGGACCAAGGATCAGCGCCAATGGTAGCGGGAATGGATCCCGGTGCTTCAGGAGGAAGACGGTGCATCGTCGTCAGCGGCGAATGGGCCGCCGTTGATGAAGCCAATTGCACGATGTCGTTGATGCCGTGATGGGCGCCCGTTAAGTTGCTGCGAGGAGCGAAGCTTGGGGTGCGTGGTAGTAGCCGGCATGACTATTTACGACTTCTCAGCATATCAAAGACGTATGCCGATCCGTTCAGAGGTCGATCGACTGGTGGGTGAAGCGCTCCGTGCAGAGCGGCTTAGGCAACAGCGATCAGAGGCAGAATTCGCTGTTTTGACCGCAGTCTCCATTTATCAGTTGCGCCGCTACGAATGCGGGGCCGACCGAATCTCAGCAGCGACACTATTCGGATTTGCAAAGACGCTCCGTGTGCCGGTAACCCGGTTCTTCGAATGCTTCGATTGACGCGGTTCCAAACGTCCCGCTTTCGGAAATGCCTTGATCTGCGTTCCGCATGAGGCTTGACGGCGCTCACGCGCCGCCGAACCTCCAGACCGGGATGCCGAGCTTCTTGGCCTTGTCGGCGAGGTTGTCGTTGATGCCGTTGCCCGGGAAGTGCATCACGCCCTTGGGCACGATCTCCAGCATCTCGTCATTGCGCTTGAAGGGTGCGGAGCGGCCGTGCTTGGTCCAGTCGGGAGCGAAACCAATCTGCGGGACGGTGCGATTCTTCGCCCAGAGCGAGGCGATCTTCTCGGCGCCCTTCGGCGACTTGCCATGAACGAGCACCATGTCGGGATGCTTCTCGTGGACCTGGTCGAGCTTGGCCCAGATCAGCTTGTGATCGTTGTAGTCGAGCCCGCCGGTGACGACGATCTTTGGGCCGGGTGGATGCAGCACGGTCTGTTCCGCACGGCGCTTCGCCATCACGAAATCCCGGCTGTCGATCATCGCCGAGGTCAGGTTGCGGTGGTTGACCCGCGATCCGCTGCGCGGGAACCATGCCTTGCCGACGTGCCCTTCGTAGTGCTCGGCGGCCTGGTCGCGCATCAGCTCGAACGTGCCCTGGCGCTCCAGCAGCGTCATGCCTTCGGCGATAAGGCGCTCCAGTTCGACCGACTTCACCTCGCTGCCGTCCTGCTGCTTCTGGGACCGTTTCTGCGCCTGCTCATTGTCGTCGAGTTCGCGGCTGACACGCTCGGCCGCGCGGTGGAAGACGTTGACGGTCGACCAGAGCAGATCGTCGAGGTCGGGTTCGATGCGGGTATCGATCAGGCTGCTGATCAGTGCGTCGAAGATGTCCGCGATCGCACCGGCCACTTGATTGCCGTCGGGTAGCAGGCGCTGGTCGGGTTCGTCCCCGAAGGGGCGGTAACCGTAGAGCTGAAGCTCGTTGAGGACATGGTCGGTCGGAGAAGAGGTGTGGGGCGGTTCGTAGTCTTCGTCGTTGCTCATGGGATGCTCCGTCGGTTGGACCGCGACCGTCGCGGCCTTCATGGCGACGAAGCCCACAAGCGGGACGGGCTGGCAGGCCGAGCGCAGCGAGGCCCTTGATGGCAAAGGCCGGCTATTTTGTTTCGCGATGGAAAGCGGCCTCTGGCCGCGCCGGAAAATAGTCGGCCGCCGCCATTGCCGGGCTGGCCCCCATGTGGGCCGATCGCCCTCTGGAAGGCCGAGGCGCGGTCCTCTCCGGCGGTGGGGCATCCGGGTAACGGCGGGAGCGCCGCCCCGCTTTCCGTTCCGGCTATGCCGCGCGCGCCATGAAGCGGGCGACGTCTTGCGGGGCGAGCTGAACCCGTGCCCCTGCCCGAAGTGCGTCGATGCCGATGAGGCGGAGATCCTCATTGAAATCGCTGAGCCTCGGCGACAACACGATGGCCTCGATCCCGACCGCGTCGGCTCGTTCGATCAACGTATTGCGCGCTCCGTCGCCGGCGGCATCGTTGTCGCGCACGATATAGAGTCGGCGCAGTGTCTGCGGAAACAGGATGGCAGCGAGGTGGTTCGCGGAGAGCGCCGCCGCCATCGCCATGTCGGGCAAGACGCATCGGAGCGACAGGATCGTCTCGATGCCCTCACCGGCCGCCATCACTTCGCCCGGTACGCCGAAACGCACGGCGTTGCCCAGCAGGTCACCCATTGCGCGCCGCGGTGTGTCGATCGGAGCCTTGCCGAGCGTGGCTTCGCTGAAGCCTTCCGGATCGAGCCAGGTGCGATGCGCGCCGCTCAGATGGCCGGAGAGATCGGTGACGGAGGCGATCATCGCGGGCCAGGTTTCGGTCGGCGCATCATCGTCGGGCCGGTAGTAGCAGCCGGGATGGAAGCGCAGCGATCCGGTTCCGTGCAAAGCCGTAATGCCGCGATTGCGGAGATACGTTTCCACGCGTGTGCGTTCGATCGACTGCGACATGGCGAAAAGTCGCCGTGCCGCCTCTGGCGATCCCGTCGGTACGCGAGCCTTGGCTGTGCGGGTGCGCTCGGGTTCAGGCTCGGGATGCGGCAGGCTCAGGAATGAGCGTGCCTCGTCGGCGACATCCTTGAAGTCGATCAGGCCGCAGCTTTCCCGGATTACGTCGAGCAAGTCGCCATGTTCGCCGGTGGCGGCGTCGGTCCATTTTCCGGCTGGACCCTTCGGCGTTTCCTTGAGCCGGACGAACATCGAGCGACCGGCCGTGTTGCGGACGTCGCCCACCAGCCAATAGCCGCCTTCGCGGCGTCCGGCGGAGAGGTAGTGCCGGCACACCGTCTCGGCATTGCGCGCGAGACACTGTGCGAGTTCGGAGGCGTCGCGGGACATCACGCCGCCTTCCGTTCGCTGATGCGCAGGGCCGGATAGTGGCCCAGCACCTTCGCCAGCACGACCGCGCCGGTCGTGTCGGTCGGCACGAACATGCGCAGCTTCCAGGAGATGATCTCGCTGAAAAGGCCGTAGGCGCGCAGCCGGTCGCGCATGGTGGCGGTGAAGCCCGACAGCTCGATACGGTGTGTGCCCATCACCCGCACGCGATGGAGTTGCAAGCCCTCGGCGAGATCAAGAACGGTGCGGCCCTCCATCAGCGCCGCGAAGGCCGCATCCGGCGTCAGGGCGGTGGTCCCGGTCACGGACGCGTTCGCCGCCCAGGCCGGCGAGACCCTGCGGCCGATGATGCGCTCGCCCTCGTCGGTCTGAAGCCGATAGACCCGGCTCGACTCGTTCGGCAGCCGCTTCCAGATTGGCAGCAAGAGGCCCGCGACGATGTGGAGCGTGCTGTCGGCGAACTCCGCCACGTCCGCCACTTCGCGAGCCCAGGTATCGGCGAATGCCTCGCGCTCAGCCGACTGCCAGTGGCTCTCATCCATCATCTTCAGCGACGCGTGATGATACTCCATAGGCCGGATCAGCCGCACGCGGCGTTCGATCTCGCCATCGTCGAGCATCAGACTCGGCGCCGGGATCTGCACGGCGGCGCGGCCCGAGCGCTCGTTGACGAGCAGCGCGGCGCGGGGATCGGCGAGATGGTCCAACGCCTCACCGAGCGTCACGGGGCGATTGCGGCGCCGCTCGGTGATGGTGAGCAGCCGCGTCTCCGCGCCCGTCGCCGGATGGGTATAGATGGTCCGGCGTTCGGTGACGATGAAGCTCTCGGCCCGCAGCGTCTCCAGGCCGACGTCGTAGACACCGCTGGCGATGGCGCCTTCGACCTTGGCGTTCAGCAATTGCTCGAACGCCGTGAAGAGCACCCCCTGCAGCGCGATGGTCAGCGCCAGCAGCCGGTTGAGGAATGTCGTGATCGGCGGCAACTCGTCCTTGATGCCGTTGGCGTCCATGAGCTTCAGGCCCGTGGCGTCCTCGAACATCTGGAGCGAGCAGCCCTCGACCTTGCCGCGGACCAGCAGCAGGTAGAGCTGGCGCAGCGCGTCGCGGGCGTAGTGCGATTCAAGATTGTCCTCTGGCCTGAAGAGTCCTTGGCCGCCGGTCTGGCGCTGGCCGCGCGTAATCGCGCCCAGCGTGTCGAGCCGGCGGGCGATGGTCGAGAGGAAGCGCTTCTCGGCCTTAACGTCCGTCGCGATCGGCCGGAAGAGCGGCGGCTGGGCCTGGTTGGTGCGGTTGGTCCGCCCGAGGCCCTGGATCGCCGCGTCGGCCTTCCAGCCGGGTTCGAGCAGGTAATGGACGCGCAGCCGGCGGTTCCGCGCCGACAGCTCGGCGTGGTAGCTGCGCCCGGTGCCGCCCGCCTCCGAGAACACAAGGATGCGCTTGAGGTCATCCATGAAGGCGGCGGTCTCGGCGAGGTTGGCGGAGGCTGCGCGGTTCTCCACGACCAGACGGTCGCCTTTGCGCACCACGCGGCGCGAGCGTCCGGTCACTTCGGCGACGATATCCGTGCCGAAGCGCTGGACGATCTGGTCGAGCGCGCCGGGCACGGGCGGGAGCGACGCGAGGCGTTCGATCAGCTCATTGCGGCGAGCGACGGCCTCGCGGCTCTCGACGGGCTGGCCGTCCCGAAAGACCGGCCGGGACGAGAGATTGCCCTCGCTGTCGGTGAAGGGCTCATAGAGCTGCACCGGGAAGGAATGGGCGAGATAATCCAGAACATACTCGCGCGGCGTGATGTCGACCCGGACGTCGTTCCACTCCTCGGTCGGGATCTCGGCCAGCCGGCGCTCCATCAAGGCCTCGCCGGTCGAGACGATCTGGATCACGGCGGCATGGCCGTCGGCCAGATCCCGTTCGATCGAGTGGACCAGGGTCGGCGTCTTCATGCTGGTGAGGAGATGGCCGAAGAAGCGCTGCTTGGCGCTCTCGAAGGCCGAGCGGGCGGCCGACTTGGCCTGGCGGTTCAGCGTGCCGGTCTCGCCGGTGATGTTGGCGGCCTGCATCGCGGCATCGAGGTGATTGTGGATGATCGCGAACGCCCCGGCGTAGGCGTCATAGATGCGCCGCTGCTCTTCGGTGAGCTGGTGCTCGACCAGCTCGTATTCGACGCCGTCGTAGGAAAGCGAACGGGCGGCATAGAGCCCGAGCGAGCGGAGGTCGCGGGCCAGCACCTCCATCGCCGCGACGCCGCCATCCTCGATCGCCTCGACGAACTCGGCGCGGGTGGCGAAGGGGAAGTCCTCGCCGCCCCAGAGGCCGAGCCGCTGGGCGTAGGCGAGATTGTGGACGGTCGTCGCGCCCGTGGCCGAGACATAAACGACGCGGGCGTCCGGCAGGGCGTGCTGCAAGCGCAAGCCAGCACGACCCTGCTGCGAGGGCGCCACATCGCCCCGTTCTCCCTTGCCGCCACCGGCATTCTGCATGGCGTGGCTCTCGTCGAAAATGATCACTCCGTCGAAGTCGGAGCCCAACCATTCAACGATCTGCCGGACGCGGGAAAGCTTCTCGCCGCGGTCGTCGGACCGCAGCGTAGGGTAGGTTAAAAATAGGACGCCTTCAGCCAAGCGGATCGGCTTGCCCTGCGCGAACCGCGAGAGCGGCGTGATGAGCAGGCGCTCCATGCCGAGGGCCGACCAGTCGCGCTGCGCGTCCTCGAGCAGCTTGTCGGACTTGGAGATCCAGACCGCCTTGCGCCGGCCCTTGAGCCAGTTGTCGAGGATGATGCCGGCCGACTGGCGGCCCTTGCCGGCGCCGGTCCCGTCGCCAAGCATGAAGCCCCGGCGGAAGCGGACGGCGTTCGGCGCATCGTCGCGGGCGGCGGTGACGAGATCGAAGGTCTCATCCACCGTCCAGGCGCCGGCGAGATAGTCGCCATGCGCCTCGCCGGCATAGATCACCGTCTCGAGCTGGGCGTCGGACAGGAGCGCGCCGCTGACGAGATTGATCGGCAGGCGCGGCCGATAGCTCGGCTTCGGCGGCGCGACCGAGGCCATGGCGGCGGACTGCACCAGCTTGGTCGGGTGCGCCTGGCCGCCCGGAATCCGGATCGATTGGAGCCGGTATTCCTCATAGATCGCATCGCTGAGACGCGCGCCCTCGGGCGGCGTCCAGTCGATCGTCTCATAGGCGAGATCGACCGCGTCAGGGTCAGCGACAGAGGGCCTGGCGGCTTGCGCGGCAGCGGCGCGGGCGAGATAGCCGCGCACGGTACGGGGTGCGGCGATAGCCGACATGGGGATGGCGAGGCCCGTCGCGAGCGCCAGGCGCGCCGGAACGTGCTCAGCAATCCAACCCAGCAAGGTCGCAACGTCGGGCGCATTGCCCTGCGATTCCGGCAGCGCCGACGGGTTGGCGGCGGGCGCCTTGTCGATGACGATCAGCCGCGTGTCGATCGTGGTGCCGTGCTTGGCATAGACCGCACCGTCGATCGCGGCGGTGAAGACGATGCGGCCGCGCTCCTGCAGCCGGATGAAGGCGTCGCGCCAGGCCGGGGCGTCCGGCCCGAAGTTCGCGCCGGTGATGGCCACGAGGCGCCCGCCATCAGCAAGACGCGCGAGCGCCGAAGCGATGTGGCGATAGGCGGTGTCGGCCATACGGCCAGTTACATTGGCCATCGCCGAGAAGGGCGGGTTCATCAGCACGACGGTCGGGACCACGGCCGGATCGAGATGATCGTCGATCTGAGCGGCGTCCAAGCGGGTGACGGGAGCGGCCGGAAAGAGGGAGGTGAGCAGCGCCGACCGGGTCTCGGCCAGCTCGTTCAGCACGAGCGCGCCGCCGGCGATCTCGGCCAGGATAGCGAGAAGGCCGGTTCCGGCCGAAGGCTCTAGCACGCGATCCGCAGGCCCGATGGCGGCGGCCGTCAGGGCGGCGAAGCCGAGCGGGGCCGGCGTCGAGAATTGCTGGAAGGCCTCGCTCTCGGCGGAGCGGCGGGTGTGGGTGGGGAGAAGGCCGGTGATCTTGGTCAAGGCGGAAAGCCGCGAAGCCGGAGAGTCGGCTTTGCGGAACAACGCCTTTCCGTATTTGCGGAGGAAAAGGACGGTCGCGGCCTCGCAGGCGTCATAGGCCGTCTTCCAGTCCCAGGCGCCCGAGGCGTCGGAGGCGCCGAAAGCCGCTTCCATGGCGGCGCGCAGGATCGCGGCGTCGACGCGCTGGCCGCGCTCGAGATGTGGGAGGATCTGCTGGGCGGCGGCGATGATCGCGCCGGGGGCGTCGGGACGATGGACAGGCGACAGCGGCGCGGCCTGGCTGGCCGCGATTGGAGAAAGGTCGTTCATGAAGGGAGCCTCGGGAGAGCGGGAACGGGAGAGCCGGCCGGCGCTCTCTCTTGGACCGCACCGGCTCAAACCCGTTCCGGCCGCCCTCTCCCTCTCATCATGCCGCCGCCTTCACGGCGCGCCACCACGCGATCCGCTCGTCGCGGGTCGCGTTCGCCAATCGACGCAGGAGGTCGCCGTGGCAGGGAAGCGGCGCGCAGAAGCAGACGAGGTCGCGGCCGCGCAGCTCATCGAGCGCGCGCAGCAGATTGTGCTGATCCGCCAGCCAGCGTTCATGCTTCGCGATGACGGCGGCCCGATCGCCGTCAGGGCCGATCCGGAACGGATTGCCCCATTTGCTGCCGCGGCCGATATAGACGGCGCCGGCTGGGACGCCAGTCACTCGCTTGTTGAGAACCTTGCACATCTGCGCCGCCTCCGATCCGTTGGGCGGTTCCGGCCAGGGACGGCGTGAAGCGGCGACGGTCACGCGCCTTGCGCGGAAACGGCCTGCCCGTTGACCGGCGTCGCGCGTCGTCCAGGCAAGACAAGCCCGAGGGTTGGCAGGGGCGTCGCAGGGTTCGAGAGAGTGCTCGCCGTCAGCCGAAACGGCGACCAGCGGCGGTGAAGGTATATGCGTTGGCGGTGATGGCCTCGTCGACGACGTCGTCCGAGGTCAGGTAGTCATATTCGCGTTCAAGCTGGCGATAGAGCCAGCGCGCGAGATCGCGCAGCGCCTCGATGACGGTCTCCTCGGCGGCGGCCGTCATGTCCTGGCCGGTCGGGCTGTCGCGCTCGACCGAGATCGCCATGCAGTATTCGTGGTAGTAGCGATCGCGGTGGGTCACTGTGGCGCGGAGCTGATAGAAGTTCCGGCGCTGGATCGCCTGCAACGCGTCGGCGATGCGGTGAAGCTCGCCATCCATCGGCGCGTGGTCGCGGATCTTCCGAGGCCCGTCCTTCGCGTGGCTGTAGCGCCCCTCGAAACAGGCGCCGTCCCCTTGGCTCCAGAAGCCCGAAAACCAGATGCAGGGCTTGCCTCGTGTGCCGCCGCCGTAAAAGCGAACGGGCACGGTTTTCAGGTCGACGCCGACGATCGCGCAGATGCGCTCGAAGTCATCGTAAACGAACTCGAACCAGTCATGGTCGAAGCCGGTCTGGCGATACCAGGCTCGGGCCTTCTCTTTGGCCGCGTCGGAGAGTTCGTCGAGGCGATAGACGGTGGTCTCGATGATCTCAGGCATCGGGATCATCTCCTTCGAGGGCGCGGGCGAGCCATTCGTTGGTGCTGGTCCAGCCGACCGTCTTGCGCGCGCCGAGGTCGATTGCATGCGCGCCGCCGCCGAAGGCATCCAAGCGCGGCTTCGAGCAGGTGTTGGCGTATTCGAAGCCCCAAAGGCCTTTGAGGTCGAATTTCTCCGCGCAGAGCAGGACAAATGCGATCACCCGCTCGGGGTCTCCCGAGCAGTCGTCGTGAATCCAAAGCTCTGATCCGCCTTCGCTCTGGATTGAGAGGTCGAAGCCATCCGAGAGGCGAAGGCCATCTTCGTCCTCGGGCGTGTTGGCGTAGAGGTCGAGGGCGCGCGCCGCGTTCTCGGGCGTGCCGACGTCGAGCAAGCATGAAAAATGGGTGAAGTAGTCGGCCATGTCAGTCTCCTTAAAATGCGAAAGCCCGGCGCGGGGCCGGGCTTCGGGTGGTTCGGATGTGGTTGGGATCAGGTGGCGGGCGGACCGTGGATACGGTCGTCGTCGAACTCGACATCCTCGATGACGGGCTCATGGCCGTCCGGCGCGATCCGGTCGATGTAGGCGATGACACCTTCCCGTCGCTCGTCGGTGTCGATGTGTTCTGGGAAGGCCGTCGATTCCATTGCGGCGGTTGCGGTCACTTTTGCCTTCTCGACCGCTTCCGCGTCCGACGCAGCCTCGATGGTCACGCTGTCGAAGGCGCGAAGCCAGAAGGCAATCTTGACGACATATTCGGTCATGACACGCCTCCTTCGTCGTCTGGATCGCGTGCGCCTGCGAGGATCGCCTCGGCCTTCGCGATCGCGGCGTGGGTCCGCTGGCGCCAGAACGGTTCGTCGGCCGGACCGCCATCGGTCGGGAGCGCGAAGACTTTGAGCAGTCCGAGCAGAACCTCGAAGTGCGCGGCCTTGCGCTGAAGGGCCTCGCCGAAATGCGATGGGATCGAAAGCGCCGGGACGCTGTAAGGCGGGACGTCGCCGGGCCAGGCGCCGGTCACATAGGTCTCGCCGGCGGATTCGTAGTCCTCCTTCTGCCCCTCCCAATCACCGTCTTCGATGGCGAGGCGGCAGGCCTCGGCCAGCGTCTGGGCCAGGTAGCTACGCTGGCGATAGATCGGAATGCGGTAGGTAGATTCGATGGTGAACGTGGTCATGATGGTCTCCAGACATGGGAAAGCCCGGCAAGGCCGGGCTCGGGCGGGGTTCGAAGTGGTTGGCGCTCGGAGCGCCGGGCCAGCTAGGCGGCGCTGGCGTCCAAAGGAGGCAGTTCGGCGCACGCGTCGTCGGTGCTAGCGCCAGACGTCACGGCGAAGGGATCGACCAGCTTGTGGATCGGCTGCGCGCGACCCATCCAGGGCTGGGGGCGAATGCAGCGCACCCAGTCGGCGAAGCTTGGAATGAATCCGAGATCCTCGATGACGTGCTGCTCGCCGATCAGGCGCACCGGAACGACGCGGCCCGTCGAAATGGTGATCGTCGGGCCGAAGAAGCGCTCCAGCATGAAGATGCCTTCGGCGTGATGCCGCAGCGCCCGATGCCGGAAGTCGGCGGTGATTGCCTTCGACTCATCGAACCATTGATGCAGCGGCAGATAGTCTTCAGCGACGCCGCCCCATTTCCTGACCGAGGAGAGGGCGTGGTGATAGCAGTGTCCCATGGCCGCCTCCTCAGAAGGTGTGAGTGTAGTTTTCGGAGGCGGTGTAGCGCTCGTTGTAGTCGAGCGTGATCGTCTCCTCCTCGGTGTCGAAGATGACGTCGCCGTAAGCGCCGTCGTTGTTCTCCCAGCCACAATGGGTCCTTCCGAGAACGTCATAGGCCAGGCTCTCGACGGCTTCGGCGATGCTGACGGACGAACGCTTCGGTTCGGCTTGGTCCCAGACGGCTTCGGCGATCTCGATGGCCGCGGAAGGCATGGTGACGGGATCGTGGCCGGTCTGAGCTTCGACGTTCTCAATCTGGCCGGAATCGCCATAGCCGTCGAAGCTGACGACAACGCGGGTGACGCCGGCGAGCGTCAGTGCGTTGAGCAGCGTGGCCTTGTTGAGGGTGAAAAGCTCGGCCTCGAGCTTGGCTCGGGCAAACGCCTTCATCTCCCAGTCGGAAAGCGGTGCGGCGGGTTGCGATGTGATGTCGGATGTATCGGTCATGACAGTCTCCTGAAACGAAAATGCCCGGCGCGACGGCCGGGCTGTCGGGTCGGTTGAAAGGGAAAGAGGCGCGGGACGGCCGAAGCCGCCCCGCACGCGGGCTATTCGGCCGCGATGACCTGCGGCGCGTCTGCGTCCTCGGCGGGCGCTTCCTCGTCGTCGTCCGCGAGGAATTCGGGTAGCGCCTCGCCCTCGTCGGCCGTTTCGCCCGGCGCATCGTCGGTGGCGTCGATCCGCAGCGGTTCGGGCAGCCAGCCGGTGTTGGCCAGGAGCCGTTCGGCCTCCTTGGCCATGTCAGGCTTCTTCAGATGGTCGATGAGCTGCGCCGCCCGCTCGCCGGCCCCCTCCTGCACCGCTTCGAGGATTCGACGCTTGGGCACGCGGCCAAGATAGTTCTCGACGGTCGGACGCCAGCCGGCCTGCACCAGGTCGAGATCGACGGCCCGGGCCAGGCGATCGGCATCGGCGATGCGCTGTTCGACGGTGTGGGACGAGACACCCGCGCCGTAGCGGTCGCCCTTCTCGTAGAGCGCATTGACCCCGAAGGAGGCGCAATGGGCGAACAGCGCGGCCTGGTCGTCGCCGGTGAGCGTGGTGAGCCAGTCCCAGAGAGCGGACTTATCCTTGGGCAGCCGTTCCTCCCAAGCCTCGTGGCGGGCGTCGATCGCCTTGGCCGCAAGCGTGTCCTTCAAGCCCTGCGCCTGCACTGGGAAGCTCACGGTGCGCACCGTCACCTCCATTGCCGTCCCGTAGCTGAAGTAACGCGAGAAGGCGTCGAGGCAGAACTTGTGCAGCACGGCCTGGAACGCGACGGCGGGCGTGGTCGCCAGCTTGTCGCGCAGCGCCAGGGTCCGCTCGGCCGTCAGCTCGGTCACCAAGCGGTCGGGCAAGGGCTTGAGGTCTTCGTCGTCCTCATCCTCCGGCCCGGCGATCTGGCCGCCGATGGTGATCACGGCGCGCTGAACCGCAGGCGCGTCCGGATCGGCGTGGCTCGTCCCGACCGTGGCGGGATCGGTCTCGCCGTCCTGCTCCGGTTCGCCCACCGGCGCCTCGTCCAGCGGCCGCACGTATCCGCGGTCGACCGACAACGCGCCATCAGCGTCGATGCTGACGAAGACGCCGGCGCGGGCGATGTCGGCCGGATCGTAGGTGACCGGCCGATCGTCGAAGGCGGCGAGCGCGGTCTCGATCTCGCCGAGGCGTTCGTCCACCTCGTCGGGCAGCTCATCGGTGCCGTCATACTCCGCCTCGAGCTTGGCGGATTCGGCGTTGAGCGCGTCGATCGCCGCCTGCTCTTCGCCGGTGAGGTCGGCAGCGACCCCCTCGATCGCGCGCAGCCCGCGGTCGTGGCCATAGGGGAAGTCGATGGCGACCTCGATCCACTTCCAGCCTTCGACGGCGATCGTCTCCGCCTCGGCCTTCAGTCTCTCGGCCACCAGGCCGTCGAGCAACGCGATGTCTCCGAGCCAGCCGCCATCGTCGGACTGAAACAAGTCGCGCAGCACCGCCCCGCCGGCGGCTTCATAGGCGTCGAGACCGACGAACACCGCCCGGCGATCGGAGGCGCGCACCGTCTTCTCCGTCAGCATGCGGCGGATCTGATACGGCTCCTTCTGCCAGGAGCCGGAGATCGCCTGCCAGACCTGCTCCTGGCGGGCATGATCGGCGGAGACGGTGAAGGCCATGAGCTGTTCGAGCGACATGCCGTCCTCGGCGTAGACCTCCAGCAGGGCCGGCGAGACTGACGCGAGGCGCAAGCGCTGCTTCACCACATTAACGGCGACGAAGAACGCCGCGGCGATGTCCTCCTCGGAGCGGCCCTTCGCGCGCAGGGCCTGGAAGGCGCGGAACTGGTCGAGCGGATGCAGCGGCGCACGCTGGATGTTCTCGGCCAGCGAGTCGTCCTCGGCGAGGATGTCGGTGCCCGGGTCGCGGACCACGCACGGGACCGGCGCGGTCTTGGCGAGCCGCTTCTGTTTCACCAGCAGTTCGAGTGCGCGGTAGCGCCGGCCACCGGCCGGGATCTCGAACATGCCGGTCTCGGCGCCCTCGGCGTCGAGGACCGGCCGGACGCTCAAGCCTTGAAGCAGCGTTCGCCGGCCGATGTCCTCGGCCAGTTCCTCGATCGAGACGCCGGCCTTCACGCGCCGGACGTTGGACTGGGACAGAACCAGCTTGTTGAAGGGAATGTCGCGCGAGGACGACAGGGTGATCTTCTGAGCAGCAGTAGCCATCGGGATATACTCCGCGACGGGCGCCGAGAGACTCTCTCTCGGACCGAAACCCGTCACGAAGCGAAGCGCGCCCTCTTCCTCTAAAGGGGGCAGCGTTTCGGATCGGAGGGCCGGACAGGGAAGCGCAAAGCCGGAGACACGTAAAACCGCGTCTCCGGCTTCACGGATATCAGGCGGCTCGGTCGAGTAGCTTCTTCGCCTTGGCTTCCAGCTCGAGGCGGGCGTCCTGATGCGGCTTATTGCGGGCGACGGCGGTGATGCCCTGCACGAAATCGAAGATGGACTCGGGCGGGCGGCCTTCCTCGGCCAGCACTGCGTCGATGATCTTCCCGGTTTCCGCCTTCGAGAAGCCGCGTCGGCGCAGGAAGTCAGCGCGATCCTCGTCGTTGTGCGCCACGATCCGCTCCCGGGCCGCCTTGATGCCGTTGACGAAGGGCATGGGCGAGGAGTTAGCGAAGTTTAGCAGCGCCGGGGCTGCTTCGTGCGCGAACCGATTGGCGGCGTATTTGGAGTGGCGAATGGTGATCTCCTCGAAATCCTCCACGCCCCAGAGGTTTCGGTTTTGGCAAACCGCGCGGAGATAGAAGCTCGCCATGCCGAGCGTCTTCGCGCCAACTTCCGAGTTCCAGCAATAGAACCCGCGGAAGTACAAATCGGGCGAGCCGTCCGGCAGGCGACCGGCTTCGATCGGATTCAGGTCGTCGACCAGGAACAGGAAGACGTCGCGATCTGAGGCGTAGAGCGTCGTCGTGTCCTTGCTGATGTCGACCCGGGGATTGTAGATCCCGGTCGACCAATCGAGCACGCCCGGGACCTTCCAGCGGGTATCGCCGGTGCCATTGCCGGCGATGCGCTGTACGGCCTCGACGAGTTCATGATCGAAGATGCGGCCATAATCCGGGCCGGTGACCGCGCGCAGCTCGACTCGCCCGGTATCGGTTTCGAGCGTCTTGATCTGCTCGGCGCGATTGGAGGTCAGGCCATATTGCAGGTTGATGCCGGCGAGCGCGGCCGGAAGTTGCCGCAGATAGGCCGCCGGCGCGCCGACCAGGCTGGCGAGCTGTCCGAAGGACCAATGTGTCGGCGCCACAGGGGTATCCGCGCCCGGCAGGATCAGCGCCAACCGCTCCGCGTCGCCACGGTTCGCCTCGACATGGATAAGGGCGCTTTCCACCACGCGGGTCCGGCTGCGATCGGCGCGATCGCGGACGGAACACGCCAGCTCGGATAGCGACAAATAGCGCTCGTCGGCGGGGCGCGAGAACCATTCCGACGATACGCGACCTATCCGCTCGCCGCGACTCACATCCACCTTGTAGCCGCCGCTGATATCGCGGGGCGCGTCGAGAACCTGCATGTTCATGGGACCAATCTCCATGACGGGCGCTGGAGGCCTCTCCTCCAGCCTTAAACCCGTCACGGCGAAGCCCTCCGCCTGTGGATCGGCGTGCAAAAAGGACCCCCTTAGCGGGGTGATCGGCGTCCAAAAGGGACCCCTCATTTCGATGGTTTAGACAGCGGCCTGGGTATTCTC
>Ga0209071_1000142_pt1 | contig 43009 bp, 34 predicted proteins | sample CoawatmetaG10DNA_2_FD_187513 | JGI IMG/M metagenome (GOLD analysis project Ga0209071, IMG submission 187513) | Marine microbial communities from the West Antarctic Peninsula - Coastal water metaG108-DNA (SPAdes) (version 2) | ecosystem: Environmental > Aquatic > Marine > Coastal ... | reverse complement strand
ATATTGCACCTGTGTACCAGAGGGCAGAGCTCACTGGCTTGGTGACTTTAATGGAAGGTAAAACGCCCTACAATACAGGCCTAAACTGGCCCGTATTGTTACTTAGCCTGGGTTTAATCCTGTGTGGTTTAAGGCGCAACCTTATAGGCGCTTTCCCAATCGGGCTCAAAACCTAAAATGACATGGGGCTGGGGTTGCTTGTGATTAAAATGGAAGTTATGGATTTGGGTAAATTGCGCACGAATATCATCAGAAGCTAACTGAGTAACCTTAGCCGGCACCAGGTAACCATCACCACGGGCACGGAACACCATACGACACTCGCCTGCGTCTAATAACTTTTGCGCATGGGGTGCACCTACTGGACAAAGTGCAGTCATGGTGGACTGAAAACTATCTGCTTTTTGAAAATAATCGGCAGACAGTTGTTTTACTACCCATTCAAACCGCTCAATTGGATCAACTGTTTTTATGGCATTATGCTTATATTGGGCAACCAAATGATCTAATTCACGCTTAAGAATTAAAATAGTTAACTCAACACCTACATCACCATCGGCACCGTAACACACCAAAGGTTTGGCTTCTTCTAATGGAAAGCCAGCGGCTTGGCGCGCTGCAAATAAGCGGCTTAGGCACTGCCAGTGCATAAAATCGTGTTCTAATGTTTTGTCGCTTGAAATCACTTATTAACCCTCATACCATACTTACTAGCAATTGCTTCAGTACATTATGCAGTATGCGCGAGCGCAACAAAAGCAAGCAAGCGTCTAAATGTAGAACTTCTGCGACAGTTAATGCCAAATAAACGCTACCCTTGGTGTAAATTGATCCTCTAAAACACGGTAGTATGTCACTTTATTTTTGACTTGATTAAGTTACAAACAAAGCGTGCTTTGTTTGTAACTTAACTAGGAAAATTTTCTACTTGCTCAACTAGCTTTAACCGCTGCACTTTACCTGAGGGACCCTTAGGAAGGTCGTGTAGGAAGTAAATCTGTTTTGGCGTTTTAACTTGTCCAAGTTTGCTCTCACAAAATGCGATCAGCTCAATTTCTGTCGTGGCTTTTCCCTTAGCCAACACAACACACGCCACGACTTCCTGGCCATAGTGGAGGTCTTCAATGCCAATTGCTGCGGCTTCCATTACCGCAGGGTGGGTATAGAGCACATCATCTATTTCACGTGGTGCAATATTTTCTCCACCTTTAATAATTAATTCTTTTATGCGTCCAGTAATAAAGCAAAAATTGTCCTCATCCATGATTGCTAAATCGCCAGTGTGCAACCAACCCTCAGCATCAATAGTCTCTTCAGTTACCTTAGGGTTTTTGTAATAACAGCGCATTACACATTTACCCTTTACTAACAATTCCCCTTCAATTCCCCTCGCTGCCTCTTGCCCAGACCGGTTTATAACTTTTATCTGAGTGCCAAACGCAACGCCAGGAGAACCATATTTATTCTTAAGTGGCGGTAATGGGTTGGATAGTATTTGTGCAGAAGTTTCTGTAAGCCCCATCGTTTCAACAATAGGAACACCAAACTTTTGTTCAAATCCTGAATGCAATGCTGGGGGCAATGCTGCAGAGGCTGAACGCCCAAACCGAACTTTTGTGGGTGCTTGCTCTAACTGCTCTCGCTGCCCTTGGCAGTCTTGATGCATTAAATAGGAAATAATAGTGGGCACCACACTAAACCAACTGCACCTAGACTCAACCACCCAAGCCCAAAAACGAGATGTACTAAAACCGTGTGGCAAGACCAGACTACTACCGCTAACAAGGCAGGCCATCACAGACACGCATTGTGCATTGATATGGCACAATGGTAGCACGCACAAACCCCGATCAGCGCTGGTTAGTTCGTGAGCTACTGAAGTATTCATGCCGCCTGCTATCAAATTTTCATGGGTTAGCACTACGCCTTTAGGTTGGCCTGTAGTCCCTGATGTATACATTAAAAGGGCATCACTTTGGGCCAAGATAGGTGCCAACTTAATACCACTGGCAGAAGCTTTTGCCCAACTAGGGCCATGGTCTTCATGGGCATCAATCAACTGGATGTTTTTGGGTAGCTTGTCACCTAAGTTCAATACCAAAGACTTGGATGCCGCAGATATAAACACTACTTTAGTGTCTGAATGTTGCAAAACATAGAAAATTTGGTCAGGACCTGCCGCAGGGTTAAGGGGTGAAATAATCAGGCCTGTGTATAGGGCACTTAAAAATAATACCAACGCTGTCTTGCCATTTCCCATCATAAAGGAAATAGTGTCGCCTTGAACCAAGCCTAAGGCATGAAACTGAGCTGCATATTCCTGAGCTTCTTGCTCCAAATTCTTATACGTTAAGACACTTTGTGTCTCTGGAAAAACTGCATATACGGCATTAGGTTGCAGCCTAGCATGCTGGGATATGAGCGCCCTCACAGTATGGGCAGGTGGCACATATTTAGGTAGGTTCACGAAAAATACCTGCGTTGGTAGTCTGCAAATATATCCTCAACTGAAACTTCTCTAGAAGGGATAGTTTGAACCACTTTAGTCACGTTCATGAAGTGCCGATAATGCACGTTTTGATCCGTCACATTACCACCCCAAGTACCACAACCCATGGATAATGAGAACGGCAAGCCATTATCAAAGCTACCACCTGTAGCGAAGCAATGGGGCTGATTTACAATAACACGGCATACTGGCATCTCAAGGCCTAGCGTTTCTGCTCGGTCAATCGATTGACTGTGCAGGCTCAATGAGTGACCTTTGCCTTGGTAGTTCAATATATCCACGGTGACCTGTTTGGCATGATCAAAATCTCGTGCTCGATATATGGTCAAAACCAGAGCCATTTTTTCACCAGAAAACGGGAAGTCGGCACCAGTCCCTGTCTCTTCTACCATCAAAAAATCAGCATCACAGGCTGCTTTGCGGGTAATGCCAGCAAGGTCACACATCACACCTACGGGCTTAGCCAACATAGCAGCATTGAGATGCCCTTTGTGCCATAAAACTGATTGTAAGCTTGCGGATTCTTCTGGCGTTAATAAGCATGCATTAACCCCCGCCAATGCAGCCAACATATCGTTATAAATAGCATCGACTATGACCAAACTATTTTCTGAGGAGCAGCTAGTGGCATTATCAAACGTTTTTGAGGCTTTTATTTTAGCTGCAGCCGATGGTAAGTCTGCCGTTTCATCAATTAAGCTGGTGACATTACCCGCACCTACACCAAACGCCGGCGTACCACAGGTGTAAGCGGCTTTAACGTTATTTTGTGAGCCAGTAACTACCACAAGGTCCACTTGCTTGAGCAATTCCATACTCAAGTCTTTACTCACAGGAGTTGGCAAAGTTTGCACTAAATTACGTGGTGCACCAATGCGATCTAACTCCAGATATATTAATTCGATCAAGCGTGTACAGCTAGGCTGACCTTTCGGTGAAGGCGACAAAATAATAGCGTTACGACACTTAAGCGCGTTCAAAATCATATTCATGGGTGTTGCTACAGGATTAGTAGAAGGAACAATTGCACCTACAATTCCTACAGGCCGAGCAATTTCCACAATACCGTTTTGTGGGTCTCGCTTAATAACACCTACAGTTTTAGCCTCTTTCAAATCACGCAATAAACCCAATGTTTTACGGTGATTCTTAGTGATTTTATCTGCTACCTTTCCCAATCCAGTCTCAGCGACTGCAAGTTCAGATAATGTTTGATTATTCACTGGGTTAACCAGCGCCCAAGCAGCTGCAGTCACTAACTCATCAACGGCTACTTGATCATAGGCTTCAAGCAGCTTCTGTGCTTGACCAGCCTGCTGTATTAACTGGGATACTTGGCTACTAGCGTCCATCTGTGCCATTTAAATCTCCACATCAAACCGCTGTTAACGGTGTGGTTTTAGTTGGGGCAAAAAAGGGCCAACTGCTAAGACTGGGTCTAAGCAGCGGCACCAAGCACTAAAATAACTACAGGGTTACTATAAATCAGACAACAGATCAGTAAGGTAAGCTTGACGCTCAACCCACATTTTCTTAACGTCATCTCGTGACATAATGCGCATTGGCGAACCGCCAGCCATCATTTTTTTAGCCACTTTAGCGTCTTGGAACATTAAATGAACGCGTTCGGCAAGAAAACTTATAACCTCAGGCGGTGTCCCTTTGCGAGCCATAATGCCACGAAAGTTAACGCTAGAGTCATCTACGTTGATGCCTTGCTCTTTAAAGGTTGGCACGTCTGGCAAAAAGCTTTCTTCACGCTGATTGTCTGCTACAGCAAGAATCTTAATACGATCGCCTTGGCGAAAGGCATCACTTAAGTTGTTAAAACCAGCCATAACTTGGCTACCTAACACCATCTTCATAGCAGCCACACCACCACCAGCAGGGATATATTTAGTGCTAATGTCTGCAGCTTTATCAAGCTGTAAACTAGCAATGTGATGGCCTACATAAAGACCTGCACCGCTCACTGTTAATTTACCAGGATTCGCTTTTGACCAAGCCACAAGCTCTGTAGCTGAGTTGAATGGGCTATCTGCAGGCACTATAAGTACAGCAGGATCTGCTCCCCAGTTAGCGATGGGTTCTAAGTTATTAATATTGTACGACGTATCAAACTTGAGAGATTGTGCAATAAAGTGTGGCACGTTATACGCTGCAAGTTGATGCCCATCCTGGCTAGCACTGCTGGCGTACCAGTTCCAACCTTTTTGACCCCCTGCTCCGGGTTTATTAAAAATCACTATAGGCATATTGAGGTATTTTTCATTTCCCGCCATCATCGTGGCAATACGCGCTTGGAAATCCGTAGCACCACCTGGGCCATATGCCACAGCTACTTGGATAGGTGAGGTTGGGTATTCAGCAGCTAATACTGCTGCGCTGGGAGCTAACAACATTGTAGTCACTGCTGCCGTAACGAAAGACGATTTTATTTTTTTTAGTATCATAGGACTTACCTTTTCATTAGTGGCCAACTCAACCTAAGTGAGAGGCGTTTTATCTGCACTATTTGGAGCACCCAAATAACGCGAATCTTTTTATAACAATCCTGGGGTTATCACCCTTAAAGACAAGCTGAACAGCCCATAAATCGCTGCCATAAAGCCAATGGATACCCACAGTATTCTGGTGACTTGTTGTCGATTCTTACTGCCCGTATACAGCATAACAATTGCTGTGAACGCCATCCAAGAAGCTAAGTAGAAGCCTGCTGTTTGCAGGAGCATCAAGTAGCCCGCAATCACAGCGATGCCCACACCAAGGTCTGACCACTCCACTAAGCCAGGACCAGATTTTTGGCGGCTCCAAGTGCGTAAAACATCAATTAACAATGCTACCGCAAACAGCGCCATCAGCACCGCTAATAAGAACGGGAAATCGTAGGCTTGGCTGCCGTCTTCCGACATCACCATAGTCAATACGACTACAGAGGCAACAACTGCACCTAACGCAGCAATACGGGCGCCCGGCGCAGATCGCTTCAGTTCTGCAGCAACTTCGCGGCGTTGCTTCACCTCTACCCAAACGCTATAACCAATCGATACCAAACAGACAAATATCAGTACCAAGTTGACAGCGCCTGTCATGAAGTAAGGCACCGCACCTTCCCCTGCTTCGGCAATCATCTTGCCCATAGAAAAGTTATCTTCTGCTATAGGGCCCAAAATAATGCCCAAGACAATGGGGGCAGCACTAAAGCCATACTTATTTAGCAAATACATTAAACTACCAAGCACTATCATCAACACAACATCAGAGTAACTGTTCTGAATGCTATAGGTACCGAACACCGCAAGTACCGTTACAGCAGCAGCCATATACTGAGATGGCACACGCATCACCCAATTGCTACTAGTGCGACTCAAGGCTAAACCGATAATCAGCATCAATACTTGTGCCACTAACAAAGAACCAATGAACGTCCAGGTTACTTCGGCGTGCACAGTAAATAAATCTGGGCCTGGGAACAAACCATTGATCAGTAGACCCCCTAATAACACTGCCGCAGTAGGGCTGCCTGGAATACCCAAGGTTAGTAGAGGCACTAAGGATGGCCCCACCATGGCATTATTAGCCGACTCGGCAGCGATAACCCCGTCAGGTTCTCCTTGGCCAAACTTACTGGCATTAGGGCTAAACTTTCGTACTTGGTCGTAAGCCACGAGGCCAGCAATTTGGCCACCAGCACCTGGGATAATACCAACTATCACACCAGACAAAGTACCAATAGTTAAGGCTTTAACACGGCTCAAGTTATATTTGATAGAGGACCATAAGGGGGTGTTTTCCGTAGCAAATAGTCCACCAGTTGAGGTTTGACGACTAGTCACCAACAATTGGTAAATTTGTGGCACCGCAAATAAACCAATTAAAGCGACAACAATATGCACTCCACCGGTAAGGTGATCAGTGAATACAAAGCGTGATTCTCCAAATATGGGGCTGATGCCTATGGTAGAAATCCACAAGCCTAGAACGCCAGAAAACAACCCTTTAATGACAGATTTTGACCCTAGAGTGCCTATTACAGTGACACCAACAATGGCCATCCAGAACATTTCTGAAGGCCCAAACCTAAGCGCCAGCTTCGCAAGCGGAGGGGTAAAGAAAATCAGTACCAGCACACCAATAATGCCACCTACAAAAGAACTAATGAAGCAGAAGTGCAACGCTTGAGTAGCCTTGCCTTGTTTCGCCATGGGGTGGCCATCTAATACTGTTGCAATGTTAGCCGGCGCACCTGGGATATTAACTAAAATACCGCTAATGGCACCACCTGCCACCGTGGCGGTGTAAACTGCGCCAAGCAGCACCAAACCCGTTGCTGCATCCATTTGAAAGGTAAATGGAATTAACAACGCAACGGCCATGGTTGGACTTAGGCCAGGCAAAGCACCCAGAATTAGCCCTCCCGCCGTGGCCAGTATTAACACCGTGAGGTTGCTAATACTAAATATTGCACCAATGTAGTCAAATATTTCCACGGGTATTTGCCTCTCAATGACGAGTCATTGACTCATCAAAATTATTCTAATTTTTATTGATTCGCTGAACTAATGCGTCAGCGTTACTGCATAGTTATATAACTCATATACATGAGTCAAGCTTTTATGCTAATATTTTGTCATTAGTCAGTAACAATCTGTTACTCTTTAACAACTAATAGAACCACCAGTTTTTGCACAAATCACAGGTTTTCAAACAGTTAATGACACAGTGGCCTATCAAAAACGTGCCCGGCACACCGCTATATAAAGTTGTAGAAAATTTCCTGCAAGAACGAATAACAGCTGGCGAGTTAGCTCCTGGAGATTTAATCCCCTCAGAACCCCAACTGGCAAAGCATCTTTCTGTAAGTACAGGTACAGTAAAGAAAGCTATTGAAAATTTAGTTCATCAAAACTTGTTATACCGCCATCAAGGCAAGGGGACCTACGTCTCTCGGATTGATTTTAATAACAGCTTATTTCGTTTTTTCTCCTATGGCACGCATTCGGGAAATCCAGTCCGTATTCGCAAACAAACACCGGTCAGAGAGCTACGTAAAGGCAGTGATAAAATCTGTCAGCGGCTTAATGTACCTGTCGATACTGATATGGTTTACATCGAACGTGTGGGTTTTCGTGATGAAAAAGCAGTATTGGTGGAAAAATGTTGGTGGGTTGCCGACCTAGTACGTGGCTTAGAAAAAGAAGAAGTTCATATACCCGATTTGCTTTACGCTGTAGTTGTAGATCAATTCAACCTTCCTATTATTCGCTCGGAAGAATCCCTAACTGCAGAAATAGCAGACCAAGTCACAGCCTCTCGGCTAGGCATAAAGGTAGGTGATCCCTTAGTGGTATTGCATCGCCTCACCTATAGTAAAAACAATCAGCCGGTTGAATTTAGAATTACTAGAGGCCGAGCCGATAGCTTTAGTTACCGTACCGAAATTCGTTAATAACGGACTCCGGTAGACGCCCAAGTTAGCCTATAATTGCCCCTGCTGTATGCGTTAAATTGCACTTAAACCATAGAAAATTGTTAGCGGCACAACGCTTGGCAGCTAATTGAAAACGTTAACACAAGGCTAGTTTTGAGCATGTAAACTGCATTAACCATGCCCCTAGGACTAGAGATGACGGCCTACTAGCCCTTTTGACATGGTGTGGCGACTTAAGTTTTGCTAATTACATTTTCGGCACCTAGGCGTCTATTCGTGCGCCACTAAAGGCATCAAACAATACTGCTTTACTCGTATCAACTTGCACTTTGATAAGCCCTGTCAATTGTGCCTCAACCCCAGCTTCTGGGCTTAATCTTGCTTGAATTTCAGTACCATTCCACTGACCAAAGGCAATGGTGTCGGGTCCCATAGGTTCGGTCACATCAACTTGCATGGATAGGCTGTGAACTAGTGCACCTGCAACATGAGGCTTAGGTTCAGTGATCATCTCTGGGCGAATGCCTAAAATCACTGTTTCTGCACCTGCATCCTTAAGACGCTCACCATGTTTGATGTGCAGTTCAAACTTTTCACCTTGGCTTTCAATGACCAATTTATCATCCAGCACAACGCATTCAATAAAGTTCATGGGTGGAGAGCCCATAAAGTCAGCTACAAACCGATTAGCTGGATTATTGTAAATTTCATAGGGAGTGCCAAATTGTTGCACTTGCCCATCTTTCATCACAGCAATACGATCTGCTAAGGTCATCGCTTCTACCTGATCATGGGTTACATAAACAATAGTAGTACCCAAGCGTTTATGCAGCTTCTTAATTTCTGTTCGCATTTCTACCCGTAACTTAGCATCTAAGTTAGACAAGGGCTCATCAAACAAAAACACCCGTGGGTTGCGTGCTAACGCCCTGCCCATAGCAACACGCTGGCGCTGTCCACCAGAAAGCGCACTAGGTTTGCGGTCTAACAAGTGTTCAATTTGTAACAGCTGTGAAACGTCAGCCACCGTTTTTTCTATTTCAGCTTTGGGAACCTTGCGCATCTCTAGGCCAAAGCTAATGTTGCGCGACACACTCATAGTGGGATACAGCGCATAGGATTGGAACACCATAGCAATGTCACGTTCCTTGGGGCTTAAGTCAGTAACATTATTCCCATCGATTAGAATATCGCCACTGGTCACATCCTCTAACCCGGCTATGCTATTCATTAGTGTGGATTTGCCACAACCAGAGGGCCCAACCAAGATCAAAAATTCACCATCTTTAATGTCTAGGTCAATGCCCTTTAGTACTTCTGTATCACCAAACGATTTGGTGAGTTGTTGTATTTTTATGGAACCCATATCGGTTTCTCTTCCTTTGTCTTAATCTTTTTATTAGCCTTTCACGGCACCTGCGGTTAAGCCGCGTACAAAATATTTACCAGCGACTAAATACACTACCAAGGTGGGTAAGGCAGCAATCACAGCAGCAGCCATATCAACGTTATATTCTTTACCACCCATAGTGGTATTAACCAGGTTATTAAGCGCCACAGTAATGGGCTGAGTGCCCGGGCCCGAATAAACCACACCAAACAGAAAGTCGTTCCAAATTTGAGTAAACTGCCAAATCACACTCACCACGATAATAGGTGACGAAAGAGGTAGGAAAACGTGCCTAAATATTGCGAAGAAACCTGCGCCATCTAACCTAGCTGCCCGCACCAGCTCTGTGGGTATGCCCACATAGTAGTTACGGAAGAACAAGGTGGTAAATGCCACGCCATAAATCACATGCACCAGCACCAAGCCCGTTACCGTATTTGCCAAACCTAACCAAGCCAACAACATAGCCATGGGCAATAAAATAACCTGAAACGGAATAAAGCAACCAAACAGTAAGGCACCAAAGAGGAAATTACTGCCCCTAAACTGCCATTGTGATAATACATACCCGTTCAACGCGCCAATAACTGTAGAAATAAGTACCGCAGGCAACACAATGCGCATACTGTTCCAAAAATAGGGGGCAAGGCCATAGCAGTCCCCACCGGTGCAGGCACTGCTCCACGCTTTAGACCATGCACTGGTATTGAGCGCGTCAGGCAGCGCTAAAATATTACCATTGCGAATTTCTTCTATGCCCTTAAATGAGGTGGTAAGCATCACGTACAAGGGCGCAAGGTAAACCAACGCAGCTGCCAATAACAGCGTAACAAAGAGCGCTTTGTAAAGTTTATGAGAAGTCGTTGAGGCCCTCATGATTTTTTACCTCGCAATTCAGAGTAGAGGTAAGGCACTATAATGGCCATCACCCCTGCCAACATAACCATGGCGCTGGCCGCACCGAGGCCCATTTGTGCACGGCTAAAGGCGTGGGTATACATAAAGGTCGCGGGTAAATCAGAGGAATAGCCTGGGCCACCTCCAGTGAGAGACTGCACTAAGTCGAAGCTCTTAATGGCAATGTGGCTCAGAATAACCACCGCACCAAAAAAAACGGGCCGCATAACTGGCAAGATCACATGCCAATAGGTACGGAATGTGGATGCTCCATCCATTTGCGCAGCTTTAATTAAGCTGTCATCTACGCCCCTAAGGCCAGCCAAAAACATGGCCATAACAAATCCACTAGACTGCCAAACAGCCGCGATGACAATGGTATAGATGGCCATGTCTGGGTCCACCAACCAACGGAATTCAAAATCGGTAAACCCTAGGTCACGCACCATTTTTTCAATGCCTAAACCTGGATTAAGAATCCATTTCCATGCTGTGCCTGTAACAATAAAGGACACGGCCATGGGATACAGGTAGATGGTGCGTAAGGCACCATCGTTACGAATATTGCGATCTAATAAAATCGCCAACATGAGGCCTAAAACTAAGGCAATAATAATAAACAGCAGGGTAAATACAAGAAGGTTATCTAGTGCAACATGCCAACGTGGGTTAGCAAATAAACGCCCGTACTGCTCCCAGCCAACAAACTCCCACTGAGGTAACATGCGGCTTTTAGTGAAGGACAGCACCGCAGTCCAGCCAATAAAACCATACATACAAACCAGCATAACAATGGCCGTAGGGGCCATGATTAGTTTGGGTAATTGTTTTTCAAGATAATCGAACATGAGTTAGCTCAATAAGATTTTAGAAAAATGCCATTGCAAAGATTCGTCCCAAACTCTCGTTGCGAGGATCAAGGGGTAACAGCAATCCATAGACCAGAGGCTAGGATTGCTGCACTAACCTTGCAATGACAAGGTCATACACTACGGCATTAAGCTCGTAATGACTATTGGGCTGTGCTTACTTAGCAGCAGCTACCGCTGCTACAAGCTGGGCTACACCTTGGTCTGCACTGTCATCTGAGTTAAAGAACTGAGTTGCTGAGTCATAAATAGCGCCAGAAATTGCTTCTGAAACTGCCATGCCATGGGCAAAACTTGGTACTAGGCTGCCTGAAGCAGAGCTAGCAACAAAAGCGTCCATAGAGTCATGAGCGCACGAATCAAACTCGGTACGTGCCATACCTAAACGTGCTGGGATTGAACCTTTATTAAGGTTAAATACACGCTGGAAGTCTTCACTTAAGATTTCTTTAGCCATCACTTTTTGAGCTGCAGTACTTTCAGCATCGCTTTGGTTAAAGAACGCAAATGAGTCCACGTTAAAGGTATATGCACCTGAAGTGCCTGGAGCCGCAACACAAACGTAGTCTGTGCCTGCGTTCTTACCAGCAACCTTGAATTCACCCTTCGCCCAGTCACCCATGATTTGCATTCCAGCTTCACCATTGATTACCATAGACGTGGCTAAGTTCCAGTCACGGCCAGGAGAGTTGATATCTACAAACTGGCGCAATTTTCCAAAGGTTTCAAATACTTCTTTGGTAGTAGCACTGTTAAGCGCATCCATGTCTGCCTGCACAAAAGCCTTATTGTAGTAGTCGGCACCGCCAACACCCAATACCACAGCTTCAAACACAGTGGCATCCTGCCACGCCTGTCCACCATGAGCTAGAGCAATGTAACCTGCGTCCTTTAGCTTCTGGGCTTGTACCATAAAGTCATCCCAAGTCGTTGGGATAGTAGCTCCAGCTTTGCTGAATACTTCTGGGTTTGCCCACAACCAGTTAACACGATGCACGTTTACTGGTGCAGCTACATATTCACCTTGATACTTCATTACGTCAGAAACAACTGCTGGCAAAATCTCATCCCAGTTGTTCGCTTTCGCAACGTCATCAATGCTAGATAAGAATCCTAGCTCACCCCATTCTTGGATAGATGGGCCTTTAATCTGGGCTGCTGTAGGCGAGTTACCAGAAATAGCGCGGGATTTTAATACCGTCATGGCACTTTCACCACCACCACCAGCAACAGCAAAGTCTACCCAATCAACACCTGATTCAGCTAATTGCTTCTTTAAAAAAGCAACACTAGTGGCTTCACCACCACTGGTCCACCAATGTAATACTTCTACTTCACCTGCTTGAGCACTTGGCGCTATAGCCATCATAGTCGCTAGGGCTAGGCCTGTTAATTTAGTTTTCATGCGATTTCCTCATTAATTTTATTATCCGGCAGTCACACTCCCGTGTATGGCAGTGTATACATGGGAAAGTGTCATAACGTGGAGAAGTGTGACAAAAGGTTACAAAGGGAAATAAACCTCAACCATCAAACCACCACCACGGCGATCTTTAAGTTCTAATTCACCCCCATGAAGATTGGCAATACTGCGCGCAATGCCCAAACCAAGCCCCACATGATCACCACTAGGTTTCTCATCGATGCGGTAATAAGGCTCAAACACACGGGCCTTGTCTGCGTCACTTAGCCCTGGGCCAGGGTCTAAAATACGAATCACTGTACCTTCGGGGTTAGCACTGGCAATAATACTTGCGGCTCTTCCATACGCCAGTGCATTGTCTATTAGGTTACTAAATAAGCGTTGCAGGGCCATACTGCGGCCATCGATAACTAATCCTGGCTGGATATCAAGTTCAATGGGCAAACCATATATTTGATTTTGCGCTGCAAGGCGCAGTAACAACTGGCTCAGATCGATACGTTGCGCATTCTCATGGATGGCATCATCTTTCATCATCTGCAAACTGCCCTTAACCATGGTCTCTAAATTTTCTAAATCACCAATTAATGCCTGTTTTTGATCAGTATCTGAAATCATTTCTGCACGCAAGCGGGCGCGAGTAAGAGGCGTTTTAAGGTCATGGGAGATGGCGGCAAAAAGCCGTTCTCGGTCACCAGTAAACTTTTGAATGCGCCCAACCATGGTATTAAAGGCACGAATAGTAGCCACCATTTCGCTAGAGCCTTGTTCCCGCATATGCCGAGGATTACGCCCTCTACCGATAGCTTCTGCCTGCCTAGCTAACAATCGTAAAGGCCTCACTACCCAGCGCACCAACAGCAAGGTAAGCACCAATACGGTAAGCGAGACCAAACTAATGCTCAACATGCGCTCGCTAGTAAGCCAAGTGACTCCAGTAAGCATTTGCCCTTCCGGGATCACGGCCGCTAGATATATCCACTCATTAGCCACTGGCAGCTGCACCACCGCCACTGGGCTGGCATCACTGGGTTGTATAAGGGCAAAGCGCTTCCATTTGGGTGGCAAATCCACCATTAGGTTAGTGCCAGAAAGTATTTTTAAGTCATCAAAGTCAACAAATTGAATATCTAACCCTTGGGTTTGCCCCAATTGGGCAACAATACTAGTGCTAAGTTGCTGACGCACCAATTGAGAAAAATCTGTCTGGGGGATAGTGCGTAAGGCAATGTGTTGCTGATTGACTGACACAAAAAAGCGAGTGCCTCCCATATCTCGTAATTGATCTAGTACTATATGACGGTATTGGTCCGGCAGCTTTTTAAAAAACTGCACGGTTTGACCAATGCGTGAACCCATGGTCTGTGAGACGTCGATCAAACGGTTGTGTTCAGTGGCTTTTAATTGGGAAACCCATAGCCAAGTACCAAATACTTGAGCGATTAAAATGCCTAAAAATAGCACTATAGTGACTCGGGCCATTACCGAATTAGGAATTAGTTTGTGCCAAAGGCCTGTCAAAAAACTCACGCAAGCACCAACACATAACCCTTGCCACGCACATTCTGGATATTGTCTTGTGCTACCTGATTGAGTTTGTTACGCAAGCGACTAATACTGGTATCTATAGAGCGGTCGAACGGCTGTGCATTGCGTCCATGCAGCACTTGGCATATCGCGTCTCGACTTAGCACCTCACCTTGGTGCTGGTATAAGAGGTTGAGCAAGTCAAACTCTGCGCCCGTTAATGGCAAGTTTTTACCTGCATAGCTAGCGCAGCGTTTAAGCACGTCTATATGCAAAGCAGAGGCGTTTAGTTCTTGCTTGGGTTGCTGTACGTGCACTCGTCGCAAAAGTGCCTTTATACGGGCTAACAATTCACGAGGATTAAACGGCTTTCCCATATAGTCATCTGCACCTAACTCTAGGCCCAAAATACGATCTAGGTCATCGCTAGCTGCAGTGAGCATAATAACCGGCAAGTTAGAGGTCTGGCGCAAGTTGCGGCATACATCTAGCCCGTCCATACCCGGCAGACCAATATCCAAAACAGCTAAGTCAAACTGAACCATCTGTGCTTTTAAGAAAGCCTCACCATCGGCAAAAGCCACCACTTCAAAACCCTGCTGGCTTAGGTATTGGCTTAGTAGCTGGCGAATTTCTAAATCATCGTCAATAAGAGCGAGGGTTTGCATAGTCAGATATAGTCAATCATTGTTATCAGAAACGTCAGATCAAGAACGCTATTACTCGTATTATCATGATAATTCCAGCAATAGGCAAACTTTTGCTTGTTGTGTGACTGCTTAAGGCACAAGGACAAGTGTACAGAATTAATAGAGGCTCCTATGAATGGGCGGTTCCTTCTTACATAGGAGTCTGTGTTTTTGGCATAGCCTTAATTGAAGGATAAACGTTTCACGACGGTTGATATGTTGAACCCTTAGTGTGCGCCTACTCTACGTACTGAAGCACGTTACTTGTGATAAAAAACCCCTGTATCGCCTCAGTGATTTTCTGCAGAGCAGCATCATCAATTTGCATGTGCAAAACAATACGCGCATGCTCCCCAATAGCAGTAATGGCAATACCCCGCTGGGCAAGATAACTGGCTAAGGCTGGCATTTGTAGCGATTGCAAAAACAACATATTGGTTTGTACTCGAGCTCGGTTAAAGTGCAACCCTTGCACACCCTCAAGTGCTGTGGCCAGCTCTTGTGTGCGCCTGTGGTCCTGCGCTAACCGTTCTACATTGTGCTGTAAGGCATGCCTTCCTGCTGCAGCAATAATGCCTGCTTGCCGCATGCCACCACCTAACATTTTACGCAGCCTTCGTGCCCTTTCAATAACGCTGCTTGGGCCCACTAACACTGAACCCAAGGGCACCCCTAAACCTTTAGACAAGCACAAGGACACTGTATCAATAGATTTAACAAGCCGAGATGGTGGCAAGTTTTGGGCTACCGCAGCATTAAGTAATCTGGCGCCATCCATGTGTGTAGCAAGCCCATGAGATTTGGCACAATCAACCAAAGCATCAATATGGCTTTGTTCTTGAATGCAGCCTCCCACAGTGTTTTCTAAACACAGTAACCGGGTTATTGGGCAATGGTAGTCGTTTGGCTTTATTGCAGCATTTATCTGTTCAAGGTTAAAACGCCCAAACTCATCTGTTTGTAACGCGTGCATGGCTACACTGCCCAACACTGCTGCACCTGCCGCTTCATCACAACTAATATGGTATTTATCACCTACCAATACCTCTTCGCCTCGCTGGCAATGAGCTAGCACACTAGTTAAGTTACTCATGGTGCCACTGGGTAAAAACAGGCCTGCTTGTTTACCTAATAATTCAGCAGTTTCGTGCTCGAGGGCATTAACATTGGGGTCATCACCATAAACATCATCTCCTACTTGTGCACCTGCCATAACTTCGCGCATGGTTTGGTCAGGCTGGGTCACAGTATCACTGCGCAGGTCTATGGTTATTGGGTTATTAATAATGCTTCGTGTGTCTGCTGATGGGTAGTGTGATGCCATGGTTTAAGTCTCTAGTTATAATAGGCTTGCGTCGCCAACTTGATGCCCAGCATAAGGCAGTGCTGCAACAATATGTACTCGGGAGTCTTCACCCCCATTTAAGGCCGTATGATAGCCGCGAGTGTCGGTGAAATAAACCGAGCCATCGGCAGGCAAATGAGTGCAATGATGATTGACGATAAATAAAGACCCTGGGTTTGAAATAATAGGGATGTGTAAGCGCGGTTCTGGGTCTCGATGCCAAGAGTTGCAGTTATAAGGGTCTTTGCCTAACACTCGCATACGACCGATGGGAAAACGAGCGATGAGCTGTTCATACACTTGCGCTAAATAGGTGTCTGCAAATAGTGGATTAAACTCACTGTAAGCTGACTCATCGACCATTATGTCTCGGGGGACTTCAGTATAGCTGTCATCCACTCTAGTCCAAAAACGTCCACAGTTATCCTCTGGAGCGAGGTGCTCTGAACCTGGGCGTCGTGTAAGCGCCATGACATGAAAACCTGAGCCTATGTCTTCAAGTTGATCTTGTAGGTCATAGTAGCACTGACGCAACTTGTCGATATCAAACTTTAGCTGCAGCTTCTGAATACCCGGGCCAGCCTTAAAATTTGCAACAGACTCAGTGTTATACTCACCTTTAAGCCAAGTTTGCATTTGCTTCGCATCTATTTCGGTAGCGAGATGGGGGGACATAAAAACTCCTAAAACTGCCTATTTAGGCGATGCTAATCTATTTCGATCGGTTCTAGTGTGGGTTCAGCACTGCCTAGCTCTTCCTTGCGCTTAGCAACATAACACTCTAGCGCTTCTCGCTTAGCTAAATCAATGTTTGGCGGTTCGAATTCAGCTAAAATTTTCTGCCAAATCTCTGTGGCCCGCATAGTAGCATCTTTAGACCCAGCCTCAACCCAACTCTCATGATTTTTCCAGTCACTCAAAAAGGGTTGGTAAAACGCGTTTTGATAACGCTCCATGGTGTGACTAGAACCAAAGAAATGCCCTCCAGGCCCCACTTCGTCCATCGCCTCAATACCAATTTCAATGCGATCGATTTTCAGGGGTCGTAACATTGCTGCCATATGCTGCAGCATCTCACAATCCATAATAATTTTTTCGAATGACGCGACTAAACCACCCTCTAACCAACCAGCAGCATGGTAGATTAAATTTCCGTGCCCCATTACAGAACCCCATAAAGCCATTTGGGTTTCATATACCGCCTGGCCATCCACCGCATTAGAGGCATTGCAGGCACTCGTGCGATACGGCAAATTATATCGCCGTGCCATTTGTCCACTGGCCATGTTGGCCAGGCAATTTTCTGGCGTACCAAACGCTGGGGCTCCAGAGCGCATATCAACGTTTGAGGTAAAGCCACCGTAAACAACTGGAGCGCCAGCTTTAGTTAACTGCACCAAAGCAATACCCAACAACGCCTCAGCATTTTGTTGCGCTAAGGCACCCGCCATGGTGGTCGGTGTCATCGCCCCCATGAGGGTAAACGGAGTTACCGTGACGGCCTGGCCCATCTTTGCCATCTGCATGGCACCATAAGCCATACTGTCATCTAATTTTCGTGGCGAATTGATGTTAATGTTAGTCATAGTCGCCGGGGTTAAAGCCAGTTCTTCTAGGCTCATTCCATTAGCGATGGCGTTCATTGCTACTGCGTCTTTTACACGACCTGCACCAATGCCTTGGGCAAAAAAAACTTTATCAGCAAGGGTTAGGTTGGCGAAAGTGGTGTCTAAGTGCCGAGTATTAGGGGGTAAATCTGTGGGTGCCACAGCCTGATTACCAAAAAAATCAATGACGTTAAAGTACTGTCCAAAGCGGATCATGTGCTCATAATCTGCAAAGTTACCCAGGCGGCGACCATTCACGCAGTCGTGCACGTTTGGAGGGCCCGAAGTCAAGCCAAAATGGATCACGTTGGACCCAATTTCTAGGGCATTGCTTGGGTTGCGTGGAGTTAGAGTGAATTGCGCAGGCGCTTTGCTAATGCACTCCATTACCAGTGCTCTATCCATCCGCACCACTCCAGTATCATCGACGTCTGCCCCTGCCTGCTTGAACAAATTCAATGCGTCTTGGCCCATCACTTCTACACCCAACTGCTCAAGTATGTCCATGGAGGCTTCGTGAATGAGTTCAACCTGTTCTGGTTCCAAGGCCGCGATAGGCGCAAACCGATTACGTTTTACCTGCCGTTCGAGCTGAGGAATAGCAAATGGATTAATTGTTTCTTGTTTGACTCTTCGGCGGCGACCAGCAGTTCGGCTCATTTATTTCACCTGAGGCTTAATACATAGCCTCTTAGTAACGGGTTTATGGCCTATACGATAGCATTCAAATGATTAAAAAAAGATACTAAATCGACAATAAGCGGACTTAAAAATTGCATAACAGCATTTTACTCGATACCCTATCCTCCTGAAAGGAGTGAGTATGCGACCAAACCACACCAGCGATCCAACCCAGATTGGATTTTTCCTTATCCCACAGTTTTCCATGCTGTCTATGTCAGCTGCCGTTGAGCCATTGAGAATTGCTAACCGGCTTAGTCAGCGTATTTTGTATAAGTGGTCCTTTTATAGCAAAGACTTCTTACCTGTTCGAGCAAGCAACGACATTGAGGTTGCTGCAACACGAGACATGGCAGACACCGTGGGTTTAGATGCCCTAATTGTTGTGTCCGGCATCGAAGTAAAAGACCATGATGATCCAACTCTGAGCAAATGGTTAAGGCGCTTATCACGCCAGTCCATCACCCTAGGGTCTACGTCAACTGGGAGTTTGTTGCTGGCCCGTGCCAAATTACTCAACCAAAGTCCCTGTACTATCCACTGGGAAAACATTGATAGTTTTAAGGAAGAGTTCCCCTTGTTAAATATTACTGGTGAACTGTATGAGATGGATACCCACTTCATGACTTGCTCAGGCGGTTTATCAGGGCTTGATATGATGCTCCAGCTCATCACCCAGCAACATGGCTTGCAACTGGCAAAGGATGTAGCAGAACAATGCATTCACCCTAGTATCCGCGATGCTCATACGCACCAGCGTATGGCTACCCAAACTAGGCTAAGTATTCACCACCCAGCGCTAATTAAAGCGATCGAGTTAATGCAGAGCTGCACTGAAGATCTAATGTCGCAAACCCAGGTTGCCAGTCAATCAGGCCTGTCTTTACGGCAGATGGAACGCCTATTTAAGCATCACTTTGGCCTAAGCCCTGCACAGTACTACTTAGATTTAAGGCTCAATAAAGCCCGGCTACTGTTACAACAAACTAGCCTTTCTACCTTTGCTATTGCCACCGCCTGCGGCTTTAATTCAACGTCGTATTTGGCAAAACGCTATCGCACAAAGTTTTTAATAACGCCAAGACAAGAGCGCACAAGAGACTCATTACCCACGTCTACTTCACAAGGTTAAAAATCTCAGCTTTAGTAAAAACTAAATTATTGGATATGCCACTAAAGCAGAGATAAAGCTATTTATTCCACTTATTGTCGGTTAAGTCTTTTCTTGGTCGTCTTTTAAATGCTACTGCGTTTTTTAAAAACCTCGTTACTTAGAGGCTATATATGGGGCCTCAGGTAAAGTTAGCTAGTGATAGCACCCTGCCATAAATGCGTATCTAGCTAGGTAGGACATTTGACAAGGGTGCAAATGATCTGTAAAACTTAAGGTGTCTTATAGAGACTTAGAGAAGACATGAGCGTTAAAGAATAACTGAAGCAGACGGCTTTGAGCCATCCGCGGTCAGCTTTAGTTTGTCCAGACTTAGACTCAAAAACCAAACCTTGCCGTCCATAAAAATAACAACTGGAGAGTATAGAATGACAAAGCCCACTGATGTTAATACAGCAACGCATCCTGTCGTTGACATGTATAAAAATGAATATTTACAAGGCCAGCTTTCGCGTCGAGAATTCTTTGTGCGTGCCTCTGCCTTGGGTGCCAGCACAATTGCGGCTTACAGCATGATTGGTTTGGTCGCCCCAATGGCCATGGCCGGTACCCCTAAAATGGGTGGTACCTTGCGTTATCAAACAGAAGTGCGTGCCATGAAAGACCCACGTACCTATGATTGGTCACAAATAGCCAACTTCAGCCGTGGCTGGTTAGAATACTTAGTGCGCATTAACACTGATGGCACTATGGACGGCCAATTACTCGAAAGTTGGTCATCCAACAACGATGCCACTGTCTTCACACTTAACGTGCGCAAGGGCGTAACCTGGAATAATGGCGATGCCTTCACTGCCGATGACGTGGCTCGCAATATGATTGGTTGGTGTGACAAGAGTGTGGAAGGCAACTCCATGGCGGGTCGTATGAATTCCTTACTAGATGCGGATACCGGCAAAGCACGAGCAGGTGCCATTGAAGTAGTTGATAGCCATACCGTGCAGCTCAATCTTTTGGCCCCAGATATTTCTATTATTCCAGGCATGACTGACTACCCTGCAGCTATCGTCCATTCAAGCCATGACAGTGACAATATGATAGGCAATGCCATCGGTACTGGCCCATACCTTCCTGAAAGTCTCGAGGTGGGTGTTAAGGCTGTGTTGGTGCGCAATGAGTCCCATTCATGGTGGGGCGAAGGGGCCTACCTTGACCGTATTGAAATGCTTGACTATGGCACCGACTACGGTGCTATTGTAGCCGGTGCTGACGCGGATGAATTTGATATGACCTACGACGTTGCTGGTGAATTTATCGGCATGTTTGATGACCTGGGTTGGATAAAATCGTCAGCAGTGACGGCATCCACCATAGTCATCCGCCCCAATCAACAGGCTGAGGTGGATGGCATTAAGCCCTATGCTGATAAACGCGTACGTCAGGCCTTAGCGATGGCTGTAGACAATAGTATATGTTTAGAACTTGGTTACTCTGGCCTTGGCACAACGGCAGAAAACCACCACGTTTGCCCAATTCATCCAGAATATGCAGCCTTGCCTGCCCAAAAGGTGGATGGTGCAGCAGCAAAAGCACTGATGGAAGAAGCTGGCATGGGGGATTATGAACATGAACTTATTTCCATTGATGATGATTGGCGACGCAACACCACAGATGCGGTGGCTGCGCAATTGCGCCAAGCAGGCATTAAGGTTAAGCGGACCATTTTGCCCGGTTCTACCTTTTGGAATGACTGGGTAAAATACCCCTTCTCCTCCACCAACTGGAATCAACGACCTTTGGGTGTGCAGGTTTTGGCACTAGCCTACCGCAGTGGTGAAGCTTGGAACGAAGCTGGTTTCGCTAACAAAGAATTTGATAGTTTGTTATCACAAGCTCTGTCGGTTCCTGACGCCGATGAACGCCGCAAAATCATGGCCAAGATCGAGGCCATTATGCAAGATGAAGGCGTCATCATTCAGCCATATTGGCGTTCTTTATATCGGCATAACAAGCCCGGCCTAATGAATGCCGAAATGCATCCTGCGTTTGAGTTTCATCCAGAAAAGATTTGGTGGTCTTAACCTCTACCTGGGCCACTTTGTGGCCCTCTAATTTTCTCTAAAGAGCAGGCCTAGTGGCCTGCTCTTTGTTATTACCTCTCTGCCCTAGTCACCTCAGGACTGCACATGTGGATATTTATTGTTAAGCGAACAGGGCTTATGACACTGACCGCTCTGTGCCTAACCTTTTTAGTTTTTTTCTTAACCAACTTACAACCCAATTTAGAAAAGTTAGCCAAGACTCAGGGCAATATGCGCATGTCCGACACACAAGTTGAGCAATGGCTGGAAGATAGAGGCTATAATCAGCCTTTGCTGGTGCGCTATAGCGAATGGTTAGGCGTGGCCCAAGGGTTCGTATTTACTAAAGAAAGTGGCAAAACAGTAGGCCGGTGTGTAAAACCTGGTGCAGACACTATCCCCAACTATTGTGGGGTTCTGCAAGCTGATATGGGCTGGTCTTCAGTATTTAAAGATAATGTTTCTAGTATTGTTAGCAAACGTCTAGGGTTAACAGGCTGGCTCATGCTATTTGTGATGCTAGTAATGGTGCCTATGGCACTCATCATAGGCGTTCTTGCCGGCATGAAAGAAGGCTCTCGCACAGATCGAAGCTTATCAACCTTTGCAATTATTACCACTGCAACACCAGAATATGTCTCCGGCGTGATTTTTGTAGTGATATTTGCTAGTTCAGCCGTTGGCTTAAGATGGTTTAAAGGCTCTTCGGCTTCAGCTATGGATGAGATCACCATTGCTAATTTCAGCTTGCCCGTCATGACTATGGCGTTCTATGGTATGGGCTACATCGCCCGTATGACACGCGCCTCAATGGCGGAGGTAATGACCGCGCAATATATTCGAACCGCACGTTTAAAAGGCGTTAGTTTTCGTAATATTGTACTCAAACATGCACTACGCAATGCGTTAATTGCACCCTTTACGGTGATCATGTTGCAGATCCCATGGCTGCTTACTGGTGTTGTTATTGTTGAAACCTTGTTTAACTATAAAGGCTTTGGTTGGCTGCTTGTTCAGGCTGCGTCCAACAATGATATTGACCTCTTGTTAGCCTGCTCAATGGTAGCGGTATTCGTGGTACTCATCACACAGCTTATTTCAGATATTGGCTATGTATTCCTCAATCCACGCATTCGTATCAATTAAGGCTCACTGATGGACGCATTATCCGCACTGCAAATTACCATCGGCATTTTCACCCAGCTGATCCCTGTATGGGTTGCTATGGGCATTATATTAAGCCTCTCACTTTATTATCGACAGCACCTAGGCTTGTATGGTCACCTGTTTGATAGCCGCGTTGGCACTATGGGCTTGGTGCTCGTGCTGTTTTGGGTGTTAACTGCTATTTTCGCTGATTTAATCATCACTCACGACCCTTTGGGCCAAATTTCTGGTATGAAAAACAAAGGCATAGGTTTCCCCGTACGTGGTGCGGAAGGCACATTCTATTTACTAGGTGGAGACAACTTGGCCCGTGACATATTCTCCCGCGTGGTGATGGGCAGCCGATCAGTATTAACCATTGCCCCAGCAGCCACTGTATTTGCATTTATGGTGGGTATTACTTTAGGGTTACCCGCTGGTTATCGATCAGGAACGCTGGATACAGTGTTATCTTTCTTGTCTAATTTAGTGCTCGCCTTCCCAGTCATTTTGTTATTTTTCTTGCTAGTGACACCAGAAATTCGCTCCACTGGCGTGCCTATATATTTGGCAGCCGTATTGTTCGTATTTCCCATTATATTGTTTGTGGTGTTATTTCAATCTCGCTTTTACACCCAGCCCATAAAGCGTAATATTTATGTTGCCATCACCCTAGTATTGGGCTTTTGGGCTTATTCAGGTCTGGCTTTTAACATGGATCCATTAGGTGTCTTTTATATGGAACCTAACTTACTGAATATTTTTGTTGCCGTGGTATTTGTTAACTCGCCCACAGTGTTTCGTATCGTCAGGGGCCTAACGCTAGACATCAAAACCCGTGACTATGTAGCAGCAGCCGAAACCCGGGGCGAAGGCCCCTGGTATATTATGTTGTGGGAAATCTTACCTAATGCGCGAGGGCCCCTGATAGTGGATTTTTGCTTGCGTATCGGTTACATCACCATTTTATTGGGTACCTTAGGTTTCTTTGGCCTAGGTGTTAGCCCAGAAAGCCCAGACTGGGGTATGACTATAAACGAGGGCCGCAAGCTCTTGTCTATATACCCACATCTGGCCATTCCTCCTGCCCTAGCATTAATGACGCTAGTGCTGGGCCTCAACCTGTTGGCCGATGGCCTGCGCGAACAGTCACTCAAAGACTAAAGGAGCAGGATCATGCAACAATGGGATTACGATGGCCCTATTTTAGAAATAGACAACCTGTCCATCAGTTTTTTCACTCGGCTGGGTGAAATTCCTGCAGTGATGGACTTCTCCTGTGTGGTAGAGCAAGGCCAAGCTATGGGCCTTGTAGGCGAATCTGGCTGTGGTAAGTCGACCGTCGCTTTAGGGGTGATGCAAGACCTTGGTGTCAACGGCAAAATTGTAGGTGGTAGCATCAAATTTAAGGGCCGAGAGCTCAATACAATGAGCGAAGAAGAACTGCGGCATTTGCGTGGCTCTGAAATCGCCATGATCTATCAAGAACCCATGGCCTCTTTAAATCCATCCATGAAGGTCGGCAAGCAACTTATGGAAGTGCCCATGATCCATCAGGGGAGCTCTGCCAAAGATGCTTGGAATTTGGCCATGCAAGTGGTAGAAGATGTTCGACTATCAGACCCAGAACGGATATTAAATAGTTACCCTCATCAGTTATCTGGGGGCCAACAGCAACGTATTGTCATCGCTATGGCGCTCATGTCAAAGCCTTCATTGTTGATTCTTGATGAACCCACCACCGCATTAGATGTAACTATTGAAGCGGGTATCGTTGATCTAGTTAAAGGGCTAGGAGAGAAGTATGGTACGTCTATGCTATTTATCTCCCACAACCTTGGCTTAGTGTTGGAGACCTGCAATGATATTTGTGTGATGTATTCTGGTGAAGCTATAGAAGCTGGGCCGATTGAAAAAGTTTTTGAGCGTATGCGCCATCCCTATACGCAAGCATTGTTCCGCTCCATTCCATTGCCTGGTGCTGATAAAAATGCCCGTCCTTTGGTCACTATACCGGGTAATTTTCCATTACCCCATGAGCGCCCCAATGGTTGTAACTTTGGCCCTCGATGTAATTATTATGATGCACAAACCTGTGGCCAGAATGAGATTTCCATGCTGTCTTTGGCAGACGACCAAAACCATTCCTCACGCTGCGCAAGGATCGATCAAATAGACTGGCTCAACCCTCCAGTAGCTGCTGCAGATAGGCAGTCCACCCAAATAGGTGACGTGGTACTTAAGGTTGATAAACTACAAAAATACTATGAAGTTGCTGCCAGCGCTTTGTTTGGTGGCGGAGAAAAGCGTGTTGTAAAGGCCAATGAAAGCATCAGCTTTGAAGCACGTGAATCAGAAACTCTTGCCATTGTTGGCGAGTCTGGCTGTGGTAAATCTACCCTTGCAAAAGTGTTACTGGGGTTAGAAGAAGCCAGTGCAGGCACCGCAACTTTACTCGGCAAGGATATTCAAAGCACCTTAATCCATGACCGTGGGGTTGAGTCGGTATCGTCCATTCAAATGGTATTTCAGAATCCGTTTGATACCCTTAACCCATCGATGACTGTGGGCCGCCAAATTATCCGTGCATTAGAGGTTTTTAGGGTAGGCACTAACGAAGAGGACCGTGGGAAAAGGATGTTGGCGCTATTGGATTTAGTTAAACTGCCCCGAGAATTTGCTCTGCGCAAACCACGCCAATTATCGGGCGGTCAAAAGCAACGGGTAGGTATCGCAAGGGCGTTTGCGGGTAATGCTCAAGTAGTGGTTGCCGATGAGCCCGTTTCTGCGTTAGATGTGTCGGTTCAAGCAGCCGTAACAGACTTATTAATGGAGTTACAAAGAAAAAATAAGACCACCATGCTATTTATTAGTCATGACCTGTCAATCGTGCGCTATATCTCCGATAGAGTAATGGTGATGTATTTAGGTCATGTGGTAGAAATAGGTAGTACTGATCAGGTATTTAGCCCGCCCTACCATCCCTATACTGAAGCCTTGTTGTCGGCAGTTCCCATAGCCGACACCAGCATTACGCGTAAACATATTGTCTTAGACGGTGATATTCCTTCAGCCATGAACCCTCCGTCAGGGTGCCCTTTCCAAACCCGCTGTCAGCACAAGCAGCAGGTTGCTGATAATCGTTGCGAAAAAGAGTTACCCACAATGAAGTTGATGGCTGACAACCATGAGCTTAGGTGTCACTTATCTGATGACTTTTTAGAGGCTATGGTTCCCGTTATACAACTGGCTAATTAACTGCGGACTAAAGCCATTAAATCTGCTAAATTGCCACCTTCCAAGTGCTCAATATAGGCCAGCACCTGTTGAGCTTTTGGGCGGCCCCACACCGGCTCGCACAAGTTCATGTACTTGTCCTGAAATTGTACTTTACTCATAGGCTTATGAGGGTCCCCTAGGGCCTCATGAGGCTCTGACACCATTTCTGTACCGTCTAGCATACGGATACAGACATGCGCCCAACGCTCCGCTGGAAATGCCTCATTGTATTTTGCACCTTCCAATAGCGTCACTTTACCGATCAAGTCTTTGACCTTCACGTCATTAAAACCACTGTACACGTCATCCGCACTAATAACGCCTTTTAGAACCGCCATGGCAACAGGAAAACTGATGGCATACTGAGCTTGCTCGGTATTAGTAGGCACACCATTGAATAACCGCACCCCTTCATGAAAAGTCCAAACCGTAATTTGCTCTACCAAGCTTGGATCAAAGTGATACTGCGAACGCAAACTTAAGCAAGCCGCAACAGCTGGCTGTGCCCAACGGCATACTGGGTAAAGTTTAAAATACTGATTGAGAATTTGCCAATGTTGACCCAAATCCTGCCAATAAGGGGCTACATTATTGGCAGAAATAGTTATAGCGGGAGCTCCTGTGAAGCCTTCAGCTGCTAGATATGCCGCCGAGGTGCCTGCCATGGCACCCCAACCAGATCCATCTTTTAACATGGTAGGGTGGTCAATGTTTCGCATCATTTGGCTGCGTGGCCCATGATATTCAGCAATGCCCACAGCGTGATTAAATTGTTCTTTATTGAGCCCTAAAATATGAGCTGTTAACGCTGCACAATTGACCGCACCCCATGCGCCAGACGTATGATAATCCGTCACTGTGCCATGCAATGCCATACCGGCTCGGGTGCCTATTTCATAGCCAGCAACAATTAAACAAATTAACTCACTACCCATGACAGGCCGCGACTGAGACTCTAAACCTGCAATTAGGCTAGGTAGCATACTGCAACCTACATGCCCTTTGGTATTTCGTTGGCCATCGTGACAGTCTAGCGCATCAATCATGGTTGCACCCACCAAAGCAGCCCCCACAGGACTCATAGGTGTGCCACCTAGCAAAGGTTGTACCGCAGTAATATTGGCTCCAGCAGCAAAATGATCCAGCGCATGCTGCGTGATAATTGACGCTATGTTAGAACGGCTGCCACCCACCGCCGTACCAAGCAGGTCATAGCAGCAAAGTTTTGCCTGTTCAATAACGGCTAAGGGTAAGTCATCAAAGCTAATATCTAATAAAAACTGTCGCACAGAGATATTGCTTGGCATTAGGTGGGTTCCTTGTTAATCCTACTGGCAGATACTCGTCACGTTAACATTCAAATAGTTAAAACGAGGACACTAAATCGACAAAAAACAGATTTAAAATCGTAAACTGTTGATCACCTCGTAGCAGGCTCCCATGGTGTGATAATCCGTCTTTCCAGCAGGGCTTTTAAGGTCATCATAAGTGTTATTTTCACGCGTAAGAATTCGGTACCAGGCTCCATTTTCATGGTCTACAAAATGTTCCCAAGAATAGGCCCATAATGCCTCATACCATTGCCAATATCGCTGCTCACCCGTTTTTTTAGCCAGCAAGGCTGCTGCCGCGATAGATTCTGCCTGAACCCAAAAATACTTATCGGTGTCGCAGATTTCACCTGTAGGGGAAAACCCATAACAAAGACCACCATACTCATGATCCCAGGCTTTTTCTAAGGCTTTATCAAACAGCACTTTAGCCGTCTCTACAAGCCATGGTTTTGGTGCGTAGCGATCTAATATCAGTAATAATTTAGCCCACTCGGTAAAGTGCCCTGGTTGATAACCCCATGGGCGAAATAAGTGTTTAGGATCGTGTTTGTTGTAATTCCAATCTGGCTGCCAAGCCGCGTTATAGTGCTCCCATATTTGTCCTTGGGTGGTTTGGGTTTGGCGCACACAAATATTTTCTGCCAGCAGCACTGCTCGATCTAAATAAGGTTCATGACCGGTGGCTTCAAAGGCTGCAATAAGTGCTTCGCATGAGTGCATATTAGCGTTTTGCCCACGATACGCTGGCACTGTTTGCCAATCTGCACTGGCTTCATCTGCGTAAAGGCCATGCTCAGGCAACCAAAAGTGTTGCTCCATAACAGCAAAGGTTTCATGCAGGTATGCTTGGGCTTCTTTGATGCCCGCTTTTACAGCAGAAGCGCAGGCCAATAAAACAAAAGCCAAGCCATAACAATGATTAGTTTCATCCACTTTTTGGCCATTGTTAATAAGCCAAGCATAGCCGCCACTAATTGGGTTTAAATGAGCAGTGCGAAGGTAATTTAGGCCATGACGCGCTGTAGCAAGGTATTCTTTGTTGTCAAAATAACGCGCAGCTTCGCAGTAATTAAAGATAAACCGCGTACTGCTGACTAAATGTCTAGTGTTAGCGTCGTAGACACTGCCGTTATCACGAAAGTGATGAAAAAAACCACCTTTGGTATCGATAGCCTGGGGGTGATAAAAATCCATAGTGGTTTGAATGTGTTGAGCAAGAAAGCCTACATCTCGAAAACCTGAAGGTTGCATTGTATTCGGGTAACTCCTGAGCGTGAAGAGCCTTAACAGTAACTTAGAGCGCGCGCAAAGTTCAAGCTATAATAGGCAACTTGGGACGATTGTTAATGTTGTGCAAACGAGGGATAGTATTCAACTACACCGTTACTGCGGCGAACCGTTTAATCTATTTAAGTGGTACCTCTGGTTCCAGCCGCAGTGCCTTAGGCACATCTTCTTGTTGCCAATAACCAATTAGAATACCCACCTCGCCAGCCTTGCCTTCACGCTGACCAAAGGCTTCCTGACTCACGGTAACGCGATTCTTCAGCCCCGCTGACCAATCCAACATTTGTTCGCTGAGCTGCCCACGGATAGCTGCATAACCTTCATCTCTGCCTAAGTCAGAAAACTCTTGGGGGTCTTCTTGTAAGTCAAACAACATGGGTTTAAAACCTAAACAATGAACGTATTTATAACGTCCATCATACAACATGGTCATGCGGGCATTATCCCTGGTACGGCCTAATTGTTTAGCAAACCCCATAACACCATAGTCACATTCTGACACCACACAATCTCGGTCAACAGCTATGTTTTTATGCAGCACAGGCACCAATGATTGGCCTTCTAACCAGTTCCATTGGGGCTTACCACCGGCCCAATCAACAAAGGTAGGAACTAGGTCAATGGCACAAACTAATTGATCACATTCACTGCCACGGCTTGAATTAGCCTCTGGGCTAGGGTCCATAATAAGCAAAGGCACCCGAGTCACCACATCATGGAACAAGTCTTTTTCTGCCAACCAATGATCACCAAAAAAGTCACCATGATCCGACGTCAAAACGATCATCGTATGTTTATCTTGACCTTGCTTTTCTAAGCTGGCAAATAGGCGTCCTAAGTTGTCATCTATTTCCTTCACTAACCCATAATAGGTGGGTAAAGCATGATTACGATAGTCATCTTGAGCATAGGTTTGGCTTTGAGGTAACGCCATGAACGCTTTGTAAATAGGGTGGGCATTATGTTTTTGGGCCTCACACTTACTCGCTTGTGGTAAGTCCACACCACGATACATTTGATGGTAAGGCGCTGGGGCAGCCAAAGGCCAATGAGGTTTTATATAAGACACGTGCAAACACCAGTTTTGGTGCCCCATGTGTTGCATCATTTCAATAGCGCGGTCAGTGGTGTAGGCCGTTTCTGAGTGGGCTCTATCCACTCTTGCTGGCAGGTGTCCGTGTTTTAAAAACATACCGTTACGCAGCACCCCGCTGTCGTCCTCCATCGCGCTAGCCCAATTAGCCCATGGGTTTATTGCCTCGTAGCCCTGTTTGCGCAAATAGTCAAAGTAAGCTGGGGTGCCTTTGCCATAGTCACCTGCCACACCCACCGTGTGCAGACCATCATCATGCTCACCTTGACCGAACCCTGCGTTACTCAAAAACCGCCCTAACTCTGATTGTGGTTCAAGACCTAAGCGGCGCATCCCAGAGAAGTCTGGCTTCATGTGGGTCTTACCCATTAGGGTAGTACTCATACCACAGGCTGCTAAATGATCTGCCAAAGTCAACTCATCAACCCTGTTCGGCCAACCATTCCAGGTTGCTCCATGGGAACGCACGTGCCGGCCCGTATAATAAGAAGCTCGTGAATTACCACAACTAGTGCCTTGTACATAACAGCGGTTAAATTTCACACCCTTGTGTGCCAAGCGATCTATATTGGGTGTATCCACTACACCGTTACCATAACAAGACAGGGCGTCGGCTCGTAGTTGATCTAACATGATGAAAAGTATGTTTTTTTGTGTCACAAAAATTTCCTTACCCGCCAAATTTATCAATGCTAGACTAACACAGGCTTTAGAGTTCTTCAGGGAAGAAAAACATCGTCATGCGCCCAAGGTTCAATCACTACTAATTATAATTACTTAACCAGTACCTAGCTCTGTAATTAAAAAATCCACCGCTACTTTTATTTTTTGGATCTGATATTTGGGTTTAATGTAAAGTAAGTAAATACCTGTTTCAGGGGCTCTACTAATCACCACTTCAGCATCACTTAAGTTGATTACCTGTAATTTTTTCTCACTCAACTCCTTTTCAATACCCCATTCAGGTAGCAACGCAATACCATCTCCCTCCACGGCAGCTTTAACAATCCCTCCACCATGATCGCTGATGATATTGGCTTTATTATTCAGCTGTCGCCACTCACCATTAATATTGGCCTGCCAATATAAAACAGCGTGTGGCCCTCTATAATATAGGCTGCGATGGTCATTAAGCTGGGCTAAATTTAGTGGCGTTCCATGAGTATCTAGATAACTAGGCGAAGCCACTAGCACAAAATTATTGTCTGACAATCTACGAGACACCACCCGGTCTTGAGGTTTCACACCCACACGAATGGCTATATCTATTTGATCATGGGTAAGGTCTGATACTTGATCAGTTAACTGAATATCTAGGCTAATGTCTGGGTATTGCCGCCTAAATTTGACCAACACAGGCATTAAACAAGCCTCTCCATAGCCCGGTGTAGCGGTAATTCTCAAAATCCCTGAAGGTGTTTTTGTCTGTAGGCTGACCAACTCATCAGCGTGACTCAAGGCCGCTACAGCCCCTTTCACTTCATCATAGTACAAGGCGCCTTGTTCTGTGAGGCGGACCACTCGGGTGGAACGCTTAAACAACTCAACCCCAAGCTCCGATTCCAGATCTTTAATACGCCTCGACATAGAAGAGACAGGGACATCAAAAGCCTTTGCTGCTTGGGTAAAATTAGAGGTTTCAACCACTTTTAAAAAATAATGTAATGCCCGTAACTTATCCATGTTTGCCCTAGATGACACATAATCAATAGTGTCCATTATTGTCTTTTAGACAAATATATTTCTCATTTTACCCCTCTACAAGAAGGATAACCAACCACTATAATAATATCAGCAACAAAAAACCAATCAAACATCAACATGGAACAATGTACATGCAAGCTTTAATGATGACTAAATATGGCGATATTAGCACCAGCCTCGCCTTTCAGAGTACCGCAACACCCAAAGCTTCAGCAAGCCAAGTCATTATTAAAGTTAATGCCTCCAGCATTAATCCATTTGACTACAAAGTGCTCAAGGGGGAGTTTAAAGCCTTTAAAAAAATACACTTTCCACAAGGGATTGGACGTGATGTCAGTGGTGTTGTGGTAGAGGTTGGAAACCTCGTCAGCCATTTTAAAGTAGGCGATGCAGTGCTATCTCGAATTGACGAAGACCTTGTGGGAACTATCGCTGAATATGTCGCCTCAGAAGCACAACACACCGCTTTAAAACCTCAAGAAATGACCCACGAAGAGGCGGCAAGTATGCCTTTAGCCGGCCTAACCGCCCTGCAAGCACTAGTGACAACTGCCCAACTGAAAGCGGGTGAAAAGGTGCTCATTCATGCTGGATCTGGTGGTGTGGGGACCATTGCTATCCAGCTGGCAAAGAGCCTGGGCGCATTTGTTGTCACAACCACCAGTACAGCCAATGTAGACCTTGTTAAAAACCTTGGTGCAGATCAGGTGATCGATTACAAAAAAGAAGACTACTTAGCGCAAGTGAGCGATTGTGATGTGGTGTTTGACACGTTAGGTGGAGCCTATACACTTGACGCTTTTAAGGCGATAAAGAGCGGTGGGCGGGTGGTTTCTGTCAACGGGGAAGTAGACGACATTCTGGCAAGAAAGCTTGGGCTAAATTTTATCATCCGCAAAATACTAAGCCTTAAAGCCAGAAAAGTCACCCAAGCTGCAGCAAAAAAGAACGCTACCTATCGCATGATCCTGATGAATTCTGATGGTGTGCAACTGGCTGAGTTAGCTGAGTTGTATGTTCAAAAAAAAATAAAAGCAGTTATTGACTGTAGTTACCCATTTACCGAAAGCATTGAGGCTTTAAAATACCTATCTAAAGGCAGAGCCAAAGGCAAAGTAGTCATTACGCACTAGGCAATGGCTTTGGTTTGCCGTCTCTGTCTACCGCCACGAAGGTAAACATCCCTTCTGTTACCTTGTCTACTGTGCCGCTATGGCGGCGTCTAACCCACGCCTCCACATGCACAGTAATAGAGGTATTACCGCGCTTAGCCGCACTGCAGTAGCAGCTTACATCGTCACCTATATACACGGGTTTATGAAAGGTCATGGCATCTACTGCCACTGTAACCACCCGCCCTTTTGCGACATCGGCTGCAAATGCAGCACTAGAAAGGTCCATTTGAGACATAATCCAGCCACCAAAAATATCCCCATCAGGGTTAGCGTCAGCAGGCATGGCAATAGTGCGCAACGAGGGGTTCCCTTCGGGCATTACTATTGGTTTAGGTGCTGAATTAGGTGTGGGCGTAGACATGATTATTTATACCTTTTTTAGTGCTTGTTCAATATCAGCAATAATATCACTCACATGCTCAATGCCCACAGAAATTCGCACTAAATCTTCCGTCACACCAGCTGCAGCAAGCTCTGTTTCATTTAACTGCCGATGAGTGGTAGAGGCTGGGTGACAGGCCAAAGACTTAGCATCACCAATATTCACTAATCGCAAAATCATTTGTAGTGCATCAATAAAGCGACCACCGGCTTCTCGACCACCTGCCACACCAAAGCTCAAGATGCCTGAGGCTTTACCACCACAAATCTTTTTACAAGTGGCTTGATACGGGCTATTTTCTAGACCTGCGTAGTTTACCCACTCTACCTTGGGGTGGTTTTGAAGGTAGTTAGCGACGATTTCAGCGTTATCGCAATGGCGCTCCATGCGCAAACATAAGGTTTCTAAACCTTGCAGCAACATAAATGAACTATGGGGAGATATAGCAGCGCCCGTATTACGCAATGGGATCACCCGGCAACGGCCAATGTAAGCGGCTGGGCCTAAAGCTTGGGTATACACTACACCATGGTAAGAAGGGTCTGGTGTATTAAGCACAGCAAAACGGGCTTTATTTTTCACCCAATCAAACTTACCAGAATCAACGATCATGCCGCCAATGGTAGTGCCATGGCCGCCAATGTATTTGGTTAAGGAGTGGATCACGATATGTGCTCCATGCTCTATAGGTCGGCACAATACCGGGGTTGCTACGGTATTGTCTACCATCAAGGGAACGCCATTACGTTCAGCAATTTCAGCCAGTTTTGCAATATCAACAACATTACCTGCTGGGTTGCCAATAGACTCACAAAAAATAGCCCGGGTGCGGCTGTCTATGTGAGCTTCTAAAGCCGCATAATCATCATGAGAAGCAAATCGCGTTTCAATGCCTTGCCGTGGCAGCGTATGTGCAAACAAGTTGTACGTGCCACCATACACTTGGCTAGTGCTGACAATGTTGTCACCTACTTCACAAATACACTGCACCGCATAAGTGATGGCAGCCATACCCGATGCCACGGCTAAGCCAGCAATACCCCCTTCCATTGAAGCCACACGCTCTTCTAGTACTGCAGTGGTAGGGTTAGTAATTCGGGTATAGATATTACCTGCAACCTTAAGGTCAAATAAATCCGCACCGTGTTGGGTGTCATCAAAGGTATATGAGGTGGTTTGGTAAATAGGCACTGCCGCCGCTCTAGTGGTGGCTTCGGATTCATACCCGTGATGTAATGCTAAGGATTCTAACTTCATGAAACACTCCTGTTGTTGTAGAATTAGACATAAGTTTGAGCATATCAAGCTTCTTATTCCAAAAAAAGCCTTTAATGCATTTTTTTATGCATATTGGTTATATAGAAACCAAGGACAACCCCTTATTATGCCTACACGCCACGTTATACATTGTTTATTGGGCTTTCTTATTAGCCTGTCTGCTTCACACTCCGCTTTGGCATCATGCGCGCCATGGCTCAAACATAACCTGAAACAACTCCACTCTGGAACACCACTGGACCTATGTGCAGTGACAGCTGGAAAACCTCTGTTGCTAGTTAATACTGCAAGCCACTGTGGCTTTACGGGTCAATTTGAGGGCTTAGAAGAATTACATCAAGAATACAAAGATCAAGGGTTAGTGGTTATCGGTTTTCCAAGCAACGCCTTTAATCAAGCCGCTTTAAACGAAGAAGAGGCTGCTAAAATCTGCTTTTATAATTTTGGTGTTACCTTTTTAATGAGTGAAACTATTGACGTTAAAGGTGCTAATGCACACCCTGTATTTCAACATTTAGAACAACAAAAGGGGGAACCTAGCTGGAATTTTAACAAATACCTTATTGATAAAGATGGTAATGTTGTTGAGCGTTATAGGCAGTGGACGTCTCCAACTTCATGGCCAATGACTAGTGCTATTGAAAAATTACTTTGAATAAAAAAAGGGCCCACGCTGTTAACTTAAAAAAACCTCAGTGCTATTGTAACTCTGGCATCGGTTTTAAATTATGTTGTGAGCCTGCCCTCAGTGGTAACGAACCAGCTAAAACGGCAGAGATGTTAATGCGCTCGCGCTATACTGCCTTTTGCCTGCTCGACCAAAACTACCTGTTACAAACTTGGCACTTGAGCACACGCCCGAAAGAGGTTAGTTTTGAAGCCCAGCAACAGTGGCTTGGCCTTAAGATTTTAGCCACTCATTTTGGCAAGCAAGAAGATACCCAGGGGCAGGTGGAATTTATAGCCCGTTATAAAATTCATGGCAGAGCTTACCGGATACACGAGAACAGCGATTTTTTATGGCAGGATGGCCACTGGTATTACACACAGGGCACGCTTTTTGGTGAGTAAGTTGTTGTATATCTACTGCAGGCAAAGTTTATCCAAGTGGCACCATCATTCAGTTTGTATTTACCAATGGTAATAATGGGGACTACACCAAGAGACGCGTTATGTTTACACAAGATTTCAAAGAACAGCCGTATTGGTGGGATCGTAGCGCACCACCCACAGAGCAAGATACAGAACTGCCTAAAAAAGTTGATGTCCTTATCATAGGTGCAGGTTACACAGGCCTTCATGCTGCAATCCAGACTGCCCGAGGGTCAAGGAACACGTTAGTCATTGATGCTAAGCACGCTGGTTGGGGCTGCAGTACAAGAAATGGTGGGCAAGTTAGCACGAGCATAAAACCGAGCTTTTCTGAGCTTGAAAAAACATACGGTAAAGACATGGCGTTGGCCATTTATAAAGAAGGCGATCAATCTTTACAATTTACTGGGGACTTCATAAAACAAGAGAACATTGACTGCAGTTATGCTGAGGTGGGCTGCTTCCATGCCGCACACAACACTGCGCAATATGAAAAACTTGCAAGGGCTATTGAACATCAAGCTTTTGAACTTCAGGACGACGCCTACATGATTCCAAGATCAGAACAGCGCTCTGAATTAGGCACGGATACCTATTTTGGTGGGGCGATTTTTCCTAAACACGCTTCAATCGATCCGGCGGCTTATCATAAAGGATTGTTGGGTAAAGCGCATGAAGCGGGTGCAAACATTATTTCTTACTGTGCAGCTGAAAACATTAATAGAGACAAAAATGGCTTTACTGTAAAAACATCAAAAGGCATTGTGCAGGCCAATAAAGTCATTATCGCTACAAACGGTTATACGGGTTCTTTAACCCCACGATTGCAACGTCGAGTGATTCCAATTGGAAGCTATGTGATTGCAACAGAGCCTGTTGGAAAAGATCTTATGGACCAGCTAATGCCGAAAAACCGTATCGTGAGCGACACACGTAAGGTGGTATATTACTACCGTCCAAGCCCAGACCGAAGCCGTATTATATTTGGTGGTCGGGTATCTCTTGGAGAAAGTGATCCACGCCTGAGTGGCCCGAAGCTGCATAATTCGTTATCTAAAATCTTTCCAGAATTAGAAAATACAAAGATTAGTCATTCCTGGATGGGCTATGTAGCATTTACCTTTGACTCTCTCATGCATGTAGGAGAAGAAGATGGCCTCTTTTATGCAATGGGCTACTGTGGCTCAGGGGTTGGCATGGCTGGGTATCTAGGAAAGAAACTTGGGCAACAGGTCCTTGGACTCAAACAAGGTAAAACACCTTTTAATACCATTAAATTTCAGACACGTCCGCTATACACAGGAAAGCCCTGGTTCCTTGCTCCGTCTCTCATGTATTACCGATTCATAGACAGCTTAAACATTTAGCTAAAAGTCAGGTTCCAAGGCGTAAACTGCGATAAGACAGCCGTTTTTGGTTGTTGAATTGTGGACAGTGCCATCTCGAAGCCACACCATATCGCCAGGGCCATAGTCGACACCGTCATGGTCCGTTAGGTCCCCTTGGATAATTAAGAACTCTTCATCGCCTGTGTGTTTATGAGGCACAGTTGCAGCGCCTGGCTCCATTTTGTAGATATAAAAACCGCTACCTAACGGTTTGTCATCATTAAGTTGCAGAACCTCACCATCAGGTTTTCCGTTTGATTGAATTGGAGTAAACACACTTTTAAAAATGTTCGCCACACGTCGATCTTTATTAGGAATTGGTTTCATTATGTATTCCTCAGGCACAATAGTAAGGTTCTTTAATGGCTCTTCGCTGTTACCACAATCTGTCCATCCTAATGACTTAGGATTCCTTTTTTGAATCTCACCATCTTCACCCTTCACATTAGGCCACAACTCTAGGCTAACCTCTTTTAGTGATTGTACGTAGCGCTGCATAAAAAGGCCTCAATTATTGATGACTTTAGCGTATTAAGCTATTTTTGAGATTATTATGCTAAATAAATTAAGAGTTCAGGCTAGGCATTTCACGTTTGAATAACCCTTGCTCTACAACTCCAGGGTCAGCCTCAAACTCTTGGGCCCCTTGGTGACCAGAAAATACTGCGTCAGCAATCAAGCCAGGCGCCAAAGCATCACCAATTAAAGTCACCGACAAAGCCATCGAGGTACCGTCGCCTTTTTGCAACTGCTGCAATTGTTCATACAAGGGTGAAGCTGATTCGCGTTCCGTTACTAATAACAAACTGGCGCAAGCAAGCCAGACATCTTGGCCGCCATAGACGCATTTTAAGTCAACGCCAACATGGCCGGACTTTTGGCTAACACCAACAACAAGCCTGTTGGTATAAATGTCTACTCCCTGAGCTACCAAGCTGCATTGAACTTGTTTTTGTTCAAGAGTAAGTTCAGTAAAAGGCGAGACAATGCTAGCACTGGTGACAAAAAGCACGTCGTGGCCTAAGTCACTCAAGTGGTCAGCCAACACGCCGCCTAAGTAACCTTGATCATCATCATAGATCACCACTGGGCCTTGCCCTAGGAGGGTGCCATTCATAATGTCATCAGGGCTATAAACATCCACCTGTTCTAATCCTTCTATCGGTATACGAGAGGTACGACCAATACCGTCTTTTCTCCAGATAGCGCCAGTGGCAACAAACACCTGCTCAATACCCAGTTCTAATACCTGTTGTTCATTTAAAGCACTGTCGAGGTAAATATCAACATTGTCCATTTGTTGTAATTGATAGATCCGGTAGTCACTTACACGACGCCATAGAGCCAAACCTTTTAAATTAGACTCAGCAACCACTCGACCGCCTAAGTGTTTACTAGCTTCACTAAGAATAACCTCATAACCACGGTTAGCCAGTTGTAAAGTGCATTCCAAACCGGCAGGCCCAGCACCCACAACTAACACCGATTGCGGTGTTTTGGCAGCCGCAATTTTTTCTGGATGCCAGTCACGACGCCACTCTTCTCCCATGGTGGGGTTTTGGGTACAGCGAATAGGCACACCTAAGTTATCGCAAGACACGCACACATTGCAGCCAATACACTCACGAATGTCTTCTACCCTTTGTTCGCGGATTTTATTGGGCAAAAAGGGGTCTGCAATGGACGGCCTTGCCGCACCAATAAAATCAAGGACACCTTGTTTAACTAACGACACCATCATGTCTGGTGAGGTAATTCGTCCTACCCCCACTACAGGTTTATTGGTCACTTTTTTTACAAACCTTGTGTATTCGGTCTGATAACCGGAATCTGGTTTAAAACGAGAGGTGGCTGAATCATTTGCCCAACCAGACACATTCACGTCCCATAGGTCTGGTATATCTGCCAGCATTTCCACAACCGCCCGCCCTTCTTCGTGCGCTTGCATACCATCAACACCCAGCATTTGATCCACGGCAAATCGAAATGCCACGGCACAGCTGTCACCTATGGCCTCTTGCGTGTCCTGCAGGAGTTCCCGGGTGAGTCTAAGCCGGTTTTCTAAACAGCCGCCGTATTCATCTATTCGTTGATTATATTCAGGTAATAAAAAATGGTGAGGCAAAGACATCTCGTGCCCAGCATAAACATAAACGATGTCAAAACCGGCCCGCTTAGCGCGTATAGCAGCAGCTTTATGCCACCGACGAAATTCTCGAATATCAGCTTTATCCATGGCCCTGGCCTGTTTTGGATAAATTATATCTAAAGAACGGCTACTGGGAGCCAATGCTGGGGTACGGGAATATAAATTAGACGTGTGGCTACCATTATGCACTAATTCAACAGCGGCTAAGGCGCTATGCTCATGCACACTGTGGGTCATTAATTGCAATGCTGGGATATCACGCTCATCCCAGAGACGCTGCTCTACAGCGGGTGATAAATCAGAGCTGGGATGGATTTCTGTTTCTTCAGTACTAACCACCGCCCAGCCACCTTGGGCTTTCATGCCCCGCATAGCCGCATGGGCTTGGGGGCGCAAGTGTCCCATACCACAGCAATGAGGCACTTGATAAAAGCGGTTTTTAGCCGTTACTGGGCCAATTTTTACAGGTTCAAATAACACATCATAATTAGACATTTACTTTGCCTCAGGGCAATTAATGGACAATCGTCCATTTTATTTTTATACTTATAACGCCATTTGTCAATACGATGTTTTCATGTTTCAAACTCCCACCCTGCGAGAGCAAAAGAAAGCTCACAACCGTGAATTATTGTTAGAAGCAACAGCCAGTGTTATTGCCACTGATGGAATCACAGGCGCATCTATAACCCGTATTATTGAACAGGCAGGCCTATCAAGGGGCATGGTGCATTTGCACTTTGTCAATAAAGAAGCCTTATTAGTGGCCGTGGCTAGGCATATGAGAGAACAGTACTTTCACCATATAAACGAATTTTTAACAACGACCTCACCCCAACCTCAGTACCAGCTTGAAGCTATTATTAACGCTGAGTTAAGTGAGCAAATACTAAATCGGCGTAGTATCAACATTTGGTACGCATTTCGTGGCCAATGTCACCAAGAAAATGCCTATATGCAATATGCAGATACACGAGACGCTGCCATGAAAGACAAGGTTTACCGCGCCTTTGTACAACTGCTCAACCGACCAGAAAGCAGGCAAGAAGGTAAGCAAGACATCTGCAGTGACGCAACCTATGGCTTACTCGCCTTATTAGAAGGTATGTGGTCAGATTATTTTTTACACAGCGATGCATTTAATCGCCAAACCGCCAAACGTATAATATTCCGCCAGTTAAGTGGGTTGTTCCCCAACCACTTTGATTTAACCGGTGCCATGTAAAAAACAGCCAAAGTTGTGCTAATACGCCGCTTACCAATGAGCTAAGTAACCGCAACGAATAATGCTGAGGAAGCTAGCCTTATGAGCAAACGTGATTCTCGATATGACATATTGTTTGAACCTATAAAAATTGGGCCAGTAACCGCTAAAAATAGATTTTACCAAGTTCCCCATTGCACAGGAATGGGCTGGATGAGGCCACGGATGGTGGCCGACTTACGCGGCATGAAAGCCGAAGGTGGTTGGGGTGTGGTTTGCACAGAGTATTGTTCAATACACCCAAGTTCTGACGACGCTCCGTACCCATCACATTCGCTTTGGGATGAAAATGATATTAAATCTCATCGTTTAATGACCGACAAACTCCACCAGCACGGTGCCCTAGCAGGTGTTGAGCTTTGGATGTCAGGTAGCAGCTCTGCTAACTTGCTCACTCGTGAAGTGCCTATGGATGTCGTTTCATTGCCCAATGGTAACGGTGATCCTTATCAGTCCCGAGCAATGGATAAAGCTGACATTAAGGAGCTCAAGCGCTGGCACCGCAACGCCGCATTGCGGGCACGGGACGCCGGTTTCGATATCGTTTATGTTTACGCGACTCATAATTATTTGTTAGACAATTTCCTCAACCCTAAATTGAATACTCGCAGCGACGAATATGGTGGTTCACTTGAGAATAGAATGCGACTGGTGCGCGAAATTATTGAAGAAACTAAAGATGCAGTAGGTGACAAGTGTGCCGTGGCTGTTCGCTTTAATATCGATGATGGTGGCGGTGCTGATGGCTTTCCCGTGCATGGCGAACGGATGCAAATGTTTGAACTAATGGCCGAGTTACCTGATCTTTGGGACATCAACATCTCAGATTACTCGTTAGAAATGGGCGTGTCTCGGTTTGTAAAAGAGGGTTCGCTGGAAGCTTATATGTCGGCTGTTAAATCGAAAACTAGTAAACCCGTGGTTACCGTTGGGCGTTTTACCTCTCCAGATACCATGATCAGCCAAATTAACAGGGGCATTGTTGATTTTATTGGTGCTGCCCGACCATCGATAGCAGACCCCTTTCTACCGCAAAAAATTGAACAAGGCAGGCCAGAAGATATTCGTGAATGCATCGGTTGTAACATTTGCTATACGGGTGACAGTCGACATGTGCCAATTCGATGTACGCAAAACCCAACCATGGGCGAAGAGTGGCGACGTGATTGGCACCCTGAAAACATTGATCCTAAAGGATCAGACAGCCAAATATTGATTATTGGTGCAGGCCCAACGGGTTTGGAAGCTGCGCGTGCACTTGGTCAGCGAGGTTACGACGTGATACTGGCCGAGGCGAGCCGGAAACTGGGTGGTCGAGTCAACCAGGAAAGCCAGCTTCCAGGTTTAGCCGAATGGGCCAGAGTACAAGATTACCGAGTGACCCAAATTGCCGAAATGCCTAATGTAGCGGTTTACCTAGAAAGTAATCTGGCAGTTAACGATATCCTAGAAATTGGCGCTGACCATGTCGCCATTGCAACAGGGGCAACGTGGCGTAGGGATGGTTTTGGTAGCTACAATACTGCTCCGATGCAGCCTTTACCACCGGCCAAATCAACCTATACTCCAGACGACATCATGTCGGGCCACTTACCTATCGGTAGCACGCTTGTGTATGACGATGACGGCTTTTACATGGGCAGTGTGATTGCCGAAAAGTTACGAAAAAATGGTAACCCAGTGATTTACTTGACCCCTGAACCCAAGGTTTCAAGCTGGAGTAGTAACAATGCCGAGCAACCACGGGTTCACCGTCACTTAGTTGAACTGGGCATAGAAATTATATTAAACCATGGGCTGGATACCTTCGATGGCGAACAGGCTGTTTTGGGCTGTAGCTATACCGGTGAGCAACACAAGGTCTCGGTTGACAACATTGTAGTGGTGACTAGTCGAACTGCAAAAGACCAACTTTATTATGGCGTACTTGAGGCAATAGAAAATAATCGCCCAGGCGCACCAAAAACAGTTAAACGAATCGGCGATGCTGAAGCCCCGGCTATTATTGCCGCTGCCATATTTGCCGGCCATAAGTATGCCCGCGAAATGGACGTAGCCATAGACCGTGATAACCCTTTCAAACATGATAGAGTGTTTTTTCAAGACAATCAGTAAACCCATCATTAACGCTAACCTATGATTGGTAATGACCTAATAGGCTTGTAAGAAAACCAAAAAAGTAGAATACTTCTGTGATTTCTGGGGCTAAAAATAAGACGCTAGGCAGGGCAAGAGGTAAAAAAAGCGCCTATTAAAACGCCTTAGGTTTTAGCATCGAACCGACCATACTGCCAGACTATTGATTGCCCTACTTTGTGTTCGCATCACGGTCTAGTAGGTGCTTCTGGCGGATCATTAACCAACATGCTAGCAATACGCCAATCGTGATCATCACAATCATAATCGTCGCCAATGCATTAATATCTGGACGCAAGCCTACTTTTACCCGTGAGTAAATGAGCATCGGTAGTGTATTTGATCCCGGCCCAGATACAAAACTGGCAATAATTAAGTCATCCAGCGATAGCGTAAATGCCAATAGCCAACCTGCAATCATACCCGGGGCTAATAATGGCAAAGTAATGTCAAACATCACCCTCAGAGGTCGGGCACCCAGATCCTGAGCTGCATCTTCTAAATCAGTACCCATGCCAGAGAGACGCGACTGAATAATGACCGCAACATAGGCAAGTGAAAACGTAATGTGGGCAATGGTAATGGTGGTAAATCCCCGTTGTGGCCAGTCAAACATATGACTTAAAGCGATAAAGAACAGTAACAATGACAAGCCAGTAATCACTTCAGGCATGACCAGAGGAGCGGTAATTAAGCCAGAAAACAGGGTGCGCCCTCGAAACCGCCCAAACCGCACCAACGC
>Ga0209071_1000130_pt1 | contig 47420 bp, 47 predicted proteins | sample CoawatmetaG10DNA_2_FD_187513 | JGI IMG/M metagenome (GOLD analysis project Ga0209071, IMG submission 187513) | Marine microbial communities from the West Antarctic Peninsula - Coastal water metaG108-DNA (SPAdes) (version 2) | ecosystem: Environmental > Aquatic > Marine > Coastal ... | reverse complement strand
TCGCCACGGTGCTCCTGCACCAGACGCACGGCGCGTTCACGGACTTCGGGGGAAAACTTGGTCTGCTTGCTCATAGTGGCTCCATTTTCTCAAAGACTGGAGCCTCCTCAAAACCCGGTTCGATTCAACACGTCTTTCAATGTCACGTGCGCCTTACGCTTGACCAGGGGATGATCCGGCCAGGCCACTAGCCGTACCGGCGCGCGCTGCGCCTTGAGCACGCGGACGCTGCTATCTTTTGGAGCGCAGTATGCAATGCCGATATGCGCTTCGTGCTGGGCGACCATTCGTACCACTTCATGGCCGCTGACCTGCTCGAGTGTGACGTTGATTTTCGGATAGCGCCTGCAGAATTCAAAGCTAATTGCGTTGCTGATTTCTTCAACGAAGCCTTCGCCAGTAACAACGCGCAACTCGCCACGCTGCAGCCCCTTGAGCTCGCCCAATCGGGTGAAAAGCGTCTCTTCGCTGGCCCACCGATCCCGGCAGTGGTCCAGCACGAGTTCAGCGGCTTCCGTTGGCACGACATTTCGACCGCGTCTTTCGAGCAATTTACAGCCGAGCTCCGCCTCCAGTTGCTGGATCTGACGACTCACGACGGACGGCTCGACTTCGCAACGGTCAGCAGCTGCTCGAATGGAACCCCGCGAGACGGTTTCGTAGAAGTAGCGCAGGCGGCGTTCGCTGATCCCTAGGTTCACAGGCGACATGAACGACTCCTCGAGTAGCGATGTAAGGCCTAAATTGTTGCCTAGAAGGCAACGAATTTCCATCGGAAAGTGCATTGTTTTGAGCGATAGCCGTCTGCACACTGCTAGCGAAGATTCGCAGACAAAGCGCTTTGACAGTGCGTGTACCCAGGATGATCCGACCGTGAACCAGCCCTCTGTTGCCGCCCCCGACATTGCCTCGGTTCACCGAGACGCGCCGCTGCAGCGGCTCTATGGCCGCATCGCTTGGCGGATTTTGCCGTTCATGCTGTTGTGCTACGTGCTGGCGTACCTGGACCGGGTGAATATCAGTTTTGCAAAGTTACAGATGCAACGCGATCTCGGCTTGAGTGATGCGGCGTACGGGCTGGGAGCGGGCGTCTTTTTTCTCGGATACATGCTGCTGGAGGTTCCGAGCAATCTCCTGCTGGAAAAGATTGGTGCACGCAAAACGATCAGCCGCATCATGATTCTGTGGGGGATGACCTCCGCCGCAATGATGTTTGTGCATGACGGTCCTAGCTTTTACCTGTTGCGTTTCCTGTTGGGCACGTTTGAAGCCGGATTTGCACCGGGCATGATTCTCTATCTGACCTTCTGGTTCTCGGACGCACGCCGGGCCAGTGTGATGGCAATCGTACTGATGGCCGGTCCGATCGCGGGGATGTTGGGCGGGCCACTGTCCGCATGGATCATGACTGCCTTTCAAGGCACACATGGCCTTGCTGGATGGCAATGGCTGTTCCTGGCAGAAGGGCTGCCGTGTGTGCTGCTGGGCGCTGTTGCATTGTGGTATCTCGATGATTCACCAAGCAATGCCCGATGGCTGAGTGATGCCGAAAGGGCGTTGCTCCTCGCTGAGACCGACGCCACGAGTGCACGGAGCCGGCACGCCGCACTGCGCACCGCGCTGAAGGATCCACGCGTGTACGCCATGGCGTTCAGCTACTTCTGCCTCGTTTGCGGTCTTTACACCGTGAGTTTCTGGTTGCCGACGCTGTTGAGGGTAGCTGGGGTGGCGAGCACCGCCGAACTTGGCTGGTACGCAGCGCTGCCTTATCTCGCAACCGTAATTGCAGTGCCGCTCCTTGCGGGGCATTCGGACCGCCGGCGCGAGCGGCGGATGCACAGTGCCATCCCGGCTGTTGCGGGAGCGCTGGGGCTGCTGCTGGCCGCGACGCTCTCCCCTCGCCTCGGCGGCCTGTTGCTGTGCATGACACTTGTCACGATCTGCATCTACACAGCCTACGTCGTGTTCTGGTCTTTCCCGACGGCGTACTTGCGGGGGACAGCAGCGGCGGGCGGTATCGCGTTCATCAACAGCATTGGGTTGCTTGGCGGCTTCGTCAGTCCGTCATTGATCGGTTGGCTCAAAGCGGAAACGGGGACCCTGCAAAGCGGACTGATGGCCATGGCGTTGATTCTTTGCGCGGGCGGGGCATCGATTCTGCTCAACCGGATGCCCGCGGAAGAAACGCGCGCGCAAGAAGAGACTCCGCACATCTGAAGGCACTGCATGAACCAGATCGATCCGTATTGCAAAGTCGATGACCTGCGACCGTCCTTTGAGGAGATGCGTGCGTTGCGTCATCACCTGCATCAACATCCCGAACTCGCCTTTGAAGAGGAGCAGACAGCGCAGCTGGTTGCTGAAAGACTCCGCGCATGGGGCTATGTGGTGACGACCGGGGTTGGCAACACCGGTGTGGTCGGCACGCTACGCGTGGGCAGTGGGGAGCGCAGCATTGGCATTCGCGCAGACATGGATGCGCTTCCCATCATGGAAGACACAGGGCTGCCTTACGCAAGCTTGCATCGCGGCAGGATGCATGCCTGCGGACATGACGGCCACACGGCGATGCTGCTGGGCGCGGCTCGCCAGCTCTCACAAACGCGCAACTTCTCAGGTACCGTTCATCTGTACTTTCAGCCCGCAGAAGAGAAAGGTTACGACAGCGGTGCGCGCGCGATGATCGCCGACGGCCTGTTCGATCGTTTCCCATGCGATGCGGTGTTTGGCATGCACAACCACCCGGGTGTTGCGCAGGGAACGTTCCTGCTGCGGCCGGGCGCATTCATGTCGGCGGGCGACAGGGCAACCGTTACCGTCAAGGGGATTGGGGGGCATGCTGCACGTCCCCACCTCACCGTTGACCCCGCGGTGGTCGCATCGAGCATTGTGATGGCACTGCAGACACTGGTATCGCGCAATGTGGATCCTGCCGAAGTGGCTGTCGTGACGGTCGGCTCGATCCAATGTGGATTCGCAAACAATGTCATCGCCGACTCGGCAACACTCCATTTGAGTGTGCGCTCTTTCAACCCTGATATTCGCGACATGCTCAGGAGAAGGATTACCGACCTGGTCCATGCGCAGGCCCAGAGCTACGGTGCGGCCGCAGAGGTTGATTACGTGATGGGCTATCCGGTTGTGTTCAACCATGAGGAAGAGACTGCATTTGCAGCCGAAGTGGCGCGTGAGCTCGTCGGCGACGATCGCGTCATCGCGCCGGCAGAACCCGTGATGGCCAGCGAGGATTTCGCCTTCATGCTTGAGCGTCGACCCGGGACTTTCATCCGGCTTGGAAACGGGGTGGGCAACGGTGTTGGAGACGGGGGTTGCATGGTGCATAACCCGCGTTACGACTTCAACGATGCGAACCTCACGGTTGGCGCCGCATTCTGGACGCGGCTCGTGGAGCGCTTTCTGAATCGCCCTTCTTGACCTTCCTGAAACAGCATCAGCATCGCCGATCCGCAGGCCGCACGCTTGTTTTGATGTCCTCTCACAAACTGGAGATACGCCTTGCAGTTCCTTGCTCTATCACGCATGCGTACCGACTTGTACTCGGACGCAGACTTTGCCCCACTACTTGAAGACGAAGCCCAGCGCGCGCGCACGCTGTACATGGAAGGGTCTGTCAGGCAGATCTGGTATCGCGGGGATCAGCGCGGCGCATGCTCGATTCTCGAAGCGGAATCCATTGAAGCGGCACGTGCCGTGATCGAGTCTCTGCCGCTGGTCAAAGCAGGAATGCTGGAGCTTGAGCATCTTGTTCCACTGCAACCTTACCGCGGCTTTGGCCCGCGCTAGCACCCTGGAGAACACGCATGACCGATCGCGTCAAAGCATTGACCAAGCCATCGCATGGCGTGCTGGCGACTCGTCTATCCGCAGCCGCTGCTCCTGTGGAGGGGTCCGTCATCCGCACCGATGGGGACGGCCTCGTCGAGGGCGAATTCACGGTAATGTCGTCGGATTTCGATGTGCCGGTCTACTACGCCAAGCCTGCAGCCGCCGGCGACACGTTTCCCGTGGTGCTTGTCGTGTCCGAAGTGTTCGGCGTGCATGCACACATTGCAGACGTCTGCAGGCGCTTTGCAAAGCGCGGCTATCTTGCCATGGCACCGGACCTCTTCGCACGTCTGGGTGATGCATCCGCTTTCGCCTCCCTGGCCGACCTTATGAGTGAAGTCGTCTCCAAGACGCCTGACGCGCAAGTCATTGCAGACCTTGATGCCGTTGCCGCGGTGGCAGGCAGATTTGGCGGAGACAGCGAGCGGCTCGCCATGACTGGATTCTGCTGGGGTGGCCGGATCACCTGGCTGTACGTGGCACATTCGGCGAACGTAAAGGCGGCCGTTGCCTGGTATGGGCGGCTCGATGGCCCGGTATCTTCGAATTCGCCAGTGCATCCGGTAGCGCTCACTCGCCAGTTGCAGGCCCCTGTTCTCGGCTTGTATGCGGGACACGATCCCGTTGTACCGATGGAGCACGTAGCATTGATGCGGTCCGCACTGGAGCACGGCAACGCCAATGCGCGCAGTTCGCGAATCGACATCTACCCAGACGCGGGGCACGCATTCTTCGCCGACTATCGAGAAAGCTACCGCGAAGCAGACGCCCTTGATGGCTGGTCGAAATGTCTGGCTTGGTTTGCCAGCCACGCCGTAGCTTGAGCACACGGCTTTTCGTGCTTCGCACGTTTAAGTTGCCCGACACATCGTCTTGCGCCCGTCCACTTTTGGATGGCGCAGAAACACCGCTGTGTGTAGCGCTGGGCGCTATGTGTCGCTCAGCTGCACACACGACTCACCCCGTCTCGCGGCGGCACGCTACGCGCAGAGACCCCAGATAGGCCGGCCCCGTGTAGTGGTCACGGGGCGTACCGCCTGGCGGTGAATGGAGACTCTCGTCACCCCATTGAGATGTAGCGATCAGACCCGCTGCCAGACTGGCGCTGCTACCGTGCCCCAGCCTAGGAAGAATCCAAAGTGGATGTTCATCTCGCCCATGGGCTCAAGAAACCGGCTATTGCTTAACGGACCAGCGTCGATCGGTTCAAACCCCATTGCCTCGACGATGTGCCCCACCGCGTTCTTAGCCTCGATTTCGGTACCCGCCAGAAACACCTGGAGCTTGGTGCCTTCGCGCGCCTCAGCAGGCAGGAGTGCGGAAAAGATCGTGTTGAACGCCTTGACCACTTTTGCCTGCGGGGCGCGAGCCTGCAGTTGCTCGGCTGCGGAAGTCGTGTGGCCGACCACCAGGCCCGCGAAGTCAGCAGTGATCGGATTGCTGACATCCATCACGATCTTGCCTGCGAAGTCTGCCGATTGAATCACCTCGAGGGCGGCTTCGTAGGGAATTGCAAGGACGACCATTTCGGCTGCCTTGACCACAGCACCAGTGTGGTCGAACTCGACCTGCGGACCGATACTCCGCGCGAGTGCTTCAGCTTTTGTCACGTCCCGAGCACCAATGGCAAGGTTGCCATGAACTTTAGCGGTTGCCCTTGCCAGAGCGGCACCCATGTTTCCGGTTCCGATAACTGCAATTTTCATGATTCGAGCCTCATGGTTAAGTGAGGCTCAATCCTATGCTTACGACACAGACGAGAGAAATGCCTCGCAAGCGCCAACATTAGAAACGGAAATTTTCAAATGGATCGTCTAAGCAGCATGGCTGTCTTTGTCCGCGCGGTCGACACCGGATCATTCAGCTCGGCAGGGCTGGCACTTGACATGTCTCCGCAGTTGGTGGGGAAGCAAGTGAGATTGCTGGAGCAGCACCTGGGGGTCCGCCTGCTAAACCGGACGACACGCCGACAGAGTCTTACGGACTTCGGGCAGCGATTCTATGAGCGCGCCAAAATCATCTTGGCAGAAGTGGAGATCGCCGAGAGCATGGCTGCCGAAATGCGCATCGTGCCCAGTGGACTGTTGCGCATCAACGCACCCGTCAGTTTTGGGACCCACGCGCTTGCGCCCCGGTTGCCGGAATACCTCGCACGCTATCCGGATGTATCGGTTGATTTGACGATGTCGAATCGCGAGGTCGACCTGATCGAAGAGGGGTATGACATTGTTTTTCGTGTCGGCCAGCTCCGCGATAGTGGGCTCATAGGGCGCACCCTCGCACCCTATCGGCTCGTACTTTGTGCCGCGCCATCGTACCTGGAAGCGGCCGCCCCGCTTCGTTCACCATCAGACCTTTCCCAACATCAATGTCTGCTTTTCCTGCGCGGGGCATATCGAGACACGTGGACGTTTGACGGACCAAACGGACGCGTCGTCGTGCCAGTGTCCGGCCGTTTGTCGGCAGACAATGGTGAATCACTCCTCCACGCTGGACTTGCTGGCGCGGGAATCCTGCTGCAGCCCAGTGAGCTGGTTGCAAGCGCAATTGAGCAGGGCAGACTTGTACGTGTGTTGGAGGACTACCACCCGCCCGCCCGGAGCTTACATTTGCTCTACGGACGGGACGGTCGAATGACACCAAAGCTGCGAAGCTTTTTGGATTTTGCTTTGCAAGTGTTCAAAGCGCTCTAAGCGTCGCCGTTCAACGAGACATCTGCGTTGAAACATGCCGCAGCGACCTTAGGCGCTCGAACAGAAGGCGATTCCGCTCATGAGACGTGTGGCCACTGTGAAAACCCAAGCTCACGCTTGTCGACCCCGTTACGAAGCTCGTGGATGTATTGACGCGGCGCGAAACCCATGACTCTCTTGAAGGCGGCACCGAAAGCGCTTTCCGATTCGTAACCGAGAGCTGGCGCAAGGGCAGATATTTTTTCACGGCCCTTGGCCAAGCGGTCGGCCGCTATCAGCATGCGCCAAAGGGTGAGGTATTCAAGTGCTGGCATCCCCACCCTTGCTTTGAAGTGAGCAGCAAAGCTGGACCGCGACATGCCTGCTTCCTGCGCTAGGCTCGCCAGCGTCCAACGTTTTCCCGGCTCAGAATGCATTGCATTTAAGACGGCATTCATTCGGTTATCAGCCAGCGCAAGCAGCCAACCCGGACCTGCTGTTGTGCCCTGTACGAGATGTAACCTGAGGGCTTCGACAAGCAATGTCTGCGCGACATGCTCAGCGATCAATGCGCTCCCTGGGGCTGGCTCCCGCAATTCGCGCATGAGCCGCTCGATCGACGTTCGCAATGTCGCTTTATCAGTCTCGCTGGTGAAGTGGAGTACGGGCGGCAACTCTCCAAGAAGGCGCTCAGCATGCCTTCCAACGAAGTCAAAGTAGCCTCCGACACCAGAGCAATGCCCACCTCCGTCTATGATCCCGAACTCGCCTACCGGCACTTTGGAAAAAAATTCTCGGCATCAATCGCGGGAACGTCAGCCTGGGAATCGAATCGGAAGGCCCGGCCCTGGGCTAGCAGCACGAAATCACCCGCTCGGAGGTACATCGCTGTGTCGACACCCTGTACTCGCAACCAACAGGCCCCTGAATAGACGGCGTAGCACTTGATGCCGGTGCCCGCCGGGTAACTAAGAGCCCAGCGCTCGCCTGCATCCAGCCCGCGGAACGCATAGCTCACCGGCTTCAACAGTGTCAGAACATCAGATAAGGCATCCATTCAATTTGGACGTCTGCGACGATTTTTGGCACGATATAGCATTGTTCATCCAGGTGCAACGCCTTAGAGTCGCTCCATTGCGTCGAGACCGATCATTCCCGCACAGGAGAACGTTGCATGCCCGATCATTCAGCCCTCTGGCTTCCCGCGAAGCGATCCAGTTTCGCGGTGGGAAGCAACACCTACACTCGGCCGCAGCCAGACGAGATTGTGGTGCGCAATCGCGCAGTGGCCGTGAATCCCGTCGATCGCCTATTGCCGACAATTGGTGATTTCGTTTTTCCCTGGCTCCAATATCCCGTGGTGCCCGGCTCCGACTTGGCGGGAGAGGTCGTGGAAGTGGGTTCGAAGGTAACCCGCTTTCGCGTGGGTGACCGCGTGCTTGGACACGCGTTAGGCGTCGAAAAGGGTCGAAGTGCCTCTGCCGAGGGAGCGTTTCAAAGTTTCACCATCGTGCTAGAGCATATGGCGTCACCACTGCCGGCGGCTCTCTCCTTCGAGGAAGCGGCCGTGTTGCCACTCGGGCTGTCAACGGCCGCGTGTGGACTATTTCAGCGCGATTTCATCGCACTACGCCCGCCCGTGACGCACCCTGGGCCGATAAACGAGACGATTCTGGTTTGGGGTGGCTCGACGAGCGTGGGCACAATGCGATTCAACTCGCACGGGCGGCTGGCTATGACGTGGTCGCAACGGCCTCCAGCCACAACTTCGAGTATGTCACGCACCTGGGCGCGGGCGCCGTTATTGACTACCGGAGTCCCGATGCAATCAGCAAGCTCGCCGCCCTTTTACAGGGACGGCGTGTCGCAGGAATGATGGCAATCGGAGCAGGGTCCGCGGCTGCTTGCTTGAAGGTCGCAGCAGCCTGCACTGGCCGAAGGTTCATCGCCACCACTACCCCACCCGTATCTTTTGATGCGGTCCCTCGCGGCAAGGGCCGTATGCGCAAATTGCTGCCCATCATGACGCGCGTGTTACTCAGCAATGTGGGCCTCATGCTAAAGGCCCGCCGGCTAGGTATCTCCATGCGAATGATTTGGGGCGGCTCTCTCTGGGCAAACGAAGTGGGGCCGATGATTTACAAGGACTTCCTTCCAACTGCACTTGCGGAGCAACGCTACAAAGCTGCCCCCGCGCCACAGGTGGTTGGCCATAGCTTGGAGCAACTCCCTGCTGCCATGGACTTGCACCTCAAGGGGGTGTCTGCATGCAAGCTTGTGGTTCGCTTATAACGATGGAGCCGAATATGGGGATACCGTCAAGCATTGGCCAATGCAATCGCATCCGCCCCCGTCGGAATTCGGAACGGTGCCGCCGGATCGTTGACCGCCAGCCAAACCGCTTCTGCCACATCTTCCGCACATGTGACCGGAGCGTTGACGTCGCGCATTTCGTCGAACACGCTCTTCATATATCCGGCATAAGCCTCTGGCACCATCTCGCTCATGAGCCGACGAGCGTTGTTGCCGAAGCTCGTGCTGGGCGCCCGCCCTGGCAACACGAGCCTAACGCGGATATTGAACTCAGCAAGCTCCAAGGCGAGTGACTCTGTGAATGCGTTCACCGCCGCCTTGCTGCCCGTGTAGACCGACAATAGTGGCAGCGGCTTCAGAGTCACGCTGGACGTAACATTGACGACGACGCCGGCTCGCCGCTGACGGAACTGTGGCAACACGGCTTGAGTCATCGCGATGGTGCCGAACGTGTTGGTCTCAAACACCTCGCGCATGCTGTCCAGCATGGTTGCCTCCAGCGGCCCCAGAACGCCGACGCCCGCATTGTTGACGAGTGCATCGATCGGTCCGGCCTCCTCGACACAACAGCGGATGCTCTCAGCGTCGTTGACGTCGAGTGGCAGTACGCGCAAGTTGCTCGAGCGCGGCAACAAATCTTCGCGCGGCTTCCGCATCGTCGCGACGACGCGCCACCCGTTATCGAGGAACAGGCGTGCAGTCTCGAGACCAAAACCGGACGAGCAACCGGTAATCAGGACAGTGAATGAGTTGGACATTAAGCGCTCCCGTACGTTGGATAACGGCACGCATGGTAGAGCGCGCTACTTGGATCTTCTACAATTCATCGTCCGTTTCTTTGTAGAGTTCGTCCGGAATGGTGGATCCCCTAGCCGAAGTCGTGTCCCTGTTGCAGCCGAGCGCTCCATTCTCGAAGCTCGTTGTGGCGACCGCCCCCTGGGCAGTTCGCCGCACCGAGATGGGCCGGCCGTTCTATTTCATCATTCTCGACGGCGGTTGCTATCTGGCCATCGATGGACCGACGAAAAGCGACACGATCACGCTGCACGCGGGCGATTTTGTATTGATTCCAGCGGCGCGTGGCTTTGCAACCTCCAGCCTTGACCGGCAGCCGCCCCTGGATAGCGAGATTGTCACTACCGCAATCCGACCAATGCCTGGAGGCGCACGCGTCGGTGACCCCAATGGCGCAGAGGACGTTCGTATGCTCGTCGGCAATTGCGAGTTCGGCTCACCGGATGCAGCGCTCCTCGTGCCCCTACTGCCGCAATGGGTCCATGTACGGGGCCAGCATCGTCTATCGACGCTGGTCCAATTGATCGCAGACGAATCGCGCGCCGATCGGCCTGCGCGCGAAATCGTAACGGCTCGTCTGCTTGAAGTGTTGCTGATCGAGGCCCTACGGTCGATGGCAAGCATTGCGGAGTCTCCAGGCTTGGCACGCGGCCTATCTGATTCCAAACTGGCACCGGCTTTGCGCTGGATGCACGAGCGTCCGGCATTTCCATGGAGCATCGCGCAACTGGCGCGTGAAGCAGCGATGTCGCGCTCAGCTTTTTTTGAGCGGTTCAGCCGCACCGTGGGAATGCCCCCCATGGAATACCTACAGGCTTGGCGAATGGCAATGGCAAAGCAGTTGCTGCGACAAGGAGAACTTCAGATTGCAGAGATCGCAGAGCGCGTCGGCTATAGCTCTGTCAGTTCCTTCGGAGTTGCATTCACGCGGCACGTGGGCGTACCTCCCGGTCGCTATGCCAAATCGGGAGCGTTTGACGGTGCCCTTGGCTGATCCATGCTGGCGCAGCGTCACCCGGAGGCCGAGGCTGGAACCGGAGTGGTGTGGACATTCATCTCACCAATAGGTACCGAAAACGGCAACTGGTAAACAGCTCTGTATCAACCGCATCAAAGCGGCGGCAACCACTTGCCGCTGGAAGCGGCCGCCAAGCACGCGCCCACACTACATGACGGGAAGCGAATTCGATTGATGCAAATTCTGAACAGAACTTCGAGTAGAAATGACCCGGTCTCAGTACTCAATCGCCTTCAATATCAGCGTTGGCGTCATTGCGCACGAAGCCAGTATCGTGGGGCACGAAGACCTCGTCTCCAATTGACCGGTGCTCGACTTGCGTGACACGCCAGACCCCAGACGCGGCGGCGTCTGACCAGATCACCATCGGTAAGTGCTCCCGTGTGCGCCAGCAAATCCGATGCGTGCTGGTACCCTGCGAGAGGGCATACCAACGGCACGTCGACGCGGGTGTTGGCGCTCCGGCAGGCGCGCTCGCCTGGGCGATACGATACGTGCCGACCGGATGTCGCAGACCGTGGGCCAGGTCAAACCAGTCGCTGAAGTGGCCAAGGCGAATCAAGTTGTTGCGATCAATTCGCGTGGTGATTCGCTTCCGGTAGCGGCCCCTTGTCCTGCACAGACCGAAGGCCGCCTCCACTCGTCGGAAACTTAATGCAGTCGGGCATCGGCCGCGAGCAAGTCTCCTTCGTAGCGGTGCATCTCAGGCGATGTCCACCACGATTTTTCCGCGTGCGGTGGCGTTCGTTATCGCGTCATAGGCGCTTTCGGCCGACCCCAGATCGAAACGACGAGGATCGAGATTCGGCGTGAGCTTGCCGGCTTCCGTCAGCCGTGTAGCTTCGCGCAGCATCTCTCCGTGGTGTGCGCGGTGCTTGCCTGTCAGAAGAGGATAAAGAGTGAACACGCCAGAGTATGTCGCTTCCCGAAACGACAGCGGAGCGAGCGCATGCGTACCCCAACCCAGCGCGCTGACCACATGGCCAAAATGCTTGACGGCGGCAAACGAGGCATCGAGGGTTGGGCCGCCAACGGTGTCCACAACCAGGTCAAAGCCAGCGCCCTGCGTCAATGACTCGACGTATTGGTCGACGGACTGCGCCTGATAGTCGATTGGCGTAGCGCCCAGGCGCGCAACGAGATCTTGATCGCGCGAATTCGCGGTCGCGAAGACCTTTGCGCCCAGCGCGCGCGCCAACTGTACCGAGATATGTCCGACGCCGCCTGCGCCTCCCTGAACCAGCACGGTTTGCCCGGGCTGCAAATGCGCCCGGTCGACGATGCCGGAATACGACGTGATAAACGCGAGGGGCAGTGCCGCGGCTTCTCGCATCGACAGATTGGCCGGCTTGATCGCGAGCAAGTCGGCGTCGACTGCCGCGTACTGGGCCAGCGAGCCTTGAATCCCGCCGACGCCGCCGGTCATCCCGTACACCTCGTCGCCGATTTTGAACGCGGTAACGCCGGGGCCAACGGCATCGACGACGCCAGCCATGTCGATGCCCAACACCAGCGGCAGCGGATGCTTTGCGTGTGCTGCGCTGCCCGCGCGGATCTTGGTGTCGAGCGGATTGAGGCCGCTTGCGGCAATACGCACCCGTACCTGGCCATGCGCAGGCTGAGGCATCGAGATTTCCGTCAATTCGAGCGGGCCGTTGTAGCGATTGAGGACGAGCGCTTGCATGTTCATGATCATTTCCTTTTCGGTGGAACCAACACGGTGACGGGTTCATAATGGGTCATGCTATAGGGCATGTAAATGAACGTTTTTTCACGGTAGTCAAACAAAAATGAATGACTCACGGTTGGAATGGAGCGATGTCCGGATCTTTTTGGCGATTGCCCGCAGCGGCACGCTTGGGGCGGCTGCGAAGCGCGTTGGGCAGACCCAGCCAACCATGGGCCGCAGGTTGCGCGCGCTTGAGGAAGCCCTTGGACACACGCTGTTTCAGCGCACCAGCGATGGCTTCGTCCTGACGGATGACGGCGCGGCCGTGTTGGCCCATGCCGAGAGAATGGAAGAGGAAGCCCTGGGCTTCACGCGCGCCCTGACTGGCAAAGAGACGCAGCTGACCGGTCTGCTGCGTGTCTCGTCGTCAGACTGGTTCGGCATCCACATACTCACGCCGGTGTTCGCGCGTTTTCTGGCGAATCACCCGGGTATCTCGCTTGAGCTTGTCACGGATGCGCGCCTCTACAACCTCGCGCGGCGCGAGGCAGATCTGGCATTTCGCATCACGCCTTTTGACGAACCTGACGTCATCCAGCGCAAATTAATGCACCTTGACTACGCGTTGTATGGACATGTCGACCTGGTCCCGCCGTCGCGCGGGCAGGGGGATGGCATCAGGCTGATCAGCATGGACAGCGCCTTCGGCTCGTTGCCCGACGTCGAGTGGGTCAAGCGCATGCTGCCCAAGGCGAAGATCGTGTTCGGCAGCAACAATCGCGGCGTCCAGGCGCGCATGTGTGCTGAGGGAGGTGGGTTCGCCGTGCTGCCTTGCCCGCTTGGCGATGCGACGCCTGGACTGAGCCGGATCGATCTGGGCGAAGCGCCGCCGGGACGCGATGTCTGGCTTGGCTACCACCGTGACCTGCGCCGCGTCGCGCGACTGCGCGCCCTTCTGGATGCGACTATCGAGGCGCTAGGGAGCGTTTGAGTGATCACTGGTTGTCGACCAGGCATTTGTTGAGGCGACACCTGAAGGGCTACGCTTCAGGTTTCGCATCTTTGGCCCCAACTATCGCATCTACTCGGAAGCGGGCGAGGCAACAAGAATCGCCGAGGGGATGTACCTGTACACCGGAAGCGGTGACACGACTTGCGACCTGCTGATCCGACTTAGGCCTAAGTGCTCAAACCTCGGATTGTCCGGCAGTAGCCCGTGCTTCAACGAGCGCGTTCGTCGCCCCCCCCCCGCACGCAAGGAGCTCTCAACTCCGCTAGGTAACGCAACTCCCGCCCCGCGGTATCGCCCTGATCAATCGCGCGCACAACTAGCCTGATCAACGATTCACGTCTGTAACAGGCAAGTGCCCTAACGGCGACGACAACTTACATCAATTTCACCGATTGATCGTCGCCGGCTTCCTAAGCTCCGCACATCCATGCGCAGAATGCGGTGTGACACGAAGCCGGGATATCGATATGCCGCCGCATGAAGGCCATATCTGCATCGCCTCGGGCGAATCCACAGCGCCTCATCGACCTCCCGCAGTCGTGGTTTACCCGCGCTTGAATGAAAGTTCTTGCTTTCACAGATGGTACCGCTACCATTAGCGGATCGCTGAGACACCACGATTGGTGAAATCAGCCTTTCACCGTTGGTATATGCAGGACAATCTGATCAAGTTCGGCGAGTTGAGCTGCGTCCTGAAGGTCAAGGCGTCGCTGGGCGAATGCCCCCGCTGGGACCCCTCCGCGGGCGTACTGTGGTGGGTCGACATCCTCGGTGCGGAGCTACACCGGTTTGATCCGCGCACGGGCGAAGACCTCGTCATTCCCGTGCCCGAACACATCGGTTGTTTCTCTCAAACCGATGATGGCGGATTCATCGCTGCGATGCGCAGCGGGATCTGGCTGCTCGATGCGCAGGGATCTCCAACGCGCATGCTATGCAGCAACCCGGAAAACACACACACAAGCCGCTTCAACGATGGCCGCTGCGATGGCGCCGGCCGTTTTTGGGCGGGCACCATCGATGAGCCTAAAGCAGGCGGGACGGCGGCCCTGTACCGGTATGACGAGAATGGTCTGCACAGTATCGACGGTGGGTTCCTGACCTCCAACGGCCTCGCGTTCAGCCCTGACAACCGTTGGCTCTATCACGCCGATACGCCGCGTTTCACCATCTATCGACGCCCGTTTGACGTGACAACCGGCGCAGTCGGGCCGCGCGAGCCTTGGCTCGTGCTGCAACCCACCGAGCTGGACCGCGGCCGCCCCGATGGCGCCGCGGTCGATGCGCAAGGCTATTACTGGAGTGCCCTGTACGAGGGCGGACGCATCATTCGCGTGGCTCCAGATGGCGTCATCGTGGAAACCTACCCGTTGCCCGCACGGTGCCCGACGATGTGCGCATTCGGCGGCACAGACCTGCGCACCCTCTACGTCACGACAGCAAGACACGGCCGGCCCGAAGACGAACTGCGCGCAATGCCCGAATCGGGAGGCCTGTTTGCAATGCGCGTGACGGTGCCCGGCCTGCCAGAACCCCACTACATGCAGCGCGGCAGCTCTGCCGCCGCCGCTCAATTTTCCCCAGGAGACAAGGCATGCTGAAGCTGGACGACCCGACCCTGCTGCGCCAACAAGCACTGATTGGCGATACCTGGTGCAACGCCGATGACAGCGCCACGCTTGATGTGACAGATCCGGCTACGGGCGAGCGCCTTGGTACCGTACCGTCAATGGGTGGTGCTGAGACACGCCGTGCTGTTGCCGCGGCCCAGGCAGCATTTACGCAGTGGAGCAAGACGACCGCGAAGCAGCGTGGCCAGATCCTGCGCAAGTGGCACGACCTGATCCTCGCGCACCAAGAAGATTTGGCGCGCATCATGACCGCTGAGCAAGGCAAACCGCTGAGCGAATCGCGTGGCGAAATCACCTTTGCTGCCAGCTTCATCGACTGGTTTGCGGAGCAAGCGCGACGTGTCGACGGCGACGTCCTGGCGTCTCCTGCAACGGACCGCCGCCTGATCGTGCTCAAACAGCCTGTGGGCGTGTGTGCCGCCATTACGCCGTGGAATTTCCCGGCAGCAATGATCACGCGCAAAGCCGCGCCTGCATTGGCGGCGGGCTGCACGATGGTCCTCAAGCCTGCCGCACAGACTCCCTTCTCTGCCCTCGCCTTGGCGGAACTTGCACAACGGGCCGGCCTGCCCGCGGGCTGCCTGAGCGTTGTCCCCGGGCCCGCGGAGCCGATCGCACATGAGTTGTCGAGCAATCCGCTCGTGCGCAAGCTGACGTTCACCGGCTCAACCGCAATTGGAGCCAAGCTCATGGCGGCGGGGGCACAGAACATCCAGAAGCTGTCGTTGGAATTGGGCGGAAATGCACCCTTCATCGTGTTCGACGACGCCGATCTGGATGCAGCGGTGGAAGGCGCACTGATCTCCAAATACCGCAATGCGGGCCAAACCTGCGTGTGCGCGAATCGGCTGTACGTGCAGGACAGCGTGCACGACGCCTTCGTCGAGAAATTGTCAGCGCGCGTGAGCGAACTGAAGATCGGACGCGGGACAGAGCCTGGTGTGCAGGTCGGCCCACTGATCGACGAGCGTGCCATGGCCAAGGCCGAGGCACTCTACGAAGACGCCATCCAGCACGGCGCTCACCCGCATCTTCCTGGAGGGCGCACTGCGCTGCCGGGACTCACAGACCAGTTCTTCAAGCCGGCAATCCTGACCGGCGTTACACCAGACATGCGCGTGGCGCGCGAGGAAATCTTCGGGCCGATCGCCCCGATCATCCGCTTTACCGATGAAGACGACGTGATTCGGCTTGCGAACGATACCGAATATGGGCTGGCGAGCTATTTCTACAGCCAGAACCTTGCGCGCGTCTGGCGCGTGGCCGAAACGCTGGAGTTCGGGATGGTGGGGGTCAACACGGGCCTCATCTCGACGGCCGAGGCGCCGTTCGGCGGTGTCAAGCAATCGGGCCTCGGCCGCGAAGGTTCGCAATATGGCATCGACGAGTACCTGGAAATGAAATACGTGTGCCTGGGATTGGCCTGATCCATCCGTAACGCACTCGGTCAACATCCGTTCTTAAGACTCCCATGAAACTCGTCTTCGACCAAGATAGCTGGCACCTCGAGCACGCAGGCCGCGTCCTGATCAGCCACCAGCCCGATCGTCCATGCTGCTATGTCGGTCACGGCACCGCATCGGTTGCGATGTACCGCGGCAACTTTGACATCCAGGACTATGTGGACGCACGCGTGCCTCTTTCGCACGCTGTCGTGGTTGCTGAAGACGCGGGTTTTCGTATCGCATTGCACCGCAGCGCCGCCGCCGAGCCGGATGTCGTGCTGACCATCCAGGTCAATGAAGCGGAGGCAATCATCCGCTTCGAGCACGCGGCCGACTCGATCAACCGGCTGTGGTGGCGCGTGGCTGCGACGCCCGAAGAACATGTCTGGGGATGCGGCGAGCAGATGTCGTACCTCGACCTGCGCGGGCGGCACTTTCCGCTGTGGACTTCGGAGCCCGGCGTCGGCCGCGACAAGAGCACCCACATCACTTGGCAGGCAGACGTCACCGCCAAGGCTGGGGGCGACTACTACCACACGAACTATCCACAACCGACCTTCCTCTCGTCCGGCCGGTATGCGTTGCATGCGGAAACCACGGCATATGCGGATTTCGATTTCCGGCATGCTGATTTCCACGAGCTTCAGTTCTGGGACGTGCCCGAACGCATCGAACTCTATGGTGCCCCGACCTTTGTGGAGTTGGTGTCGAAACTCTCGACCCGCTTTGGGCGACAGCCGGCGCTGCCGGATTGGGTTTTCGGGGGCGCCATCCTCGGTCTGAAGAACGGCCTCGAACATGCCGAGCGCATCATCCAACAGAGCCAGGCGCATGGCGTGCGCATCAGTGGTCTATGGTGCGAAGATTGGGTTGGGTTGCGCCAGACCTCCTTTGGCAAGCGGCTGTTCTGGGACTGGCGATGGAACGAAACGCGATATCCCGACGCACGCAATTGGGTGAAATCGCTCAATGAGCGCGGGATCCGCTTCATGGGATACGTCAATCCATATCTGTGCAATGACGGCACGTTGTATCAGGAGGCGCGCAGCGCCGGCTACCTGGCCACCAGTGCAGACGGCGGCGAATACCTTGTTGATTTCGGCGAGTTCTGGTGCGGCGTAGTCGACTTCACCAACCCGGACGCGGCGCAGTGGTTCGCCCAACGGGTGATTGACCAGGAGATGCTCGAAGCCGGGCTGGATGGCTGGATGGCTGACTTCGGCGAGTATCTGCCCACCGATGCGCGCCTGGCCAACGGCGTGGACGCCATGATCATGCACAACGCGTGGCCGACGCTGTGGGCCGAGGTCAACGCACGCGCCGTTGCACAGGCTGGCCGCACCGGCGACGTCGTGTTCTTCATGCGGGCGGGCTACACGGGCGTCCAGGCGCACTGCCCGCTCCTGTGGGCCGGCGACCAGTCGGTCGACTTTACGCGGCACGACGGCTTGCAAACGGTGATCTGCGGCGCCTTGTCTTCCGGGCTGCTGGGTAACGCCTATCACCACAGCGACATTGGCGGCTATACCAGCCTGTTCGGCAATCGCCGCACGCCCGAGCTGTTCCAGCGCTGGGCGGAAATGGCTGCGTTCACCCCTGTCATGCGTACGCACGAAGGCAACCGCCCGGACGAGAATTTCCAGTTCTGGCAAGACGATACGGTGCTCGAACACTTCGCCCGCATGACGCGCCTCTACGTGGGCCTGGTGCCCTACGTGCGTGAACTGATGCACGATGCACAGACACGCGGCCTGCCATTGCAGCGGCCACTGTTCCTGCACTTCGAGCAGGACGCGCATGCCTATACCATCCAGGATCAGTACCTGTATGGAGAAGACCTGCTCGTCGCGCCGGTCCACGAGGCAGGACGCACTGACTGGCAGCCGTATCTACCTGCAGGTGCACAGTGGATCCATCTGTGGAGCGGCGAGACCTATGAAGGCGGCCGTCGCGTCACCGTGCCGGCACCGCTGGGTGAGCCGCCGGTGTTTGTCCGGGCCGACAGCGCGCAGCGCGATGCGCTGCTTGCCCTGGCGACGTGCTGAGTCGGCCATGACGTTCGAGCAGCATGGGCTGTTTTTGATCGCCGTCGCCCTGGCGACCTACACGCAGAACCTGACAGGGTTCGCGTTCGGCCTGGTGTTGCTTGGGCTCGTCGCGCTGCTGCATGTGGCACCCCTGCCGGTGGGCGCCAATGTCGTCACGGTCATGGTCCTGGTCAACGCCGCAATGATTGTCCGGCGGCGCCCTGAATTGCCGGGGGCGCTGCTGGGCGCAACGCTCTCCAGCAGCCTGGTGGGCGTGGCAATCGGCGTCATGCTGCTGAACTGGCTGAGCGAGAACGCCGTGAACCTGATGCGCCTTGCGTTGGGGGTCGCCATCCTGCTGTGCAGCTTGTTGCTGATCATGCAGGCACGGCCCCGGCAGACGCTGTCTTCTGCTTGGGCCTTCGCGGGCTTCGGTTGGCTGTCGGGCGTGATGGGCGGCGTTTTCGCAAGTGCTGGTCCGCCGATGGTGTTCCACGTGTACCGCCAGCCACTCAAGGCACACGTGATCCGTGAAACGCTGGTGCTGCTCTTCGCGGTCAACGCGGTTCTGCGCCTGGCGATGGTGGTGTGGCAAGGCCGCTTTGATCATCTTTCTCTGATGCTCAGCCTGGAAGCCCTGCCAGTGATGATGGGGTTGACCTGGCTGAACCGGGTGCGACCACCGAAGTGGTCGCATGCGACGGTGCGCAAAGTTGTGTTCGGACTGCTCGTGCTGGCAGGGAGCAGCCTCGTCCTGCCGGCACTCCGGTAATACACCGCACACTACAACGCATGCACGGGGCCGACTGCAAGCATCGACTTAGCCCGGTCATCCACAACTGTCTTCCGGAGTCTTGGCGCCATGGGCGAACCTCGCTTCATTCTCGCGCTCGATCAGGGCACCACCAGTTCACGTGCCATCCTCTTCGATCGCAACGGTGTCCCTTTCGCCACGGCGCAACGTGAGTTCGCCCAGCATTTCCCGCAGCCCGGATGGGTTGAGCACGATCCGAACGCGTTATGGAAGACGCTGCTGGACGTCGCCCATGAGGCGATGCGAAAGGCTCATGCCACGGCTGCCGACATTGCGGCAATCGGCATTGCCAACCAGCGCGAAACCACGGTGCTGTGGGAGCGCGCAACAGGTAAGCCGCTCGGCCCGGCCATCGTCTGGCAAGACCGCCGCACGGCGGCACACTGCGAGCACCTCGCTGCCAGCGGCGCCGGTGATCGGATCACGCAAAAAACCGGGTTGCTCATCGACCCGTATTTCTCCGCCACGAAGCTTGCCTGGTTGCTGGACAACATCCCGGGCGCCCGCGCGCGTGCAGCGCGTGGTGAACTGGCCTTCGGTACCGTCGATAGCTGGCTCGTCTGGAACCTGAGCGGAGGACGCCGGCATGTCACGGATCTGTCCAACGCAGCGCGCACGTCGCTGCTGAACATCCACACCCTGGATTGGGACGACGAGTTGCTCGGCTTGTTCGATATCCCGCGTGCGCTGCTCCCCGAACTCATGCCGTCAAGCAGCGCATTTGCCGAAACCGATGCCGCACTGTTTGGCGCGCCCCTGCCCATCAGCGGCATAGGCGGTGACCAGCAAGCGGCGACGTTCGGCCAGGCATGCCTGAAGCCCGGCATGGCAAAGAACACCTACGGTACAGGACTGTTCCTGCTGATGAATACCGGCGAACAGCCGGTGCCGTCACGGCACCGGATGCTCAGCACCATCGGCTGGCGACTCGATGGACGGACCCACTATGCCCTTGAAGGCTCGGTTTTCATGGGCGGCGCCATCATTCAATGGCTGCGCGATGGGCTGGGCATCATCGAACGCGCGTGTGATGTTCAAGCACTGGCCTCGCAGTGCACCACCAGCGACGGCGTCTGGTTGATCCCTGCCTTCTCCGGCCTGGGTGCGCCGCATTGGGATCCCTATGCCCGCGGCACGCTGATGGGCATGACACGCGGCACGGGGCGCCCGCACATCGCACGTGCTGCGCTCGACGCGATTGCATTGCAAACCGTTGATGTGCTCAGCGCGATGGAGGCCGATGCCGGCATCTCGGTGAGCGAGCTGCGTGTCGACGGCGGTGCGTCTCAGTGCGACCTGCTGATGCAGATCCAGGCCGACCTGCTGGGGCGCCCTGTCGTGCGACCCGAGGTGGCCGAGACGACAGCCCTCGGTGCCGCCTACCTGGCAGGCCTTCAAACGGGCTTCTGGAGCGGCCTTGACGAAATCACCCAGCAATGGCGTACGCAACGCCGCTTTGAGCCCGCGATGTCGCAGGACGAACGTGCAGCTCGGATCCAAGAATGGCGCCGCGCCATCGAGCACGTGCGCGCATGGGGCGCCCCCGCTTCTCCCGCAATTTCCTAGAACGCTTATCACCATGTCCAACATCCATCCTGCGCCGCGCGCGCAGCTCTTGCGCGAAATCGATCAGACACCGGTCTGGGATGTCGTCGTCATCGGTGGCGGCGCCACCGGACTCGGCACCGCCGTCGATGCGGCGGCACGCGGTTACCGCACCTTGCTGGTCGAGGCCCGCGACTTTGCAAAGGGCACGTCCAGCAAAGCAACCAAGCTCGTCCATGGCGGTGTCCGCTATCTCGCCCAGGGCAATATCTCGCTGGTTCGAGAGGCACTTCGCGAGCGCGGGCTCCTGGCGCGCAATGCACCGCATGTCGTAGGCAAGCTCGGCTTTGTGGTTCCAGCATATCGGCGCCGGGATAAGCCATTCTATGGTGCGGGACTCAAGCTTTACGACTGGCTTGCCGGCTCGCTGAACCTGTCACCTTCTCGCGAGTTAGGCATCGCAGAAACGCAAGCGCTTCTGCCCACACTGACCAATACCTTGCAGGATCGGCCCCTGCGCGGCGCGATGCTGTACTACGACGGCCAGTTTGACGATGCGCGACTCGCCATCAGCCTGATGCGTACGGTGTTCGATCTGGGCGGCATCGCATTGAACAATGCAGCCGTCAGGGCCATCCATGCCGACACCGCCACGCGCCAGCACACGCTCTGCATCGAGGACGTCGAAACCGGCAGCCAGTTCAACGTTCGCAGCCGCTGCGTGATCAATGCGACAGGCGTGTGGGTGGATTCCATTCGGGCGATGGTCGAGCCGGCAGTCCAACCGATCGTTGCCCCCAGCCAAGGGGTTCACCTCACGCTGCCTGCGCGCTTTCTGCAGAGCGACCATGCGATTCTGGTACCACGCACTGACGATGGTCGCGTTCTATTCGTCGTTCCGTGGCATGGGCACACGATCATCGGCACAACGGATACACCCCGCGCCGACATGCCGTTCGATCCAAACGCAAGCGAGCAGGATGTCGATTTCATCTTGCGGACGGCCGCACGCTACCTGTCGACCCCGCCCACGCGCAGCGACGTGCTGAGCGTCTGGGCCGGACTCAGGCCGCTTGTGAAGCGCGATACGAAGGCCGCAACGTCTTCGCTGTCGCGCGAACATACGCTGGAATCGCACCCGGACGGAATGATCACCGTGACCGGAGGCAAGTGGACCACCTACCGCCGCATGGCGGAGGAAGTCATCGATCTGGCGATCAGCACCGGCCTGTTGCCGGCTGCACCGTGCCGCACCGAAACGCTTGCCCTGCATGGCGCCAAGCCGGCAGACGGTGCAGCAAACGAAATCTCCAGGACTGGCAGCGCCGCACGCTGCTACGGCAGTGACGCCGCGTCGATCGCACATCTGCCCGGGGCCGATCGCGTGCTGATTCCGGCCAGTGGGTTGACCGAAGCCCATGTGCGCTATGCCGCCCAGGCTGAGCTGGCGCGCAGCGTGGAGGACGTGCTCGCACGGCGCAATCGCGCCTTGTTTCTGGACGCACGTGCAGCATGTGATGCAGCGCCCGAGGTGGCCCGCATTCTGGCCGAGGAACTCAACCATGACACCCACTGGCAGGCGCGCGAGGTCGCGGCATTCACCACGTTCGCCAGTGGCTGGCAACTGCGTTGACTACGTACTCTCGCGTTCGATGATCTCATAAGGCAGCAGATTGTCGCGTTGCACCGCGCCCTGTGCCAATTCGCCGTCTTCCATGCGCAGCGATTCGATGACACGGACAGCGGCGATCCGCCCAATCTCGTAGCGGGGCGGGCGCACCGTCGTCAGGCTCGGAATCAGCTTGTCGGCGATGGACAAATCGCCAAAGCCCATCACCGCGCAGGTCTGCGGAATCGCAATCTTGGCGCGCAAGCCATGCAGCAGCGCGCCGGCCGCGAGATTGTCGTTGGCGAAAATGATTGCCTCGGCAGGCCACCGGCCTCGCAACAGGGTCTCGAACGCGTCTTTCCCGGCTTCGAGCGCCGCCGCTATGGGCGAATGGAAGATCGACGGGGCGAGCCCGAGCTCTTCCATTGCTTGCTCATAGCCACGCGCACGCTCCGTCGCTCGAAAGTCTTCTGGCTGCCCCGTGTGAACGAACACGATGCGCCGATAGCCCCGATCGTGGAGATACAACGCCGAGTCGCGCCCGACACTGTTGTGGGAAAACCCGACCTGGACATGATCGGATTCCGGCTTGTAATCCCAGGTCTGCACGACTGGGATTCCCGCACTGGCAAGCAACTCGTCGGTCGCTGCCGAATGCCGGTGCCCCGTCAGAATCAGGGCCGCCGGCGACCATCCGATAAACGCGCGAACCGCCTCCTCCTCCTCGCTGCTCGAATAGTTGCTTGAAGCCAGCAACAGCTGATAGCCGAGGGGACGCAGCGTATCGGCCACGCCTTGGACGGTCTCGGCAAACACACCGCCAGCAATGTTCGGGATGACCATGCCCACTGTCTTCCCCCGGGCCGACGCCAGCCCCCCGGCAAACATGTTAGGGACGTAGCCGGTCTGCTCGACCGCGGCGGCAATGCGCTTCTGTGCTTCCGGCGCCACGAGGTCGCGCTGGCTGAAGTACCGCGAGACGGTCATTGGAGAAACGCCGGCCAGCTCGGCCACGTCACGCAGCTTGATGCGACCGGAACTACGACGTTTGCGCACAGGTTGATTCATGGAGTCAGGGTAATCCTTAGAAAATGCACGTTGACGCAATGTGAGCGCTATCACATACTAAATCATGGTAGCGGTACCATCAGTGCCAAGCAACATTTCTTAGAGCGGCTCACCCGTGGACAAGCAAAGAAAACAACTCAAGGATCTACGCAGCCAACGGTGGTTAGCGCCGGACGACATGCGGTCGTTTGCACACCGCCAGCGCTTGCAGCAGATGGGATTGCGCCGTGAAGAATTCATGTCGCGGCCGGTCATTGCCATCATCAACACGTGGAGCGATCTGTCGCCGTGCCACGCCCACCTGCGCGAGCGTGCCGACGCCGTCAAGCGCGGCATCCTGCAAGCCGGCGGCATGCCTTTCGAGTTGCCCGCGATGTCGCTGGGTGAAGTGATGGTCAAGCCGACGACCATGCTGTACCGCAATTTCCTGGCCATGGAGGTCGAGGAGTTGCTGATGTCTCTGCCCATCGACGGTGCCGTCCTCATGGGCGGCTGCGACAAGACAACGCCCGGGCTATTGATGGGCGCCATCAGCGCGGATCTGCCATGTATCTTCGTACCGGCAGGACCCATGCTCAGCGATCGCCATCGCGGCATGTCGGTCGGTGCCGGGACGCATACCAAGAAATTCTGGGACGAGTACCAGGCAGGCAACATCGACCAGCCGGAGTGGATTGCGCTGGAAGCCCGCATGACACGCGCATCCGGCACCTGCAACACGATGGGGACTGCGAGCACGATGACCTCGATTGCCGAGGCAATGGGGTTCACGCTGCCTGGGGCGAGCAGTATTCCCGCCATGGACGCGGCCCATACGCGGATGGCCTCTGCCAGTGGCGCACGCATTGTCGACATGGTGTGGGAAGACTTGCGGCCGAGCACCTTCTTCAATGAGCACTCGGTACGCAACGGCGTCGTTACGTACATGGCACTGGGCGGTTCAACCAACGCGGCAATCCACCTGATTGCTGTGGCCGGCCGAGGCGGCGTGCCGCTCACCCTGGAGACGATCGACCGTCAGGGTCACGGGGTGCCCGTATTGGCCAACATCTTTCCGTCGGGCGATCGGCTGATGGAAGACCTCTACTACGCGGGCGGGCTGCCCGCCTTGCTGAAAGAGATCCGTGAGAAGTTGGCCCTGGACTGCATGACGGTCAACGGCCGCACGTTGGGCGACAACCTTCAAGCCGCATCCTGCAACGACGCGGACACCATTCGCAACACGGAGAACCCCGTAACGGATGGGCGCGCGCTTGCCGTCCTCACCGGCAATCTAGCCCCTTCGGGCGCTGTCATCAAACCGAGTGCGGCCAGCGCCAAGTTCCTTAAACATGTTGGGCCGGCTCTTGTGTTTGACTCCATTGCGGAGATGAACGCGCGCATTCATGACCCCAATCTCGACGCCGACGAGAACACCGTGCTGGTGTTGCGCAATGGTGGGCCGGTCGGCGCACCGGGCATGCCGGAATGGGGCAACCTGCCCATTCCGCGCAAGCTGCTGGAAGCAGGCGTGCGAGACATGGTGCGACTGTCTGACGCCCGGATGAGCGGAACACACTACGGCACTTGCGTACTCCACATTGCTCCGGAGGCCGCTGTGGGAGGGCCGCTTGCCTTGCTCCAAACCGGCGACATTGTCGAGCTGGATGTCGATGCCGGTCGTATCGAGATGCGTGTAAGCGAAGCGGAGTTGGAGCGTCGACGCGAAGCATGGAAACCTGCTGTGCGCACAGTCAAACGCGGCTATACGCGTATCTTCCTAGACCATGTGCGCCAGGCCAACGAAGGGTGCGACTTCGATTTTCTGATGGGACACGAACCGCCTGTCGAGCCATCAATTTTCTAAGCAACAGCCATCATGAAAAACGAATCCCCCATTGTGAACCCGTTCAAAGCGGCCATCGCGGGTTCTTCCGTGCCCGTAGGAACGTGGTTGATGTCCGGTGCCGCCAGTACGGCGGAGGCGCTCGGCCATGCCGGCTTCGACTGGCTAGTCATTGATATGGAACACGTGCCCATCGAGTTTCGTGACACGTGGCAGCTTCTGCAAGCCGTGGGCTGCACGAATGCGATGCCGGTCGTCCGCCTTGCCGCGAACGACGCAGTGCTTGCCAAACGCGCGCTGGACATGGGGGCGCCTACGCTGATGTTCCCGTTTGTTCAGAATGCAGAGGATGCTCGCCGCGCAGTGGCGTCTGCGAAGTACCCGCCGGAAGGCACGCGCGGCTACGCGGCCATGCACCGTGCCAGCCGCTACGGGACCTGGAATGGGTACAGCCTAGAGATCAATGATGCAACCGCCTGCATCGTCCAGCTGGAAACTCCCGAAGCAATCGCACAACTGGAAGAGATTGCTGCCGTGCCGGGCGTGGATGCGCTCTTTGTCGGGCCCGGAGACCTGTCGGCAGCGCTGGGCCACATCGGCAATCTTCAGAACGAACGTGTGCAGGCGATGATTCTTGATGCCGCGCGCCGCGCACGTGCGATCGGCAAGCCCATCGGCATCGTCGGTCCCAATCCAGAAATGGTCGGGACGTTCATCCAGGCCGGCTTCAACTTCGTGGCCATCGCCTCCGACCTGGGGATGATGATGCGGCAAGCCCAGGCTTTCCTTGGCCAAGTGAAAGGCCAGGCCGTGGCCTCGGCATCTGCCGGTCCGTACTGAGCGCCGGCGCCGGCAAGACAACGAAGAATAGAAAAGATCCGCATCAAGCGATGCGGGCAAGGAGACTACGATGGCGACAGTCATCTTTGACAAGGTGGTCAAGGCCTACGACAACGGCGTGACCGTCCTGCACGACATCAACCTGGATGTAAAGAACGGCGAGTTCGTCGTGTTCGTTGGACCGTCCGGTTGCGGCAAGTCGACGCTGATGCGCATGCTGGCGGGCCTCGAGAACGTCACGCGAGGCGAAATCGCAATCGACGGCCGGCGTGTGGATGGTCTGGCGCCGCGCGAGCGCGAGATTGCCATGGTGTTCCAGGACTACGCGCTGTATCCGCACAAGACGGTGTTTGAAAACATGGCATTCGGTCTGCGGCTGCGCAAGATGCCGAAAGCGGAAATCGAATCGCGCGTGAACGAGGCGGCCGAGATGCTGCAGCTCAAGCACCTGCTCGATCGCAAGCCACGGAATCTTTCCGGGGGGCAACGCCAGCGTGTAGCCATGGGCCGCGCCATCGTGCGCAACGCCAAGGTATTTCTGTTCGACGAGCCGCTCTCGAACCTCGATGCCAAGCTGCGCAACGAAATGCGCGTAGAGATCAAGAAGCTGCACCGCAAGCTGGGCGCCACCATGATCTATGTGACCCATGATCAGGTGGAAGCGATGACGCTTGCCGACCGCATTGCCGTGCTGTCCGGTGGCTATGTGGTGCAGTACGGCACCCCCGACGAGATCTACAACGCCCCGCGTACCACCTTCGTCGCGGGCTTCACTGGCTCCCCACCCATGAACCTGCTTGAGCTCGAAGTCAGCGGCTCCATGGCAAAAGCTGGGGGCGTCCAGATTCCCGTACCCGAGACTGCCTTGAGCAGTCTCGCCGGAACAACGAAGCGCCGCGTGACGTTTGGTGTGCGGCCCGAATGCGTTGCTCTGGCAGATGAGAGCCAGCCGGTGGCCGGCCCAGTGTGCCAAGTGCAGGCGCGCGTGGTCGTGACCGAACCGCTCGGAGCCGAAACGCTCTGCACATTCGACGCGGGTGGACAGAACTTGGTCGCACGGCTAGCACCTGACGTGCAGTTGAAACCTGGTGACGAGACCCGCCTTGCCATCGCCTTGTCGAAATCGCACTGGTTTGACATTGAATCCGGCGTCACGCTGATGCCTCGCAACGTCAACTGACGACGACCGCCCCACAAAACAAGACAAACCAGGAGACAACAATGACGCAACGATTTGCCCTGGCGACCGTAGTCGCCGCGTGCGCGCTGGCCTGTACTACTGCGCATGCCGATACCACCATCCGCCTGTTCGCGGGTGGTTCCGGCCAGCGCCCCGACCTGGTACGCAAGGCGCTTGATGCCTACGAAAAAAGCCACCCAGGTGTGAAAGTGCAGATGGAAACCGGCGGCGCGACCTCGGAACAGCAGCGTCAGTATCTGTCGACCCTGCTCAACGCGAAGGACGCTTCCATCGACGTATTCATGATCGACATCGTCAATCCGGCGCAATATCTCGCCGCTGGTTGGATCGCACCGCTCGATCCTTACGTGGGTGCTCCTGAGGGGGCAATGAAGCCTTACCTGCCTGTCTACGCGAAGGCCGATGTGGTGGGTGGCAAGGTTGCCGCGCTGCCCGGCTTTGCCGATGGCATGTTCATGTACTACCGCAAGGATCTCCTGCAGAAATATCAATTGCCGGAGCCCAAGACGTGGGATGAATTGGCCAAGAGCGCTCGCACGATCCTTGACAAGGAACGCAATGGCTCGCTGCAAGGCTTGTCGGTACAAGGTGCACCGATCGAAGGTGCAGTCTGCACATTCCTACTGCCCTATTGGAGCCAAGGCAAGGAGCTGACCGACGCAGCCGGCAAGCTGACACTCGATAAGCCTGCCGCGGTGGCCAGCATGAAGATGTGGACCGGTCTGATGGATGCAGGCGTGGTCAAAAAGAATGCAGCTGAGGTGAAGACGGCCGACACCGTCAATGAGTTCAAGGCGGGACAGGCGATCTATGCCGTCAACTGGGGCTTCGCCTGGAACCACTTCGAGACCGACGCGGATTCGGTCGTCAAGGGCAAGGTCGGCGTGATGCCGCTGCCGGCCATGAGCAACGGAAAGAGCACGACATGCGTTGGCGGCTGGCAATGGGCCGTGTCCGCGTTCTCTGCGCGCAAGGCGGAGTCTGCCAAGCTGATCCAATATTTGTCCTCGCCGCCGGTCGCCAAACTGCTGGCCGTCCAGGGGTCGCTGCTGCCGGTGTTTGCCGAGACATATCAGGACGCTGAGGTCATTGCCAAGAATCCCTGGTTCAAATCCGCAGGCGACATTCTTGGGCAGACGGGGCACGCCCGGCCCGTCACGCCGCGCTATAGCGAAGTGTCCGACGTCATCCGGACCAACACATCGGCCATGCTTGGTCGATCGCTTCCGGTCGACGAGGGTGTCAGCCAGATTGAAGGCCGGCTGCGGCGCGTGTTGCGCTAATCCGCGGGGAAGATCATGAACACTGCGACTTCGACACAGGCGCCCTTGTCCGCCCCTCGGCGCACGCGTAACTGGCTCGACCCGTCCGACCGGCAACTGGCAGTGCTGCTGTTGGCGCCAACGGTGCTGTTGCTTGGGCTGATCGTGGTGTACCCGATCGGCAAGCTGCTCTACAACAGTCTGTTCGAGATCCGCCTGTCGGGTGGGGATGCGATCCAGTTCGTCGGGCTGCGCAACTTCGCAGACGCGCTGCAGGATCCGGACGTCTGGAATGCGACGAAGAATACGCTGCTGATCGCCCTGATCACGGTGCCTGGCGCATTCTTGGTCGGGTTGCCGCTTGCGCTGCTTGCCAACCTGCCGTTCCGCGTGCGCTGGCCGATCCGGCTAGCACTGCTGCTGCCATGGGCCCTGCCGCTGGCATTCTCGGGCCTGATTTTCGCGTGGTTCTTCAACACTGACTACGGCATCGTCAACGACGGGCTGCGGCGCCTTGGCTTCGCACCGGTGTCGTTCATGCTGAGCCCCGCCTGGGCCTTTGCAGCGGTGTGCTTGACCACGATCTGGAAGACATCATCGTTCGTGGCGCTGATCCTGCTTGCCGGTCTGCAAACCATTCCACGTTCGCTGTATGAAGCAGCGGAAGTGGACGGTGCAACGAAACTGCAGCAATTCTTCCAGATCACACTGCCCATGCTGGTGCCGTCCATCGTGGTCGCGATGATCTTCCGTACCATCACCGCGCTGCAGACCTTCGATATTCCGTACACGATGGCACATGGCGGCCCAGGCAACAGCACGACCACGCTCGCGATGCTCATCAATACCACGACGATCGACTATCTCGATGTCGGCTATGGCTCGGCACAGGCAGTGCTGATGTTCTTCATCTCGCTTGTGGTCAGCGTGGTGTATCTCAAGTTTGTTCGGGGGGAAGCCAAATGAACCTGTTCAACGTCTTATTTGGCGGTGCGCGCCTGCGCCTGATCGCGGGCGCGCTGGTGGTATTCAACGGCTTTTTCCCCGCACTGTGGATTCTCCTCACATCGTTCAAGGGCGAGGCGGAGCTTGTCCAAAAGCCCATTACGTATTTGCCAGCGGCCCCCACCATTGCCAACTACGTGCATGCCTTCACGGATCAGCCATTGCTGCTGTTCTTGCTCAACAGCGCGATTGTCGCCCTGTGCTCCACGGCGCTCGCCGTGTTGATCTCGGCCGGCGCGGCCTATGCCATCGCTCGGCTCGATCTCAAGTACCGGGGCCTGATCTTGTCGGCAATCATCGCGTCGTCGATGTTCCCGCTCGTAACGCTGCTGGTGCCGATTTTTCAGATCATGCGCAGCCTAGGGCTGTTGAATACTTACGTCGCGCTGATCCTGCCCTATACGGTGCTGAGCCTGCCGGTCTGCACGCTCGTACTTGTCAGCTTCTTCCAGGCCATTCCACGCGACCTGGAGTCTGCTGCCATGCTCGACGGCTGCACACGCATCGGTGCGCTGTGTCGCATTGTCTTCCCGTTGTCCGCGCCGGGCGTGTTCACCGCGGCCATCCTGGCCTTCGTCAATGCGTGGGATGAATTCCTGCTGGCGCTTTCGCTCAATTCCACACCGAGCTTCCGTACGTTGCCGGTCGGCATTACGCTGTACCAGGGCGAGTATGCGTTTCCCTGGCCGCTGATCGCGGCAGCCTTGGTGGTAGCGATCGTGCCGGTTGCAGCACTAATGGCACTCTTCCAGGAGCGCGTGATTGGCGGACTCACATCGGGCGGCCTGAAAGGCTGACGGCCATGTCCAGCGAAATCCAGTGCCCCCCGCGCTGCATCGCGATCACCGATCGGGACTGGTGCGTCAGCATCTGCCCCGAGGTCGGCGGCGCAATCGTGACCGCTGCGTGGCGCGAGCGCCCCATCCTGCATGACCGTTCGGCTGAAGCCCTTGAGACACTTAATGTGCGGCGGATGGGGTGTTACCCGCTGGTGCCCTACTCCAACCGGATTGGACACGCCTGCTTCGAATGGGACGGAACGGCCCAGATGCTGCGACCAAACTTCCCCGGGGAGCCGCACGCCATCCATGGATTCGCGTGGCAACGCGCGTGGGCAGTGGAGTCCGCGACCGACACAAACGTCGCGTTGACGCTGCAGCACAGTCCAGATGCCGACTGGCCCTATGCCTGCAACATCCGCCAATCGCTGTCCCTGCTGAATGGCAGGCTGACGCTGATGCTGGAGATCACCAGCGAGCACCCCACACCGGCACCGGCGGGGCTTGGTTGGCATCCGTTCTTCCCGATGTCGACTGCCACCCGCCTGCGGACGCACTGGGAGCGCATGCTCGACATGGGCCCGGATCACCTGCCGTGCAGCGATATTCCGGTCCCGCCCCGCTTCAATTTTGCCCACGGGCAACCCATGTCGGACATTGAGGTCGACCATTGCTTCGCCGGGTGGTCGGGCAACGCAACCATCCTGCAGGACGACTATGTTCTGCATCTGCAATCTGCCGGCACACCCGCAGCAGTGCTGATGCGCCAGCATGGCCAGGGGTTCTTTGCCCTGGAACCTGTCAGCCATGTCAACAACGCGCTGCAGTTTGCGCCAAGCCGGGCAATGGGCCCCATGCGCGCGCTGGCGGCGGGGCAATCCATGCGCATCGCCATGCAGCTTGCGGTGCAAGCGCTGGATTCCGACACGTACTAACCCCGTATTGAGACCCATCGAATCATCATGAGCCACGCAACCTACCCCAGCCTTGCGCAGCGTGTCGTATTCATTTCTGGCGGTGCTTCCGGTATCGGTGCGGCACTGGTCGACGCATTCGTCCAGCAAGGCGCGCGGGTCGCGTTTTGCGATATCGACATGGATGTCGCAAGCGCACTGTGTGCCCGCTATCCCGAAGCGACCCGCCCCGTTGCGTACGCCTGCGATGTCACCGACATCCCCGGCTACCAAAGCGTGCTGGACCAGGTGATGGACGCGTGGGGCCCGATCCGCGTGCTCGTCAACAATGCCGGGCGGGACACCCGGCACAGCCTGCAGGAACTCACCACGCAGCAATGGGATGACATCCTGGCCGTGAACCTGCGGCACCACGTGTTTGCCACGCAGCGCGTTGCGCCCGCCATGGCAGCAGCCGGGGGCGGCTCCATCATCAATCTCGGCTCGATCTCATGGCTGCGTGGCCGACCAAACCTGGTGGGCTACACCGCCTCCAAAGCCGCGATTTCCGGAATTTCGCGCACGCTGGCGCGCGAACTTGGCGAGAGCAACATCCGCGTCAATGCCCTTCTGCCGGGCGCCGTGGTCACCGAGCGGCAGTCCGCGCTCTGGCGTGACGCCGCCGCCGACCAGCGCTTCATCGATCTGCAGTGCCTGAAGTTCCACGTCGAGCCTAGGCATATCGCCGATATGGCGCTGTTCCTGGCCTCCGACCAAGCCGAAGCTGTCACCGGACAAAGTGTCATCGTCGACGCTGGACTTGCCCAGGTGTCTGTCGTCGGCTAGCCCAACCATCTCCTCGTGAAATGACAAGCGCAAGCATGGCTATCCGCCCTTGATGATAGCGCTACCTTTTGCAGAACGGCGTTTTCCGAGCCGCCCACTTTGACTCGGAGGGAGGAATCTAATGAAAAGCACAATCCGCATACTTGCCCCAGCCATCGTTGGACTGACCCTGACGGGGACCAGTCACGCACAGGTTTCGACGTCCTCGCTTACGTTGTATGGGATCGTCGATTCGGCCATCCAGTATGTGAAGTTCGATCGCCCCATCAGCCCGACGCTGCAAGCCGCGAGCGGCAACCTGCAAGCATCGCGTCTGGGCTTTCGGGGCACGGAAGATCTTGGGGGTGGGTACAAGGCCAACTTCCAGTTGGAAATGGGTTTCAACACGTACACCGGGGTGGCGGGCGGCAGCACGCTTTGGAACCGCGGATCGACCGTTGGGCTGTCGTCGCCCTACGGTAGCGTCGATCTCGGCAACATGTACCTGCCAATCTACTGGGTATTCCTTGGATCGGATGTGGCCACCTATGGGCTGTCCAACCCAGCTGCAATCATGAGCCTTGAACATACGGTCACGCTCGGCAAATCGGGCACCGGCGGCTTCTACCCGAATGCCATTCGTTACCGCACGCCGGACTTGAACGGCTTCTCCAGCGAGGTCGGCTACTCGTTCGGCTCGGAAAACACGGGCTTCCAATCTGAGGCCGGCCGCAACGAGGGCCTCAATCTCCAATACAAGCGTGGTGCGCTGTGGGTCGGCTACGGCGTCAACCACTACCGCTACTACGCAAACAGCACGACGAACGATGCCTCGTCCCAGATCACGCAAATTGTGTCGGGAACGTATGACTTCGGCTCCTTCGTCCTGGGCGGGAACTACCTGTACACAAAACGCACGGACAGCACGAACTTCTTTGCTTCTGCAGAGATGGTGAACGCCAAAGTCCCATTCGGACCGGGGGACATCGACATTGGTGTAGCGCGACGTATTCAGAACGGAGGTGCCCGCGCAATGGCTTACAACGTCGGCTACGTGTATTTCTTGTCCAAACGCACCCAGCTGTATGGGTATGCGGCTTATATCCAGAACAACGGCCAATCCACTCAAGGTTTCGGTTTGCTCGGTTCGGCTTATGCAGTGGTGCAGCCCGGCTTCAAGCCATGGGCGGTGACGGGCGGCCTGCGTACCTCGTTCTAAGAGCCCTGCCGACGCATTTGACATGCATCTCCCATGGCGTCCCCTCCGCCAATTTGGCCCGGCTCAGCCGGGCTTTTTTCGTTTAGTGGTTCAGAGATTGAGTTTTGCCTCAAGTTCAAGCAGTGTAGCCTATTGAATCGTTTAATCCGGCTGCAAAGTCAAAAAAAAAGGGGTCGCGCGCCCCCTTCATTTCGGAAGCGGCCCTTACTCGCTCAGGGCGGCGCCTCCCCCTTCTTCAAAGCCAGCATTTAGAACGCATGGTTGCCGACCTAGTCCCGAACCATTGCCTACCTTGCAAAGGGATAGCTTCCCAGGTATTGGGATTTTTGGTCGTGCATTCAATCAGAAAGGGAAGCCGCTTCGGCACTTCGTCGAAGTGCTTGAATGCCAACGCAGCGATGCAAACGTCAATGGTGGCCGCATTCCGATCCTCCACAGGAAACTCATTGATCATCCAATCAATGTTGATCAGACCAGGTTCAGCTTGATTTTTCGCGATAGACATATCTGCTCCCCCTAGGATACCGCAACCTTAAGTGGGGCAGAGATACATGCCGCAAATGGTTATCTTTTCACGCAGTTCCTCAGCAGACTCACCAATCAACGTGTTGACCGCTGGGGCGGGTCGCTTGAGAACAGAGCCCGCTTTTTGCTTGAAGTTATCTCCTCTATCAGGAAGGTAGTTCCTCCCGATTTCGTTTTCGGCGTGCGTTTGCTCGCAGAGGATACGGCTACACAACGTGGATTCGACATTGTTGAAATGCTTGAACTGGTCAGTTGGCTGAAAGCGAGCGAGGTCACATATTTGCACCTGTCATCAGCGGAGGTCCGCGCACGATCGTGGAAGTACCCGGAATCAGGCGAAACCAATCTGCATCGTATTCGCAAGGCGCTTGACCCCAAAATTGCGCTTATGGCAGTCGGAAACGTCTTGACGCGGGAAAGTGCCCAGTTTGCCTTAGACGAAGGCGCAGATTTTGTGGCGCTCGGCAGAGCGGCTATCGCAATGCCAGATTGGCCGCGGCGGTCAACTAGCAAGTCCTTCGAACCAGTTAGATTCCCCCTAACTCCACAGGAGTTGAATGCGCTTGGAGTTACTGAGCCTTTTGTAAGCTACCTCAGGCCATTTAACCTCGTTGCGGAAAGCGGTACTCCCTCGCCAACAAAAAATAAAAAACAATATCCGAAGCCTATTTTTAATTATATATTAATTAGCAATAAATTACATGCATGTTTCATGCGTAACCCATTTGGCCATGCTTTCGCTATTGGGAAACTGAATGATATACCAACCCCAACCGGGGCCTGAGGTCGACCAGCTAGTGATATTTTCAGTCTGAGTCAGTAAGGATCTATCCACATGATGTGAAGATTGGACGATTTCGGAAATTGTCTATTTAATGTCTGCCTATCCGCCGCGAGCAGGCGGCCAGTCAAGCATAGACCTCCGTATGAGAAACAAGCTTTCCAACAAGTTCGCGAAGACCATCAATGTCAGCGCGTACTTTCGCCATTGCCTCCGCTCGACGCTGGGCCATCTCGGCAATTTCGGCCATCGAAGAGATCACTTCATTAGCGCGCTCGCTTCCCGCCACTGCGTGTTCGATGACGTCCTCAATTCCTTGAGTCGCTCTTGATGCGGACGCACTGAGGGCTTTTGCAATCGCTCCGACATTGCGGCTGGCATCGGCAGAGCTTTCAGCGAGTTTTCGGACCTCACTGGCAACGACGGCGAAACCCCTTCCGGCGTCGAGTGCGTGCGCCGCCTCAATGGACGCATTGATCGAAAGGAGATTTGTCTGCCGCGCGATAGCCTGCATTGTTTCGACTATGGGTCTAATCGATTCTGATAACTCCCGCAAATCGTTAAATGTTATGGACGACGCTCGAGCAAATTCAGCCAGCCGCTCGATAGCAAGCGCTGCTTCCTTTGTGTTGCTCGTCCCTCTCTCGATCAGCAGCCCGGCATCATGGGCGACGATACTTGCCTGTTCCATTGACAGCACCGAACCTTCAGTAGCTCTTACCAACTCCGCGATCAATGGCGCGATATGCAAGAGATGGCGATCTTCGCTGGAATGATGCCGCTCGAGCTCGAATACGGTCTCCTCACATCGTTCGCGCTGCTTAAGCGACGCATTGTTCTGCAACGAAGCCGTTGCCGCCGCATTCGCCGCTCGAGACGCGCAAAAAAAAAGCCACATATTCGTCAGCAATATGACTACAAGACCCATCTGAATTGCATCAAAAAATGCCGGCGCGCGAAACGCCAATGGCCAGGCGCTGGCGAAAGCGACGACCGCGGAGAGCGCGGCAGAAACTCGCACTTGCAGGATCATGGAAGGTTCGCCTCCTTCGGTTTGGCTAAGAATTCCACATCTAGTCGGATTTTTCAAAGTTAGACGATGACGTTCTCGAGTAAACCGAGCCCCTCTATCTCAAGGCGCACGACATCTCCTGGATTGAGAAATTCTCTGCGAGCCATCCCTACGCCAGCAGGAGTTCCCGTGAGGATGACATCGCCCGGATAGAGAGTCGTCCGAGAGCTAAGGTAGGCAACCTGCTCGGCAACACTGAAAATCATCCGGCTAGTGCTGGAATCCTGTTTAAGCACGCCGTTGACCCAAAGCCTCATCGACAGTTTCAGCGGATCGGGTAGACAACGCGCCGGCACAAGAGTTGGGCCGAGAGGACATGACCCATTGAAACATTTTTGCGACACCCAGTCATACGCGAACGGAGAGTCAGCTTTCACGCCCACCCGTTTAACATGATCTCGAGCAGAGAGATCGTTCGCAATGGTGTAACCCGCTATATGATTCAGTGCGTTTTCAACACTGACCCCGTGCGCAGTTCTACCGACCACAGCGGCAAGCTCGATTTCCCAATCAATCATCGACGCGTACGACGGTATCTGGATCTGCGCCCCTGGTCCTACGACCGTATTCCTCCCGGTTTTGACGAAATGCCAAGGTAACTGCCCCTGATCCTTTGGATTCTCGATTGGCACATTGAGGATAGATGCCATTTCCTCCATGTGATCCGTATAGTTGGCACCGGAACCATACACCGCTGAAGGGTATAAAACGGGAGCAAACAGCTGTGCCTCGTCGAACGACACACTTTTTGGGGAAATCGACCCGTCGGCTAGCTTTGCTGCCGCGAAAGCGAGTTCTGGCTCGGAAATGTCCCAACGTTCAAGAATCCCGAGCATCGAATCAAAGTCCCCGCTAAGTTCGCCCAGAGAAGCGCAAATAGCTTCTGAGGCTGCATAGATCCTGCCGCCAACTACCAGACCGGCCGTAGCCGCGCCCCCGGGTGCAGCGAATGTTACAAGAGAAAAATTCAGTCCCGAAGTATTCGGCATAGCACAGTGCACTTAAGCGATGATGAATGTGATTTCTTGTGGGCGGTCGTTCAGAAACGATCCCCAAAATCGAAATAGTCGTCGTGCTGAAATCCGTCGTAGTATTGTATTTCCCACCAGTTATGGTCGAGATCTTCTAGGTAGAAGGAATAAACACCATGCTGATTCACGATATCCATTACTTGACGAATTCCATACTTCTCGCTTAGTTCAAGTGCCGCCTTATGGGCGGCGTCGACAGCTTCCTTACTTGCAACGTCAAGCCCCCAGTGATTCAGAAGATTCGTCGGATGTACTTCCGGCGTCTCAACAGCAACTATATGAAAACGAAGGCCACAGCGAATAGCGAGGGCCGGCAGCGCGTGACGCACGCACTCCAAGCCTAGAAATTCTTCATAAAACAATCGGGACTTGTTGAGGTCGTAGCATTCAAGAGTGCCATGCGAAAGCACATAAGGCTTGACAACTGAGTTCTGATTGTTCGGCACAACTGATGCGGGCTCTGGGATCATCATGTGGTCTCCTTGCTTGTAAGTGGACCGCCAGCGCCAGCTTTTTCAACGGCGGTTAGGAACGAGTCAGCGAAAAAATCTTGGGCTGGAAGCCTGCAGCGCTCGACGAAGTCACGGCGAGCACTATCAACCATCGCCGGAGCGCCACACGCGTAAACTTGGTAGCCAGACAAGTCTGGATGATGGTCCATTACAACCCTGTGGACGTATCCGATCTCACCGGTCCACTCGCACCCAGGTGTCGGGTCGGAAAGTACGGGGTAAAAACTTATATTGGCGTGCGCAGCCGCCCACGATTGCGCGAGTGCCATCATGTAGAGATCCTGCTTCCGCCGCCCTCCCCAGTAAATCTCAATCCGTCGATTGATTCGCTTCTTAATAGCGTACTCCACGATCGACTTGATCGGGCCGAAGCCTGTCCCACTTGCCAACATCAGCATTGGCTTATCGGATTCTTCGCGAAGGAAGAACGTGCCAAATGGCCCCTCGAAGCGCAGTACATCGCGCTCTTTTAGCGCTGAGAACACCCGGTCGGTGAACGCACCGCCCGGCACATGACGTATGTGCAACTCGATGTGAGGCAGTCCGTCAATGGCAGGGGCAGTCGCAATCGAATAGTTGCGACGTTCGCCTTCTGGAAGAATCATTTCTATGTATTGGCCAGCCATGAACTGCATAGTTTCGTTCATAGGCATACGCAGCGTCAGCACCATCACGTCTGGTGCAGCTCGCTCCATCCGTGTTACTCGACACGGATAGATCTTTGGCTTTATTGCTGCCATGCCCTCGAGTTCCGCGACCTCGATCACAACATCTGAGAGCGGTTTTGCAGAACACAGGAGCGCGTAGCCCTGCGCCCGTGCGTCGTCACTGAGGTAAGTCTTTAACACCATCCCGTGGTCTACAGCCCCTTCGACGACCCTGGCCTTGCATGTATTGCACACTCCTGTCCGGCAGCTATAGGGCAGGAATCTTCCTGACGCCAGCCCGGCCGCGAGGATCGTGTTTCCTTCTTGGACCTCAAAAAAGTGACCACTTGGTCTAAGCATCACCCGGAATGACATCTTGCGCTCCTGAAACTCGACGGTAAGCCTGCATCAATCGGTGTCGGCAGGACGATCCACCACAGTAGATTGAAAGAGGATGCAGCTCACATTTGCATTTGCAACTATTGTAGTCGGAATTTTCCGGTTAGAACCTAGGCGTTAACACTTACTGCCCTTGGGAGCCGATTGACGGGGCTCTTGTGCGCTCACGGGTTGGCACTCGCCCGCTGCACTTAGGGTTTTTCTTACGAGCAGTCGAGGTCCTCATGCTTGCGTCGTAAGAGAACGTGTGCTGCAATTCAATTGCGGTTGCAAGTGTTGCGCACGCAATTTTCTACAGCAAAGACCTCGATCGCTGGTTCGTGCGATGAGGGTACGCACCATCAGTACCCCCATACAAACGGACCACGAGGGCCATCACGAAGGAGACATGTAACTTGAAAACGACCACTCGGGGCGCCACCACCTACGTCTGGCGCATACTGCTCGCTAAGCTCGCGGTCTTGTTGGCGACGGGTGCGCCTTCGATCGTATTGGCCACGGAAGGGGGTGGCTCAATCTATCCCATTGGCGTCAACACAGTCCTAGCAGGTGTAATGCCTCCGCCCGGCGACTATGTCTATTTCTACGGAGCCCGTTACGACGCTAACCACACGCTTGGTAGCGATAGCAACGACAAGCCGAACATCAGCAGCTTCAACGCTCATGTCAACGCATTCGCTTTGCGCTACGACCACGTCTGGAGTGGCGTCGATTTCTGGGGTGCAAATCTGATGACCCGAGTGGGCGTGCCCTTTGCGGACTTGCACCTAAGTTTTGACATCAAGACGCCGAAGGGGATAGTCCATCAGCAATCTACTGATACAGGCTTGTCCGATGCCGCAGTAATTCCGCTTGCACTCGGATGGCACAGCCCCTGGCTACACCAGATGGTTGGCGTCGAATTCTTTTTTCCAACTGGTAACTATGACGCACATCGCCTCGCGAACGTGGGCAGACACTACTATTCGGCAGCTCCCACATACTTCTTCACCCTGGCACCGATTCCGAGCATTGAAGTGAGCGCCAAGGTCATGTATCTCTTCAACGGCCCGAACAGGGAGACCAATTACCATTCCGGCAACGAACTTATCGTTGATTACAACCTTGGCTATCAAGCGACTCCTGCAGTTCAATTCGGTGCCAACGGATACTTTTACCGCCAGACTACCGATGACACTCAAAATGGCATAACGGTTGGCGACGGAAACAGGGGGCGCGTGCTGGCCACTGGCCCCTTCATCAAATACCAACCGTCTAGATCGTTGGCATTTGTCGCCAAGTGGCAGCATGAAATGCTCGTCCAGAACCGCACGCGTGGTAACCGCTTCTGGATCCAGATGGCCTATAAGTTTCGCTAGCCTGCAGAGCGCTTTCTCGAGCCTGGAGGCGTGACGAAAAGTACGCCTCTTGATCTCTTACGTCCGCAGTTCTTCCTCGATGGTGTCGAGCCGAGCATATACGTTGATGAGAGTCTTCTTGAAGACCTTCAGCGTTGCAGGCGGAAGCGTGCTCACCGCCACCTCTTCAAAGTGCTGAGCGATTGGCATGAGCTCAGCCGCGAGCCGCGCTCCTTCTTTGGTTAGAGCAATAGCTACAGTCCGAGCGTTGTTCTCCAGCCGGCTACGGGAAACTAAGCGCATCTTTTCCATCGAGCCGATAAGTCTCGACAACGTCGACAACTCAATCGTCGTCATTTCAGCCAGGTCGTTCAGCCGTTGGTCGGGATTCTCCTTTAGCGCGGCCATCACCCGGTACATCGGCAGCGTCACTCCATAGGAGGCTATGCGGCGTGAAAACAGATCGCCCATGCGCACGCCAACGCGATTGAGAAGATAGGGAACAGAGTCGGTCAGTTTGTACACGGATCGCGTCCTGTAGGGTCATCGCCAAATTCTATCAAATCAACTGTTCCGCGCGAATTATTTTCATTGGCAACTCTTGCGTTTGCAAGTATGCTGACAGCACAACAACAGCATCAATCGATCTATCAGGAGACGCCATGGAAACCCTTTCCAGACCTCATCCCCAAGTCCGCGATTCTTTCCGTGCTGCGATGCGGCAAATCGCTTCTACTGTGACCATCGTGACGGCTGCGGACGGAGACCGTCACCATGGGATGACAATGACGGCCGTCGGGTCACTTTCGATGGACCCGCCCTCAATGTTCATTTGCACAAATCAATCGACGTTCTTGCACGACATCATCCAATCGGCGCAGAACTTTTGCGTGAACGTTCTGCGTCGAGACCACGTCGCGCTGTCGACTGTCTTCAGCGGCAGGACGCCGCCTGAGGAGAAATTCAAAGTTGGGGAGTGGATCGTCGAGAACGGCGTTCATATGCTCTCCGATGCACAGGCGAATGTTTTGTGCAAAAAGGTGGCTGCCGTGCCTTTCGGGACCCACACCATTTTTATCGGAACGGTTATCGACGTTCGACTGAATGAAGATGGAGCACCGCTTCTATACCGGAACGCATCCTATTTTTGACCGAGTCCCTGTTAGTCATGACGGGCGCCGAAAAGACATATCCAGTGAGGTGACACGATGTTAGTTGAAGCAAAGGAACTTGAAGCTCTTCTGCCCAAGTCCGAACGCTCGCGCGTCAACGTGATGCGCGACCGAATCGCTGCAATGGGAAGAACATTGCTCGATCGCGCCGCACAAGTTGAAGTTGACCGGCGCGTGCCGATGGAAAACATCGAAGCGCTGCGCGCCATCGGCTACTTTGACCTGCTCAAACCAAGAGCCTTCGGAGGATTCGAGTACGAATTTTCGGCTCTCGTTGACCTGAACATCGACCTCGCAAAGTGGTGCGCGTCGACAGCATGGGTCGCAGGACTGCTGTCATCGCACCAATGGCTAGTGGCAGGCTTCTCTGAGCAGGCGCAGCGTGACGTTTGGGGTAGCAATCCGAACGCTCTTGTTTGCGGTTCATACGCTCCCGCCTGTAAGGCCGAAGCTGTAGACGGGGGATACATCATCAGTGGCCGCTGGAGCTTCGCGAGCGGCTGCGATTGCGCACAGTGGTCGCTCTGCTCTGCGATTCTTCCCGCCGGCGAGGAACGCGATGCCCCCGCGCCCGCGTTCCTGCTAGTTCCAGAGAAAGATTACCAAATTGAAGACACTTGGCACGTCATAGGTTTGGCGGGCACAGGAAGCAAAACCCTGGTTCTGGACAAAGTCTTTGTCCCGGCGCACCGCGCGCTGCTCTTTTCGGAGACGACGACCGGCAACACGCCCGGAGCTCGCCTGTACGCGCACCAGCCCGGCTTCTCTATCCCAATGCTCAGTGCGATCCCTTCTTGTCTAGCATCAGTCGCTGTCGGGACAGCGCATGGAGCACTGGAGGATTACCTTCAGCGCACCAGTCAACGCGTAACGCGCGGTGCAGTAGCGGGCGCACACAACAAGATGGCCGAGTTTCCGACTATCCAATTACGCGTGGCAGAAGCCGCAGCAAGTTGCGACGCAGCCAAGAAAATCCTGCTTTCTGATCTGCGCGAACGTGAGGCCACTGCCAATGGTGGTCAGGCAATCACCGTGCAGGACCGCATCACGAGCCGCCGTGGCCAGGCGTTTGCGGTTTCCCTGGCGATTCGGGCGACGGAAGCTTTGAACGCGTCGACGGGCGGGCAAGGACTGGATGTTTCCCACCCGGTACAGCGGGCTTGGCGCGACGCAAATGCGGTCGGTCGTCATATCAGCATGAACTGGGACACGGTCGGGACGATGTATGGACAGATGGCCCTCGGTCTCGAGCCTAAGGGTCAATATTGAACGGTGCCGGACATGAGATTCAAAGCAGATAAGAAGATTGCTCTAGAAGAACACTTTGCGATCGAGCAAACGGTCCAGGACTCAGCGGGCTTTGTTCCCCATTTGTATTGGGAAGAGCTGAAGTACCGTCTACTCGACCTGCACGAACGGCGCATTAGGGAGATGGACGAGAATGGCGTTGAGCTGATGATCCTCTCATTGAACGCTCCAACCGTACAAGCAATTCCCGATGAAAAAGCCGCATACGAATTATCGCGGCGCGCGAACGACTACTTGGCCGATCAGATCGCAAAGCGACCAGATCGTTTCAAGGGGTTCGCGGCTCTCCCGATGCAATCCCCGGAGCTTGCCACCCGAGAGCTCGAGCGATGCGTGACCGAACTAGGCTTCGTCGGCGCGCTTGTAAACGGCTTTTCCCAAAGCCAACGCGACGGCATCCTCTACTACGACTTGCCGCAGTTCAGACCCTTCTGGGCGGCCGTTCAGACCCTTGACGTCCCCTTCTATCTGCATCCGCGTAATCCGCTTCCCGCTCACGCGCCTATTTATGACGGGCATCCGTGGCTGCTCGGCCCAACTTGGGCCTTTGGACAGGAGACAGCGGTCCATGCTCTGCGCCTCATGGGTTCCGGCTTGTTCGACGACTACCCGGACCTAAAGATCATTCTGGGTCATTTGGGCGAAGGACTTCCTTACAGCATGTGGAGAGTTGACAATCGAAACGCATGGGTCGAAACGGCGCCGAACTATCCGGCAAAGAAACGAATTGCCGATTACTTCCACGCCAACTTCTGGCTGACAACCTCAGGCAATTTCCGAACTCAGACGCTCGTAGACGCAATCCTCGAAATCGGCTCGGACCGGATTCTTTTTTCTGCGGACTGGCCGTTCGAAAACGTCGATCATGCGGCCCGTTGGTTCGACTCGGCATCTATTAGCGACAACGACCGCATCAAAATCGGTCGCACGAATGCAGCACGCCTTTTCAAATTCGAAGTCTGACGAGGAAGCTTCCTCTCCGTCCGGTGCATACAGATGACACGAAGAGCGTCCGGTGCACCGGCTGTACTCTGGAGCGAGACATCATGCGTGAAAAAGCCATTGACGTGCACGACGAGCTGGCGAACGCTAGCATAGGAAAAACACACGTCAGCTTGGGCATCATCCTCGCCCTGCTTACGATGTTTGATGGATACGATACATTCAATCCTGCTTACGTTATCCATTACGTCCGAGACCCTTGGTCCCTCTCGCTGCAACAGGCGGGCATGCTTGTATCAAGTGGACTTATTGGTTTTCTATGCGGTGCCGCCTTTCATGGGATCGTCGCTGATAAATTCGGACGAAGAGGCACGCTGATCGGCGGCCTTTGGATAACGACCATCTTCTCGCTATTGACCGCGATATTGGCAGACTCCTTTGCCAGCTTTTGCGTTCTTCGCGTATTCACAGGACTCGGGCTAGGTGTTCTTCTACCGCTTTCAACTACCTATATCAACGAACTCGCGCCGCGCCGGGTTGCGAACACTTTTTCCCTCTGGGGTGTGGCGCTGGGGTGGGCGTTGGGAGGCGCTGCGGCCGGGATTGTTGGAGTCCTGATTACGCCTCTAGCGGGTTGGCGCGGACTCTATTGGGTCGGATCACTTTCTGCGATTCTCATACCCTTGCTATATGTCTACTTGCCCGAGTCACCTAAGTTTTCCCTGCTGCGCGGTAGAACAGATGAAGTAAAAGCAATTCTCTCAAAACTCCGACCAGAACGGGCCGAGCTGTATCTTGCTCTCCCAGTGCTTGCGCCGCAAATCTCTGCGCGCGCCTCGGTTTCCAGCCTCGTGAGCATCCAGTACCGACAGCTATCGCTCGCTATCTGGCTGACAAGCTTCCTGAGCCTTTTTTGCATCTTCGGTTTATCGGGCTGGATTCCGACGTTAATGCAAGCTCGCGGTGAGAGTTTCGCGACAAGTTTTGCTTTTGGCGCTCTGATGCAAATCATGTCACTCGTCGGTGGTCTGATCTGCGGATACATCGTTGATCGGCGTGGAGCACCCCGTGCATGGCTCAGTGCCTGGTGGTTAGGAGGTGCGCTAGCAGTTGGAGGCCTCATTTTCTTTCATGGCCATCTCAGTAATCTAGTTTGCTCTGCCTTAGCAGGCTTTTGCATCATCGGTGCACAGTTCGTGCTTAACAATTTCACCGCTCACTCGTACGAAACGGACGTGAGGGCAACAGCCGTTGGCATGGAGCTCGGTGTTGGTCGACTTGGCGCGATTCTTGGACCATTCATCGGTGGAACGCTGCAACAGATGTTTCCAGGCGAGAACGTCGTGCTGACGGCGATGAGCGCTGCCGCAGCGGCGGCAGGTATTGGCGTCCTTTTCGCAATCAGAAAATGCAGCTCTTGTTCTACATCGAACGAGATGCCCAGCACGAACGCGAACGCACGGCCCGTTTAGACAGTTAATCAAAAGTAAATCATGACTGAGACGACAACGATCTCACCCGCGTCCTTCGTATACGAGAGCTTGCCTACCCGTGTCATTTTTGGCCACGGGACGCGCACTAAAGTGAAAGAGGAAGCTGATCGCCTTGGCATATTGCGCCCTCTCATCGTACATAGCCCAGGTCACGCTGCCATAGCGGAGGCTATCGCCGAAGACATCGGGCGCCAAAGCGTCACTACTTTTGGTGGCGCGAAGATGCACACCCCGGTCGAGGTCACGGAAGCAGCGCTGGTGCTTGCTGCAGGGAAATGTGCTGACGGGATCATCGCGGTTGGCGGAGGGTCAACTACTGGCCTTTCCAAAGCGATCGCGTTGCGTACAGACTTGCCACAGATCGTTTTGCCAACGACATACGCCGGATCAGAGATGACGCCGATTCTCGGAGAAACACGAGATGGTGCAAAGACTACCCTTCGCTCCCTCAAGGTGCTGCCTGAGACCGTTATCTACGACGTCGATCTAACGTTAGATCTTCCGAGAGCTCTTACTGGCGTCAGCGGAATGAACGCAATGGCCCATGCCGTTGAGGCGCTTTACGCAAGAGACGCGAATCCCATCATTAGCGCTCTAGCAATTGAGAGCATTCGAGCGTTGGCGCAGTCGTTGCCTGCTATCCATGCGGACCCGCGCGACCGCGCCGCTCGCAAGAACGCACTTTACGGCGCATGGCTAGCTGGCGTTTGCCTCGGGTCTGTCGGCATGGCTTTGCATCACAAGCTTTGTCACACATTGGGAGGCACCTTCAATTTGCCGCATGCTGAGAGCCACGCGATCGTATTACCGCACGCTCTCGCGTATAACGCGCCAGCGATTCCCCAGGTCATGGCTCGGTTGTCTGAGGCTTTGAATCACCCAGACCCGGCATTAGCGCTCCATGAAATGAGTATAGCTGCCGGTACACCTACGGCACTGTCCGAGATTGGCATGCCTGAAGACGGTGTAGATAAAGCGATCGAGCTGGCGCTTGCCAATCCGTATTGGAACCCACGTCCACTTGAGCGCGATGCTCTGCGAGACCTTATCGGCCGCGCATTCCGCGGAATGCCCCCCAGTACATCGGCTATGACGAATATGGTTCCGTTGACCAAGGATGAAAGATGAACACAAGCGTAAAGCGCACCTTCCCTCTTTTCCGAGAACAAGATTCGGCGGCGATTGTCAACGCTCGCATTGGCCCCGACGTCGATCCGCGTACTCGTTACATTGCCGAAACCGTAGTGCGCCATCTGCATGCGGCAGTGAAAGAAATCGGGCCTACTCACGAGGAATGGCTTGCCGCCATTAAGTTCCTCACCGATACCGGCAACATGTGTACCGACTGGCGACAAGAGTTCATTCTCCTGTCCGATGTGCTTGGTGTTTCCATGCTGGTCGATGCCATCAATCACCGGCGGCCAGGGCAGGCAACGGAAAACACCATTCTTGGACCGTTTTTCGTGGAAGGGGTAGGGCTATCGCCACACGGAACCAACATCTGCAAAGACGGTAAGGGTGAGCCACTAGTGGTCCGTGCGTCTGTCCATGACACAGATGGAAATCCCATTGAAGGCGCGGTGATAGATGTATGGCAGACCAATGACGACGGATTCTATGACGTGCAACAGAAGCAGATTCAGCCGGAGGGAAATCTTCGCGGGAAGTTTGTCTCTGATGCTGATGGAGTTTTCTGGTTCAAGTCCGTCAAGCCGCGCGACTACCCCATCCCAGATGACGGACCAGTGGGCAAGCTTCTACGCAAGCTGGGGCGACATCCGAACCGCGCAGCACACATTCACTTCCTCATTCAGGCGACTGGCTATGACACCGTGATCACGCATATCTTCGCTCCGGACTGCCCGTATCTGGCGGAAGACACAGTATTCGGTGTAAAGGAAAGCCTGATCGGCAACTTTGTCCGTCAATCAGATCCAGAAGAAGCGAAGTCACTTGGATTCGAAATTCCATTCTGGTCTGTGCATTGGAACTTCGTTTTGAATAAAACCATATTCCACTCCAACGATAGGAAGTGACCTTACATCATCTTGACCCTACATCAAGAAACAGTACCGCTGAGAAGTAGAGAATCCGGCATGATTTTCACGATTTGAAATGGAAGACATGCCATGAAGACGAGCAAGTTCACTGAGGCGCAGATAGCGTTCGCGCTCAAGCAAGCGGAACTGGGTACGAAGGTCGAGGAGGTGTGCCGCAAGCTGGGCATCAGCGAAGCGACGTTCTACAACTGGAAGAAGAAGTACGGGGGCGTCGGCCCTTCGGAGCTGCGCCGGATGCGGCAGCTCGAGGAGGAGAATGCGAAGCTCAAGCGGCTGGTGGCGGACCTGAGCCTGGATAAGGCCATGCTGCAGGACGTGCTCTCAAAAAAGCTCTGAAGCCTTCCCGCAAGCGCACGCTGATTGACGAGTTGCGTGACCGCTATCGTGTGAGCCTGACCAAGGCTTGCGCGTTGTTCCACATGTCACGCTCGCTGTATGGGTATCGGTCGGTTGCTCGGGACTCGTCGGCATTGCTTGCACGCATCAAAGAGATAGCGGCCACACGCGTGCACTACGGCTATCGCCGGGTGCACGTGATGCTGCAGCGGGAAGGCTGGAAAGACAATCACAAACGTGTTTATCGCTTGTACCGGGCCGAAGGTCTGTCGCTGCGGCATAAGCGTCCCAAGCGCAACAAGTCGGCGCGGCTACGCCAGCCCAAGAGCATCGTCACGGCTATCAACGAAATCTGGAGCATGGACTTTCTATAGTCCGCCCGCAAACCGCAAGCTCGAACTGGTGGCACTGAACGACTCGCGTTTATCTATCCGGCCTGTCGCGGGCACTTCCAAAGTGTCCTTGGCCTGCATGAAGAAACCGCACGCTCCC
>Ga0209071_1000129_pt1 | contig 47591 bp, 42 predicted proteins | sample CoawatmetaG10DNA_2_FD_187513 | JGI IMG/M metagenome (GOLD analysis project Ga0209071, IMG submission 187513) | Marine microbial communities from the West Antarctic Peninsula - Coastal water metaG108-DNA (SPAdes) (version 2) | ecosystem: Environmental > Aquatic > Marine > Coastal ... | reverse complement strand
CTGGACATGTCTTGCGCTTTACTTATTTCATCAGCACTCATTTCCTTGGTGATATTTTTTTTAAGGCCATGGGCTATCTCGTCCCCATTATATGCTGCCAAGTCGAACCACGTATAAGCTATGGTATTGTCTGAAAGTACTCCGTTGCCACTATAGTACATAAGCCCTACACTCGCCTGAGCCTCAGCAAAACCCTGTTCAGCAGCCAAGGTAAGCAACTTTAACGCAGTCTTTGGGTCAGATGAGACCCCTTCACCTCTGGCGTACATGCCACCTAGTTCATACTGAGCCTCAGCAAAGCCTTGCTCAGCAGCCAAGGTAAGCCACTCCACAGCAGTGTTATCATTCTCTATTACGCCATTGCCCTTAGCGTACATTACCCCTACATTATTTTGCGCAATAACATGGCCCTGCTCAGCCAAAGGAATCCACTGCGCTAAAGCAGCTTTAAAGTCACCTGCAGCAAATGCCCTAAGCCCCATATCAAAACCAGTAGCAGAAGCGACAGCGACCCCACTAGTAAGTAATACTGAAAAGGCTAAAGTGATTAATGATTTATGTAGCTGCATCCAAACTTCCTCTATTAAATAATAGCCTAAGTATACAGCATACAAAGGCGTATCTAGGGATTGTCGTTATGTATAATAGGTTCGCCTAGAGTAGATAGTTCATTGCTTTAAAGGCTGAGTCTAAGCGACAACTTTTAACTTCTCTACTTAAGCGTGCTGGCCTATATTTAGTTTTAACTCTTGAAAAATTTCCCCTGGAAACATATTCTTCAGGCTTAAGAGTGTTTTTCTTGGGGCTCACACTATTTAAGCAAGTGATAAGTTTAATTTTTTAAGGATGATAATATGAAATTCATGAGGTTTTTAATGATTGGCCTGTTAATAACTAACACAGCTTTTGCAGGAACAGATGCAAACAATTACCCAAAAGAAACGTGTCAGGAGATTTATCAAGCAATAGGAACCTTTCTTTATCTTGCAGATGTCCAGTGGAAAGAAGGAAACGAACAAAAGGCCATTTTTTACTCAACCGCATCGGCTAATTACGCATCTATTTACCAAGCCGTATGTAAGAAGTAGAACAAATTATTTTTTAGTGCTCAGCTAAAATACAATTTAAAATATTAATAGCCTAACCTCTGCCCTGTGGCTTAACGCGCTTCTTTAGTTTGGCTTGGTTGTTCAGCACTTAGTGTCTATGCTGCTGCTGAGGCTATATCAACCTTCTCATAGGCCCACTGAATTCTGCCTGCATCTGCCACTTTTAAGTTCGCGCAGTCAAACAGTTCATCTGCCTAATGAAGTAATTAAGCGCACTTTATAACGGCTTGTCGCCTGCATGTTGTTTACAACGAACAGCGGATGTAGGTCTGCTTAAGCTGAGTTTAAAGATGTAAAGGCACGCGAATACGCAAGTAATAAATTTGATGACGTGAAGACTGAATCTAAGCTGAAGCATTAGCCATGTGTTCCACCATATGGTCCACTTGCTTCAATAGGCGTCTAGAATCAGCTAAATATCTATATACATCAAAATAATGGTGGTACCCCTATCAGCCACACCTCGGCACACGAATCCACCGCTGTGGCTGCTCCCTTCCAGGCCTGACCAGGTTTACGGTTTATCGTTGCGTGGGGACCAATAGGGCTACCATAACGATCACAATCGATCGATTGTGAGGACGGCATTATAGGCAAAAAGCCTCTGATTCTCAAGCCATTTTTGTAAAGATATTTTAATCATATCATTCACCACAGAGGGCCACAGAGTAAACCTTGGTGAGCTAATGTGGGTGTCATTACCAAAAGACCCGATGGCACAACCCACCCTAACTTTTGATGTTGGGCTGCTTCGCTTTAGTACTAACGACTAAGCTGCTTAATTGCAAAGACTTACTAGTGAGGTGACGAGTGGGTTTATTCAAACACCGTAACTAGCATAAGGCAAAAACTCTACATCCTGCGCTTGATCACCACAAGTGTTGGCTTTAACTACCGCTAATCCATCGCCCTTCATTGCCGTAGTAAGCACCCCGGAATTTTGATTAGTCATGGCTTCTAGGGTTAGGCCTGCTTGTGCGCTAGGAACTAAACGAACACGCAGGTATTCTTGCCTTATACTTGGCTTTTTAGGTGGGTTAACTAAATGTGCACTAAGGCTGTGGCCATTGGTGTTAGTGCATCCTTGAAGAGCTAATAAAAATGGCCGTGCCATCACCATAAAAGTCACTAGAACACTAGCCGGATTGCCAGGCAAACCAAAAAATGGTGTTTGTTTTACGCGTCCAAAAGCCAACGGTTTACCAGGTTTAATGGCTAATTTCCAAACATCCAATTGGCCCAAGGTTGTTACTGCTGCTTTGACATGGTCTTCCTCACCCTCAGAAACACCGCCACTAGTAATAATGATATCGGCCGAATCTGCTGCCACAGCGAGGGCTGTCTCTGTCGTTGACCGCTCATCTGTAATAATGCCCATGTCTACTAATTCCATGCCCAGCTGATCTACTAAACCTGCCAACAAGAACCGATTGGAATTATAAATCTGGCCTGGCTTTAACACTTGGCCCGGGTTCACTAGTTCACTTCCAGTAGACGCAATAGCCACTTTTAATGGTCGATAGACGTTTACATGCTCTACCCCCATGGATGCCAGCACACCTAAATGTCTGGCTTCTAACTTAACGCCAGCTTTACACACTAGCTGCCCTACCGCCACATCTTGGCCTGAGGGGCGAATGAATTGACCCCATTTTTGGCCTTGTTCTAAAGCACTTGATCGTATTCGTACACCGCCGTCTACAATCTCAATATCTTCCTGAATAACAACAAGTTCTGTATTGTCTGGCACTTCAGCACCAGTAAACACTCGTGCACAGGTTTGCGCTTTTAGGGTATGTGGCACTTGCCCTGCGGCTATGCGCTGACTCACTGGAATAATGTCTAAGTTTAAGTCCTCTACTCGCATGGCATAGCCATCCATGGCGCTGTTGTCCGCAGGAGGCACGTTTACCAAAGAAACCACTGACTCACTCAACACGCGTCCGCGGGCATGAAACAAAGGCACGCTTTGCGCAGTTAGCTTACACCTTGCAGATGACATGATTTGTTGCTGCGCTGCAGATACGCTGGTAAGGCTCGTTTTTTTATACATACTAGCTACTGCGCTGTGTGCTGGGCAGAAGAGTGAAAGGTCACCATTTCCACAAAATTACAGGGCTTGTGCCGGCTGTCTAACTGCTGTTCAATAATGCCATCCCATGCGGTACGGCAGGCACCGGTAGATCCTGGAATACTAAAAATCACGGTGCGGTTAGCCACTCCAGCAATAGTGCGAGATTGTATGGTAGACGTGCCAACTTCAGCATATGAAAGGCTTCTAAATAGCTCACCAAAACCTTCGATCACTTGATCAAATAAGGGTAACAGGGCATCAGGGGTGGTGTCTCTAGCGGTAAATCCAGTTCCCCCTGTGACTAGCACCGCATGAACATTACTGTCAGCCACCCACGTACTTACTGCTGCACGGATTTGATACACATCATCTTTCACAATGGAGTGCTGCGCTAAGCTGTGTCCAGCACCTTGCAAACGCTCAATAAGCGTTGCACCAGATTTATCGGTTGCTAAAGTACGCGTGTCAGAGACAGTTAATACGGCAATGTTAATTGGTTTCTGTGGCGTGCTGGCGCTAGTCATAGGATAGGTCTCTTATTTATGGGGAAAGAGTAAAAAAATAACCTCGTTAGTATACAGACTGTTTGATCTAGATTGTATATTTGCTAGCCGTTAGCCTTACTGCTCATATCAATTACTATAATCTTCAACTTTAGTTGCAAAGACTTTAGTCTCATTCACTAAGGTCTAATTTCCAATACCTACCAGTTCTCTAGACTAGAGCGCAACCTAGAAGCACATCTGCATTAACTGTTGGCAGTGCTGATCTTGGTTCAACAACAATAAATTGGAGTTTGCCATGACAGATGTAAAATCTGAAAACACAAATCACAAAGCTGGCTGGTCTCGCCGCGATGTGTTGAAAGCCACGTCAGCTGGAGCCGCAGCAGGCGTTACACCGATGTTCTTTACCCAAAACGCATGGGCAGAAGAAGCACTTGGTAACTACCCAGTTAAAGGTAGCGAAGTTGTACTGGGTTTTAACGTACCCCAAACAGGTGCATACGCAGACGAAGGCGCTGACGAATTGCGTGCCTACAAATTAGCCGTAAAGCACTTGAACAATGGTGGCGGCATGCTCGACACCCTTAAGCCAAGCAAATTGACTGGCAACGGCATTTTAGGCAAAAAGGTAACTTACGTTACCGGTGATACACAAACTAACGCTGATGCTTCTCGTACGTCTGCTCGACGCATGATTGAGCGTGACAAAGTAATTATGGTTACTGGTGGTTCTTCTTCTGGTATCGCCATTGCTCAGCAGTACCTTTGTAACGAATTAGGCATTATCTTCATGTGTGGTTTGACTCACTCAAACGACACTACAGGTAAGGACAAGCAGCGTTATGGCTTCCGTCACTTCTTTAACGCTCATATGACTGGTAAGGCACTGTCTCCTGTATTAAGCAAAGAATATGGCAAAGACCGTCGTGCGTTCCACTTAACTGCTGACTATTCTTGGGGCCACACCCAGCAAGAGTCTATGCAAGAGTTTACTGAGAAAGAAGGTTGGTCAACTGCAGGCAATATTATGACGCCTTTGAAGACTACTGACTTCTCTCAGTACTTGTCTCAGGTATTAAACTCTGATGCAGACGTATTAATTTTGAACCACTACGGCGCAAACATGGTTAACTCATTAACCAACGCGGTAAACTTCGGCATGCGTGACATGCAAAAGAACGGTAAGAACTTAGAAATCGTAGTGCCTTTATACAGCCGTTTAATGGCTAAAGGTGCCGGTTCTGCCAACATCGATGGTGTATTAGGCACCTCAGGTTGGAACTGGGCTCTACAAGATGAAGGTTCTAAGGTGTTTGTTAAAACCTTTACTGATGAATATGGCTTCCCACCTTCACAGGCGGCTCACACCTGTTACGTACAGACTCTTTTGTATGCTAACGCTTGTGAAATGGCCGGAACTTTCTACCCACCAGAAGTCATTAAAGCCCTTGAAGACTTTCAATTCACTGGCGCTGGTAACGGTGAAACTTTATACCGTGGTTCTGACCACCAGTGTATTAAAAACATCTTGGTTATGCAGGGTAAATCACCTTCTGCACGCAGCAGCGAGTTTGACTATCTACAGATCGTTGATGAAGTGGATGCTAAAACTGTTGACTATGATCCAGCCATCTTTGGCGGTGAACTAGGTCCATACGTACCAGCGTAAACGCTATGTAGTGACCAATACGGGCCAGTTTTACACTGGCCCGTTTTTATTTTATTTAGACTATACTAAAAAAACAACATGATTTTGTTACAGCAACCAAAGGGAGTATTTCCACAATGGATATGACGCTCAACGCTTTTACCCTTTCTATTTTAACCGGCTTACAGCTGGGTTCTATATACGTGCTCATCGCTTTGGGCCTCACTCTTATTTTTGGCACTTTGGGCGTTGTTAACTTTGCCCATGGAGCCTTATACCTCATTGCCATTTATTTAGCTGTGAGCATTAACAATGCTCTAGGCTTCGGCCTGGCGCTTATCCTCGTGCCCCCTATCCTATTTATTATCGGGGTACTCTTGGAGCGTGGATTAATTCAACGTTTTTACGACCGCCCTCACACTGACCAGATTTTAGTGACTTTTGGCTTAGCCATCGTTATTCAAGAGCTTCTAAAGTGGGCGTTCGGTGCTAACAACATACCCTTTTCTATCCCTAGTTGGGGCAACGGTATCATCTTCATGCATGATTACTTGCCATTCCTAGAAGGATTTGTAGTGTATCCAAAGTGGCGCATGATATTAGTTGTGGTAGCCATTGTTACCGTATCAGCCGTATTCGCTCTATTGCATCTCACACGCTTTGGTTTAGTAATTCGCGCAGGAATGCGTGATGCAGAAATGTTGCAATTCCTTGGGGTTAATATTAACCGCCGCTTTATGGTGGTGTTTGGCCTAGGGGCCATGATTGCAGGTATTGCTGGTGTATTCGGTGGCCCCGTAACTCAGGTATCACCAGAAGTAGGCATGCAGTTGCTTGTGCCCTCGTTCTTGATCGTAGTTATTGGCGGCATGGGCTCCTTAGGTGGTGCTGTATTAGCAAGTATACTAATTGGTATGGCGCAAAGTTTTACCGCACCTTACATTTACATTAATACCATTATTATCTACCTAATCACTGTTATCATTTTATTGGTCCGCCCACGTGGCTTGTTAGGTGCCAAAGGAGTATTTGAATAATGACCACTCAAAATAACTTTTGGCAACACAACAGAACAGTGTTGATTTTCGCTTTGATTGCTTTAACGATGCCTTTTTGGTTCCCACTAATGGGGGGTTATTCAGGCTTAGATACGAAGATTATGATCTTTTGTATTTTTGTTGTAGGTTTTGATATTTTACTTGGCTTTACTGGTTATTTGTCGTTTGGACACGCCGCTTTTTTTGGTATTTCTGCTTACGTTACGGGCATTATGTTAAAGAGTTTCTCTGACAACATTATTCCAGCCATATTAGTGGCCGTATTAGCCGCCACTCTCGTTGCAGTAATTATTGGCTTACTAACGCTTAAGAGAACAGGTATTTACTTTTCTATTCTTACCTTAGCCTTTGCAGAAATGTTCGACTCTATGGCCATGTCTATGTTGCAAAAATGGACTGGTGGTGAAAACGGTTTAACCGGCATGCCTACTCCAATGTTGTTTAACTTAAAAATGCAGGGCGACACCGTATTTTACTTTGTGACGTTTATGGCTATCTTATTGTTTTACTTGGCCAAACGTATTGAGCGCTCACCCGTAGGCTTAATGATGAAAGCGATCAAGTGCAACCAAACACGGTTGGAGTTTACCGGCATTAATGCCCGTAAATACAAGCTATTAGCCTTCGTAATAAGTGCTGTTTATGCCGCCATCGCAGGTGCATTGATGGTCGTTTATGAACCTTTTGTAGGCCACGAATTCCTTGGTTGGCATCAGTCTGGTGAAATTGTCATCATGTCTGTTATCGGTGGCGTAGGCACTCTGGTTGGGCCAATGTTAGGTGCAGGGTTCATGCTGTATTTTGAGAACGTGCTATCGGTAAACTTGGGAGAACAGTGGTTACTTGTTTTAGGTGCAATCTTTATGGCTGTTGTCATCTTTATGCCAGGTGGTTTTATGGAAGGCATAGCCCGCCTCAAAAAACGTTATTTCACCACTGTTGACGGCGAATAAGGAACTGAATCATGGCTATATTAGATATACATCAAGTATCCTTAAGTTTTGGTGGTTTAAAAGCCTTACAAAACGTTAATTTAAAAATCGAAAAAGGCACTACACACGCCCTTATTGGGCCCAATGGTGCAGGCAAGTCAACCTTGCTGAATGTGTTAACCGGCATGCTTAAGCCTGATGACGGTTCAGTGATGTTTGATGGCAAACCCTTGCTCAATGTTAACTCTTACGACATTAACCAATTGGGCATTGCTAAAGTATTCCAAACACCAGCAATTTTTCCAGAAATGACCGTGTTACAAAACGTAACCATTCCGGTGTTTGCTGCTAGAGATGGGTCTTTTAACCTGAATATGTTTGAGGGCCGAAGCAAACAACGCCCTCTTATTGAGTTTGCAGAACAACAAATCTGTGAACTAGGGTTACAAAATCACATGCACTCCTTGGCAGGCAGCCTATCACGAGGTGACAAGCGTCGTTTGGAGATGGCTATTTGTTTGGCGAATAAGCCGCGCTTATTGTTACTCGATGAACCCACCGCAGGAATGGCTCGCCATGAAACAGAGAAAACTATTGAGTTGCTGAAAAGCATGCAAGATGGCATCACTAAAGTAATTGTTGAGCATGACATGAACGTGGTCTTTTCCTTGGCTGAAAAGATTTCTGTGCTCGCTCAAGGCCAAATTATTGCTGAAGGCTCTCCAGACGAGATTAAAGGCCACCCCAAAGTTATTGAAGCCTATCTTGGCGAAGCTCAAGTTTAATAAGGGCATAAGGAAGCATACTATGAACCAAAGTAAACCAGACGCGCCTCAGTCCTTCTTCTCTTGCAGGGAGCTCAACGCTTTTTATGGCGAAAGCTATGTAGTGCAGGGCGTATCTTTTGATATACCTGAAGGTGACATTGTGGCCTTACTTGGCCGCAACGGTGCAGGCAAAACCTCTACCCTTAGAGCTATCGCAAGGGCCGCACAACCGGCTGTTAGCAGTGGTGAAATTTGGCTAAACGGCCAACCTTTGCACAACATGAAAGCCTTTGAAGCAGCACGTGTAGGTGTGCAGCTAGTGTGTGAAGATCGACGCATCATTCCAGGTGTTACGGTAGAAGAAAACTTAATCTTAGCCCAGATTGCCCAACCACTGGGTTGGCCTCTGGAAAAAATTTACGGGTATTTCCCCAAACTAGAGGAAAGGCGTAAGCAGGAAGCGTCCTCTCTGTCTGGTGGTGAACAGCAGATGTTAGCGCTTGCGCGTGCTTTGGCGCGAGATGTAAAACTACTGCTGCTGGATGAGCCTTATGAAGGTTTAGCACCGGTCATCGTGCAAGAAATTGAACGCATGCTCAAAGAAGTTAAATCTATGGGCATTACCACAATTATCGTTGAACAAAATGCTGTGGCAGCTCTCAAATTGGCTGACCATGCCATTATCATCGATACAGGCGAAATTGTGTTCACTGGCACAGCTCAAGAAGTGCTTGATAACAAAGCACTCCGTGAAGAGTACCTAGCGGTTTAATAACCAGCTGCTAATACAAGCAATGAGGGAGAGTAATCACTGTCCCTCATTGCCTATTTATTAAAGCCAATAAAATTATTGGCTTTTTTGTCCATTTATCCACTCAAAGTTGTTTTATAACTTACCGAGCGATTAAGTATCAGGCCGCAACGCCCGTAACAGCACTCCTTCGCGCAAAGCCCCAGAAGAAAAATAAATACGGTCTAATTTTAAGCTCAGCATAATGCCTTTAAGTATGGCATAACCTGCTGGCAGCACTTCGCCTCTGTCTGCTCGCAAACCCTCTATATAAATATCATCCAAATGGTCAAAGGCTAATAGCTGCTGTTCAATTTTAGCCATTGAGGCTAAATCTAAATAAGGCATATTGTCCTCTTCTAAAGCACTCAGTGCGGCTAATGCTTTTAATGTACCTGAGGAACCAATACACACTTCCCAACCATCCCAAAGGTCACTTAAAGACGATTGTTCAATGATGTTTTGGGCTGCTTCGACTGCATTTTGTATATAGCACTGTTTAATTTTTCGTTGCCCAAAAAACTGGCGACTAAAAGCAACACAACCCATAGGGAAACTTTGCAAACGTTGAGGATGATGTTGACCTAGTATCAGTTCTGTACTGCCACCACCAATGTCAATTACCAATTTCTTAAGCTTCTGCGAGCGTGTATCAACCCATTCACCCACCACACCAGAAAAGATTAATGACGCTTCTTCTTCTCCAGTAAGTATACGTATTGGCACACCCAATATGGCCTGCGCTGTATTGATAAACTCAGCACTATTTTTTGCCACTCTTAATGTATTAGTAGCAACCACATGACGATTATTGATCGCAACCTCTGATAATTTAGGGGCTAAACGCTGTAAACAATCTAATCCCCTATCCATGGCCTCCTGGCTAAGGAAACCCTCGTCATCAAGACCTGCAGCCAACTGAACTTTTTCACCAGCCCTACTAACAACACGATAGGGAGACTCACACGTGTCCACTAAAGTGACATGAAAGCTGTTAGAACCAAGGTCAATGGCGGCAACTAAGTAGGTCAATGTGCGTAATCCAAAAATAGAGATTTATCAGTGTATCAAACAAACCTTAATAGGCCAATTGTGACTGCATTTCTCAATAACAGCGTTAACTATACTGACCATTATTGTGTTCGCTCCATATTAGTGCAAACACACTTTAAACCTATTTTAAACGCACCATAAATGGTGCGTGCAGTTTTATTGAACAGCCTAAATAAATACGTATCTTACTGTTTTTTATGGGATTTATTAGCTTGGCACGATAATCGCAATAGCGAGATAAGCAATCACAACAACTTACCGAGATCCCCATGGAAAATAACTTATATGAACTCCAGTTTGCCCTGGATACTTTTTACTTTTTAATTTGTGGCGCTTTAGTCATGTGGATGGCTGCCGGTTTCGCTATGTTAGAAGCCGGGCTGGTGCGCAGCAAAAACACAACAGAAATCCTTACCAAAAACTTTGCTTTATTTTCTATTGCTTGTGTCATGTACCTAGTAGTGGGTTATCAAATTATGTATGGCGGTGGTTGGCTTTTAAGTGGTATTGAGACCATTGATACCGATCAAGTATTAGCCGACTCGGCCACAGAAGGGTTTGGTGGTGGCTCAGTTTACTCTGCTGCATCAGACTTCTTCTTTCAAGTTGTATTTGTCGCAACAGCCATGTCCATTGTGTCTGGCGCTGTGGCAGAGCGGATGAAACTATGGTCATTTTTAGCCTTTACCGTAGTAATGACTGGGTTCATTTACCCCATGGAAGGCGCATGGACTTGGAATGGTGAAGACGTATTTGGCTGGTACAACCTTGGCGAACTTGGTTTTTCAGACTTTGCAGGCTCAGGCATTGTGCACATGGCAGGTGCTGCTGCTGCTTTATCCGGTGTGCTTCTGCTTGGTGCGCGAAAAGGCAAGTATGGCGCCAACGGACAAATCAAAGCTATCCCCGGGGCTAACCTACCCATGGCTACTTTAGGAACCTTTATTCTATGGATGGGATGGTTTGGCTTTAATGGTGGTTCCGTTCTTAAGCTCGGTGATATTAACTCAGCTCACTCTGTTGCTATGGTGTTTCTTAATACTAATGCTGCTGCCGCTGCAGGCGCGATTACAGCATTAATCGTCGCCCGTATCAAGTTTGGCAAAGCCGACCTTACTATGATGCTCAACGGCGCTTTAGCAGGCCTAGTAACAATAACCGCAGAACCCTCAACCCCAAGCGCTTTGCAAGCCAGTCTTTTTGGTGCACTGGGTGGACTATTGGTGGTGTTTAGCATTCTGGCGTTAGACAAACTTAGACTGGATGACCCTGTAGGCGCTATATCAGTACATGGCAGCGCTGGCTTATTGGGCCTACTGCTAGTGCCTGTAACCAATGACGGGGCTACCCTAACAGGGCAAATAATAGGCGCAATAACTATATTTGCATGGGTGTTTCTTGCCAGCTTTGGGGTATGGTTTATCATCAAAAAGACATTTGGCATTCGCGTCACAGAAGAAGAGGAATACAAGGGAGTGGATATTTCTGAGTGCGGCATAGAAGCCTATCCAGAATTTACCACTCGATAGCATTCCCTGTCCTAGTGCAATATGAGCTAGTAGGAGGGGAAATCCCCTCCAAAAATTAGTTTAATAGTCTTTCAATAACCCCATCGCATCATACAAAGTATGGAGTTTAGTCGCAGTTGATATACAATCCGAGAATGAAAAAACTACTCTTATTTTTTACTATCTTTTAGTTTTATTAGTTTAGTGTATGCTGTGTAGTGGTACAGTGATTCTGCTTAAAAAATTTTACAAGGCAAAAAATTTGAATGCTTCCTACATATAATGATGTTGCGTCGGTAATATGTTTCGTAAAGCTGAAGTTATTAGAGGCAATAGTGTTGAAATTCTGTACCCCAATCGTTTTCGTATTAATCGCATCGTCTTTGGCAACCCACGCAGTATCTCAAGATCTATCAGGTTGGTCTGATAAGACTGTGTGCAGGCTTTCTTTAAGCCAACAGGGTGATCTTCAGTACCTTCAAGAGGCTAAAAAGAGAGGGTTGAGTTGTGGCAGTGAACTTGCCAGAATTCCAAGCTCAACAACTAAGATTAATAGCAGTTCAACAGATCATGGGCTTAAAGTTTTAGATGAACATAAAAATGAATCGAGTCCATCAAAAAAACAGTGCAACAATCTTTTTAAAGACCAAGTAGTTGTTAATAACATTCAGCATTACATTAATCTTCATGCTGATGCTGATTTTGACGTTAAAAATAATAGACTTTATTCATTTGTCTCAAAATCTGGCAGCGTTGCACGCAATGGGCCTTTTTCATTATGGCTTTATAATGAGTTGTATCAAATAGCAACAAAATTCCGACCTAAGAATTTTGCAAAAGTAGATGGTCAGGAAATTGATTGGAAGGATTATGAGAATTTTGAGAATGCATTATGTAATGCTCATTTGGGATCTGGAACAATAAGAGAAGTGCTGATTTCATCAAGCGTGTTATGGGGAAGAGGGAAAGAGTGGTCTGGATTTGCAGGGAGCTGGGAGAGCTTTCCCTATATTAAAACTGGCAGAAAGGTAATCAAGTCGCCAAGTCCTAGAGGGTTAAGTCACTATAAGAAATATATAGCAGCTGGAGGTGTCATTATTGTAGGTGGTAGTGATGTCCCTGATGGCGCTTTTTATTCTTCATATGATGCTGTTATGTATCTGACTTCAGAGTGGCCTGGGGTAAGAGAAAAATTAAAGCAGAATGAGGCACGTATTTCTCTATTCTATGGACCTGATAGCAATACATCTGTATTGCCAGAATACTCAAATGAAGAGGAGCCTGGCGGCTTTTCGATGGGTCTGACTGATACTTCAATGACTGCGAATGCAAGCTGGGTTTGTTTTCCAGGGAATTGGGATACTGGAGGAAATCCAGTCATTCATGAATTGGTTCACTCTTTGAACCATATTGTATTTGAAACAACAAATGAAACTTACTTCTATGAAAGGATCAATGATCTCGCTCTTTCTGCAATTGAGCGGGGCATTTATGGAGACTTTGAGCAACACCTTAAAGATGGAGAGGAGCAAGATATTTCCCACTTAGTTGGAGAGTATTGGGCAACTGCAGTAGAGGGTTATATTATGAATCGAGGGCCCAGATTTAAAAACTCTCACTATTCAAGAGAATGGATAAAGGAAAATGATCCTAAGGTTTATGAATTGATAAGGCGTTACTATCCCAAGGCGGATTGGACTTATTGTCCAGGCGTCGAAAATCATATGTAATTTGGCAGGTAAGTAAAACATCAGGCCTCCCGGCCTGCCCTCATCTCGTGCATAGCTATGGTAGCACTCACCCCAAGGTTGGTGAATGGTTGCGGTGGCAACCAGCTTGGACCAGCTTGCGCAAGCTGCTGTTGGAGCAGCTCACTGTCTTGACCCAGTGCCAATTCTGCTAATAGTTTACCCGCGGCAGCACCCCGAGCTATACCTAAGCCATTTTGGCACACAGCTGCGAATACATTGGCATGGCATTGGCCAAAATAGCTAGCGTCGTTGCTCGACATGCACAATAAGCCGCCCCATGTGTCTTCAAACTCTATTTCTGGCAACATGTGAAAGCGGCGTTTGAAGCTGCTTTGGTGTTGCGCTTTTATCCGTTGCAACTGAGATTTTTGGTATTTTAGGCTGGGATTACACGTAAACACACTACGAATGAGTAACCGCTGATCTTTAGTTCGACGCAGTGTAGCTCCAGCTGGGTGTGATGGAATTAGCCCCCAACTTTTGTTGCCCCCCAAACGCGTTTGTTGATCTTCATTCATAGGTGCAGTCATACTGCCGTAGGTACACACATGCACTAACCGGCCTTTTTGTTGGCCAAAGCTTTGGGCGAATCCATTATTACATAACAGTACTTGCGGTGCAGTCACTTGGCCATTAGGAGTAGTCAAAACATGGGATGTTACTAGGCTACCCCAAATATATTCAGTTACAGGAGTATGTTCATACACACTCACATTAGCTGGCAAATGGTCTGCGCAACCGCGCACAAAGGCTGCCGGTTGCATAGTGACTGTTCCCGGGGTAAACACCCCACTGTGATAGTAGTCCATACCAGTGATTTCTTGCATTTTCTGTTTTGACAACAGACTAAAAGGCTCGTCTAGACTAGACAAACCTTTACCATAAGCTAGCAGGCTTTTACTACCAGTAGCAGAGGTAGCACCATGTATTTTTCCCGTCTCGCTCCAATCACATTTAATACCATGCTGTTCAACTACTGCCTTGGCATAGGCAATACCTGAGCGATTAAAAGCAATCATATTTCGATCACTAGCTGGATCCGCTGTGTAGGCATGGCTGTTCAAAGTGTGGGGCAAATCAATCATGAACCCTGAATTGCGCCCTGACGAGGCCATACCAATAGACAAAGCATCCAAAAGTACAATGTGTTTATCTGGTGCAAGTTCTGCCAAACGCCGGGCCGCAGCAAGGCCAGTAAAACCAGCACCGATCACCACAATGTCTGTTTCTATGCTGCCCTGTAGACTGGCATTAGCTTCCCTTTCAGGCAGACTTTTATACCACCCACAGTCATTTTCATAGTTTGGCAGATGCTTAGCTAATGCCATCAATCCATCTCCACATCTGACTCTGTGGATAAATCTAACCAAATAGTTTTGGTTTCCGTGGACTGGTGATGGGCTTGCAGTGAGTTATCTCGTCCACCAAAGCCAGACAATTTATATCCTCCAAAAAGAGTAGTGATATCCCCTTCACTGTAGCAATAAATACTCACAGTACCCACTTTAATAGCGCGGGCTACATTATCAGCGCCCCGGACATTACCCGCAAATACAAAGGCATGCAGGCCATAACAAGTATCATTAGCTAGAGCATTCGATGGAAGATTGATCTGGGTCGCGATAGCAAGGCATTCTGTTTGAGTTAACATAGTTTTATGCCACAGTAGAATGGTTACAAATTTGTGCAATGGTACTTTTAACAGTGCGCACAGTGACTTCAAACTCACGTTTGAGTTCATTATTCATGTCTTGCAAAGGTTTGCGCACGGGGCCTGCAATAATGCCCTCTAGCTGACAACCATATTTGATGCCCTGAACAAATTTCCCACCTTGCTCAAGGGTTTGCATTAGCGGTAGCAAAGCCTCCATTATCTTTCGGCCTTTAACAAAATCATGTTCCACTGCACAAGCGTGGTAGAGCGCATAGTGTTCTTTGGGTAAAAAGTTAGCGGCACCTGCCACCCAACTGTGAGCTCCCCAAGCAAAAAATTCTAACGCCTGATCGTCTGTACCACAGCTAAGTTGAATATGGGGAAAACGACTCGCCAATAAATGCAACCGGTTGATGTCGCCACTACTTTCTTTAATCGCACAGAAATTAGGCCGCAAGCTTAACTGTTCCAAACACGCCTCATCTAGCGGCGCACCTGTGCGGTCAGGAAAGTTATACAACATAATAGGTAAATCAGTGGCTCGCTCTACTGCTAAACAATGGCTTACCAATTCTTCGGATGTAGGGATGGCATAATAAGGGGTGCCCAACAACAGGCAATCTACACCTACTTTATTTGCCTGTTGAGCAAAGTAAACAGCATCTTCTGTGCGTAACGCCCCCACACCAGCGATTAATGGCACGCGGCCACCTATGGCCTCTTTCGCCAGAGTGAAGGTGCGTACTCGTTCAGCTTTGTCCAAAGCATAATATTCACCTGTGGTACCACCAACAATAATGCCCTGCACCCCAGAGGAAACGACGCCCTCTATAATTGCAGCAAAGCCTGCTTCATTAATTGAAAAATCGTCATTAAAAGGAGTAATGATGGGGACATATATACCATTGAATTGCATAGTAATCTCGTATTGTAAAAATCGTCTAAAGTCATCTAGATCTAACTAGAACTATTAATTACTGTTAGCTTAGAACCTGTGACGCTACTGGGTCAAATAGCCTATTAACTAAAGCATGACATAGGTAGCGTTACATTAGGCCCATGCTGACGTTATCAGTTTATGCATTAAATTCCCACAGGGCCCTTTAATAAATGAGAAAATCATCGTTAACGTCACCTTACCACTGTAGTAATTCATAGTGTTATTGTATGCTCACTCTAGCATTATCCATTTTCACGCTTTAGCTACCCTTGTGCCACATTTCATGCAACTTCATATTCACCCCAGCACCCTTAAATTAGACCAAAGTCATTGGCAGCAATACCTTTCTCTTGCGGCAGATCCCTTTAGCCACTATGCGTTCCATGCTGCCTTAGAACAAAGTGGCAGCGTGGGTGATCAAAGCGGTTGGCAGCCTTTGCACCTTGAAATTACAGAACACGGCCTACCCCTAGCCCTTATCCCTAGCTATGTTAAAACTCATTCTCGGGGAGAGTATGTATTCGATTTTGAGTGGGCAAATGCTTATCACCGCTATGGTTTAGAATATTACCCTAAGCTTATTAGTGCCGTTCCTTTTACGCCTTGTGCTGGCCCACGAATATTGCTAGCTGAAGGTGCAGATTTAACCAAGGTTCTTACCTTTTTGAGCCAGCAATTACCCAATTTATGTGCTCAGTTAAAGTTGAGCAGCTGGCACTGGCTGTTTGCTCAACAACCAGATTGGCAACCTGCTCAAGAACAATCTTGGCATCAACGCTCTGGCTGCCAATATCATTGGTACAATGAGCACTATAATGAATTTGCAGACTTTACTGCCAGGCTTACCTCACGCAAGCGAAAGTCCATCAATAAAGAACGCCGAATGATTGCCGAACAAGGCATCACATTTACCTGGCAACAAGGTAATGATATAAGTCTACAAGCCTTAAAAGAGTTTTATGCCTGCTATCAGAGCACTTACTTGAAACGCAGCCAACAAGGTTATTTAACCTATGAATTCTTTTGTCAGTTACTCACCCAAATGCCAGAAAACCTATTACTGGTGACCGCATCAAATCAACAATCTCCCCTCGCCTATGCACTGTTTTTTGTTGACGATAAAACACTTTATGGACGTTATTGGGGTTGTTTTGAAGAAATAGATTTTCTCCACTTTGAAACCTGTTATTACCAAGGGATAGATTATTGCATTGCAAAAAGCATTCCCCATTTTGATGCAGGCGCCCAAGGTGAGCATAAACTTGCCCGTGGATTTGTACCTCAACATACCCATTCTTACCACTATTTAGCAGAACCTGGTTTTAATGATGCTATTAAACAGTACTGTGAAACAGAAGCTAAACAAATAGAAGAATACATGAAATGGGCAAAAACAGCCTTGCCTTATAAAAAACAAGAGAATGATTGACCTTTTAGTCATGAACCACTCATAACTTGACCCGATGGGCTGCAGGCCCTAACCTGACAGCCTCTTGACCAAACAAGTGTTTTAATTATGACTGCTTCTGCACCTGCTGCACCCTATCCTCATTTATTAGCCCCATTAGACTTGGGTTTTACTACATTAAAAAACCGCGTCATCATGGGTTCTATGCACACTGGCCTAGAAGAAGCCAAACATGGTTTTGAGCGCCTCGCAGAGTATTTTGCGGAACGTGCCCGCGGTGGTGTAGGCCTTATTGTGACAGGGGGAATATCGCCAAACCAACAAGGCTTAACATTTGTGGGTGCTGCAGCGCTAGATAATGCAGATAAAGTGGCTAACCACCAGCTGATAACCAAAGCAGTGCACAAAGCTGGTAGCAAAATTTGTATGCAAATCCTGCATACTGGTCGCTATGCCTATACCCCAAATGCCATCGCCCCATCGGCTATTAAAGCACCTATTAATCCCTTTACCCCAGCAGAAGTGGCTAGTGAAGACATTGAGCAACAAATAGAAGACTTCGCCAACAGTGCTCGTTTAGCTCAAAGTGCGGGTTATGATGGCGTAGAGATCATGGGTAGTGAGGGCTATTTTTTAAATCAGTTTATCGTTACACGGACTAATCAACGCGGTGATGAATGGGGAGGCAGCTATGATAACCGCACTCGCCTTGCCATTGAAGTTGTAAAACGTGTGCGCGCTGCCGTGGGTGAAAAATTTATCATTATTTACCGGCTTTCCATGCTAGATCTAGTTCCTGAAGGCAGTAATTTGGACGAGGTAGTTCAGTTAGGCCAAGCGATTGAGCAAGCCGGTGCAAGCATGATTAATACCGGTATTGGTTGGCATGAAGCCCGCATTCCTACCATTGCAACTAAAGTTCCACGGGCTGCGTTTACTTGGGTGACTCATCGAGTGCGCAAACACCTCACTGTTCCTGTTATCACCTCTAACCGGATTAACACACCCGAAGTGGCCGAACGTGTTTTGGCTAATGGCGATGCCGATCTCATTTCTATGGCACGTCCCTTTTTGGCTGACCCAGAATTTGTCAATAAAGCTGCCGCAGGGCAAGCAGAGCGAATTAACACCTGTATTGGCTGCAACCAAGCCTGCCTGGATCATATTTTTAATGGCAAACTTAGTAGCTGTTTAGTTAACCCACGGGCGTGTGAAGAAACTCGCATTATAATTAAGCCAACTCAGGCTAAAAAAACTGTTGCCATTATAGGTGCAGGCCCTGCCGGTTTAGCCTGTGCCGTCACTGCAGCGGAACGTGGCCATAGTGTCACTTTATATGATGCTAACGATGAAATTGGTGGCCAATTCAATATTGCTAAAAAGATCCCTGGCAAAGAAGAATTTTCTGAAACCCTACGCTATTTTGGGGTAAGACTAAAAGAGCTTAACGTAGATGTGAAGCTAAACACCATGTTAACTACTGCGCAGTTAAACGACCTGCAGGCAGACGAACTTGTTGTGGCAACAGGTATTAGCCCACGAGACCTAGACCTTCCGGGCTATGACCATGCTAAAGTGCTCAACTACTTAGATGTCATTAAGGGTGCAAAGGTTGGTCTAAAGGTAGCCATTATTGGTGCTGGAGGCATAGGGTTTGATGTGGCGGAATTTTTAACCCATGGTAAGTGTGAACCCAGTAAAGACATTGAGCAGTTTATGTCTCAATGGGGCATTGATATGACGATGCAAGCCCGTGGTGGTGTAGCAGGCATAACACAAAATATAGAACCTTCGCCGCGAGAGATTTATTTATTACAACGTAAACATAGCAAAGTGGGTGCTGGTTTAGGAAAAACCACAGGTTGGATACACCGCACAGGTTTACAACAAAAACAAGTGAACATGCTAGCTGGTTGTGAATACCAGGCCATTGATGACCAAGGCCTGCACTTAACTGTTGCCGGAGAGGCACAAGTTTTAGACGTTGACCATATTATTGTATGTGCAGGACAAGACCCCAACCAAAGCTTATGTAATGGCTTAAAGCGCGAATATCATCTCATTGGTGGTGCTGATAAAGCTTCTGAATTAGATGCCAAGCGTGCAATTCGCCAAGGTACGTTACTGGCGATTAAACTATAGGGCACAGATTATGGAATACACTAGTTTTGACCTAACCTTGAGCAACCATGTGGCCCATTTACGGTTTAATCGGCCGCAAACATACAATTCCATGACGGTAGCATTTTGGCAAGAATTCCCCTGCGCCATTAAAGCGATCAATGAAGGTGCTCAAGCCCGGGTATTAGTTATTAGTGGCGAAGGAAAACATTTTTGCGCAGGCATGGATTTAGCCGTATTTACCAGCGGTGCTCTTAAACGCACTAAAGACCACGCCCGTAGTAACGAACACGTGCGCCAACTAGTATTGCAGTTGCAAGCCATTATTAGCAGTGTAGAAAATATGCGTATTCCTGTGTTAGCAGCTATCCAAGGCGGCGCTATTGGTGGTGCCTTAGACTTAGTGTGTGCATGTGACTGCCGTTACATGAGTGAAGATGCCTTTGTAAGCATAGAAGAAATTCGCTTGGGAATGGCAGCAGACTTGGGGACTTTACAACGCTTACCTAGGCTTATTGCACCAGGTTTAGCCAAAGAGTTAGCCTACACAGGGCGTCGAATGATGAGCCAAGAGGCCTTGGCAAGTGGCTTAGTTAATCAAGTTATGGGAGACGCAGAGACCATGCTAAGCGCGGTGATGGACATAGCTGAAACGATCGCTAATCATTCACCGGTAGCTGTTCACGGTTGCAAAGAAATAATGAATTATGGGCGTGACCACGATATTTCTAATGCTCTAAATTATCAAGCAACTTGGCAGGCAGGCATGTTTCAGCCCGAAGTAGATATGCTGGAAGCAATGACGAGCAAAGGTCAAAAGCGCAAGCCAAATTATGGTAATCTTTTACCCACCAAGTCTGGTTTTAACCCAAGCGAACCAAACTGACCTGTATTTAATCAGTATTTTTTATAATGCGCTTTAGCATGGCCTTTAAGGTTTCTGCTGCACCGCTGTCTAACCCCTCCAAAGCATTACTTTCTGCAGTTTGACACTCTTTAATCAAATGCTCTACTCGCTCCTGACCCACTCCTGTGCCAGTGATTTTAGTACCTGCGTCTAGGTGTTGAACACGAGCCATGTTTTGTTTTTGCAAATCCATAGACAGCTCCAACAAAGTGGCTTGGTCTACCATAGTGCGCTTAGAAAGGTCAGCTAAACTCGTGCTGTTTTCATTATATAAACACGCCAATACTCGCCATTCTTTAGTTGTAAGGCCATCATCTACCACTAATTGATGAAACTCTTCACCCATTTGATGAGTGGCTCGTGACATGAAATACAACAAGTAGTTGTCAATAAAGTGGCTCACGTCATTGCTTTCTACTGAGGCCAAGGTAGGAATTGCTTCCGCGGTAGCATAAGCTCCCCGGTAAAACACTAATCCAGAACCTACCGCACTGCGCAAGCCTTTCACTTGCCCAACAATTATTTCGTGGTCTCCGCCATCATAGGTGGCCCAAGCTTCACATTCAAAGCACGTTATACTACCTGGCAATATGGGGACGCCACCAATACCAGGTTCTACAACAACATCTGCAAACTTGTCGATGCCACTGCGGGCAAATTTGTTGGAAATATCTACCTGCTCTGCACTCAACACATTAACGATAAAGTGTTTAGCATTAATAAACGCATCAGCACTGTAGGCAGTCTTGGTAATACTCCACAAAATTAATGGAGGATCCATAGACACAGAGTTAAAGCTACTAGCCGTAGCGCCAACAGGCTCTCCATTTGAGTCTAGGCAGGTGACTACAGTGACGCCTGTAGCAAATGATGACAAGGCGTCACGAAATTCACGTGCATTAAAAGCATCTGTGGACATATCTGGGTTCCAAATTGGCAGTGAAGTGTAAGGCCTTATTATAGGCTTTAACCGAGCAAAGGTAAGGCCTTTTGATAGAAAAAAATAGAAATGTATTAACTTATAATTAACACGCTAACAAAATTTATCACCTGAGCAATTAACGTTCACAAGCCCTTATGAATTAAAAGAATAAGGTTATAACCTTATTTGATTATTCAAGTAAATAGCCGTAAAATACCCCTAAGTTAACCAAATAGCGCACTGGGAGACACCATGGCTCAAGCTAAACCGAAGATTACTGCCTTTTTTGATGAGGCCACTTTCACCGTAACCTATATCATCGCAGACCCAGATACAAAAAAATGCGCAGTGATTGACACTGTATTAGACTACGATGCCAACATGGGTCGCACACGCACAGACTCAGCAGACAAAGTAATTGCAAGTATTAAGCACCAAGGCCTAACTATAGTCTGGTTAATAGAAACCCATGTCCACGCAGATCACTTGTCTGCTGCGCCCTATATTCAAAAGCAACTCGGTGGAACAATAGCAATTAGTGATCAAATCACACATGTACAAGAAATGTTTGGTGACTTATTTGGCGTAGAAGATAGTTTTGTGCGCAATGGTAGTCAGTTTGACCACTTATTAACGCCTAATGAAGAATTAAAGATTGGTAATTTGTCCATGACTGCGCTGCATACGCCAGGCCACACGCCCGCTTGTATGAGCTTTGTAATAGGCGATGCTTGTTTTGTAGGTGATACCTTGTTCATGCCTGATTACGGAACGGCACGATGTGACTTCCCAGGCGGTGATGCCTCCACCTTGTACGAATCTATGGAACAGATCTTAAATTTGCCAGATGAAACCCGGTTATTTATGTGTCATGACTATGCTCCAGGTGGCCGTGAATACCGTTGGCAAACAACAGTAGCTGAATCAAAAGCCAGTAACATTCACCTAGTGGGTAAAACTAAGGCAGAATTTATCAACATGCGTACAGCAAGAGATGCAAAGTTAAGTGCACCGAACTTACTGTTACCCTCAGTACAAATTAATATGCGAGCAGGCCATATGCCACCGACTGAAGACAATGGTATTGCCTATATTAAAATCCCTGTTAACCAACTTGGCGCCTAAAAAACGTGACAATAACACTATGGAATCCGCTAAAAAATTTACCCGCATTGGTATGGCTTAAAACCTACAATAAAAGTACGTTGTTCGCCGATATAATGGCCGCAATCATTGTCACTATAATGCTCATTCCCCAGAGTTTGGCTTACGCCATGTTAGCAGGGTTACCTCCAGCTGCTGGACTATACGCAAGCATACTGCCACTTTTAGCCTATGCACTATTTGGTTCAAGTCGCACCTTAGCTGTTGGCCCAGTAGCAATTATTTCTCTTCTATCAGCTAACGCGGTGGGTTTAGCACATATCACTAGCGGTTTGGACGTCTTAACATTGTCTATGACCTTAGCCCTGTTGTCGGGCATCCTGATGTTCCTTATGGGCTTATTAAAGTTAGGGTTTATTGCTAATTTGTTAGGCCGCCCTGTAGTAACAGGTTTTATTACTGCCGCTGGCATTCTTATTGCTCTGGGCCAATTAAAACATATCTTGGGCATTCCTTTAATTGGCCATAATTTGCCTGAGTTAGTCCAAGGACTTGCACTATATGGTAGCGACACACACCTGCTTACAGTTGCTGTGGGGTTGATAAGTATTCTATATTTATGGTGGGCTCGTAATCCCCTAATTCACTTTTTATGTCGCTTTATGAGTAAAAATTCAGCATCTGCTGTGAGCAAAATGGCGCCTGTAAGCGCAGTAATTATCTCTATTTTATTAGTCTCGAATTTGGATTTAAATCAACAAGGTTTGAAAGTTGTAGGCAATATTCCATCAGGCCTGCCAACACTGGCATGGCCTAAATTAAGTGGGTTGTTAGTCTCTACTTTGATGCCTTCAGCCATTATGATTAGCTTAATTGGTTATGTTGAATCAATTTCTGTGGCTCAAACCTTGGCTAATAAACGCCGACAGCAAATTGATCCAAACCATGAACTATTAGGCTTAGGGGCTGCAAACGTGGCCTCTGCAGCCTCTGGTGGCTTTGCCGTGACCGGTGGGTTTTCGCGCTCTGTAGTTAACTATGATGCTGGCGCGCATACTCCCATGGCAGGTGTGTTTACTGCTGTTGGTATTGCTTTAGCTAGCCTATACCTTACTCCATACTTAGCGCTGCTGCCGAAGCCAGTACTTGGCGCAACAATAGTTGTCGCTGTACTCACATTAATTGAGCCCAACGAGGTAAAATTCACTTGGAAGTACAGTAAACACGACTTTGCAGCGATGATGATTACTATTGGCATGGTACTTTTTGTGGGCGTAGAAGCAGGTGTTATGGCAGGTGTAGTCACCACTATTTCGCTAATGTTATGGCGTACAAGCCGCCCCCATACAGCGATTGTTGGGCCCATTAGGGGCAGTGAACATTTTCGCAATGTTGAGCGCCATGAGGTGGAACAATGCGACCAGGTTATTGCCCTTCGCATTGATGAAAGTTTATTTTTTGGTAACGTACGCTATCTAGACAACCAGCTGAACCAGCTATTGGCTCAAAACCCTTGTTTAGAGCATTTAATAGTTATGGGGTCTGGGATTAATCATATAGATTCTAGCGCTGTCGAGAGCCTATTAGAGTTTAACAAGCGGTTAAAAGATAAAGGCATTAAAATGCATTTGTCAGAAGTTAAAGGGCCTGTGTTGGATCGACTAAAACGGGTTAACTTTGCTGAGCATTTAACCGGTACAATATACTTAAGCCAACACCAAGCATGGCAGGACTTAACTAAAGGTTTAACCAACGCATCTAACTAAGGCCATTAACCAATACCTCAGCCTGAGTTACTTTGCTTTAACGCGACAATGAGAATGGTATGAATTTTAGCAAATTAAAATGTAGTGTATGTCGTAAAGGCACACCAACAGTAACAGATGAAGAGCTGTTTACCTTAATGAACCAAATCCCTCATTGGGCACCCATTGATGTAAATGGTGTTAAGCAGCTTCAGCGGCAATACACATTCAAAAACTTCGACTTGGCTTTGGCATTTACTAACCTATTAGGGGGCATAGCCAAAGCAGAGGATCACCACCCAGCCATTTTGACTGAATGGGGCAAAGTAACCGTCACCTGGTGGACCCACACAATCCATGGTTTGCATCACAACGACTTTATTATGGCGGCTAAAACGGACGCCCTTTTGGGCTAATCGTAACAATTAGTGGCCTGAAAAATATAAGCTTAAGCAAATTTTATGAGCTAGAATAGACGAAAGTTAGCAATCCATGTCGCGCCTATCATGCTTAAGTTTTTTGAAAATTTAGTAGACCCCTACCCCCCAGAACAACCACAACAGCCCCCCAAAGGGGTGTGGCGCTTTTGCCTGCACTATTGCCATGGTATGAAGCGGTATATGTTTTTGCTCGCACTCACAGCGGGTGCCTTTGCTGCCATAGAAGTAATGGTGTTTGGCTTTATGGGACAACTGGTAGATTGGCTTAGCGTCCAAGATAAAGCGACATTTTTAACAGATCAAGCCGACACACTTTGGGGTATGGGGATATTAGTTTTGGTGGTAGTCCCACTTGTGGGACTTCTTAATAACCTGATTCGCATGCAAACCTTGATGCCAAATTTAACCATGCGCGTGCGCTGGTTAGCCCATAGATATTTGTTACAGCAAAGCCTGGATTTCTACCAAGATGACTTTGCTGGCCGTATTGCAGCGAAAGTGATGCAAGGTGCTATTGCAGTAAGGCAGGTGGTAGGTAAGTTGTGTGATACCTTTGCCTATGTGGTGGTAGGCATATTTTCTATGCTTGTTCTCTTGTCTACTACAGACCTGCGTATGGCTGCGCCTATTGCTATATGGCTAGTGTTATTTACTGGAGTAATGATTTACTGCTTACCCAGATTAGGCCGCATCGCCGAAGATCAAGCCAACAAACGGGCTGTGATGACTGGCAGAGTGGTAGACAGCTATACCAACATTAGCACCGTGAAACTGTTTGCTCATACGCAAAAAGAAACGGATTACGCTAAGTCATCTATGAATACTTTTTTGGTGAACGTATTCAAAATGATGGGGTTAAGCACCTGGATGGATGTCATCGTCACTAGCTTAAATAGCCTACTTATTTTTTCTACAGCAGCGGTGGATATCTATTTATGGCTCAACAACAGCGCCAGCTTAGGCATGATTGCCGTAAGTTTAGCCTTAGCTATTCGGTTACAGGGGTTTTCTGATTGGTTGATGTGGGAGGTCCATGATTTTTTTGAAAGCCTGGGCACTGTAGCTGATGCAATGAATACTATTTCTCAACCTCAGACAGTAGTGGATAATAGTAAAACCACTTTATCTGTAACTAATGGTCACATAGAGTTTCAGGATATTTGTTTTCACTATGGCAAAAGCCATGGTGTTATTGAAAATTTAAGCCTACATATTAAAGCAGGAGAAAAAGTAGGAATTGTTGGGCGCTCTGGTGCGGGAAAATCAACTTTAGTGAACCTATTACTGCGTTTCCACGATTTAGAAAGTGGCAAAATTATCATTGATGGGCAGGACATTAACAAAGTAACTCAAGACAGCTTGCGAGCAGCCATTGGCATGGTAACCCAAGACACTTCCCTACTGCATCGCTCAGTGCGCGAGAATATAGTGTATGGCAAGCCAGATGCTACCGATGCTGAACTGTTACAAGCCTGCAGACAAGCAGAAGCCAATGTGTTTATTGATGACTTAGAAGATTTAAAAGGTAACCGGGGTTATATGGCTCAGGTGGGAGAAAGGGGTGTTAAACTTTCAGGCGGACAACGTCAGCGTATCGCCATTGCTCGTGTGCTACTTAAAAACGCACCTATTTTGGTATTAGACGAGGCCACTTCAGCATTAGATTCAGAGGTGGAAGCTGCCATACAGGCAAGCTTAAACCGCCTTATGGAAGGCAAAACTGTGATCGCTATTGCCCATCGCTTGTCCACTATTGCCGCCATGGATCGTTTGGTAATTATCGACGAGGGTAAGATTATTGAACAAGGCAGCCATCAGGATCTACTCGCCTGTGGTGGCATTTACGCCAAGCTTTGGCAGCACCAAACGGGCGGATTTATTGGCTTAGATTAACACCATTAGTAGTCTGGTTATCAACACAGATAATGTGCTGAGTTAATAATGGTCCTCTTCTGATGCTTCGTCTGTGTCTGGGGTAACGGTTTCTGGACCAGCCATAGGTGCCTGGGTCCATTCGTCACTATCATCCAGCTGCTCTAGTTCGTCTTCCTCAAGGGCTTCTGCATAGTCTTGTGCATCTGGGGCTGCAAAGGCTGCAATAGGTGTACCGATCACACCAGCAGCTAGCATTGGCGACTGGTCTTCCACGTCTTCTGGAGTAACCTCACGATAGCGCATGCTGTTTAACACGGCTAAAGCAATGGCTAAAAAAGCAATAGCTATGCCCACAAAATAAACATCGGGGCCAAGGCTCGACATAGCAAAAGCCACCATAATAGGGCCAATACTCAAACCAATACCAGCAGCCATTACCATAGCACCGCTGGCAGAGACAATTTGCTCTGGAGATAATCGATCACTAGCGTAGGCAATGCATAAGGAATACATGGGCATCACCGAACCACCCACAATAACGATGAGCGGAATATAGCTATCACTTGTGGTGTCCCATGCAGATGCCAACAAACACAGTATGACTGCCGCCACGGCGTTAATTAGCATTACACCACGACGACCATACCTGTCAGACAACCATCCAATTGGCCACTGCAATAAGAAACCACCCCACAAAAAAGACGCCATAAATAACGCCACTAAACTATTATCAAAGCCTTTTTGTAAACCGTATACAGCCCCCAAACCAAATGCTGTACCATGAGCTGCACCAGTTAAAGCATTACTAATAACTGCTAAAGGTGAGACTTTATACAAGGCGACAATAGACATGCTAACACCCTGATCAAAAGCAGGAGCAGGACGAGCGGTAAGAAGTATAGGCACTAGTGCAAACGAGATAATGACAGAGATAAGAATAAATAGTTCTGTACTGGCTGGGTCTGCCACATTTAATAAGAACTGACCACTGCCCATGCCCAAAGTAATGACAACCATGTACACAGACAGAATAGCACCACGGTTTTCGTTACTGGCCCTGTCATTTAACCAGCTTTCCGCAACCACAAACAACCCCGAAAAACAGATGCCCGTGACAAAACGCATTAAACTCCATGTGTATGGGTTAACGTAGATACTGTGTAAAAGAATCGCAATGGAGGCTGTTGAAGCTAAGGCAGCAAACACTCTTATGTGCCCTACTCTGGATACCAATTTAGGCGCAATAATACTGCCAACCAACATACCCGAAAAGTAAAACGACATCACCACACCCGTGGTAAATACGTCAAACCCTTCTAGGCTAGCACGGACGCCAAGGAGTGTGCCCTGTAAACCATTGCCTACCATGATGAAGCCGATGCCCAATAACAGGGCCCAGCTGGCTTTTATTTCTTGCAACATGGCGTGTATCTCCACCATAAGCGTTGATCTTTAGGCCGCCACAATACTGCTTTTTTAAGGTATTGAATAGAGCTAGGGGCCTAATTAACCCAATTATATGGCAGCCCCTCTTGCTAGAGGTGTTAGCCCAAATAAGCCTTACGAACCTCTTCAGCAATAATCTGCAAACCCTTAGCAATACGCTCAGGGCTTTGGGCAGCATAGTTAATACGAATACATTCGTGTTGATGTTGCCAATCATCGGTAATACCCACAAAGAAATTATGCCCAGAAACCACGATCACGCCTTGCGCTTTTAACCGCTCGTACAACTCTTGACTAGTAATAGGCATGCCTTTAAACCACAGCCAAAGGAACATGGCCCCTTCTGGTTTGTGCATAGCGTATGGAATTGCAGGGTCCATTACTTTATGTAAGGTGTTTTGTGCAAACGTCAATTGCGCTTCATACGCAGGGCGCACTACTTTTTGGCTTAGATCAATGATCTCACCTGAAGCAATTAAGCCTGTGGTCAGTGCTGCACCAAAGCTACCACTGGCTAGATTAATAATGGCATTAATACCTGCAATGGTGTGAATGGTTTCTTCATTAGCTACCACAATCCCAGTGCGGGCGCCGGGTAAGCCAAATTTAGACAAACTCAAACACACAATGGTGTTGTCATTCCAAAAGGGAGTGGCCGGGGTGTAAATTAACCCAGGAAACGGAATACCATAAGCGCCATCAATAATTAATGGCACCTTATTGGCTTTTGCCAATGCATCTAACTGCTCTACTTCACCATCGGTAATAACATTACCCGTGGGGTTAGTAGGCCTAGACACACAAATAGCACCCGTACTTGGCCCTACATCTAAGTCATCAAATTTCACCCGATATTTAAACTGGCGTTGCTCTAACTCCTCAATAATAGGGTGAGCTGCAGTAAATAAATCGCTACCGATACCCGCATCAGCATAACCGATGTACTCTGGCGCCATAGGTAGCTGAATTTGTTTCGTGCTGCCATTCTCAAACTCACCTGCCAGCATGTTAAACAACATAAAAAATGCAGACTGGCTGCCATTAGTAAGGGCTATATTATGACGCGTAACGGGCCAACCAAGCTTTTTACTAAATAGCTGAGCTAAAGCGTCAATGAGCTCCATGTTGCCTTGTGCAGGGTCATAACTACCGAGAAGTTGCCTAACAGAAACTGGGTCATTAGCCAGATTTTGTAGGCGTTGCTGCATAATCGCTTCTATTTCTGGGATATTAGCAGGATTTCCACCTCCCATCATAATCATGTCACGGCCACTTGAAAGGGCATTAGTAATGTCGTCCATCAACACAGTAATACCAGAATCACCACTAAATTTTTGACCAAAAGCAGATAATTTCACAGTTCATTTCCAGATAAAATGAGGTTCAAATAAAGTAATGGATCTCATCACTTTGTTGCATAGTGAGACCTTTAAGGTTTCACAGTATAAAGCCACTAAATTGTGTTCAGAGCTTCACCATGACGGGCATACTACAGGTATTTTTGCCAAAACTCTGCTTTACCTGCACCCTCACGAAGTTCATAGACTTTAAACCCAAACTTGTTATACGAAGCCTTAGCAATGTCATTGTTACCAAGCACTTCCAGCGTCACTTTACAGGCATGTCTAGTGTGGGCATAATTTTCTACTGCGTGTAATAACGCGGTACTAATACCCATACCCCTAAATTCTTTCTGCACACCCAGGTCATGGATATTAACCAATGGCATAGCCGCAAAGGTGGAATACCCCCAAAGGCAATTCGTCATACCTGCACACTCATCCCCTACCCAAGCTAAAAAACTAAAATTTTGCTGTTGTTGAGGTAAATCTGTTAATAAGCGCTGCTTAACCTCTTCTGTTAAATCCTCACCACCACCCATATCATCCATGGCATAGGCACCCAGCTGCTCTATTAACAAGGCCATTTGTTGAGGGTCTTGGTAATCAACCAGAGAAATTTTTATCGCTTTTTTATCCAACATAAGTTCTTCTCAAAGGTATAACATTTATCCTTATATAACTAAAAGGAATAACTATTAAGTTTTTAATTACTTTTTATTTTAAAAAAGTAGTGGCATACTGCGCGCAATCCATGGATCCAGTTGCTAAAAACAAATGGGGCCAATTTAACTTAACCGGAGCGTAATACCATGAGTAACATTTCTGAGACTCGCCTCAGCCACTTAAAACAACTAGAAGCAGAAAGTATCCACATCATGCGTGAAGTTGTGGCCGAGTTCAACAATCCAATCATGCTTTACTCAATAGGCAAAGACTCTTCAGTAATGCTACACCTAGCTAAAAAGGCTTTTTACCCTGCTGCTCCACCATTTAAATTATTGCACGTAGACACCACGTGGAAATTTAAAGACATGATTAAATTTCGCGCCAAAGCAGTTGCAGAATCTGGCATGGAACTCATTACCCACATTAACCCAGATGGTCTGGCTATGGATATCAGCCCCTTTACCCATGGTTCCAAAATTCATACAGACATAATGAAAACCCAAGGTTTAAAACAAGCCCTAGATCACTACGGATTTGACGCAGCTTTTGGCGGCGCCCGTCGCGACGAAGAAGGCTCCCGCGCTAAAGAACGTATATTTTCATTCCGTTCTAAAGAGCACCGCTGGGACCCCAAAAACCAACGTCCCGAGTTATGGAATTTGTTTAATACCAGAATTAACAAAGGCGAAAGCATCCGAGTTTTCCCAATTTCTAACTGGACTGAATTAGACATTTGGCAATACATTTACATGGAAAAAATTGACATTGTACCTTTGTATTTTGCCGCCACACGACCCGTTGTAGCCCGTGATGGCATTAATATTATGGTGGATGATGACCGCATGCCCATTGCCGCCAATGAAACAGTAGAACAAAAGTCTGTGCGCTTTAGAACCTTGGGTTGCTACCCACTCACTGGTGCCATCGAATCTACAGCAAACACCTTGCCAGAAATTATTCAAGAAATGTTACTAGCCAAAACTTCAGAACGCCAAGGTCGCCTTATTGATGCCGACCAAGCTGGATCCATGGAACTTAAAAAAGCAGAGGGTTACTTCTAATGAGCCACCAAAGCCAACTTATTGAACAAGACATTCACAGCTACCTACAACAACATGAACACAAAAGCCTGCTGCGCCTATTAACCTGTGGCAGTGTAGACGATGGGAAATCCACCCTCATAGGGCGCTTGTTGCATGACAGCAAACTAGTTTATGAAGATCAACTTGCGGCTGTTAAACAGGCTTCTGCATCTGGTCAAGGTAATCAAGACAGCGGTGACTTAGACTTAGCCCTGCTGGTTGATGGCCTGCAAGCTGAGCGTGAACAGGGCATAACCATTGATGTAGCTTACCGATATTTCTCTACCAGCAAACGCAAATTTATTATTGCGGATACCCCTGGGCACGAACAATACACCCGCAACATGGCTACTGGCGCATCAAACTGTGACTTGGCTATTATTCTTGTGGACGCTCGCAAAGGTTTACTAACGCAAACTCGTCGTCACAGTTTTATCGTGTCTTTATTGGGCATTAAACATGTAGTTGTGGCTGTTAACAAAATGGATCTAATGGATTACAAGCAAAATGTATTCCAACAGATTCAGAAAGACTACAAAGCCTTTGCTGAAAACTTAGATTTGCCAAACATTCACTTTATACCCGTGTCTGCCCTAACAGGAGACAACGTAGTAGATGAGAGCGCAAAGATGCCATGGTATCAAGGGCCTTCGTTATTGCATTTATTGGAAGATTTAAATACACACACAGACCTTACCTTAGGTGATTGGCAGTTGCCTGTGCAGTACGTTAACCGGCCTAACGCCAACTTTAGAGGCTACTGTGGCACCATTGCTGCAGGTAACGTTAAACCAGGAGATGAAGTGCGTGTGTTACCGTCAGGCCAAACCAGCACTATAGAAAAAATTGTTACTGCCGATGGGGATTTAACACACGCCTTTGCTCCGATGGCTATTACCGTTACCTTAACCGATGAAATTGATATTTCTCGTGGTGATACCCTAGTAGATGCCAGAAGTGCAGCACATACGGCTAACACGCAGCAGTTTAGCGCCAACCTAGTGTGGATGGACCAACAAAAACTCAGCCTAAGCCGTGATTATGAGTTGAAACTTGGTAGTAAACGCATAAATGCGCGGGTTAAAAAAATTCATTATCAGGTGAACGTTAACACCCTAAAACACAGTTCTGCTGACAGTTTGATGTTAAATGAGATTGGTTTAGTAGAGTTGTACTTAGATGCACCTATTCCAGCTGCTGAATTTAAACACAGTAAAGGCTTAGGGTCGTTTATTTTAATTGATAAGATTACTCACGCTACAGCTGCTGCTGGAATGGTTTCAGAACTTAACACAGCTTCCACCACTGCAGCTAATGATAATGTTATGGGTAATAGTTTAGCGGCCTTGAACCTACCAAAGGCTAATCAGCAGCTTGCATCAAGCAGTGCGGAAGAAGTCATTCACTGGGTTTTAGGACTCGGTGCAAAAACCCTAGTAACTACTAATTTTGGCCCTCAAGAAGCAGTGTTGTTACACATGATTAGTCACGCTGCACCAAACACTAAAGTGTTATGGATAGATTCTGGCTATAACATGCCACAAACCTATGCATTTGCACAGCAGGTCAGTAAGCAGCTAAATTTAAACCTAGTGGTTTATACCCCAGCAGTGAGTGCCGCAAGGCGTGACGCCGTCATGGGTGGCATTCCTACCATTGATGACCCAGCCCACGCTGAGTTTACTCAACAATTTAAGCTAGAACCCTTTAAACGAGCGATGGCACAACTTGCACCCGAAGTGTGGCTCACGGCTGTGCGCCGTGAACAAAGTCCATTACGCCAGAAAATGGACACGATAGCTCATGGTCCTAACGGCACAATTAAAGTGTCACCATTATTAGATTGGAGTATGGGAGATATGCAGGCTTACTTAACAAAGCATGGGTTACCAGACGAGACACGTTATTTTGACCCTACCAAGGCTGAGGCAGGACGCGAGTGTGGCCTGCACACACTGGAGAGCAGTCCGTCTATCTAGCTCTAGGTGACTGCAGCCAGGTTTCATACTGGCTGCTTATACTGGCTGCCTGTGTTGCTTATGGGTCATTACATACCCATGCTAAGATGGCATTTGTACCAGTTCAGACACTTCTAAGCTGCCGCCAATATCTAAAAATGGACACGCCTTGGTAATAACTACAGCAGCTTCAATAGACTCGGCTTCGATGATAGTGAAACCCGACATTTTAGTACCCGCATCCTTAGAGACACTGCCGTCTGGAGATACATGATGGCTGTCTTTTAAAGGATTCATTGCACTAACAGCAGCTTCACCCAAACCATTAATCCACTGCATATATTTAGCAAAATGGGCTCGACCCTCGTCTGGCGTTGCAGGTTGATTACCACCTAAATAAGTGATGATGAATTGTGTCATGATAGAAAATCCAGATAATTGAGTAATAGTTAAAGAGTGCCGGTAAGTCTAACAGATAGCTATATTCAGTGTATATCGAGGTCTGTTAGACTTGGTCAATGCATAAAAAATTACTCATCGTTGCCCACCAGCCCTCTGCCAATACCCAACAAATGCTTGAAGCCTGCATGGCCGGCAGCCGAGCCGCAGACACTGAAAACGTTGAAGTATTAATTGTGGCACCCTTGGATTGCCAACCCAACCAATTGCTAGAAGCTGACGCCGTGGTCATTCTTACTACAGAAAATCTTGGTTATATGGCAGGAGCCACTAAAGATTGGTTTGATCGCGTGTACTATCCAGTACTGGAGCTAAAACAAGGGCTCCCTTACGCTTTGATTATTCGTGCCGGCATAGACGGCACGGGAACGCAACGAGCAGTAGCGTCTATTTGCACTGGGTTACATTGGAATTTAGCACAGCCTGTGCTGGTATGCCAAGGGCCATGGCAAGGCAAATTTACTCATCAGTGCTTTGACATAGGTCAATATATGGCAGCAGGTTTAGACCTAGGTATACTTTAATACCGACTAGTTATTACAGCCATTAAAAAGCCCGCTAAGCGGGCTTTTTAGGTTTAATTCTCTGCATTAACAAAAATGAGCAATTAAAGAACCTGGCTTAGAGCTTCATCTAAAGTAGCCACAGAGCGATCTACATTGTGCAACTTGTCTAGGCCAAATAGGCCTAAACGAAACGTACGGAAGCCCTCGGGTTCATCACACATCAAGGGCACACCCGCAGCAATCTGAATACCTAAAGCAGCAAATTTGCTACCGTTTTGAATAGCAGTGTCTTCCGTGTAGCTTACTACTACTCCAGGAGCACCAAAACCTTCAGCAGCCACACTCTTAATGCCCTTCGAGGCCAACAAGGAACGCACCGCATCCCCAAGTTCTTGCTGCTCAGACTTCACCTTAGCAAAACCATACTGTTCAGTTTCACGCATCACATCGGCAAAAGACGCAATAGAGTCTGTAGGCATGGTAGCGTGGTATGCATGGCCTCCATTTTCATAAGCTGCCATGATGTCGCGCCACTTCTTTAGGTCACAGGCAAAGCTAGTGCTGGTAGACACTTCAAGAGCTGCAACGCCCCGCTCGCCCATCATTACTAGACCACAACACGGTGATCCACTCCAGCCCTTCTGAGGCGCACTAACTAACACATCCACGCCCATGGCTTTCATATCTACCCACAAACAACCAGACGCAATACAGTCTAATACAAAGATACCACCCACAGCATGCACAGCGTCGGTTACCGCTTTAATGTAATCGTTTGGCAAAATAATGCCTGCCGAGGTTTCAACATGAGGTGCAAAAACAACGGCTGGCTTTTCGCTGGCAATCGTTGCCAATACTTCTTCAATAGGTGCAGGAGCAAAGGCTTCTTGGTCTCCTGTTTTTGCTTGGCGTGCTTTAAGCACTGTAGAACTTGAAGAGATACTGCCCATGTCCAAAATTTGAGTCCAACGATAACTAAAAAAACCGTTGCGAATAACTAAGGTCTTTTTACCCGTAGCAAACTGACGAGCTACCGCTTCCATGCCAAAGGTACCAGAACCCGGCACTATGGCCACTTGGTCTGCAGTGTAGACACTTTTTAGTGTACTAGAAATATAACGCATGTCGCCTTGAAAAGACTGTGACATGTGGTTAAGTGCACGGTCAGTATAAACCACCGAGTACTCTAATAATCCATCTGGATCTATATTGGGTAATAAGCCAGCCATGGGGCCTCCTAAATTTTATTTAGACATTGGGCCTTAACACAAGCACCAAGGCCGCTAGATATAAAGCCAGCAATAAAAGAGCTTTGCTGGCTTTGGGCAGAACCTACCTATTAACGTAAGGTTTCTGCAGAATGTACCAAGAAGTCTGTAAGAGATTTGGCGAAACCACGCATTACCCAAACTTCAAACTGTGGCTGACCAATCACGTCAGCATTACGAATAACACTCACACCAATATGGTTAATGTGGCTGTGTTGAACTTCACCAATAGCAAAATGCCCTTCATCAATGTCTAATGGCAGGCCACGAGCCAATAGGGCTCGGGCGTCTTCACCAGTAATTAATAGCTGAGTTTTGCCATAGGTTTGATCCGTTGCATAAACACCACTGTTATCAGCTAAGTCTGAACGATGTGTAGTTAACAGGTAGCGATCGCGCCCCGCCCAAACCAAACGTTCATCACCTTGCACAGTCACTTGACCCTGCGCTGGAATAGCCATACCGGTCATGGCAGCAACTTTAGTGTCTACGTTTTCGCAGCCTTCAAGTTGCCACATGTTGGTGGCAGTAACATCGATGCTAACTGCAGCGAAAGTTTGTGGCATTTCAAAATGCCCATTTAGTGCATTAGCCATTAGCCTTTCACCCTTTCGTTAGTTGGATCAACAAAGTGGTTACTCACCACTTCTACTTCAACAGTTCTTCCTTTTACTGGGTAAGCGGCATAAATACGCTCACCAATGCGGTCTTTACCACCTCGCAAAAAGCCAAGTGCAATAAAGTTGCCAAGTTCTGGGCTATACGTCATGGAACTTACCCAGCCTTGCTTATCTGCACCAGCACTGGCGTTGGCATCTGTTACCAAAATAGAACCTGTAGAGATAGGCGTGCGTGGGTCAACCGACTTTAAACCTACCAATTGTGGACGATCTGGATGCACCAGACCTTCCCGGTCTTTCAAGTTTTTACCTACAAACCACTTTTTCTTAGAAGCCATGCCATCCATATGCACATCACCTAAGGTCACACGACCATCAAGCTCTGCGCCCGTAACGTGACCTTTCTCGATACGCAAAGCACCTAAGGTTTCAAGGCCGTAAGGCACAATATCGTGAACCTGACCAGCATCAATAATGGTTTGCCATATATCCGTAGCGTGATCTGATTCTGCATACACTTCGTAGGCCATTTCGCCAGAGAAGCTAATTCGCAAGATGACCATCTTGGCGCCGTTATGTTCAGCATGAACCACACCCATAAATGGAAACGCTTCGTTACTGAAGTCTACAGATGGGAAAGCAGCCGTTAAAGTAGCACGGGCATCAGGACCAGCGACAGCCATGGCTCCCCAACGCTCACTCACAGAACTCACACGAACTTTTAAATCTGGCCAATCAATTTCTAAACACCGCTCTAAATAAGCCATAACTGGGCCAGCTTTGGCTGTAGTTGTGGTCATAAAGAACCGGTCTTCGGCAAAACGAGAGGTGGTACCATCATCGTAAACAATACCGTCTTCTCTTAGCATTACACCATAACGAGCCTTGCCTACTTTAAGGGTGCTGAACATATTGATATAAACACGATCAAGGAACTCAGCAGCATCTGGACCCACAATTTCGATTTTACCTAGGGACGTTACATCACAAATACCCACTTTTTTGCGCACATGTTCAGTTTCACGCTCGTATGCATCATCAATTGTCTCACCTGCTTTTGGGTAATACTGTGGACGCAGATACATACCAGCTTGAACAAATACAGCACCCGCTTTCTCATGCCACTCTTGCATTGGCGTGCGACGCACAGGCTTAAAGTGCTTGCCAATTTCGCGACCACCAAAACCACCCATGGAGACGGGGGCAAGGGGTGCACGAAAACGTGTAGTACCTGCTTCGGCAATACTGATACCTCGACACTGGGCCATAATGGCCAACGCGTTAACGTTAGACGTACGACCTTGATCGTTAGCCATACCTAGTGTGGTGTATCGTTTAAGATGCTCTACAGAAATAAAACCTTCTTGATGAGACTGAACTACGTCTGCGGCTGTTACATCATGTTGAATATCAACCAGTTGCTTACCTTTAGCAGGCACGCTCCAAAGTGGCACAATGTTTGTAGCACCATCACGATCTTGTGGTGGTTGGGTTATCGGGCCAGCTTCTTTGCCAAGTTCGGCACAAGCCGCTTTAGCCGCATGTAACGCCTGAGCAACACCTGCTAGCAACCCATTTTCGCCTTCAGCAGCACCTACAGAGTAGGTATCTGGAGCTTGGTCACCAACCACAAAGGCAGCAATCTTCTTGTCATATAGCGGCGGCTTACCGCCGTGTGCCGCCATTTGCACTTGCGGAGTCCAACCACCAGAATGTGCAAGCACATCACAGGAAACACGACGACGATTGCTCACGCTTTGGCCGTTAGCCGCAAGGTCTGCAATCTCAATGCTACGCACTGCTTGCCAGCCCTTGGCTTCTGTTACTACACACTGGGTGAATAAGGTAATACCGCGTGATTTACAACCATCGACTAAGGCTTGGCTAGGGTACTGACGGCTATCAACTACCGCAGACACTTTAATACCAGCGTCGGCATAGTCAAACGCAGTTTGGTAAGCGCTATCATTATTGGTAAATACTGCCAACGTCTTACCCGTGGCAGTACCATAGTGGTTAAGCATACGACGTGCGCCAGAAGCAAGCATGACATTAGGCTTGTCGTTGTTACCAAATACTAATGGGCGCTCAATGGCACCAGCGGCAATGATAATTTTCTTGGCTTGAACCTTATGGTAATTTTGGCGTACTTTGCCATCTACACTTTCATGGGCAGCAAGCATATTGCCATCAAACCTGCCCCAACATACCGTTCGGGTTAAAACTTTAACGTTAGAAGCCGCTTTTAGGGCCGCAACAGCGTCAGCACGCCATTGTTCTAAATCAGCATTAGCTTCACTGTTAGCTTCGTTAAGTAACTGACCGCCAAGGTCGTTATGCTCATCAAACAGCACTACACGCAAACCACTTTGAGCTGCACTTAAAGCAGCAGACAAGCCAGCAGAGCCACCGCCTACTACGGCAACGTCACAGAAGGATTGAACCCGATCATAGATATCTGGGTCAGCAACTTTAGGCGGCACGCCCATACCTGCAGCAGCACGTATAGAAGGCTCATAAAACTTATACCAAAGGGCAGCTGGCCACATAAAGGTTTTGTAATAAAAACCTGCCGAAAATAATGAGCCTGGCAAAATCGCACCAGCCAGCCCGTTCACAGACATCAAGTCAAACTTTGGTGATGGGAAGCAATTTTGAGAAAACACTTCCAAACCCTTAGTAATAGGCTCCATTGTTGCCCTAGCATTAGGGTCGGCTTTACCGCCTGCGCCAATGGTAACTAATGCGCCCGTCTCTTCTGGGCCACTTGAAGTCACACCACGCGGGCGGTGATATTTAAAACTCCGCCCAACTACCTCAACACCATTGGCCAACAAGGCCGAAGCCACTGTATCACCAGCACGTGCAAGCATGGGTTTACCATCAAAGGTAAAGTTAAGTGTGGCATCGCCTAAACGGCCTTCGCCATGTCTAAATCCGCTCATGATTCAGCCTCCGGATTTTCATGGGGCAAACCCACCCAAGAAATGTCATGCGTAAAAGTGTTGCGCTGAACTTTTAACCACGCTCTGCAACCAAACGCATGATGCCAATATTCAATGTGCTCACCAGCGGGATTATCACGCTCGTAAACAAACTTATTCCACTCCTCCATAGGAGCGTCGTTGTCTGGTGTGGTGCGAGTGGCGTCTTCACCGTAAGTAAATTCACTATGTTCCCGTTCGCCACAGTAGGGGCAATTAATTCTGATCATAATTAGTGCGCCTTCGGATATGGACCCATACCCTTTTCGTCAATCGTGTAGCCTTTGGCAAAACGATCTAGGGTATAAGCTTTGTTAAGTTCGTGGGCTTCGTCATTGGCAATAGTATGCGCAAAACAATAACCCGAAGCAGGTGTCGCTTTAAAGCCGCCGTAACACCAACCCGTATTGAGGTATAAACCATCAATTGGGCCAACATCAATAATAGGCGATCCATCCATAGACATATCCATAACCCCCCCCCAGTTACGCAGTAACTTAAGGCGAGACAGGCACGGCATCATGGTTAAACCACCAGCAATTACGTCTTCAAACACAGGCAAATTACCGCGCTGAGCGTAAGTGTTATAGCCATCAATGTCGCCACCGAAGACAACACCGCCTTTGTCCGATTGAGACACATAAAAGTGGCCGGCCCCAAAAGTGACAACACCATTGATTAACGGCTTATATGGCTCGGTAACAAAGGCCTGGAGTACATGGCTCTCGATAGGCAAGCGAATACCTAACTTTTGCGCCAAACGGCTAGAGCTACCGGCAACGGCCATGCCTACTTTGTCTGCATGGATGTCACCACGGTTGGTTTTGACACCAATAATACGCTCACCGTGCTTAATAAAGTCAATCACTTCACAGTTTTGAATAATATCTACACCCAACTGATCCGCGGCACGAGCATAGCCCCAAGCCACAGCATCGTGTCGAGCATTGCCCGCGTCTGGCTGCAAAATACCACCCCATACAGGGAAGCGAGTATCTGCACTGCCATCAATAATAGGTTCGCGTTCTAGTACTTCGTCGCGGCTGAGCAATTCAGCTTGAATACCGTTTAAACGCATGGTGTTCGCTCGGCGAGCAAACGTGTCATATTGTGACTTGGTATGAGCAATGTTCATAACACCACGCGGCGAGAACATTACGTTGTAGTTTAAGTCTTGTGCCATATCACGCCACAAGTTCATACCATGCTCGTAAAATGGTGAGTTACCGTCTAACAAGTAGTTAGAACGAACAATAGTGGTATTACGACCCACGTTACCACCGCCTATCCAGCCCTTCTCAAGGATAGCAACATTAGTAATACCGTGATTTTTTGCCAAATAATATGCTGTAGCAAGGCCGTGGCCACCACCTCCAATAATAATGACGTCGTAGTTGGATTTTGGCTCTGGGTCGCGCCAAGCTCGCTGCCAATTTTTATGGCCTCGTAACGCGTTCCAAGCGATGTTTAGGGCATTATATTGGCCCATGTATGCCTCCGCTATTATTGTTGTAGCCGTAGGTGGCTGGTTTGCGAAATTTTAAAGCATCTCCACACAAAATGGGATCTTTATCTAGTGTTGAAAAAATAAAATAATTGGCCTAGGGGGTAGAAGGATAAATCGACACCTTGTGTCGGTTTTGAGCATAAAGCGACAAAAAACAGGATATATTCGACTTATATGCGATTTAGACCCACTTTTTACCCTGATTTTGAATAGAACGTTAGTCTAAAGCTAACCTTCCACGGCTTAATAATTAACCGGTTTTTTTACTGTTATTTAGCGCCCGTTTAACTGCTTTTGTATTCATTATCATGCAAACTACGATCACTTGGGTAACACCTTGTTTGATCCTTAGCCTTTAAAGCGACACCTCCCTTGTGCCGCTTAAAGGGGTTATCAATTTTTTAAGTGACGGGTTTTAATGGCTACATGAACACGACGACTCTTAGCAAGGTCTTCACTCTGGTTATTGACTACAGGAGATGTTTCTCCTTTGGCAAACATCGACGTTACCCTAAGCTTTAAAGCGTTTAAGTAGTCAGCCACGCTGCGCATACGCTGTTCAGACAAGGTCATGTTGTAAGCTTCACTACCACGAGTATCTGCATGGCCAACCACCTGCACTGATATAACACTCTGCGCCAAGCCAGTCGCCATAACGAGTTGTTTTAGGCTACCCGTGGCATTGTCTGACAATGTTGCACTGGCGGTATCAAATAACACCGTTGTTTGGTAATTGTTGAACCTGTATTCAACCTGTGGGGTTAGCATTGCTTCTACTTTTTGCGTTACAGGCCTTAGCTCTGCCACTTGAGTAATAGTAGCTTTAGGCTGTTTTATAATAGACGTTTGCGCAACAACAGCTTGCTTAACCTCCTGTTTTGTCTCTTTTTTGGTCTCCTTTTTTACCTCGCTTTTAATAACTGGATCCACAATTTTTATAGGGATTAGTTTCGGTGATATTACGTTTTTAGGGGCTATTATGGGCTCTGGCTCTGGCTCAGTTTCAAACACTGTTGCAGCCGCTGGTTGAGCCACTTTAACGAAGGCTATTTTAGCCTCTTGATTCACTTGTTCCTCAGCTACTTTTTCAGCGTTAATCACTTGAGTAAGGGCAGCTAACGTCTTGTGTTTGTAGTGAATCGTTCTAACGGGGTTACCATTTCCATCGACCACAACAGACCCATTAGTTGTGGTCCATACTTCGCTGTTGCTGTTGGCCATGGTTGGCACTGATATAATAACTAGGGCAATTGCTATGGCACATTTCGATCGGGTGTTCATGTTAAACGTTCTCTTGGGATAGATGCTCAATTGGATGCCCTTTTTATGTTTGAGGCATTTTTTGCAAGGCAGCTTGTGGGTTGGTTTATAGCTAAAAAACATCGGCGTAACACTTCCTCTGCAATGACCTCTATGCCTGCTCGCAAAACCGCATCCCTAAAATTAAAACGCTGTATGATTTTAATAAGAATTTCAGCAGATAATTGGCTGTTTTGACGACTCAAAACCAGCAGCGATATAATCACGTTGCTTACATAGTAAAAAATGACTCGGGGCGATATACCCTCATCGCCCACTAAAGCCAAGTAACGCGCTGCCATTTGTTCAAATACAAAGGTATATGACGACTCACCTTGGCACACATCTTTAACAACAATGGATAACATCTCAACAGTGGGAGGTTGTTCTGGCACCATGTAGTTAACCTCTGAGTAAACCACCTTGTGGCTTAACAGATACACCTTTAGGGCAGTTGTTGCTGAGGTGATACGGTCTTCTTGGTAATCAACACAGCGGCTTTCAAATGTATCAATAGCTTGCACGAGAAGCCCCCCTGTCAGCCGCTAAATGGTCATACTTATGGCCAACGGTAAGCACAGTTGCGCCATCGGCATCGATAAGGTAGGTGCTACGCAGAGATTGAAGGTGCTGTTGCACATGACGCATATCTTTCATCAGTCGTTTAAGGCCTCGCCGCGTTAAACTGGTGTAATGTTTGCCTTCACCAATGTCACAGCTATCCCCGTATAACATCAATAATTCTACTTGCAGGTGTTCCACAGAACTTATTTGTTGCGAAATGTTGGGCTGAAGTAAATTAAGGTCCATGGTCCTGCTCCTTGTTGTTAGTATTGGTATGACAACCATTAAACAACTTAACAATGAGGAACTATGGAAGACTTCCTGAAGATGTAAGGAATAAGTCTGAAGAAATGATGAAGATCAAAGAGAATTAACGAACAGCGATTAGATAAGGCTTGCGGGCAGCCTTATGGAAAAACGAACACCCAAGCCATCGGGCAGATTGGCTACTTGTGCTACGCCTTTATGGAACTGAGCAATAGTTTGCACGACATAAAGCCCAAGGCCAAAGTGTCCGACGCCACCCGCAGAGGCTTGTGTGCGCGAGGTTACCATTGATTGAAATAGCTGGTCTGCATCGTCTAGGTTAATGGGTTCACCTTGATTTTCAACGTCTATAAACCAGTCAAATTTATCTGCAGTTAAGCGAACAATAATGGGAGTACCCTGAAGATGAAAATCCTTAGCATTATCAAGTAACTTATCCAATGCCTGCTCTAAACGATAGTCTACCGCCATCACCACCGCCACCTTTTTAGTGCCCACGTATTCAATCACCACATCCTGCCCTGCCATCTGGTGTTGATGCTGACAATACAAGGTAAGAAAGTGATTAACATCTAGGGGTTCTAGTTCGTCATTGGTTAATGCTTGTTCAAGATTGGCAGCAGAAGACAGCTTAGACAAGATAGACTCTATTTTGTGCAGGCCACGTTTAGCAATATCAATGTAGCCTTCAATTTCTTCATCAAGGGGGTAATCAGATATATTCTCAAGCGACGTAGAGATGGCATTCAACGGGTTTTTAATCTCATGGCTTAAAGTGCGTGGCATGGTGGACATAAAAGATTGCTGTTCATGAAGTTTAGTGACCACGTCAGAAAAACTGCGGGCTAAATCACCTATAGAATCATCTCGGTCTACCTGGCCCACAATTCTACTTACCACTAAGCGCCCTTCATCATTGACCATATTGGCTGTTTCTATGCGCAATTTACGCACACGATAAGCCAAACGCCAAAACAAAAAGAAAATAATAGAGAAAATAAGCAGAATGCCAGCCACACTAAACAGCACAATATTCTGCAAAGATTTAAGTTGTAATTTTAATATTTGATCAGTGGATTGCTTAACCAGCACGATACCTATTACCGAGCCATCATCTGATAACACCGGCGCCGCCGTGGCTAAAAACCCACCGCCCCCCAGGGAAGACCAGCGAGCCTGCGCTAATTCACCACGCTGAGCAAAAAGCAACAGCTCTTCTTGGGTTTCCAATTCGCCACCATTATTGCCCATGCTCAGTTGCAACAGCACTATCATTGCCTCATCTAACAGGCCAACAATGTCATCCCACACTGTGGTTTCGAGTAATTTTGCATACGGGCGGGGCTTATTCTGTGTCTGGGCTCTCAACTGAAAATTCACATCGTATAAGGCTATATAACTAACCGATTTAGCTAACTGTTCAAGCAATCGATTAGCAGCTGAGGAGCTGGTATTTAGGCTGTGAAAGCCTTTTGAGGAACCCATAGAAGAAATACCACTTTTAGTAGTACCATTGTACACAGAGAAACGCAGCTGCTGCTTTTGGCTTAGGCTGGCTTTGGCTATTTCAATCTCAACCGCATAGCCTTCAAGTGTGGGCATCATCACCGCACTTATGGGTGCCGCTTGGAAGCGATCCATGGTGTCACGGCGCCAATTGGCACCTACCCTAAAAATAGCCACAAACCCACCTTGTTGTGGCACTAATACAACCCGTTCAATATCGCCACGCTGATTAACCCATTCCAACCTAACGTGGTCTCTTGCGTCAAAGTCATTCATCACCCCTGTGTCAAAATCAGGGTCTATGTCTCTTACGTCAATAAGCCCATAAAGGCTGCCGTTGCGCTCACCTATTGCCACAGAAAAACCAAATCCATTATAAAATTGTCGCTGCGGAAAAGATGCCATTCGATAACTTTGATCTTGCCAATCTTGCTGAGAACCGTCAACGGTTATCGGCGTGGCTAGATACGTTTTAGGTAGGGGTGCGCCTGCGGCTAAGGACAAACTAAGACTTTTCTTTTTATTGTAAAAGGTATTTGCAACAGATCGGCCAAACTGTTCTTGAGAGATCAATTGCCCTGAGTCTAAAAACTGCTTCGCTTCACTGATAAACTGATAGCCAAGCCAAGGCACAGCGCCCATTACCACAAATAAGCTAAGCACTTGTAAAGAGAATTTAAAACTGCGTTTACGCCTGCGTAATTCAGCCACTAATTAAACCTTCCACCGGTATCCAAGGCCATACTCAGAACCAATGCCATTGAAACTAGGTGCTGCCACTTTAATCTTTCTTTTTAGGTTTTTAATATGGGCACTAATGGTATTCTTCTCAATCACAGTTGAGTGGGTGACTTTAGCAAACTGATCGTAGCTAATCACATTACCCGGGTGCAATACCAAAGCATGCAACATGTTAAACTCTGTCACCGTAAGGTTCAACACGGGTTCACCCGCCCATGCCACATGTCTAGACAAGGTATTTAGCACTAGGTCTCCCCGTACAACTTCTGTATTGGCATCACTGGTTGGCCGTGATTGATTGTTAGCCAGCATCATTAAGGTGGCTACCTTGGCTGCTAAAAACTCCATACTAATGGGCTTCGACTGATAGTCCCATGCCCCTATTTTTAAGCCCCACACCTTATCAAACTCACCATCACGATCTGTTAAAAATAATACGGGCAGGCCTTCATGGAAGTGCACAGCTTCACTATAAAGTTCAAACCCACCATCATAATTACTGCCTAAAATAATGTCTAAAATAAGTAGGTCTGGCCTATGACGGCTTAAGTGATCCAGTGCTTCAGCCTTGGTAGCAAACGCATGCACCGTGTATAAACGGCGGGTAAGCAAGTTTTTATAGTTAGACCGCTGATCATCATCATCTTCCACAATGACTATGCTGCCATTTTTAAGTGTTCCATTTTTGCTCATACCCACTCCGTGTCACTAATCTATGGCGCCAATCCAGCGCAATGCGGCATTTGAGCCTGTCGCAGAAAAAGAAGCTTCTATCGTTTGGCCCTCACTGTAAATGAGCAGATTTATTAACGACTCTGCTTGAGAGATAGCCACTAACATAGGGGCTGTAATTGCGCCATAAAACACCGCACTAGGCCCTTGTTCAGCCACAAACACTTGGCCACCAATGGTCATTTCTACCCGATCAATTTGGCTTGGAATAATGTAATAAATAGAGCCATCTTGGCGACGGTTAATTTGAAATTCAGTGGAACCAAACCATCCCACATCCATCACTGTTGTGGCATCGGAATACTTATGCTTTAACACCCCACGCTGAAACACATGGCGTACCGCCCAATCACCATAACAATCATAAATGATATGGTCAGAGTGCATGGGCTTGTCGCACTGGCTAGGCGGGCCTGCATAACTGGTAACCGATACCAACAGCAAAAGCACTAACAGCAGACGCATAGCAAGGTACTTAGGGTAGATGCAGATCATAAAGGTGTGAGGTATCTCTTGTGCAGCATGAGTTCAAAGCCAACTTAACAGTTCAGCTGGTGCGCGCCAAGGGTATTTAGCCAATCACATCATTAATTCACTGAATCTTCATAGTTAAACCGATGAGGTTAAACGTAAGTTCTTCAAGCCATAACACAACTTAAAACCACATTAAGGCACAAAATAAACCTAGATAAAGTAACGTTTGTTAATTTTAAGCAAAAAAAAGACGCTCTACAAAGTAGACCGTCTTTTTTTAACAATAATAATGGTGGGTGATGACGGGTTCGAACCGCCGACCCTCTGCGTGTAAAGCAGATGCTCTCCCAACTGAGCTAATCACCCAAAAAACCAATAAACCAATAAACCAATAAACTGCGGTGTGTGACCGCTATTAAATCAGTGCGCACATTATAAGGTAATGGTATCTTAGGTCAATGATTAAATTGAGTTAATTTTTCAAAAGCGGCAATGGCAGATAATTCTCTCATGGCAGGCTATAATGCTCAGCTGTTTAATACAATGGCAAATTTTGCCTCCAATACATAGGAATCTTTCATGGTTATCAAACCTCGCGTTCGTGGCTTTATGTGCATTACTTCCCACCCTGCTGGCTGCGAAGCCAATGTACAAAGCCAGATTGACTATGTCACCCAACGGGGCGTTTTAGATAGTGGTCCAAAAAAGGTACTGGTGATTGGCGCCTCTACTGGTTATGGGCTTGCATCACGTATTACTGCGGCTTTTGCTAGCGACGCAGATACCCTAGGTTTGTTCTTTGAAAAAGAAGGCACAGAAAAGAAACCTGCCACTGCGGGCTGGTACAATTCTGCAGCTTTTCATAAAGCCGCAGACGCCAAAGGCCTCTATGCTAAAAGTATTAATGGTGATGCTTTTTCTGATGCCCTCAAGCAAACAACCATAGACACCATAAAAGCAGACTTAGGCCAAGTTGACTTAGTGGTTTATAGCCTTGCGTCTCCTCGCCGCCAGCACCCTAAAACGGGTACAGTGCATATGTCTACGTTAAAGCCCATTGGTAAAGACGTCGTTCAGCAAGGTGTAGATACCGATAAAGGCATTATTAAAGAGTTTGCCATTGGTGCGGCCAACCAAGAAGAAATTGATAACACTGTAGCGGTAATGGGTGGTGAAGATTGGCAAATGTGGATTAGCGCATTAAGCGATGCTGGTGTTCTAGCTCATGGCTGTAAAACAACTGCCTTCACCTACGTGGGCGAAAAAGTAACCCGCGACATTTACTGGGATGGCACTATTGGCCAAGCTAAAAAAGACTTAGACCTTAAGGTGGTTGGCATTCGTAAGCAGATGAACACCATTGATGGTGATGCGCGTGTTTCTGTGCTTAAAGCCGTGGTAACGCAGGCCAGTGCAGCCATACCAGTCATGCCACTTTATCTGGGGTTATTGTTCAAGGTAATGAAGGCTGAAGGCACTCATGAAGGCTGTATTGAACAAATTGACTTACTCTTTCGCGAAAGCTTGTACGGCACTCAACCGCACCAAGATAAAGAAGGCCGTTTAAGGGCTGATTACAAAGAATTAGAACCCCATGTACAAGCAGAGGTTGAAGCTCTTTGGGCTAAAATCACTGATGAAAACTTGTTTGAGGTCAGCGATATGGCAGGCTATAAGGAGGAATTTCTACGCTTATTTGGCTTTGGCATTGATGGCGTAAATTACGAAGCAGACGTTAACCCTGAAGTCACCATTACTAACCTTATTAATGCTTAATTTATGCCCTAGTAAGGTAAAAAAGCTCTAATTATGATAGAGCAAACGCCTTCATTTATCGCTAGACACATTAGGGTATGT
>Ga0209071_1000123_pt1 | contig 48955 bp, 47 predicted proteins | sample CoawatmetaG10DNA_2_FD_187513 | JGI IMG/M metagenome (GOLD analysis project Ga0209071, IMG submission 187513) | Marine microbial communities from the West Antarctic Peninsula - Coastal water metaG108-DNA (SPAdes) (version 2) | ecosystem: Environmental > Aquatic > Marine > Coastal ... | reverse complement strand
GCCCACCCCCCCTCGCACGCCGGCATGTCCGAAGAAAGCGATCTCGAAAAAACCGAACCAGCCTCTCCGAGGCGCCTCGAGCAGGCGCGCGAGGAAGGCGACGTTCCCAGATCACGGGAACTGGCTTCGTTCGCCCTCACGGCAGTGTCCGCGGGCGGTTTGTGGGTGATGGGCGACTCGATCGTGCGCGCCGCATCGGCGTTTCTGGCGCGCTGCCTGGAGTTCCACCGCTACAACTACACCAGCGGGCAGGACCAGTGGAACTACGTGACCGGCCAGTTCATGCCGCTGGCCATGGCCCTGGGCGGGCTGATGCTGATGCTGGTGATTGCCGCGCTGTCGCCGTTGGCGCTCACGCGCGGGGCCATCTCGTTCAAGCCGCTGTCCCCCGACATTTCGCGCCTGTTCAAGCTGCAGGGGCTGACGCGCATGTTCTCGCTGGAGGGGCTGATGGAGCTGCCCCGCCTGCTGATCAAGCTGTTCCTGATTGCCGGTGTGGGCTGGCTGCTGGTCCGGTATTACCGCGGTGATCTGATCGAACTCCCGCAGCAGGACCTGGGCGTTGCCATGCGCGACACCCTGCACGTGGCCGGCGTGGCCTTCCTCTGCATGGCAGCGGTGATGATGCTGGTGGCGGCCGTGGATGTGCCGCTGTCGTTGTGGCAATACGCGCGCAAGCACCGCATGACCAAGGAAGAAGTGCGCAAGGAGCACCGCGAGTCCGAAGGCGATCCGCACGTCAAGGGCCGCATCCGCAACCTGCAGCGCCAGGCCGCCCAGCGCCGGATGATGGCCGACGTGCCCAAGGCCGATGTGATCGTCACCAACCCGACGCACTACGCCGTGGCGCTGCGCTATTCCGAAAAGGAAGGCGGCGCGCCGCGCGTGCTGGCCAAGGGCGCCGACATGGTGGCGGCCAAGATCCGCGAGCTGGGCACGGAGCACAAGATTCCCATTCTGGAAGCGCCCCCGCTGGCCCGGGCGCTGTACCGCCACACCGAGATCGGCCACCAGATTCCCGAGGCGCTATACGCCGCCGTGGCCGAAGTGCTCGCCTATGTCTACCAGTTGCGCCGCCTGCATCAGGTAGGCGGCCGAGTGCCGGTGCGCCCGACCGACCTGCCGGTGCCTGCCGAGTTGGACCCGGGGCCACAGCCCGGCCCGGACGACGAGCCCGAAGACGCATAAAGTGCCGCCCGCCGAGTAAGGAGCTCCACGCGCCGAGCTCCGAGCTCGGATCGCAGAGCAAAAAGCCTCGCCCTCGACACTTTTTGCACGGCGAACGGCTGTTTGAGGCTCGCGCATGTCTCGCTTGGCGTGCAATTTCGCCCCAACGGCGCCACTGGCCGCTTCCACACCCCCCGGTGGGAGGGTATTTCAACGAAAAGCCGCCTTTTGGGCGGCTTTCTCGCTTCTTCGATTTGGCGATGCCGCCTGCAAGATGGCATCCATCGAAAAGCCCCCCGCTGCACGCCCCGCCAATGAACGCCGCACTGCTCCGAGTCACCGACATCCTGCGCAAGGGCGACTACCGCTCGGCCGCGGGCCCGGTGCTCATCATCCTGATCCTGGCGATGATGGTGCTGCCATTGCCGCCGTTCATCCTGGACCTGCTGTTCACCTTCAACATCGCGCTGTCGATCATCGTGCTGCTGATCAGCATGCACACGCTCAAGCCGCTGGATTTCTCGTCGTTCCCGAGCATCCTGCTGATCACCACGCTGATGCGGCTGTCGCTGAACGTGGCGTCCACGCGCGTGGTGCTGATGGAAGGCCACACCGGCCCCGACGCCGCCGGCAAGGTGATCGAGGCGTTCGGCCACTTCCTCGTGGGCGGAAACTACACCGTCGGCATCGTGCTGTTCGTCATCCTGGTGATCATCAACTTCATGGTGATCAGCAAGGGCGCGGGCCGTATCGCCGAGGTCAGCGCGCGCTTCACGCTCGATGCGATGCCCGGCAAACAGATGGCCATCGACGCCGACCTGAACGCCGGCCTCATCCGCGAAGACGAGGCCCGCAGGCGCCGCACGGAGATCGCCCAGGAAGCTGAATTCTTCGGCTCCATGGACGGTGCCAGCAAGTTCGTGCGCGGCGATTCGGTGGCGGGTATCGCCATCCTGCTGATCAACATCGTCGGCGGCCTGGCCGTGGGCGTGCTCCAGCACGGCATGGACGTGGGCCACGCCGCCACCAACTACACGCTGCTGACCATCGGTGACGGCCTGGTCGCGCAGATTCCCGCGCTGGTGATCTCCACCGCGGCGGGCATCATGGTCAGCCGCGTCTCCACCGACAAGGACGTCGGCCAGCAACTGTCGAGCGAGCTGTTTGCCATGCCGATGGTGCTGATGACCACTGCCGGCGTGCTCGGCCTGCTGGGCCTGGTGCCGGGCATGCCGCACATCCCGTTCGTGCTGTTCGGCGGCGGCCTGGGCTACCTGGGCTGGTACCTCAAGAAGAAGCGCGAAGTGCCCGAGATCGAGCCCGTGCTGCAGGCCATTGCCCCAGTGGATACGCCCGAGGCGAGCTGGGACGACGTTGCGTGGGTCGACGTGCTGGGCCTGGAAATCGGCTACCGCCTGATCCCGCTGGTCGACAAGAGCCAGGACGGCGAGCTGCTGCGCCGGATCAAGGGCATCCGCAAGAAGTTCACGCAGGACATGGGTTTCCTGGCGCCGGTGGTACACATCCGCGACAACCTGGAACTGGGCCCGTCGTCGTACCGCATCACCCTCAAGGGCGTGGAAATCGGCCACGGCGAAGTGCAGCAGGGCAAGTTCCTCGCCATCAACCCGGGCGGCCAGGACGGCATGGGGGGTCATGGCGGCATGGGTGGCCTCGGTGGTCGGCTGGGCACGCAACTGCCCGGCACCCCGACCGTGGACCCGACCTTTGGTCTGCCTGCCATGTGGATCACCGCCGATGTGCGCGATCGCGCGCAGGCCGAGGGTTACACCGTGGTCGACTGCAGCACGGTCATCGCCACGCACGTCAATCAGTTGATTTACACCCATAGCACCGAGCTTCTCGGCCGTTTGGAAGTCCAGCAATTGCTCGATCATTTGGGCAAGGAAGCACCGAAGCTGGTCGAAGACGTTGTGCCGAAGCTGTTGCCCGTCGCGACCGTGCAGAAGGTGCTGCAGAACCTGCTGGACGAAGGCCTGCACATCCGCGATATCCGCACCATCGTCGAGACGCTGGCGGAGCACGGAGGCAGGACGCAAGACCCCGCCGAACTCACCGCCGCCGTGCGTGTGGCGCTGGGCCGGGCGATTGCCCAGCAGCTCTTCCCGAACAAGACCGAAATGCAGGTCGTCACGCTTGACCCGAATCTGGAGAACATCTTGCTGCAAAGCGTCGTTGGCTCTAACGCCGGCCCGATCGAACCGCAACTGGCCGACTCGCTCATGCAGGCGGCAGCGGACTCGTCGCGGCAGCACGAACAGATGGGTCAGACCGGCGTCCTGCTCGTGCCGCCCGCACTGCGCCCGATGCTCGCCCGCCTGTTCAAGCGTGCCGCACCGAGCCTGCGCGTGCTGTCGCACGCAGAAATTCCAGATCACCGAACGATTAAGGTTGTCGCCATGCTTGGAGGCCGCGCATGAAAATGCATCGATTTACCGGACTGACGTCGCGTGACGTTCTGCGCAAGGTCCGCGACCAACTGGGCGATGGCGCTCTGATCCTGTCGAACCGCGCCATTCCCGGCGGCATCGAGATCATCGCGGCATCCGATTCGCACGTGGATGCGCTGGTCGACACGCAGTCGTCGGCGCCCCGGACCGCGCAGCGCCGTCCCACGGCACCGGCCCCGATTCCCGAGCCCGCACCGATTGCCGCTGCAACCGCAACCGTGGCTGCCGCGCAGGCACCGGCGGATGAAGCCCCGCAGGCCGAGACCCCGGCACCCAACGCGCTGGCCCGTTTGCGTAACCGCTTCATTGCTTCGCGCCGCGCGCCGGCACAGGAAGAAGCTCCGGCAGCCCCGGTTGCTCCGGTGGCCAAGCCGGCCGGCCGCACGCTGCAAACGCGCGTGGATGACGACGTGGCCTTCGGCGAAGAAGATGCGCTGGCAGCGTCCACCCGCATGCTGGCTGGCCTGTCGCTGGACCGCGCCAATGCCGAGGTTGCCCAATCCGCGGCGCAAGCCCTGGCCAGCACCGCCCAGTTCATCGCCCGCCGCACCGCAGTGGAAGACGACGAGCCGGCGACGGAATCGACCGCCCGCTTTGCCGCACGCCGTGAGCAGCCACGCGAGCAGGCACATGAACAGGAAGAGCGCCCGGTTTCGCTGCGCAGCTTTGCCGAGCGCGTGGAAGCCCAGGCCCGCAACCTCCGTGCAGAACAGCAGAAAGCCGAAGCGCCTGTGAAGGCCCGCATCGACGCGCAAGCCGACGCAGGCAAGGCGTCCGACATTTTCGTCCGCGTGGAGGACACGATGGCCAAGCCCGAAGCCCCGCGTGATGACGTGAGCCTGCAGCGTTCGGCCTTCCAGGCCGACGTGAAGGAAAGCATCCGTGCCGAGACCGACGTGATGACCCGCCGCATGGTCGGCGAGATCGAAACGCTCAAGAGCACGCTGAACGACGCCATGTCGAGCCTGGCCTCGCTGGGCGTGAAGCTGGGCGACCCGGTGCGTACGCGCCTGTTCCAGACCATGCTCAACGCAGGGTTCTCGGCACAGCTCACGCGCTACGTGCTGGAGAACATGCCGCAGCACGACACGTACGAAGGCGCGCTGGATTTTGTGCAGCGTGCGATTGAAAAGAACCTGAGCACCGTGTCGGACGAGAACAGCCTGCTCGACCAGGGCGGCGTGTTTGCCCTGATGGGCCCGACCGGCGTGGGCAAGACCACCACGACCGCCAAGCTGGCCGCACGCTTCGTGCTGCGCCATGGCGCATCGCGTGTGGCACTGCTCTCAACCGACAGCTACCGGATCGGCGGCCACGAACAGCTGCGCATCTACGGCAAGATTCTGGGCGTCTCGGTGCATGCCGTGAAAGACGCGCAGGACCTGAGCCTGGCGCTGAACGACCTGCGCGAGAAGCACGTGGTGCTGATCGACACCATCGGCATGAGCCAGCGCGACCGCGCCGTGTCCGAACAGATGGCGATGCTGCATGCCGTGGGCCCGTCGATCAAGCGCCTGCTGCTGCTCAACGCTGCCAGCAACGGCAAGACGCTCGATGAAGTCGTGGGTGCCTACCGCGACGCCAACCTGGCCGGCTGCATCCTCACCAAGATCGACGAGGCTGCCTCCGTGGGCCACGCGATGGACGTGATGATCCGCCGCCGCCTGCCGCTGCACTACGTCTCGTACGGCCAGCGAGTGCCGGAAGACATTGCGGTGCCGAATAAGAAGCTGCTGATCCACCGCTCGTTCCGGGCCGGGGCGGAGCAGTCGTCGTTCACGCTGGATTCGGACGAATCGCTGCTCGTGGCCCAGGGTGCGGTGTCACGCAACGCAGGCAACCGCGAACCCGGCCTGGCCGCTTTCGATTTCGCCTGACAAGGGGGCGACCATGACGACGCCATTCGCCAAGGATCAAGCCGCAGGGCTGCGGCGCATGCTGGGTCATGCCGCTGCCCGCCGCGTGCTCGTGATCGGCGCGGAAGAGCAGGTCGATGACTTTGTCGACAACCTGCGCATCGCGCTGTCCGGCATGGGCCGCGATACCGCTGTGGTGAGCGCGCAGACCGTGCTGGCCATGGCCGGTGTGCTCGAGCAGCACGACGAGACGGCGGATGTGACGCTGGTGGCCGCGCATTTCGGCACGCGGGCGCTCGGCACCGTGGCCGAAGCGTGCGACGACGTGCTGCTGACCTTCTCGGATGGCCCGGAAGGCATCAAGAGCGCGTACACGCTGCTCAAGAAAACCGCCGTGCTGCAAGGCGGCGCAGGCATCCGCACCGTCGTATGCGGCGCGCATTCGGTGGATTCCGCCGTGCGCGTGTTCGGCAACCTGGCCAACACCGTGGGCCAGTACCTGAACACCCGGATCGATTTCGCCGGCTACCTCCCCGAGGACCGGCACGTAGAACTCGCGCTCTCGCTCGGCAAGCCCGTGGCGAGTGCGTTTCCCGCATCGCCTTCGGCCATGGCCTTCCGCCAGCTTGCCGAAGAAATGTTGAGCTGGGCCAGCGCCGAGGCCCAAGCCGGTGATGGCAGTGCGCCGTCACGGGTGGTCATGTCGGCGCGGGCACCGGCTCAGGAGCCGGCAGATGAATCGGCGCAAGCAACGTCAATGTCGGCATCGACAGCGACACCCGGCGCCACCGCACGCGCGGCCGAATTGGTTTATTGAGGCGCAGCATGAACGAAGCGTCAAAGGCAGGCATGGATATGTACACCGCAACCGGTCGCAAGACCAAGTCCGACGAGATGGCCACGTACGCACCGCTCGTGCGTCGCATTGCCAACCAGATGATGGTCAAGCTGCCTGCCAGCGTTGAGCTGGACGACCTGATCCAGGCCGGCATGATGGGCTTGCTCGACGCGCTGTCGCGCTATGAGGAAACGCAGGGTGTGCAGTTCGAGTTCTACGCGGCCCAGCGTATCCGCGGCGCGATCCTGGACGAACTGCGCGGCTCGGATTGGCTGCCGCGCGGCCTGCGCCGCAACGCCCGCACGATCGAGCAGGCAATCCAGAAGCTTCAGCAGCAGAAGGGCCGCGCGCCCACCGAAACCGAGATTGCCGTAGCGCTGGGCATGTCGCTGGCCGAATACCAGAAGCAACTGGTCGACCTGCAAGGCAGCCAGTTGCTGTATTACGAAGATTTCGACCGTGAAGACGCCGACGCCTTCATCGAGAACCGCGCACCCGAGAACGACGCCACGCCGCTGGACCAGCTGCTGGACCACGACCTGCGCGAATCGGTGGTCGCTGCCATCGAGGGACTGCCCGAGCGCGAAAAGCTCATGATGAGCCTCTACTACGAGCAGGATCTGAACCTGCGTGAAATCGGCGCCGTGATGGGCGTGTCGGAATCGCGCGTGTGCCAGATCCACAGCCAGGCGATTGCCCGCATCCGTTCGCGCCTGCGCGATCGCGCATGGCTGCCGACGCCGACCTGATATGAGGTCGGTTGAGAGCTGCTAACAAAACCCTCTGCTTCACTGGGTTGGATGGCGGCTCTTGGTCCCAGCTTTACCTGCCAGGTATTTCTACTGCGCGGTCAGCGACTCATGTCGCGGCCGCGCTTTTTCTTTGGGGCCTCGGTTACGAGGCGCGCTTGGAGGCGTGCAACAGGTAGATCACGGCGCACATGCGTTTCAGAACGCAAAATATGTACACAAAAAACGTATGTAATTGTTGACAGAAAAATGGCGCCCCTCCAAGATTCCGGCAAATACGCGGCATCACGCCGCATGAATGCTGGCGAATGGAACCCGCGCCATCCGCCTAAAGCACGCTCCCGGCATTGACACGGGGGCGGCCCCAGGAGACAGACAATGCGCCAATCCCCCGGCCAACCCTCGCCCTCTTCGTCGACAATCACCGGCGCCGCTGCCGATCCCGTCAACGAATTTCTGCCGCTGCCGCGCCTGTTCGCGCTGGGGCTGCAACACCTGCTGGTGATGTACGCCGGGGCGATCGCCGTGCCGCTGATTGTCGGCAATGCGCTCGGCCTGTCCAAGAGCGATCTCTCCTATCTCGTCAATTGCGACCTGTTTGCGGCTGGGATCGGCACGCTGATCCAATCGCTCGGTTTCCTGATGTTCGGGATCCGCCTGCCGGTCATGATGGGCGTCACGTTTGCCGCGGTTGCCCCGTTGATCGCCATCGGTGTGGAGCCCGGCATGGGGCTGCCCGGCATCTTCGGGGCGTCGATCGTTTCCGGCGTGTTCGGCATTGCCGTTGCACCGCTGATGGGGCGGCTGCTCGGCCTCTTCCCGCGCGTGGTGACGGGCACGGTCATCATGCTGATCGGTTTTTCGCTGCTGAGCGTGGGGATCAACTGGGCTGCGGGCGGCCAGCAGATGATTCCGCAGGTGGTGGACGGCGTGCGCCACATGGTGCCGAACCCGGCGTTTGGCGATCCGTTCGGCCTCGCCATTGCGGCGCTCGTGCTGGTGACGATCCTGCTGCTGACCAAGTTCGGCAACGCACTGCTGTGCAATATCGCCGTGCTGCTGGGTATCGTGACGGGCACGCTGGTGGCGGCGGCGTTCGGCAAGGTGTCGCTCGCCGACGCGAGCGCCGCACCCCTGGTGACGCTGGTGACGCCGTTCTACTTCGGCATGCCGAAGTTCGAGCTGTCGGCCATCATCTCGATGTGCATCGTGATCGTGATCACGCTGGTGGAGTCGACCGGCATGTTCCTCGCGCTGGCGCACGTGGTGGGCAAGCCGATTTCGCGCAATGAACTGACCAACGGCCTGCGCGCTGACGGCCTGGCGACGGTGGTGGCCGGGGTGTTCAACACGTTCCCGCATACGTCGTTCTCGCAGAACATCGGGCTGGTGTCGATCACGGGCGTGCGTTCGCGCTATGTGGCGGCCGCCGGCGGGGTGTTGCTGATCGTGCTGGGGCTGTTTCCGAAGCTGTCGTACGTGGTGGCATCGGTGCCGCAATACGTGCTGGGTGGCGCAGGCATCGTGATGTTCGGCATGGTGGCCGCTGCCGGCATCCGCATGCTGGGCATGGTCGATTTCCAACAGCAGCGCCACAACCTGCTGATCATCGCGGTATCGGTGGGCTTTGGCATGATGCCCACGCTGGCGCCGGCCTTCTTCCATCACTTCCCGGACTGGACGCGCCCGATCACCCACAGCGGCATCGTGATGGGCACGCTGGTGGCCGTGGTGCTGAACGCCTGGTTTAACGGCATCCGCGGCTCGCACGAAGTCATGCACGGTGCGGCCGCAGCCGCGCATTGAACATCCAACGCCGCGCTTCAACGCGGTTCAGGTTTCTCCGGCAACCGAGACGCGGTATGCGGTGTGCTGCCGGTAGACCTGGCCCGGGCGCAGCATGACCGCTTCCGCATCGGGCATGTTGACCTGGTTAGGAAACGCGCTCGCTTCCAGACACAAGCCGCTGCGTTGCGCGTGCGTGCCTGCCAGCATGTGGCCCGAGTAGAACTGAAGCCCGCGCTGATCGGTCAGCACGGTCAATTCGCGGCCGCTACCGGGTTCATAGAGCCGCGCGACCGAACGCACATGCGGGCGATCGTCCGGCGCCGTATTGCGCAACACGAAGCAGTGGTCGAACCCGCCGGCCTGCGCCAACTGTGCGTTGGGCCAGTCCAGCCGCGCGCCAATGGGTGCCCCCTGCCGAAAGTCGAATGCCGTGCCCGCGACGTTCATTGCTCGCGTCGGGATCAGTTTGGCATCGACTTCCAGAAAGGCATCGGCATCGATCGACAGGATATGGCCCCGGATGTCGGTGCCGGGTCTGCCGCTCAGGTTGAAATACCCGTGGCTGGTCAGGTTGATTGGCGTGGGCGCATCGGTTCGGGCTTCGTAGTCGATCGACAGCGTGCCGTCGTCGTCTAGCGCATAGCGAACCTGAACGGCGACATTGCCGGGGAATCCGGCATCGCCTTCCGGAGAGGTGAGCCGCATGACCAGTGCGCCGTCCTGATCCTCGGCGTCCCATAGCGCCCGATGAAAACCGCTCGCCCCTCCGTGCAGCAGGTTGCCGCCCTCGTTGCGGTCGAGCGCGTAGTCGATGCCGTCGAGCGTAAAGCGCGCGCCGGCAATCCGGTTGGCCCAGCGTCCGATCAAGCCCCCAAGATAGCCTCCCGATTCAAGGTAGGCTGCAGGCGTCGCATGGTTGAGAAGAATCTCGCCCAGACGCCCGCTGCGATCCGGCGCCTGCCAGGAGACGAGCGTCGCCCCGAGGTCGCTGATCGAAACGCGCATGCCCAAGGCATTGCGCAGCGTGAACAGCCGAACCGGCTCACCGTCGGGCAAGTGCCCCCATGTTGCTGACGAGATGGCGCCGTCGAGCGGCGCGTGTGCGGACAGCGCGGGCGCGATGCTCATGATTGGCCCTCTGCGATGGTGCGTTCCTGGTATTCGCGTGGTGTGCAATCCAGCTCGCGGCGGAATACGGCGTGCATATATTGCGGGGAAGTAAAGCCGCAGCGCACCGCCACTTCGGCGGTTGCGACATCACGGCTGGCCAGCATGTGCTTGGCCGCGTCGAGCTTATGGCGAAGGATTTCCTGGTGCACGGTGCAATGCAATTCACGACGAAAGTGTTCTTCGAGCGATGACCGCGAGATACCGACGTAGTCCGCGACCTGCTCGGTCTTGATCCCTTGGCAGGCGTATTGCCGAATGAAGTGCCGCGCCCGCATGACGTACGGGCTGGCAAGCGGCTGGTGCCGGGACGACGCCAGCACGTTGATGCCCACGGGTGGTACGAGAATCTGCCGGCCTGCCAGGCGGGCGCCGCCCAGCATCTGATGCAGAAGATGTGCGGCGGTGCGACCCATCTCCACGGTGCCCTGAATGACCGACGACAACGGGATGCGGCTGAGCGTGCGCGTGAGCGGATCGTTGTCGATGCCGATGATGGCGATTTCTTCCGGTACGGCGAACCCCGCCGTCATGCAGGCCTGCAGCAGATGGCGCGCCCGCGCATCCGTCACGGCAATGATGCCGATGGGCTTGGGCAAGCCGCGCAGCCATTCGATCAACCGGCTGATCGCCTGATGCCAGGTCGGCGCGCTGGTCGAAAGGCCTCGATAAATCTCCTGCTCTACGGGGGCGGCGGGATTGTCTTGCCGGCGCAAACGCGTAAAGGCCAGTTCGCGCTCCTGTGCCCAGCGGTTCTCAGGTGCCTGGGGCAGGCTGTACAGCGCAAAGTGCCGAAGTCCGGCTTCGATCAGGTGCCGGTAGGCGAGCGCTACCAGCTTGCCGTTGTCGGTCGCCACATACGGCTCCTTTGCCGGGTAGTGCGCTGCGTCTTCATACGATGAGCCGACGGCTACCACGGGCAATGGGCAACCGCGCAGCGCTTCGGCGACTGCGGGGTCGTCGAAATCCGCAATGATGCCGTCGCCGTCAAAGCGCTCGATACCGGGCAGCCGGCAGCGGAAATCCTCTTCGAGAAACAAGTCCCACGTCACGCGGGTGGAGCGCATGTAGTCGCCAATGCCCGCGATGATCTCGCGGTCGTACACCTTGTTGGCATTGAACAGCAGCGCAATGCGATGAATGCGCGCGTGCTGCGATGGATCGGACGATTGACGGTGCATGGTGGCTCGGGCCGCTCGCGGTGGCAGGGGTTGCCAAACGGCTGCAGCGCAGGGGCGTGCCGCTCGCCCGCACATTCTATTGGCTACATGGAGCGCTGTCAGACGATCGGTGCCGGGTGGCAAGAAATGTTAGTTCGGTTGGGCAATTTCGTAATTGCCCGTGCTGGGCGGCCGCATCACCATGCGATGGCCGTCGAGCCGGGCGAGATCACCATTGCGGCGCACCACGCGTTCCGTCGGCCTAGGGTATCCACCAACACAAGAAGATGGAGTGAGACATGAGATCGAACCAACGCCGTTGTGTTCTGAGGGCTGCCGTTTGCGGTGCAGTGCTCGCCAGCCTGTCGATGACCGTGCCGCTGGCGCACGCGAGCAAGGCGCATCCGGAAATTGGCTTCTGTATCGACGACTTGCGCGTGGAGCGCTGGTCGCGCGACCGCGATTACTTTGTCGCTGCCGCAGAAAAGCTGGGTGCCAAGGTGTCGGTGCAATCAGCGGACGCCAGCGAGCAACGCCAGATCTCGCAGATCGAGAACCTGATCTCGCGCGGTGTCGACGTGATCGTCATCGTGCCGTTCAACTCCAAGGCGCTGACCAACGTGGTGGCCGAAGCAAAGAAGGCCGGCATCAAGGTGGTGTCGTATGACCGCCTGATTCTCGATGCCGACGTTGATGCCTACATTTCGTTCGACAACGAGAAGGTGGGCGAGCTGCAAGCGCAGGGCGTCTTCAACGTGCGCCCGAAGGGCAACTACTTCCTGCTGGGCGGCGCGCCGACGGACAACAACGCCAAGATGCTGCGGCAGGGCCAGTTGAAGGTGCTGCAGCCGGCCATCGACCGCGGCGACATCAAGGTGGTCGGCTCGCAATGGGTGCCGGAGTGGAGCGCCTCTGCGGCGCTGGGTATCGTCGAAAACGCGCTGACCGCGAACAACAACAAGATCGATGCCGTGGTGGCATCCAACGACGGCACGGCCGGTGGTGCGATCCAAGCGCTGGCTGCGCAGAAGCTGGCCGGCAAGGTGCCGGTGTCGGGCCAGGATGCCGACCTTGCTGCCGTCAAGCGCGTGATTGCCGGCACGCAGACGATGACGGTCTACAAGCCGCTCAAGCTGATTGCTACCGAGGCTGCGCAGCTTTCGGTAGCGCTCGCCAAGGGTGACAAGCCGAAGTACAACGCGCAGTACGACTACGGCAAGAAGAAGGTCGACACGGTGCTGCTGCAACCCACCCAACTCACGAAGGACAACGTCAACCTGGTGGTGAAAGACGGCTTCTACACGCAGGCGCAGATCGGCGGCCAGTAAGGTCGCACAGTCAGGGTCGCTTTGTGCCGGCGATGAGGCAACCGTTCGTCGCCGGCCGCGTTCGTAACCCAGGGGCGGGGCATGTCTGAACCTCTGTTGCAGATGCGCGGCATCGTCAAGACGTTCGACGGTGTGAAGGCGCTCGATGGTATCAACCTGGTCGTGAGGCCAGGCGAGTGTGTTGGCCTGTGCGGCGAGAACGGCGCCGGAAAGTCCACGCTGATGAAGGTGCTTTCCGGTGTGTACCCGAGCGGCACCTGGGATGGCGAAATCCTCTGGGAGGGGCGGCCGCTCCACGCGAGCGGCATTCGCGACACCGAGCGCGCCGGCATCGTCATCATCCATCAGGAACTGATGCTGGTGCCGGAATTGTCGGTGGCGGAGAACATCTATCTTGGCAACGAGATCACACTGCCGGGGGGCCGCATGAACTACGCGGCCATGTACCAGGGCGCCGACAAGCTGCTGCGCGACCTGAACATCCAGGGCATCAACGTGGCGCTTCCCGTGATGCACTACGGCGGCGGCCATCAGCAGCTGATTGAAATTGCCAAGGCGCTCAACAAGCGCGCCAAGCTGCTGATCCTGGACGAGCCGTCGTCGTCGCTTACGGCGGCTGAGACGCGCATCCTGCTCGACATCGTGCGCGACCTGAAAGCGCGCGGCATTGCGTGCGTCTACATCTCGCACAAGCTCGATGAGGTGGAGGCGGTGTGCGACACCGTGACCGTCATCCGCGATGGCCGCCATGTTTCGACCGCGCCGATGCGTGATCTGACGACCGACCGCATCATCGCGCAGATGGTCGGCCGCGAGATCACGCAACTGTTTCCGCGCGAGCCCCATCCCATCGGGGAAGTTGTATTCGAAGCTCGCAATGTGACTTGCTACGACGCCAACAACCCGGCTCGCAAGCGGGTCGACGATGTGTCCTTTTCGGTGCGGCGTGGCGAAATTCTCGGCGTGGCGGGATTGGTCGGGGCAGGGCGCACCGAGCTGATGCAGGCGGTGTTTGGCGCGTACGAAGGTGCCAGTGAGGTGGAGCTGGTGCTGGACGGAAAGCCGCTAAAAATCCGCGCGCCGCTAGACGCCATTCGTGCGGGCATTGCGATGGTGCCGGAAGACCGCAAGCGTCACGGCATCGTCTCGCTGATGAGCGTGGGGCACAACATCACGTTGGCCGTCCTGCAGCGTTTCGCGCGTCTTGGGCGCATTGACGGCGCGGCCGAACTCGACACGATCCGCAAAGAGATGCGGCGGCTTGCCGTGCGTGCGGCGCATCCGATGCTTCCCATTGCCAGCCTGTCGGGCGGCAATCAGCAGAAGGCGGTCCTCACCCGAATGTTGCTCACGGAGCCGCGCGTTCTGATTCTGGATGAGCCGACCCGCGGCGTGGACGTCGGCGCGAAATACGAGATCTACAAGCTGATCGGTGACCTCGCCAAGCGCGGCATGGCCATCATCGTGATCTCGTCGGAACTGCCCGAAGTGCTTGGCATTTCGGATCGCGTGCTCGTGATCGGCGAGGGCGAACTGCGCGGCGATTTCGTGAACGACGGACTGACGCAGGAACACATTCTGACCGCCGCCATTCAGCCCGTCCGGCACACACCCGGGCACGCACCCACTTTCCATCAGGCAGGCCACGCATGACTTCTCAAACCAGCCCACAGGCCGCCGGCGGGGTCGGCGATTCGCGCAATACGTTCAAGGCAAGCCAGCGCCTGAGGCAACTGTTCGCACGCTACAAGATCCTGGCGTTGCTGATTGCCGTGGCCGCGATCTGGCTGTTTTTTTCGATGCTGACCAACGGCGCGTTTACCTCGCCGCGCAATCTATCCAATCTGCTGCGCCAGATGTCGATCACGGGGATGCTGGCCTCCGGGATGGTGTTCGTCATCATCGCGGGCGAGATCGACCTCTCGGTCGGTTCACTGCTCGGCTTGCTGGGCGGCGTGGCGGCCATCCTGGACCAAGGACTGGGCTGGCCGATCACGGCCACCGTGCCCGTGGTGCTGCTGCTCGGCGTGGCCATGGGCCTGTTCAACGGATGGTGGTCGACCTACCGGGGCGTGCCGTCATTCATCGTCGGCCTCGGCGGCATGCTTGCGTATCGCGGCATCCTGTTGGGACTCACACATGGCTCGACGATTGCGCCGGTGTCGGACAGCTTCGTGCTGATCGGCCAGGGCTACCTGCCGCGCCGCGTGGGCGACCTGATGGCGGTGCTGATTTTCTGCCTGTTGATCTTCGTGGTGATCCGGCAACGGCGTGAGCATCGCCGATATGAACTCGACGTTGCGCCGCTCTGGCAGGACGTCGCCAAGCTCGTTGTGGCGGGCGCGGTCATCGTCGCGTTTGTCGCCACGCTCAACAGCTATGGCGGCATTCCGGTGCCCGTTCTGCTCGTGCTGACGTTGCTCGGTATTTTTTCTTGGATCGCCAGCCAGACGGTTTTCGGCCGCCGCATCTATTCCGTGGGTTCGAACCTGGAGGCCACGCGCCTGTCGGGCATCAACACCGATCGCGTGAAGCTTGCCATCTTCGGGCTCATGGGCCTCATGTGTGCGTTTGCCGGCATCGTCAATACGGCGCGTCTTGCTGCCGGTTCGCCCTCTGCCGGAACCATGGGCGAGCTGGATGCCATTGCGGCCTGCTTCATTGGCGGCACGTCCATGCGCGGCGGCGCAGGCACCGTGTACGGCGCGCTGGTCGGTGCGCTCGTCATGGCCAGCCTCGACAACGGCATGTCGATGCTCGACGTTGACGCCTACTGGCAGATGATCGTCAAGGGCGGGATTCTCGTGCTGGCCGTCTGGGTCGATGTCATCTCGCGCTCGGGCCGCCGCTGAGGCTGCGCTACAGGCTTTATCTCTTTTGCTGTCACTGGAATCTCTTATGTCTTATGCGATTTATCCGAGCCTTGTTAACAAGAACGTTGTGATTACCGGCGGCGGTAGCGGCATTGGCGCTGCCATCGTCGAAGGCTTTGCCAAACAGGGCGCGCGTGTCACGTTTTTGGATATTGCGCGTGCGGAGTCAGAAGCGCTGGCGGCGTCGCTTGGCGAGTGCGTGCATCCGCCGGTCTTCCGCCTCTGCGATTTGCGGGATATCGATGTGCTGAACGCCACGTTCTCGGACATTGAGGCCGACGCCGGCCCCATCGAAGTCCTGATCAACAACGCCGCAAATGATGACCGCCATCAGATCGGAACCGTGACCCAGGCCTATTGGGACAACCGCATCGAGGTGAACCTGCGCCATCAGTTCTTCTGCGCGCAGGCCGTGCTGCCCAGCATGAAGAAGCTGGGGCGCGGCGTGATCCTGAACCTTGGGTCCATCTCGTGGCACCTTGCCCAGGCGGACCTCGCCATCTACATGACGGCCAAGGCCGGCATCGAGGGCCTCACGCGCGGCCTTGCGCGTGACCTTGGCGGATTCGGCATTCGCGTCAATTGCATCGTGCCCGGCGCGGTGCGCACGCCGCGGCAGATGGCGCTCTGGCAATCGCCCGAGAGCGAAGCCAAGCTGCTGGGCGAGCAATGCCTGCATGAGCGTGTCGAGCCCGAACATGTGGCACGTATGGCGCTGTTTCTTGCGTCAGACGATGCCGCGCGGTGCACGGCGCGTGAATATTTTGTCGATGCCGGATGGTACGGCGGATGACGGCGCCCCTCATACCCGAATGCGTGTGGCGCGTAGGTGCAACGCTCGGCGAAGGCGCCGTTTGGCACGCCGCTTCGCGCTGCGTCGTCTTTGTCGATATCAAAAGCAGACGCGTCTACCGATATGACCACGAAACCGGTGTGCGGCGCAGCTGGGTCGCGCCGGGGCAGATCGGCTTTGCGCTGCCCAGCGTTGACGGCAGCTGGATCTGCGGCGTACAAGGCGGCCTTTATCGGTTCAGCTTCGAAACCGGCACCTTCAGCCGCGTGTTGCCGGTCGAGACCGACAGACCGGGAAATCGTCTCAATGATGGTTATGTCGACCGCAGCGGCGCGCTGTGGTTCGGTTCGATGGACGATGCGGAGCGCGAGCCGAGCGGGCAGCTCTACCGGGTAGGCGCGGATGGTGGGCTGAGCGTGCGCGATTCGGGCTACGTGATCACGAATGGCCCGACCGCGAGCCCGGACGGCCGCACGCTCTATCACACCGATACCTTGCAGCGTGTGGTCTATGCCTTCGACCTTGGCGACGACGGCAGCCTGGAACGCAAGCGCGTCTTCGCCAACATCGACGGCTCCGGCTACCCGGACGGCATGGCTGTCGACGAGGAAGGATGCGTGTGGGTCGCGCTGTTCGGCGGAGGGCGGATCGAACGGTTCTCGCCCGACGGCCGATGCATCGGGCGTGTCGACTTTCCGTGTTCCAACATCACCAAGCTTGCGTTCGGCGGCGATGACCTGCAGACGGTCTATGCAACCACCGCCCGAAAGGGCCTGACGGACGAGGCGTTGCATACGCAGCCGCTTGCCGGCGGATTGTTTGCGTTTCGCGCACCGGTCAAGGGTCTGCCTTCCGCGGAATGTGCCGTGAATTTTTCAGCCGCGATGATCGATCAGTCCTGACGGACGAGCCCGCGTGCCGCGAGGTTGCGATACAGGGCGCGGACACCGAACGTCCACGGCGCGATTTCCGTCGACAGACGGACCGTGTTGACCAGTGCGCCGAGGGGCGGGGCGCTGATCGTCACGCGGTCGCCGAGGTGGTGCGTAAAGCCGGCGCCCGGCGCGTCGCGGTCCTTGATCGGCGAGAACATCGTGCCGAGAAACAGCATGAAGCCGTCCGGGTATTGATGGTGCGGCCCGCAGGTCTGGGCCACGAGGTCGAGCGGGTCGCGGCTGATCTCGCTCATGTGGCTCACGCCGTCGAGCGTGAAGCCGTCGTCGGCGCCTTCAACACGCAGCGATACCTGCGTCGTGCGAATCGTGTCGATCGTGAAGTGCTCGTCAAACAGGCGCACAAACGGGCCGATGGCGCAGGAGCCGTTGTTGTCCTTGCATTTGCCCAGCAGCAGCGCCGAGCGCCCCTCGATGTCGCGCAGGTTCACGTCGTTGCCCAGCGCCGCTCCCACGACATGCCCGGCGCTGCTGACCGCGAGCACGATTTCCGGCTCGGGGTTGTTCCACCGCGAGGCCGGATGCAGGCCCACATCGGCGCCGAACCCGACTGCCGACATCGGCTGCGATTTGGAAAACACTTCCGCATCGGGGCCGATGCCGACTTCCATGTATTGCGACCACGCGCCCCGGCGCTGCAGTTCTTCCTTGAGCCGCATGGCGGCATCGGAGCCGGGCTTGATCTTCGAGAGATCGGAGCCCACCACGCCGACAATGGACTCCCGCACGTCGCGGGCCTTGGCCGGGTCGCCGCCGGCCTGTTCTTCAATCACTCGCTCGATCAGGCTGACGGCAAACGTCACGCCGCAGGCCTTGATCGCCTGCAGATCATTCGGGGCGAGCAGGGTGGGCGCGTTGCCTGCACGATCGGCGGCCAAGGAACGTTCGACGAGCACTTCGACGCGGCCCAGGTCTTCCCCGGGTGCCTGCCGGGCGACGGCCAGTGCGTCAGGATGCTCGAACAGATCCGACACGGTCCGCACCGCTTCCGTGATATCGAAAACGACACCGTTGCGTACCACCACGACGGATGGCCCCTCGCCGTTGGCCGTTGTGCGCCACACCCGACCGACGAGCGTTGCATGCTCAAGATCGTGCGGCAAGTAGTTGGCGATGTCGGTCATGTGCACTCCGTGAGTAGGACACCCCTGTTGCGAGGGAACCCGCGTGATCGTAGAGACGGCGATGCAGGGTGTCCAACGCTGTGACGCAATTTCCAACCTGTTGGACAATCGAGCCACTCATGAACAGGGCAGGTTTCCAGTGAAGACAGACTATGAGGTGCCAGCGCTCAAGCGCATTCATGACGTGCTGGAGATACTTTGCGCGGCGACGTCTCCTTTGCGGCCAGCCGCGTTGGCGCAGGCGACGGGCATGTCCAGAAGCACGTTGTACCTGCTGCTGGAGTCGCTCGAAAGGCGTCGCTGGATCGAAAAGCGGGCAGACGGCTACCTGATCGGCTTGACGTTGTTCGAGCTGGGCAACGCCTATTTCCGCCACGACAGCTTGCTGGCAGCGTTCCGGCGCGAATCCGCCGCCTTCGTGGCCATGCACAACGAAGTCGTGCAGCTTGCCGTGCTTGACGGCACGGAAGTCGTCTACATCGCGCGGGAAGATGCGCCGCGGCCGGTGCGCCTGGTCTCGGATGTCGGTCTGCGCCTGCCGGCACATTGCTGCGCGCTGGGCAAGGCGCTGCTGGCGAGCCTCGATGACGAAGCGGTGTATGCGCTGCTGCCGGCGCGTCTTGCCGCCATGACGGAGCACACCACCACGCGGCGTGCCGATTTGCTCGACGAGCTTGAGCGCATTCGCCTGCGGGGGCTGGCGACAGAGCGTGAAGAGGTGGTGGCGGGGCTTGCCTGCTTCGCGGCGTTTGTGGGCATCACGCCGCTCGGGAAACGCGTTGCGGTGAGTTCGAGCGTGCCCGTCAGCCGACTGGACGCCCGCAGGGAGAAACGCCTCGTCGTCGGTGTTGCGGGGATGGCGGACCGCATCGGCCGCGCGCTCGCGCAGGCATAGCGGCGGGCTGCGTCGTGGCCGGTTCCGCTATGATCGCCACACCTCTTTTTCTTTCCTCTTTTCTCCCCTCGGCGCGTAGACGTATCTCATGACCACCGGCACCACTCCTCCTCGCATGGCCGATGTTGCGCGCGTTGCCGGCGTGTCGAAGATGACCGTGTCGCGGGTGCTGGCAGGCGGCAGCGTGTCGCCCGAGACCCGGGCGCGCGTGCAAGAGGCTATCGATGCACTCGGCTACGTTGCTACGGCTGCGGCTGGGATGCTGTCCAGCGGCCGATCGGAATTCGTCGCCGCGCTGGTGCCTTCGCTGGCCAGTTCCAACTTTGCCGATACTGTACGCGGGCTGAGCGATGCGCTGGCGCCGCATGGTCTGCAACTGCTGCTGGGGGATACCGACTACCACCTCGATCAGGAGGAGGCGCTGGTGCGGTCGCTGCTGCGCCATCAGCCGCGTGGCATTGCCTTGACCGGGCGCCATCACAGTCCAGGCACGCGTGCGTTGCTGGAGCGCGCCGGCATCCCCATCGTCGAGATGTGGGATCTGCCTGAACGCCCGATCGATCGCGCGGTCGGGTTCTCGAACGCCAAGGCCTCGCTCGCGATGCTGCATCACCTGCATCAGCGGGGCTACCGGCGCATTGGTTTCCTGTGCGGGGCAAGCGAACTGGACCGGCGCGGCACCGACCGCATGCGCGGGTACATGAGCGGGATCAAGGCGCTTGGCCTGGGCGAGCCGCGTGTGATCCGCCTGGGCGAATCGCCCATCACCATGAGCCACGGCGGCCCGGCGATGGCCGCGCTGCTCGATGCCTGGCCCGACACTGATGCCGTGATGTGCGTGAGCGACATGTCCGCATTTGGCGCCATCATGGAATGCCACCGGCGCGGCTTGTCCGTGCCCGGTGACATTGCTGTTGCGGGCTTCGGCAATTTTGAGGTCGCGTGGTGCTGCCATCCGACCATCACGACGATTTCCGTCGACGCGTATGGCATCGGCCTGCGCACGGGCGAGGTCTTGCTCGATGCGCTCGGCGTTGGCGAGGCCACGAGCACGCGCAAGCTCTCACGCATCGACTTCAGCGTTGTCGAGCGCGAGAGCGCATAGCCGGCGGCTTCATGCGCAGCGTCAATGCGAGTGCCGTGGATTGCCGCGCGTCTCGATGACGTTCAGGTACAGCGTTGCCGGCTCCAGGCATCCGCCCGTCGAAAGCTGCCCGACAAACTGCCGATAGATTTCCTGCCAGGGCGTTTGCGACTGCGGCACGCTGAAGGTCGCGCTTTCACGGCGGCGTTCCAGCTCTTCCGCATCGACCAAGACATCGACCCTGCGTGCATTGAGGTCCACGCGGATGCGATCGCCCGTGCGCAGCAGCGCAAGCCCGCCACCGGCAGCAGCCTCCGGAGACATGTTCAAGATCGATGGGCTGGCCGAGGTACCGCTCTGCCGGCCATCGCCCATGCACGGCAGCGATTCGATCCCCTGCTTGACCAGTGCCGCCGGCGGCGCCATGTTGACGACCTCCGCGCTGCCCGGATAACCGACGGTTCCGCAGCCGCGGATGACGAGGATGCAGCGCTCGTCAATCGCCAGCGCCGGATCGTTGATGCGGGCGTGATAGTCCTCGGGGCCATCAAAGACAATCGCGCGCGTCTCGAAGACGTTTTCCGCGCCGGGTTCGCTCAGGTAGGTCTGCCGGAATGCCTCGCCCACCACCGACATCTTCATGATCGCGCTGTCAAAGAAATTGCCAGACAGCACGATGAAGCCGGCGCGGTGCTTGAGCGGTGCGTCCACAGGAAAGATCACCTCGCGGTCGGCGGCGGGGGCGGCGTCGGCAATTGCACCGATCGTCCGGCCCGATACGGTGGGGCAATCGCGGCGCAGCAAGCCGCCCGCGTCAAGCTGGCGTAATACGGCGGGCACGCCGCCCGAGCGATGGAAGCTCTCACCCAGGTATTCCCCGGCCGGCATGCAGTTCACGAGCAGTGGAACCGACTCTCCGTGGCGCTGCCAGTCTTCGAGGCTCAATTCCACGCCCATGTGGCGCGCGATGGCGATAAGGTGCGGCGGGCAGTTGGTCGACGCGCCAAGCGCCGAGGCCACCATGATGGCGTTTTCGAACGCCGCGCGCGTCATGATCGTCGAGGGACGGATGTCTTCGTGCACGAGGTCGACGATGCGCTTGCCCGTGGCATAGGCCATCTGCCCACGCTCGCGATACGCCGCCGGAATGCTGGCGCACCCGGGCAGCGACATGCCCAGCGCTTCGGCCAGGCTGTTCATCGAAAGCGCGGTGCCCATCGTGTTGCAGTGGCCGATCGACGGCGACGACGCGGTGGTCAGCTCCATGAAGCCTTCGTAGTCGATGTCGCCTGCGGCCAGCCGGTTGCGCGCATGCCAGATGACGGTGCCGGAGCCGACCCGTTTGCCCTCGTGCCAGCCGTCCAGCATCGGCCCGCCAGACAGGACGATGGCCGGCAGGTCCACCGTGGCGGCGGCCATCAGGCAGGCGGGCGTGGTCTTGTCGCACCCGGTCGTCAGCACAACGCCGTCGAGCGGGAAGCCGTGGAGGATCTCGACCAGGCCGAGATAGGCCAGATTGCGATCGAGCGCCGCGGTCGGGCGGCGGCTCTGCTCGGCCAGCGGATGAACCGGAAACTCCATCGGAATGCCACCCGCGTCGCGTATGCCGGCCTTCACACGCTGCGCCAATTCAAGATGGTGCCGATTGCACGGCGCCAAATCGTTACCCGTTTGCGCAATGCCGATGATAGGCCGGCCCGACTGCAGCTCTTCGCGCGTCAGGCCGTAATTCATGAAGCGTTCTACGTAGAGGGCAGTCATGTCGGCGTGGCTTGGGTCGTCGAACCAAAGCTGGCTGCGCAGTCTGCGGGGAGGTTGGGCGGGCATGGTGTCTCGGTCGTTATATGCAACTGGGATTCCCTCTGCGGGGAATTGGCGTGGCGCTTTCCGGAAGCCTGTGACGCAACTTTGGTACCGGTAACAACGCATGGTAGAGCCGAAAGAAGGCGCAGGCAATAGCGCGTGTTGTCAGCCCCACTTCGGGGGAGGGTGTTTGGATTTGCCGACACCTGCCAGAGCGCAAGCGTTTGCCGCCCCCCGGCTGGTGGGGGAGGGTTGCGATTTCACGATTCTGCAAACAACCCGCCCTATGTTGGACCGATCTTCGGGGGAGGATAGGGGGCTGCCATGCAGGGGTTAGGGTTATCTGCACGATTCGAAAAAACCGACGCGGGGCGACGTGAAATCGCTACGCGCGGCGGCGCGCTCAGTCGCTCAAGCCGCGCGCTTCTCATCATGGTGGATGGGCAAGTCACGGGCGAGGACCTTGCCGTGCGTGCCGGCCAGCTCGGACTGGAAGCGCAGGCCGTATTCGATCTGGTGCAGGCCGGTTTCATCCAACGCGCAACCGATGTTGCCAGCGAGCCCGTCTTCGTCCAGGTGGCCGAGCCGCAACCCGAGGCGCCCAAGCCCGTTGCACCTGCCGCACCGGCGCGCAAGCGTTCGCTGGCGGCGGCGCGCATGTACCTCATGGATATTGCGGCGCGCACATTCAGCTCGGCCGAGCACCCGATCCGCCAGCGCCTTGTCGAGGCCACCGACCGCGCCTCGGTGGAGGGCGCGTTCGATGCATTGCTGGCGGCCCTGCGCGAAGCCACATCGGCGTCGATGGTGGAGCAGGTAGAAGTGTCCTTCCGCGGGTTTCTGCCGGCCGAAGACAGCGTGGCCGGCTGACCGATCAGGCAGCCTGCTGCGCCACCTCGTCCTGGAGCAGCCCGCGCGCCCGCTGATTCGACTTGTAGATGTTGTCACGCACCGGCACCGCGCCGGTCTTCACGCTGTGCACCCATTCCTGGGTCGACATCACCGCCGCAAAGCGCGATTGCAGCACTACGCTGAACACGCGGTGGATCTCTTCCGCACTCGCAAAGCCAGCCTGGTTTTGATAAGGCACCGCGCCCGACGCGTCATGCAGGAACTCCACCGCCGTGCCGTTGTGCAGGGCGTGATTGATCGTGGACGCATCGCAGTTGTGCGTCATGTAGCCGACCACGGTCAGCGTATCGATGCCGCGTGCTTCCAGCCATTGCGCCAGGTCCGTCTCGGGATAGGCGCTGGGCAGCAGCTTGCGCAGATAGTGGTCATGCGGACGCGACGCCACCACGGGGTGCAGTTGCCAGCCGTCGGTATCAATGGCAAACAGCGGCGAGCTGGCCGGCGAGGTCTGCTGCACGACGATCACCGGAATGCCCGCCTCGCGTGCCGCATCCATGGCGGCACCGATGTTTGCGACCGTCTGCTGCGGGTCCGGATACTCAATCGGCAGGCCGCCCGTGAAGTATTCGTTCTGCACATCGATGACGATCAGGGCGCGCTTCGGGGCATTGTTCGTGGTCATGGCTGACTCCTCAAGGTCGGTTGGATCGGGCAATTGCGTGGGCCCGTGGACAGCATCTTCGCGGATGACTATCCTTCCCGACAGTGGCCCAGAAGACGTTTATCGAAAAAATCGGGCCAAAGTGCGGAGCCCGTATGCAACCTCAGCATCCCCAGGAAATCGCCGTTCTGGCCTTCAACGACATCAGCCCATTTCACCTGTCGGTGCCGTGTCTTGTGTTTGAAGACCGCATCTGGGCCGGGCTGCCGTCTTACAACCTGCGGATCTGTGCGGGGGAGCCGGCCCGGAACGGCGGCCTGCGCACCACCGCAGGGTTCGCCGTACAGACCGATCTGACGCTGGATGACGCTGCACGTGCCGACGTGCTGGTCGTGCCGTCATGGCGCGATACGGAAGAGCGGCCGCCGGCGGCCATGGTGAATGCGGTACGGGATGCTTACGAACGCGGCGCCACGGTGGTCGGCCTGTGCCTGGGCGCGTTCGTGCTGGCAGAGGCGGGCGTGCTCGATGGCCACGAGGCCACCACGCACTGGAGCGCTGCCGATGCGTTCTCGCAGCGCTACCCGCGTGTGAAGCTGGTGCCCGATGTCCTGTATCTGGACGCGGCCGACGGCCGGCTGGTGACATCTGCAGGCACCGCCGCCGGGCTGGACTGCTGCCTGCACCTGGTGCGCCGGTGGCATGGCGCGGAGGTCGCCAACCGCATTGCGCGGCGGCTCGTGGTGGCGCCGCATCGGCAGGGTGGTCAGGCGCAATACATCGAGCAACCGCTGCACGATGCGCCGGGCGGTGAGCGGCTGTCAGATTTGCTGAACTGGACGGTGGCCAACTTGGCGGAGCCGCATTCGCTCGACTCGCTGGCCGAACGCGCGGCCATGAGCCGGCGCAATTTCACGCGGCGCTTTCGTGAACTGACAGGAACCACTGTCAGCCAATGGTTGCTCGGGCAGCGTTTGGCCTATGCGCAACGCCTGCTGGAAACCACGCGTCAGCCGGTCGAAGCGATTGCGCAACTGGCGGGATTCGGCAGCGCCGTATCGCTGCGCCAGCATTTCAGCCGGACATATCACACGTCGCCCAGCGCTTACCGCGCCTTGTTTGCGCAAACCTGAGGCATAAAAAAGCGGCCGGTCGCGGCCGCTGCATCGATTACTTGGCTACTTGCTCAACTCGTGGCCGATGACGGCCCCGGCTGCGGCACCCCCGATCGTCCCGGCCGTGCTATGCGTGATCTCGTGGCCGGCCACACCGCCCGCCACCGCACCGCCTGCCGTACACGCCGTGAGAGCAGGCGCCAGCACGGCAATTGCGTATATCAGCGCCGTTTTCCATGCGTTCATGATGTCCTTCTGAGAAGCCGGCCAGATGCAGCCGTCGGCATATGCCTCAGTCGAGCAAAGCGCGTGCCGGGCTCACATGAACAACGGCGACAGCGACAGATGCGATAGCGCGATCACGATCACCTGCGCAATCACCAGCAGGATCAGCGGAGACAGGTCGAGCCGGCCGCCCAGCGGCGGCACCACGCGGCGGATCGGGCGCAACAGCGGGTCGACCAGCGTGTTGAGCACCGCGCCCATGGGCGACGCCGGCCCCATCCACGACAGGACAGCTGACGCAATGGTCACCCATACCAGCACGTTGAACGCCCACTTGAGCACGGTGAAGAGCGCGGCCACAAAGCCCATCGGCACGAGTGCCATCGGGCTCACGCCCACCGATGCCACCAGCAGGAACAGATAGACAAGCGCCGTGACATAGGCGGCCACCAGCGACGACCAGTCGATATAGCCCGTGGCCGGAATCACCCGGCGCAGCGGGTGCACCAGCCAGCCGGTCAGCTGGAAGATGGCCTGCGACAGCGGATTGCGCGGTGACAGCCGCACCGCTTGCGTCCAGGCGCGCAGCAGCAGCGCCGCGCCGAAGAGCGAGAAGATCGTGTCGAGCAGAAAACGCGTGATATCGCCGAACATGCGTCCGGTTCTCCTATGGTCAGGTCGGGCAGAAGCGCGCGACAAACACGGCGCGCTGAGGCGCGGTATTGTCGCACGGCAATCTGACGACGATCTGTGCGGTGATGCCCCTGCGCAAGGGGGAGCACATTCGCGTATTGTGGTGCCCGTTCGCCGCCTTTCCTGCCAGGAGACCTGCCTTGAAACCAATCCTGTTCCGCGCGTTGTTGTCGTTGGCGTGCCTGTCTGCTGTGCCGCAAGTGCATGCGCAGGCCGATACCACGTTCACCGTCGAATCAAGTGCCTTTGCCGACAACGGGGTCATGGACCGCAAGTACGCCGGCAAGAACCCCGCCAACGCCAATTGCACGGGCGACAACGTCTCGCCGCCGCTGCACTGGTCGAACGTGCCCGCGGGCACCAACAGCCTTGTGCTGATCGTCTCCGACCCGCAGGGCGCGGGCGGCCTGGGCGTGAACCACTGGATGGCCTACGGTATCCCGGCCACGCAGACGAGCCTGCCGGAAGGCGCCGGCACCGGACCGGCGCTGCGCATGGGCCAAAACTCCATCGGCAAGCCGGCGTATCTCGGGCCGTGTCCGCCCAAGGGCACGGGCATGCATCACTACGTATTTTTGCTGATCGCCACGGATCTGGCGCCGGATGCGCTGCCCAATGGGCTGACCCGCGCTGAACTGGATGCGGCCATCAAAGGGCATAGCAAAGGCGCCGCAGCCTGGATCGGCCGATTCGGCAACTTTTGACGGATGCGAGGCCGTTCACGGGTCCGCGCTGCGCGCGGCCGGCGGCGGCTCACAATCCCGCTACCGGAAAATTCGCCTGCCAGACAGCGCTTTGCACGTTGACCTGTTTCGGAATCAGCTTCTGCTGCAGGAACAGGTCTGCAATCTGCTGCTGCGAGGCCACGATCTGCGGCGTGACCGGCGTGACGCCGTAGGGCACGCGCCGCAACCAGGTCTCCACAACGGGCTGTTCAATGCCGAGCTTGGGCGCCAGCAGGGCGGCGGTTTCCTGCGGATGCTGATTCACCCACAGCCCCGCCGTGCGCAACTGGGCCAGGATGGCGTTGACCGCGCGCGGATGCGTGGTCACGAATTCCGGCGTGGCTTCGTAGAAGTTGAACACCGGCAACTCGCTGAAATCGCCCAGCGTGCGCGTCTTCAACGCCTTCTGTGCCAGTGCGTAATACGGATCCCACACGACCCACGCATCGACCGCGCCGCTCTCGAAGGCTGCCCGCGCCTCGGCCGGTGGCAGGTAGATCGGCTGAATATCCTGCACCGTGAGGTTGGCGCGACGGAGCAGCTGCACCAGCAGGTAGTTGGAGCTGGAGCCCTTCTGCAGCGCGATGCGCTTGCCTTTCAGGTCGGCCACGCTGTGCGCGGGTGAGCTGTCGAGCACGAACAGCGCCTCGTTGGTCTTGCCGCCCGGCTCGGCCCCCACATAGACAAGGCGCGCGCCTGCGGCCTGCGCAAACACGGCCGGCGGCGCGCCGGTGTAGCCAAAGTCAATGCTGCCCGTGTTGAGCGCCTCGAGCAGTTGCGGCCCGGCAGGGAATTCCTTCCACTCGACCTTGTAGCCGAGGTCGCCCAGCGGTTTGTCGAGTGCGCCTTGCGCTTTGAGCACGGCAAGCAGCCCCGCTTTTTGAAAGCCGATGCGCACCGTGGTTGGCTCGGCGGCCTGCGTCAGGCCTGCGCACAGCGCCATGCCGGCGCCAAGCAATGCGGCCAGCCAGCGTCGGCGGCCAGATGGGGCGGTGTGGGGCGAATGGCTTTGCATGGTTCCTCCTGCGTCGTCTGTGTTGTGCAACTGATGCTACGGACAGCGCACGCACGAAGGAACGAACAAGATTGCATGTGGATAGACGCCGCCAACGTCAGCCCGCCGCTGCAGTGGCGGCAAGCTCTGCCAGGTACGCCCACGGATAGATGCCGCGCGCATGTCCATCACTGAAAACCAGTTGCACGCCGTAACCCGCAGGCGCGATGGTGGTGACGCGCACGGCGGCCGGCACGTTGATCGGCGTGCCGTGATGGCGCTTGAACTGGCACTCCGCACAGCGGCACGCCTCGCGCAATGCCGCGTGGTCAAGTACGACAACGGCGTCTGCCCAGTGCAACCGCAGCCGGCCTTGTGCGACGTCGTTTTCGATACGCTCAGGCGGATGCACGGGCGCGCTCGATTTGTGCCAAGGCGATCCGCACGGCCTTGACGACTTCCGGGTCGCCATCGGTTTGTGCGCTGCGCAGGGCGGGCAGGGCAGAGGCTTCGCCGATCTCTCCCAGTGCGAGTGCCGCCTCCTTGCGCAGGTTGCTGATTGGGTGCGTGAGCAACGCAGCGAGCGCATCGACGGCATGCGCGGCGCGCCACCGGCCAAGCGCGCGGGCCGCCTGTAGACGGACCTGCCAATACGCATCGGCCAGCGCATTCACCAACGCCTGCGTGACATGTGGGTCCGGAGCCAACGCCCGCAGTTTGCCGAGCGTGCTTGCGCTTTCCTCACGCACGCGCCAGGCGGTGTCTTGCAGCGCATCGAGCAACGCGGGCAGCACGGCGGCAGCGGTGGCAAGGCCGAGCGCGCCCACTGCGGCGCGGCGCACGTCGACATCTGCGTCATGACGCGCGCGTTCCGCCAGCGCCGGCAATGCGCCCACATGCTTGCGCCAGCCGAGCACCGCAACGGCCTCGCGACGCACGGCGGCGTCGGCGTCTTGCAAGGCGTGCAGCGCGGGTGCATCGCTCTCGGGCACGCGCAGTTCACGCAGCCCACGCAATGCGGCGGCGCGCACAAAGGCATTGGCATGGTCGACGTAAGGCAACAGCGCCGGCGCAGACTCGGGCGACTTCAAATCCGCCAAGCCGATTGCGGCTGCGTCACGCACGGTGCCATCCGCGTCTTCGAGCGCACGGGCGAGTGCGGCCACGGTATCCGGCTGTTCCCACGTTGCCAGGATGCGCGCAGCTTCCAGCCGAACTTCGGGGGCAGGGTCTTGCTCAAGCAGCGCAATCACGTTCGGCAGCGAATCGGCGTCTTCTTCATCGGCGATCTGCAGCAGGGCAACGCGGCGGGTGGCGGCATCCGCGTCGTGCAGACGCGCCAGGGGTGTTGTCGTCATCGCGGCCTCAGCGCAGCAGATACGGGATGTCGACCTTCACCGCGCCGGTCGGGCAATCCTGCTCGCACGGCATGCAGTACCAGCATTCGTCGAACTGCATGAAGGCCTTGCCTTTGGTCAGGTCGATGGCGAGCAGGTCGAGCGGGCAGACGTCGACGCACACGGTGCAGCCCTTGTCGGCAATGCACTTGGCTTCGTCGATGGTGACGGGCGCGCTGCTGCGCGAGGTGATGTCGTGCGGCGTGTGGGTGAAATGAACGGTCGTCTGTTGCATGGTCATGCAGCCTTCGGAATGCGCATGTGCGCGTAGGAATCGGTGCCGAGCACATCGACGGGGATGACGTACGGCTCGATGGCCTGCTTGCGGCTGGCCATGGCGCCGTGTGCGTCCTTGTACAGGCGCGTGTGGCAGAACCAGTTGGCGTCGTCGCGTTCGGGGTAATCCACGCGGTGGTGGTACAGGCCCCAGCGGCTCTCGGTGCGGAAGAGCGAGGCGCGCGCGGCCATCTCGGCGCAATCGCGGATGAAGCTGACTTCCATCGCGCGCATCAGCTCGTGCGGGTTGCGCGCGTGCAGGTGGGTGATGTCTTCGGCAATCTCGTCGAACCTCCGCAGGCCGATTTCCATCTTGCGTGTGACCTTGGGCGGCTGCAGGTAATCGTTCACCATGCGGCGCAGCTTGTATTCCACTTGTGCGGGGGCCAGTCCGTGGTCGCGTTGCAGCGGCGCAAAGATGCGCGCGCGCTCGCGTTCGATCTGCGCGTCGTCGACGCGGGCGTCGCCTTGCCGGCCGGCGATGTAGTCCGCCGCGTTCTGCCCCGCAAACCAGCCATACGTAAACGCGCCGAGCATGTAGTTGTGCGGCACGGCCGCCATGTCGCCCGCTGCGTAAAGGCCCGGCACGGTGGTTTCCGCGCGTGCATTCACATACACCCCAGACGCGCTGTGCCCGCTGCAGAAGCCGATTTCCGAGATGTGCATCTCCACCATCTGCGTGCGGTAATCGGTGCCGCGCCCCGCGTGGAAGCGGCCGCGGCTCGGGCGCTCGTTGGTGTGCAGGATGGTCTCGATGGTCTGGATGGTTTCTTCGGCAAGGTGATCGAGCTTGAGAAACACCGGGCCCTTGCCGCCCTGCAGTTCCTGGTAGAACTCCCACATCATCTGGCCGCTCCAGTAGTCGCACTGGATGAAGCGCTCGCCGCGCGCGTTGGCTGTGTAGCCGCCCAACGGGCCGGTCACATACGCGCAGGCGGGGCCGTTGTAATCCTTGATGAGCGGGTTGATCTGGAAGCATTCCAGGTTGGAAAGCTCTGCGCCAGCGTGATACGCCATCGCGTAGCCATCGCCTGCGTTGGTGGGGTTTTCGTATGTGCCCATCAGGTAGCCGGAAGCCGGCAGGCCAAGGCGCCCCGCCGCACCGCAACTCAGCACCACGGCCTTTGCGCGCACCACGAGGAAATCCGCCGTGCGGCAATCGAAGCCGAGCACGCCGCAGGCGGCGCCATCGGCATCCGTCAGCACACGCGTGACGACAATGCGGTTCGTGATCTCCACCCGCGCACGCTTAAGCTGCCGATACAGTACCTTCTTGATGTCGTGCCCCTCTGGCATCGGCAGCACGTAGCTGCCCATGTGGTGGACTTTCTTGACGGCGTAGTCGCCGGTTTCGTCCTTCTCGAACTTCACGCCCCAGCGGTCGAGCTGCTCGATGGTGGCGAAGCTGTGCTGCGCATAGGCATACACGCCCGATTGATCGACGATGCCATCGTTGGCCAGCGTGATCTCGCGCGTGTATTGCTCGGGCGTGGCATGCCCGGGAATGACCGCGTTGTTCAGCCCGTCCATGCCCATCGAGATGGCGCCGCTGCGCTTGACATGCGCCTTGTCGATTAGCAGCACACGCAGCGCGGGGTTGCGTTCTTTGGCCTTGATGGCCGCCATCGGGCCGGCCGTGCCGCCGCCCACGACGACGAGGTCGTACTCCAGTTCCAGCGTATTCATACGGTGCCTTGCAAAGGAAGGATGGATTGCGCGTGCGCCGCCACTTGCCGATCCAGCCGAAGCCGGTACTGGAAGGCGTCGCCGCGAAAATAGAGACGTTCGAAGTCGATGGGCGTGCCCTGTGCGTCGTGCGTCAGACGCTCCACGCGCAACAGTGCCGCGCCTGCGCCCGTCTCGAGTGCGGTTGCGGTGGCGTGGTCGGCCAGCACCGCATCGATGGCCAGCGTCGCATGACCGAGCGCCACCCCTGCGTCCTGCTCCAGCACGAGGAAAACATCGCGCGTGACGAGGTCCGCCCGCGCGACGCTGCTGCCCAGCGGCTCCGGCAGCCACGTCACCTCAAGGGAAACCGGCACCTGATCGAGCAACCGCACGCGATGCAATTCCGTGACGGCCGTGCCGGGTGCCAGTTGCAGCGCCTGTGCCACGTCGGTCGGCGCGGGCAGCGTGCGCAGCTTCAGCACGCGGTTACGGATGGCATGACCTTGTGCCGACATCGCCTCGGCAAAGCCCTGCAGCGCCGTCACGTTCTGAAAGGCCTTGGGCTGGCTCACAAACGTGCCTTTGCCGTGGCGGCGGAAGATCAGCCCTTCGTTCTGCAGATCGGCCAGTGCCTGACGCACGGTGATGCGACTGGCGTTGAACTGCTCGCCCAGCGCCGCTTCCGACGGCAGCAGCGAGGCCGGCGCGTAGTGGCCGCTGAGAATGCCCTCGCGCAGCGTGCCCTTGATGCGCTCATAGAGCGGCCGGGCAGGTTGGCGGTGCAAATTTGAGGTGGTCATCGATGGGCGCAACTCGTCATAACAAGTGCGCCCAGTGTAAAAAGCAGGCGTATGCAGCGGAACGAAGCTTTCTCGATATGCATACTCGGTTTTTGGCATACGCCGCCGCCACAGCTCTGGCTGAGCGGTCTGCACAGCTGGCATCGCCTTGCGCGATGTTGGTGCGCTGCACGATGCGCAAACGCTGTGTCTCATATCAAAACCGATATCAGTCAGCCCCCAAAAAAACATTAGACGGTCATGTCAGGCTGTCCATACCATGGCTCACCACGGATCACCGGCAAGGGAAGACGGGCGCCGCATGCCGGATTCGACTCGTGTATCGCGTTGCAAAGACGACGTGCGCAGCCCCGGGGGTAGTGACCGGCTGCGTTCCACCATAACGGAGACAAACGATGCAAAAAACGAGCGCTGCGTGCGCCAGACGGACCGTATTGACCTTCCTGGCTACGGCCGGTGTGCTGCTGGCCACGGGCTTGGCGACAGCGGCGCACGCGGCTGACAAGTCGTTCACCATGGGTTTTGCCCAGGTGGGCGCCGAGAGCGAATGGCGGACCGCCAATTCGGAGTCGATCAAATCGACGGCCAAGGCGCAGGGCGTGAACCTGAAGTTCTCCGACGCGCAGCAGAAGCAGGAAAACCAGATCAAGGCAATCCGCTCGTACATCGCGCAGAAGGTCGACGTCATTGCGTTCTCACCGGTGGTGGAATCCGGATGGGATACGGTGCTGCAGGAGGCCAAGGCCGCCAAGATCCCGGTCATCCTGACCGACCGCGGCATCGACAGCAAAGACACCTCGCTCTACACCACGTTCATCGGCTCGGATTTTGTCGAGGAAGGCCGCAAGGCGGGCCGCTGGCTGCTTGAAAACGTCAAGCCCAAGGGCGACGTGAACATCGTCGAGTTGCAAGGCACTGTGGGCTCCGCACCCGCCATCGACCGCAAGCGCGGCTTTGAAGAGATCATCAAGGCCGACCCGCACTACAAGATCATCCGCTCGCAAACCGGCGACTTCACCCGCGCCAAGGGCAAGGAAGTGATGGAGGCCTTCCTGAAGGCCGAGGGCAAGAAGATCAACGTGCTGTACGCGCACAACGACGACATGGCGATTGGTGCCATCCAGGCCATTGAAGAGGCGGGGCTCAAGCCGGGCAAGGACATCGTCATCATCTCGATCGACGGCGTGAAGGGCGCCTTTGAAGCCATGATGGCCGGCAAGCTGAACGTCACGGTGGAATGCAGCCCGCTGCTCGGGCCGCAACTGATGGATACCGCGCGCGCCGTGCTGGCGGGCAAGACTGTGCCCAAGCGCATCGTCACCAAGGAAGGCATCTTCCCGATGGACGTGGCGGCCAAGGAGTTCCCGAACCGCAAGTACTGAGGGGGGGGCATTCGCAAGCCCTTTGCTGAATCGGGGAATGCAGGCGGGGCGGGTGACGGTGACTCGCCTTGCCGGTATGCACCCTCAACAGGCCACACCCATGTCCGATCACGTTGATCAACCCGCCGCGACAGCTGCACGCGGCGAGCTGCTGCACATGCGCGGCATCTGCAAGAACTTTCCCGGCGTGCAGGCGCTGGCCCGGGTCGATTTCCGCTTGTTTCCCGGAGAAGTGCATGCCCTGATGGGGCAGAACGGCGCCGGCAAGTCGACGCTCATCAAGGTGCTGACCGGTGTTGAAGCACCCGATGCGGGCGAGATCCTGCTCGGCGGTCAGCCCATCGCGCCAAGCTCGCCGCTGGAGGCGCAAAAGCTCGGTATCAGCACGGTGTACCAGGAGGTCAATCTCTGCCCGAACCTGACCGTGGCGGAGAACATCCACATCGGCCGCTTTCCCATGCGGCTGGGCAGCATCGACTGGCGGGCCACCAACCGGGCGGCGCAGGCGCTGCTTGCCGATCTGAACATCCACATCGACGTGACGCTGCCGCTGTCGCTGTATCCGGTGGCCATTCAGCAGATGGTGGCGATTGCGCGCGCGCTTTCCACCGAAGCCCGCATCCTGATCCTGGACGAGCCCACCTCCAGCCTGGACGATGACGAAGTAGCCCGCCTGTTTGCCGCCATCCGCACACTCAAGGCACGCGGCATGGCCGTGCTGTTCGTCACCCATTTTCTGGAGCAGACGTACGCGATTGCCGACCGCATTACCGTGCTGCGCAACGGCCGGCTGGAGGGCGAATACGCCGCGCGCGATCTGCCGCAACTGCAACTGATCAACAAGATGGTCGGGCGCGACATCGATGCGAGCCGCTTCGAGCGCACCGAAGTGCCGCCCGTGGACGACACGGCGCCAGCGTTCCTGAGCGCGCGCGGCATGGGCCGTCGTGGCGTCGTGCAGCCGCTCGATCTGGATGTCCGCCCCGGGCAGGTGTTGGGCCTGGGCGGCCTGCTGGGTTCGGGCCGCACCGAGACCGCGCGCCTGCTGTTCGGCGTAGACCGCAACGATGCAGGCTCGATCAACGTGCAGGGTCAGTCGCACCAGTTCAGCTCGCCGCGTGACGCCATCCGGCAGGGCATCGGCTTCTGCCCGGAAGACCGCAAGACCGAAGGCATCATTGCCGGGCTGTCGATTCGCGAGAACATCATCCTCGCGCTGCAGGCCAAGCGCGGCCTGTTCCGCTATCTGCCCAAGAAGCGCCAGCGCGAGATTGCCGACCAGTACATCGCCCAGCTCGGCATCAAGACGCCCGACGCTGAAAAGCCGATCGGCCAACTCTCGGGCGGCAACCAGCAGAAGGCCGTGCTCGCGCGCTGGCTGGCGACCGACCCCGCGATGCTGATCCTGGATGAGCCGACGCGCGGCATCGACATTGCCGCCAAGCTCGACATCATGGACCTGGTGACCGCGCAGTGCCGCAAGGGCATGGCGATCCTGTTCATCTCCAGCGAGCTGCCGGAGGTGCTTCGCGTGAGCCACCGGCTGGCGATCCTGCGCGATCGCAAGAAGGTGGGCGAGCTGGCCGGCGCCGATGTGACGGAAGACAACCTGTGCCACGTGATTGCCGGCGGCGACGTGCCCGCCAGCCAATCCACCACCACCGGAGGCGCTGCATGAACCCCGTCAATCTGCGCGCACTGACTGGCCACCGATTGTTCTGGCCGTGCGTGACGCTGCTTCTGCTTTGTCTGCTCAACGCTTGGTTCAACCCGCATTTCTTTCACCTCGACGTTCGTAATGGGCATCTGTACGGCAGCCTGATCGACATCCTCAACCGCGCAGCACCGCTCATGCTCGTATCGCTGGGCATGACGCTGGTGATTGCGGTGGGCGGCATCGATATTTCGGTGGGCGCGGTGGTCGCCATTTCCGGCGCCATTGCGGCGTCGCTTGTCGGCGGCACGCTGGTGGTGCAGAACGGCCTGCCCGTCTACGTGACCAAGGTGCCGCTGCTGCTTGCGCTGCTGGCGGCCGTGGGCGCGGCGCTGGTGTGTGGCATGTGGAACGGCCTGCTGGTGGCGGGCGCGGGCATGCAGCCCATCATCGCCACGCTGATCCTGATGGTGGCCGGCCGCGGCGTGGCGCAGCTCATTACCGGCGGGCAGATCATCACCGTGTACTACGAGCCGTTCTTCTTCGTGGGCAACGGCTATCTGTTCGGGCTGCCGTTCGGGCTGTACATCGCGGCCGCTGTGCTGGGCCTCCTGTTGCTGTTGATGCACCGCTCGGCGCTGGGCCTGTTCATCGAGGCCGTCGGCATCAACCCCGTGGCCGCGCGGCTTGCGGGGCTGAACACCAAGGCGCTGCTGTTTGGCATCTACGCGTTCTGCGGTGCCATGGCCGGTGTTGCGGGGCTCATCATCTGCTCCAACGTCAAAAGCGCGGACGGCAACAACGCCGGGCTGCTGCTGGAGCTTGACGCCATCCTGGCCGTCACGCTGGGCGGCACCTCGTTGGCGGGCGGCAAGTTCAGCCTGTGGGGCAGCGTGATCGGGGCGCTCATCATCCAGACGCTTACCTACGCGATCTATTCGATGGGCGTGCCGCCCGAAATCAACCTCGTGGTGAAAGCCGTGGTGGTGTTTGCCGTCTGCCTGGCGCAATCGCCTGCGTTTCGCAGCATGCTCTTTCAACGCCACAGCCGTGCAGGGGCGCAGTCATGAGAATCAATCCACGGCGCTTGCCGTTCTACGTCACGCTGTTTTTGTTTGCGCTGTTGTTCGGCTTCGGCTCGGTGACTTACACGGGCTTCTTCAGCGTGCAGGTGTTTCTCAATCTGCTGATCGACAACGCGTTCCTGATCGTCGTTGCCATCGGCATGACGTTCGTCATTCTGTCGGGCGGCATCGATCTGTCGGTTGGGGCGGTGGTGGCGCTGACCGCCATGATCTCCGCCGCGCTGGTCGAACACCACGGCTGGTCGATTGGCGTGGTGGTGCCTCTGGTGCTGGCTGTGGGGTGCCTGTTCGGCCTGATGATGGGCGTGCTGATCCAGGTGTTCCGCATCCAGCCGTTCATCGTCACGCTGGGCGGCATGTTCCTCGCGCGGGGGCTGTGCTACCTCATCAGCATCGATTCGATCAGCATTACAGACCCGATCTATACCGCGCTCTCGCAGTACAAGATCCAGGTGGGCGGCGGCAACTACGTGTCGCCCAGCGTGGTGATTGCGCTGGTGGTGTTTGCGGCAGCAGCGTGGCTTGCACATTGCAGCCGCTTTGGTCGCACGGTGTACGCACTGGGTGGCAATGAACGGTCTGCCCTGCTGATGGGCTTACCGGTGGCGCGCACGCGCATCCTCGTCTATGTGCTCAGCGGGTTTTGCTCGGCACTGGGCGGGGTGCTGGTCACGTTCTACATGCTGTCCGGCTACGGGCTGCACGCGCAAGGCATGGAACTGGACGCCATTGCCGCCACGGTGGTCGGCGGCACGCTGCTCACTGGCGGCGTGGGGCTGATCAGCGGTAGTGTGGTGGGCGTGCTCCTGCTCGGCGTCATCCAGTCGCTCATCACCTTTGACGGCACGCTCAGCTCCTGGTGGGCGCGCATTGCCATTGGCGTGTTGCTGTGCGTGTTCTGCCTCATGCAGCGTTTCCTGGGGCGCGCGCAACGCGGTGCGGCATTGCCGCCGTCCACCCCGCACAGGCCGGCGCGGCCGTCGAACGAGACGGCCAAGGACTCTCCGGCCTCAGCCATCCTCATGCAGTCGCACGCCGTACCGCCTTTCAATTAGGCACACGCAGTTGCGGTTTCCCGTAGGCATGCCGGCCTTGAAAAGGTTGTTTCGCGCAACGATCGGATTGCAGGCGTTGGGCGCCGAACTTGGCGTGCAGGTGGAGTCCTTCCAAACGAACAGCGAAGCGGCGATGTGCGAGCGCATTCACCGCGCGTTTGAAGAAGGCCAGGACGCCGTGCTGATCAACGCAGGTGCGTGGACGCACTACAGCTACGGCGTCCGCGATGCGCTGGCGATCCTGACGTGTCCGGTGGTGGAATTGCATATGTCCAACATCCACGCACGCGAGCCGTTCCGACATCACTCGGTATTTGCTGACATCGTCAGCGGGCAGATCTGCGGGTTTGGCGTCCAGAGTTACCTTCTGGCCCTGCGGGCGGCGGTATCGCCAATCGATCCGAGGAGCGCCGGCAGTCGTTCCTGAACCGATAGCGCTTTCCAGGTTCGACAATGCTATGGGTGAAGCTTCTCGCCCTTGTTCAGCATGTCGATGACCTGAGAAATCTTCTTGGCGCGCGTCTCGGCCTTTTTCACGTTCTGGATCCTGAACAGAATCGCGTACCGGTTCTGGCCATTCAAGGTGGCGAAGAATTGCCTGGCCTTCGGGTTGGCATCCAAAGCCTGCTGCAGGTCATCGGGCACGGTTGACGTACCCGCAGACGAATAGGCCGCCTCCCAGCGGCCGTCTTGCTTGGCCAGCTCGATTGCGCGAAGCCCTGCAGGGCGCATTCTCCCGGCGGTGATCAAGGCTTCAGCCTTGGCGGTGTTGATCTTCGACCAGATGCTCTTGGCGGTTCTGGGCGTGAACCGCTGCAGCCAGTAGTGCTCGTTTTCCGCCTGCTTTTGCCCGTCGATCCATCCATAGCAGAGGGCGCTCTCAACGGCCTCTGCATAAGACACAGTGGATTGTTCGGCCGACCGCTTTGCGATGCGAAGCCAGACGCCAGCCACAGCCTCTCCGTGGGTTTCCAGCCAGGCTTCCCAGGCTTCCTGATTGGTGAAGGAAAGTTTTGGATTGTGCATTGCGCTGGACCATTGCCATCGAATTTGTCGGAGACGTTACTCGCGCCTGAAACCGAGAACACCCCTGCCCATTGCGTTTTCGGAAACCAATGGGTTCGGCATCCACGCCGTGCGCACTTCCAGCTTGTCTCCATCCAGCGTATAGAACCGTTCCTGCTCCGTGCCGGTCCAGGCTTCATTCCAGGACGCGTCGACCTTCGTGATGAACCGATCGTCCTCGACCCGATACCGCCCGGTATAGGCCACGATCGTACGGAACAGCGCCGCCAGCTTCTCGTCTGTGTTCCCCGGCTCCCGCACTTTCGCGGTGAGGAGCACCATCATGCGCTCGTCAGCGCCGAAGATCAGCGACCCATTGGGGTCAGCGCCCCAGGGCTGCGTACGCTCCTTAGTCTCCTGAAGCTCGGTCTCGAAAGACACCAGCCGCCAGCTACCGTGCAGCCTTGTATCGCGCTCAGTCATCGTTCGTCCTGTCGTCGTTCGTTTAAGTGTTCATAGGCGATGGGCGCCGCAAAACAACATGCGTCGCCTTTTCTGATGCTACGGATTCAACGCACGCGTAGCCCAGCGCTCGCAAGTCGATCCCCTCGAACAGGGGTTCCCCACGGCCAAGCAAGACCGGCGAGATCGCGATGTGCAGCTCATCGATGAGGCCTTCACGCAGGTACTGCCGGATGGTGCCCGGCCCACCGCCAATGCGTACATCCTTCCCGCCCGCGGCCTCGCGGGCACGGTCGAGCGCTTCTCGAAAGCCGCCTGTGATGAAGTGGAAGGTCGTGCCGCCCGCCATCTCGATGGGCGCACGCGCGTAGTGGGTCAAGACGAAAACGGGAACGTGATATGGCGGGTTGTCGCCCCACCAGCCTTTCCATGTGTCGTCGGGCCAATCCCCGCGAATGGGGCCGAACATGTTGCGCCCGAGAATCCACGCCCCCACGTTCCGGAAGCTACGGGCGGCAAAGTCATCGTCAACGCCAGTTGTACCGCCGTCCTTGCCGAACAGGGTCCGCTGGAACGTGCGCGTCGCGACCAGCCACTGGTGCAGCTCCATCCCGCCAATGCCGAGCGGATTGTTGATGTCCTGATCCGGACCTGCGCCGTATCCGTCAAGCGAGAGGGTGAAGCCCGCAACGCGAACGCGTGTCATCGTTTGTCTCCAGCTCCAATCGGACGCCCGATCGGTCATCAACGGATGCCGGCGTCAGGACCTGCATATTAGTACCGGGGCCAGCCGAACGTGCGGCGCGCGTCGGGCTGGCCATCGGCCATTGGGGGGAGGGCCCCGCCATCATTTAGAATCGCTCACTTTGCCCGACCTCCCATGTGGTTCAAAAACCTCCAGCTTCATCGTCTGCCGGCACCCTGGGCCGTGACCCCTGACCAGCTTGAAAAGTGGCTGACACCCCACGCGTTTCAACCGGGCAACAGCGTAGAAAAGCAGACCTTCGGCTGGGCCTCGCCGCGTGACGACGGCGCGCTCGTGTATTCGAACAACGGGCAGATGCTGCTGGTATTCCGTGCCGAGAAGAAGCTGCTGCCCGCGTCCGTCATCAATCAGGTGACCAAGGCCCGGGCGCTTGAGCTGGAGGAGCAACAGGGCTTCAAGCCCGGCCGAAAGCAACTGCGCGAACTCAAGGAGCAGGTGACCGACGAACTGCTGCCGCGCGCCTTCAGCATTCGCCGCGATACGCGGGTGTGGATCGATACGGCAAATGGCTGGCTCGTGATCGATGCGGCTTCGCAGGCGGTTGCCGACGACGTGCGCGGCCTGCTCGTCAAGTCCATCGATCAATTGCCGCTCACCAGCGTGCACGTGAAGCATTCGCCTGTTGCGGCGATGACGGAGTGGCTGCTCTCCGGCGAGGCGCCCGGCGGCTTCACCGTCGACCAGGACGCCGAGCTGCGCTCGACGGGCGAGGGCGGCGCCACGGTGCGATACGTTGGCCACGCGCTCGAAGCGGAAGACATGCGTCGGCACATCGAAGCCGGCAAGCAGTGCATGCGTCTTGCCATGACGTGGGACGATCGCGTCTCGTTCGTGCTGACGCCGTCGCTCCTGATCAAGCGTGTGACGCCGCTCGACGTGATCAAGGAAGCCGAAGACCCCACCGCGCAGAACGACGACGAGCGCTTCGACTCCGATGTCGCGCTCATGACCGGCGAACTGGCGCGGATGCTGAGCGACCTGGTCGACAGCCTCGGCGGCGATCAGCTGGATGCCGTGCAACAGGCCAAGGCGGCCTGAGTTTCGTCAGCCGGCGTGAAGTTGCGCAGGAGTCGGTGCAGGTTGACGAGGCCGTATTGTCGTAACGTGAACGTTGCTCAGTCGGTCCGCCCGGCGCGCAGGTCGCTCTTGCGGATGAGCTGCAAGAGCGTCTCCGCAGGCTTGCTCAAGCACCGTGCCGACAACGTGATGAACTCGATGGCCGGCAGCGGCTGAGTTACGTCGACCACGGTACCGGGCCGGGCAAGCCATTCGAGCTGCCCTCGGAACAGCCTGACACCACGTCGGCCGGCTTCGCGGCGCTTGCCGGCAATCAGGTCGAGCGAGCCGTCTTCGATGCCTTCGTACGGCTTGCTGGTCATCCCCATCGTGACCTCGACGCATCAGGATGCCGGCAGCGGCAACAGTTTGTGTTCGATGGTGCAGATACTCGCCATCGGCTTGGGCGTATCGATCGGAGGGGGGCTTGTCAGCCTTTTCTCGGTCAAGCTTGGCGTGGCTGCGCCGGCGTATCGGCTGGCGTTCTTCACCATGGGCGTGGTGACCGAGTTTTTCGCGTTGATTTTCCGCAAGCTCGACGCGAAGCCCACGCCGTTGCGTACTAAGAACCTGGAGCCGAGGCTGTACAGGCACGCCAAGGATGCCGGCGCTTCATCCCGGGTACCTTCGAACGTGTAGCCGTCATGCGGGTTTATGTGTGTATGAATCTCCGCAAAACCGCTGGCCGGTTATCCGCGCATGCGCAAAAGATCGGCGTAAGAAATCAGTTTGCGTTTTCCTGTTCCGAGCGTCTTGCGCTTTGATGTCGAGCGAGCCGGTTTGCTGCGCTCGAACTTGGCCGCAGCACGTGCATCTTCCTTGGCATGCACGCTGGCGGATCTGGTTTCCGCCTTGACGCGTTCGGCTTCAAGTCGTGCGGCCACCCGCTCTTCGCGCGCAATCTCCTGCGCGGCCGAGAGGATTTCTGCTTTCAGTTGGTCACGTCGCTGTTTGGCTGCCACGCGGGCGGCCTGCAGTTGTTCCTTCCGTTGCCGGAGCCAGTCTTTCCGGCTCACCGGCGCTGGCCGCGCCTCTGCCGGCACACTCAGGCGCAAAGCCCGGCTGGCGGCAACTTTCTCGGCGTGGATCGGGCGGCGCGGATCGCGTTTCGCATCACTCATGGTGCGCAACGCTCCCCGGCGGCACCGCTGTGCCGCCGAGCACCAACCAGCAGGGGATGGCGGGTCATGACGTTCATTCTGCCAACCGTACCATAGGGCTCCATGTCCCGCAGGGGTGACGCCGGGCCATCAAGTTTCTGGGCGTGCGAATGCATGGCCCTACCGTGATTTCCATGCGGAATCCATGTCAGCAAGGCGGCGTTTCAGCCGGTGCGCCACGGCGGCTCATGCCATAGGGCGCCTGCCGGGCGCATGGCTTTTCCGCCGCCTGCAATACCGCATGTGCGTGAATACGCCACCAAATTGCATCGCCGTTGGCGCAAAATAGCGGTTTGGGCATTTTGCGCCCCTCGCACTCTTGGAGACGGTATGAACAACGTTGTCGAATCGGCTATTTCGATCGAGAAGCGCCCGAACCCTGTTCCGGCGGAAGAGCGGGCGCGCCTGCTGGAAAACCCCGCTTTCGGCCGCGTCTTCACGGATCACATGGCCACCATCCGCTACACCGAGGGCAAGGGCTGGCACGACGCCAAAATCGGCGCGCATGGCCCGATCCAATGCGATCCGTCCACGCTGGTGCTGCACTACGCGCAGGAAATCTTCGAGGGCATGAAGGCCTACCGCCTGCCGGACGGCGGCGGTGCGCTGTTCCGCCCGGAAGCCAATGCGCGCCGGTTCCAGAATTCCGCCAAGCGCCTGGCGATGCCCGCGCTGCCGGAAGACCTCTTCCTGCAAGCCGTGCGCGAGCTGGTCAAACTGGATCGCGACTGGATTCCGTCGGGCCAGGGCTCGGCGCTGTACCTGCGCCCGTTCATGATCGCTACCGAAGTCGTCCTGGGCGTGAAGCCTTCGGCCGAATACCTGTTCTGCGTGATCGCGTGCCCGGTGGGCGCGTACTTCAAGGGCGATGCATCGTCGGGCGTCACCATCTGGGTGTCGGACAACTACACGCGCGCGGCACCGGGCGGTACGGGCGAGGCCAAGTGCGGCGGCAACTACGCCGCCAGCCTGGTCGCTCAAGCGGAGGCCACCCGCGAGGGCTGCGACCAGGTCGTCTTCCTCGACGCGGTGGAGCGCAAGTGGATCGAAGAGCTGGGCGGTATGAACGTGTTCTTCGTCTTCGATGACGGTTCGCTGCAAACGCCGCCGCTGACTGGCACGATCCTGCCGGGCATCACGCGCGATTCGTTGATCACGCTGGCGCGCGGCATGGGCCTGACCGTGCGCGAAGAGCCGTACTCCATCGACCAGTGGCAGGCCGACGCCCAAAGCGGCCGCCTGCGTGAAGCCTTTGCATGCGGCACCGCAGCGGTCGTCACGCCCATCGGCAAGGTCAAGGGCCACAAGCACAACTTCACCATCGGCGATGGCAAGGCGGGTGAGCTGACGACCAAGCTGAAGGCGGCGCTGGTCGATCTGCAGAACGGCCGCGCACCGGACCCGCATGGCTGGCTCGACCGCCTGTTCTGAACCAGGCATGGCCGAATCGCTTGCCGCGCCGTCCGTCGACGGCACCGAAGCCTGGATCACCACGCCCGATGGCCGTCTCCATGCCAGGCAATGGGGCGGCCCGGTCAACGATGCCGCCAAACCGCCCATCGTGCTGCTGCACGATTCGCTCGGCTGCGTCGCGCTGTGGCGTGATTTTCCGCAGCGTCTGGCGCACTCGACCGGGCATGCAGTCATCGCCTATGACCGGCTCGGCTTTGGCCAATCCGACGCATATCCGGGGCAGTTGGATCCGAGCTTCATTCAGCAGGAAGCGTACGGCGGCTTTGCCGCGCTGACGGACCAGCTTGGCGTGGACCGCTTCATCGTCTTCGGCCACAGCGTCGGTGGCGGCATGGCGGTGTCGATTGCGGCGGCGTATCCGGGCCGCTGCGCCGGCTTGATTACCGAGTCGGCGCAGGCGTTTGTGGAAGAGCAAACGCGCCAAGGCATCCGGATCGCCCAGGCGCAGTTTGCCGAGCCCGGCCAGATGGGCCGGCTCGAGCGGTACCACGGCAGCAAGGCGCAATGGGTGCTGGATGCGTGGGTGAACACGTGGCTGTCTCCGGCATTTGCGCACTGGTGCCTGGACGACGCGCTGCTTGCCGTGCGCAGCCCGGTACTGGCGCTGCACGGCACCGAAGACGAATACGGCTCCACCGCGCAGCCTGAGCGCATCGTCACGCTGGCTGGCGCGCCCGCTACGCTCAAGCTGGTGCAGCGCTGCGGGCACGTGCCGCATCGCGAGCAGGAAGCCGCTGTGCTCGCCGCCGTCAACGCCTTCCTGACCGCATCCGCTTGATCTGGGTTGTCCGCCGGGTGCCCGAGGTGCCCGGCATCAGCGGTTGTTTTGAGCCTCCGTTCAGGTGCGTCGCACCAAAATCGAACGACCGTTTTTAAATCATTCGTTTCAATCGCCTGCTTTTTTCCCGCCTTCAGAGGGCTGCCCGGCGGCCCGTTTGTTTGGAGTTTCGCGCCTAGTTTCCGGCGTTGGTCTCTCCTCCTGCTGCGCCTATAACGCAGATGTCGGGCACGACCCGGCGGCGCACGCATGTGCGTACACACGCCAAGCCACCCAGTGGGGCAAAACAGGAGGAAGACACATGGCAACACCCGGCATGGTCGCGTCCGTGGAATGGACCGACGGCAAGCGCTATCTCTGGATGCTCGGCGCACTGACCATCACGCTACCCATCGTCGCGGCCGTTTCGGCGCTGGCGACCGGCTGGCATCCGCTCTGGTGGGCGGGGCCATTCATCGTGTTCACGATCATCCCGTTGCTCGATTTCCTGATTGGCGACGACCCAGACAACCCGCCCGAAGACGTCGTCCCGACGCTGGAAAAACAGCGTTACTACCGCCGCATCGTCTACCTGGCGACCACCGTGCTTTACGTGAGCTTTGCCGTATCGATGTGGGTGCTGCGCACGAATGACCTGGTCTGGTACGACTACATTGCGTTCGCGTTTTCGGTGGGCGTGGTGACGGGCATCTCGATCAACACCGCCCACGAGCTGGGTCACAAGACCGACGGCTTCGAGCGCTGGTTGGCCAAGATCACGCTCGCCCCTGTCGCGTATGGCCACTTCTTCGTCGAGCACAACCGCGGCCACCACGTGCGCGTGGCCACGCCGGCCGACCCGGCAAGCGCGCGCTATGGCGAGTCGTTCTGGGAATTTCTGCCGCGTACGGTGGTAGGCAGCGTCAAATCGGCATGGGCATTGGAGAAGCGTCGGCTGGAGCAGCAGGGCCTCTCGGTCTGGTCCTGGCGCAACGACGTGCTCAACGCCTGGGCGATGACGGTGGTGCTATGGGGTGTATGCATCGCGTTCGTCGGGCTCAAGGCGGTGCCGTTCCTGATCATCCAGGCCGTTTACGGGGCGTCGCTGCTGGAGGTGGTGAACTACCTCGAGCACTACGGCCTGTGCCGCCAGCAATTGCCCAGCGGCCGCTACGAACGATGCACGCCGCAGCATTCGTGGAACAGCAACCACGTGGTGACGAACCTGTTCCTGTATCAACTGCAGCGGCATGCCGATCACCACGCCAACCCGACGCGGTCTTTCCAGGCGTTGCGGCATTTCGAGCATTCGCCGCAATTGCCGGCCGGCTATGCGGCGATGATCCTGATCGCCTATGTGCCGCCGCTGTGGTTTCGCGTGATGAACCCGCGCGTGGTGGCGCACTACAACGGCAACATGTCGCTGGCAAATGTCAAGCCGTCGATTCGCGACAAGGTGCTCGCGCAGTATCCGGCGCGCGCCTGACCTGCCGGCCTAGCGCCGGGCCACCAGATACTGCACACCCTGCGCGCCGTACCGCTCGGTGTGCGGTGCATTGGCCGCCAGATGAAACGTGTCGCCGGGCCGGTAGACGCGCTCCGCGCCTTCTGCGCGGATGCGAATTTCGCCGGCCAGGATGAGCGCTTTCGCCTCAAACGGGTGCGTGTGCGTGTCCAGCTCGCCCGGCTCTCGCGTCACCAGAACAAACTCCGTAAAGCCTTCCGCTCTTAGCGCGCTGACGAATGCGTCGCGGTCCATTGGCGTGTCTCCGTGTTGTGATGCGTGCCCCGTTTCACCATAAGCGCAGGGCGCAGAAATAAAAAGACGGCCCGGAGGCCGTCGGAAATTCGGCTGTGGGGAAGCCAAATACAACACTGGCAAGTATCTGACTATCGATATTGGAAATCTAATTGATCTTTGTTATGGCGGCGATAGGGCGCCGTGTGGCGCAGAATGTCGAGGCGCCACCGAGTTCCCGGACCTGCCATGAACGCCATCACGCCTCTCGCCTTGCTTCAACCCGCTCCAGTCAGCCTGCGCTCCAGCGACGGGCTTGGTTGGAACGGCTTTGCCGCAACGCTGCTCGGGATCCGCGCCGGCGCGTACCGGGTGCCGGCCATGGCGCAGCACCGGGTCAACGTGCATGTCGGCCCGCCTGTGCGGATGAATTGCGTATGCGATGGCCGCCGCTATTCACGCATCCAGGCACACGGCGATGCGGACGTGATTCCCGCAGGCGTGCCCGGCATGTGGACGGACGATGCCGACTGCCGGATTCTGCGGATCGCCATCAGCGACAGGTTTGTACGCAGCATCGCCGAACAGATTGGCGTGCGAGCCGACATCACGCCGCGTCTGCAATGGCGCGATGCGCGCGTGCGTCATCTTGCCGCAGCGTTGGGGGCTGAGCTGCAAGCCGAGGACACCTCCGACGCGTTATATGCAGAGGGTCTGTGCACGGCGTTGGTCGTTCGTCTGCTCAGCAGCAGTCGGGATGGTGTCGCCGGGGTGGCCGACCGCGCCGGCACGTTGGCGCCTCGCGTGGCTACGCGCGTGATCGACTACATCGAAGCCCATCTGCATGCGCGCCTGACGCTGGCTGAACTGGCCGCGCAGGCCGGCTTAAGCGTGCCCCATTTCAATGTGCTGTTTCGTGCAACGCTGGGCGTGCCGGCGCATCGCTACGTCGTGCAGCGCCGGGTGGCGCGCGCAAAAGCGTTGCTGTTGGAAGGCCGTCGCAGTGCGTCGCAGATTGCGCTAGACGTGGGCTTTGCGCACCAGAGCCATATGACGCAGTGGATGCAGCGGTTGCTCGGCGTCACGCCCCGTGACGTCATCCGCGCCGGCAAGGCGTTGGCCGCGACCGCGGATACGCCGGCTGGTTAGTCAATCCACCGGATCTGCCAAATTCCTCTGTTCCTGCAAGTTTGGTTTGCGGGCCCGCTCTAAGCTCGTGCCTCCCACTTGAGAGGAGCACGAACATGTTTGTCATCTTTGGGGCATCGGGCAAAGTCGGACACGCGACCGCCGTAGCGCTGCGCAATGCGGGGCGGCCTGTGCGGGCGGTCGTGCGCAGTGCGCGGCAAGGCGAAGCGCTGGCCAAGATCGGCTGCGAGATTGCAATCGCCGATCTGACCGATCCGGCCTCCGTTGCTTCCGCCATCAAGGGCGCGACGGCTGTGCAGATGTTGTGTCCAGTGCCGGTGGGCGACATCGATCCGGCCTCGACCATGGAACGCATGATCGACGTGGCCGCCCATGCGCTGCGTGCCGACCCGCCGCCCGCGGTGCTGGCCCTGTCGGATTACGGCGCTGAGCTGGAGCGGGGCACCGGTCTGACGCGGCTGTTTCATCTGCTCGAAGAGCGGCTCAAGCCGCTTGCCACGCAGCTGACACTGCTGCGTTCAGCGGAGCACGCGCAGAACTGGGTGGCGATGCTGCCCGTCATGCTGGCAACCGGGCGGCTGCCCAGCCTGCACCAGCCGCTCGATCGCGCTTTTGCGACCGTCGCGACGCAGGACGTCGGCAAGCTGGCCGCCGAACTGCTGCTGGAAGGGCCATCGGCCAAAACGCCGCGCATCATCAGCGTGGAAGGGCCGCGCCGCGTGAGCCTTGTCGACGTGGCACGCGCATTCAGCGCCGTCGTCGGCCGCGAGATTGTTGCCGAAGCCGTGCCGCGCACCGCGTGGGCGCCGATGCTGCAACGCGCCGGTCTGAGCACGAACCACGTGCAGCTCATCACCGAGCTGTACGACGCGGTCAATGCTGGTCAGATCGATGTCGAGAAAGGCATTTCGGAGCAGCGTTTTGGCAAGACCGAGCTGCACGATGTGTTTAGCGCGATGCTGGCGGCGCATGTGAAATCGAGGTAACGGGGCGAAACCGACGGGCGCAAATGCGAATGCCTCTTATGCGGATTTTTATCTGCGCCCGCCGGTTATTCGCACACGACGCCATCGCCTCACTATGATCTCGGGATTGCTCTGGAGGTCATCATGGCGGTTGCACACGTTGCACGCGCGATTGGAACGGCGGTTGTGTTTTCGGCACTGGCGCTGCCGGCGCATGCGGTGCTGCCCGACGAGATCCAGGTCTACACCGGTGACATCAACGCGCCGGGCGAGTTTGGGCTGGAGCTGCACGTCAACACCACGCCCAGCGGCATCGGCACGCCAAGCTATCCGGGCGAAGTCACGACACCACACGGCTGGCGTGCCACGGCGGAGTTCTCGTATGGCCTGACGCCCTCGCTGGAGCTGGGGCTCTATGTGCCGACCACGCTCACGCGCGAGAACACGTTCTACGTGACAGGCCCGAAGGTGCGGGTGAAATGGATGCCCGTGCGCCCGGTTGATGGCGTAGGGAACTTTGCAGGCATCAACGTCGAACTTGCCCACGTGGCAGGCCGCTTTGAGGCATCCCAAAACGCGGCAGAACTGCGACCCATCTATGGGTATCAGAACGACCGCTGGCTTTGGGCAGTCAACCCGGTGCTCGATTGGAATCTCTCGGGGGACGGGCGCAGCGGCGTGCCGGAGGCCGCGCCCAGTTTCAAGATTGCACGGACGGTTGCGACAGGGGTGCGCGCCGGCACGGAGTATTACGCCGGGCTTGGCCCCATCAACCACATCGCGCCTTTGCATGAACAACAGCACACGGTGTTCCTGGCGTTCGACGTGGACCGCAAGCCGTTCGTCTTCAACTTTGGCATCGGCCGCGGCCTGACACGCGCCTCAGACCGCTGGACGCTGAAGTGGATTTTCGAGATTCCGCTGAGCTGATCCCTGGCCGCTGAGCCGCGCAACGCCTATGCTTGCCAGCAGCCGATTGCGCCCGGTCCGCCAAGGAGGCCGCCATGACGATCGATTTGCGCCTTGCTCTGGCGATGCTGTTGCTGGCGTGTGCGGCGCACGCGGAAGACGACCTGCAAAACCGCGGTCACGATCCGTTCTTCCGGATTTCCTCCGGCGTCGCCAACTGCCCTGAGCCTGCCGGCCCGCGCATCACCGAAGCCGAATGGAAGCGCGACTCACACCACCGCATCGAGCACGGCAACCATTGCTGGGTCGAAGGCCGGTGCCGCCTGCCCAACGCGTTCTCTTACGACGACGAAATTGCCGAGACGGCCAAGCGGCGTCTGCAATGGATGTCCATTCACGTGCCGGGGTGGAAGCAGAACACCACGCTGTGGCTGACGATATGGCAGCGCTGGGTGTTGGTGCAGGGCTGCTTGGCGCTGGGCTATGCATTGACGCCATTCATGACCGCGTTGCGCGATGTGCCCGATGTGGAACGCTTCATCAACGAGACGACGGCACACCCGGAGCAGGGCGTGCCGTATGCGGTGTTCCGCAAGGGCGCGGTTGCCAAGCCTTGACACTAGGTCGCCTGACTTCCTGACGTAGCGGCTCAGGGTTTGTGTTTCTGGTAGGTACCGACGAGCTCGGCTTCAGCCAGCACGTGGCCACGCATGGCACGCTCCAGTTCGGCCTTGGTGGGTGCGCCAAGCTCCGGTAGCTCCACGTTCAGCGCGTAAAGCTTGTGATAGTAGCGATGACGCCCAATGGGCGGGCAGGGGCCGCCGTAAGCGGTGCGCTGCCAGTCGTTGTTGCCGGGGCGAGCACCCGGAGGCAGTCCCTTGCGT